>Ga0315286_10000304_pt1 | contig 40203 bp, 33 predicted proteins | sample YL17G10_0_MG_FD_205038 | JGI IMG/M metagenome (GOLD analysis project Ga0315286, IMG submission 205038) | Sediment microbial communities from Yellowstone Lake, YNP, Wyoming, USA - YL17G10_0 | ecosystem: Environmental > Aquatic > Freshwater > Lake > Sediment | place: USA: Wyoming | collected...
CGCGGAGTGGCTGAAAAAGCATCAGGACATCGACGGCAAAGGCATATTCACCGTCCAGTATCCAGAGCAAAAGCGCCAGATTCCAGAGAACTTTCGCTTTTTCCCCATGCTGGTTTATGACAAAACGCCGGACGAGCCACGCTGCACGGCGTGTGGCATTTGCGCCCGGGTATGCCCACCCCAGTGCATCTATATCCAGCGTGGGACCGACGAGAAAGGGCGTCCGAAGGCCCAGCCCGCGGGCTTTTGGATCGACGCAGTGATCTGCATGGGGTGTGGCTCCTGCGCCGAGTACTGCCCCTTCAATGCCATCAAGATGAACCAGGATCACGAACGGTGCACGACTGACCGTGACCGGGATCTGTTCTATGACATAAAAAAGCTCCTGGTTCCTGTCGATTACTACGCCAGGTTGCACCCCACTGACCATGCCGCTGAGGAAGAGGAACGCCAGGCGAAAGAGGAGGCCAAGCGCAAGGCGGTGGAGGAGAAGATAGCGGCAGCGGCCAAACCGGCTGGCGCAAAACCGGAATAGGGGAGCGTGACGACGTTCGAGAACCGCGTTGACCTGCATTGCCACACGACGGCCTCCGACGGCGGACTGACCCCCGTGGGGTTGGTGGCCCGGGCAGCCGATTTGAACCTTGAGGTGCTGGCCATCACCGATCACGACACGACCGATGGCGTGCCAGCGGCCCTGGATGAAGCGCGACGGCGACGTGTGACCGTCGTGCCGGGGGTGGAAATCAGCACCGTCCATGGGCAGGAAGAGATCCACATTCTGGGCTACTTTGTGGATCTGGGAAACGCGGAGTTCCAGGCGCTACTCACCCTGACGCGGCAGACGCGCCGGGAGCGAGCCGAGAAAATGCTGGCACGCCTGGCCAACCTGGGGCTTGCCATCCAGTGGGAGCGGGTGGTAGAGATCTCGGGTGGAACCGAGTGTATCGGCCGCCCACATCTGGCGGCGACTCTGCTCGAAGCGGGCTATGTGAGTAGTTGGAACGAGGCCTTTGACCTGTGGATCGGGCGGGGCAGGCCGGCGTACGTCGAGCGCTACAAGCTGGAACCGGAAGAAGCTGTTCGATTGGTGCGCAGAAGCGGTGGCCTACCGGTACTGGCCCATCCAACCATATACAACCGAAACGGCGAGTGCAAAGTCAGCCTTGACTTGCTGCGCTGGTTGCCACGGTTGCGCAGCGCGGGGCTGGCAGGGATGGAGATCTACTATCCTCAATATCCTCGCCAGACCAGCCAGCACTTGCTAGCGCTGGCGATCCAGCACGGCCTGCTGATTACCGGGGGTAGCGACTATCATGGGGGCATGGTGGGCAGGGGCCCAGGAAGCGTAGCGGTGCCCTGGGCTGCGTGGGAAGGACTTGAACGACGGCATCGGATGATGCGGAAGCGAGTGGCAAGCCAGGTTCCAGCGCAAGCTGAGAAGGCCGTCTATGGGTCCTCCAGTCAGGGTTCAACATGACGCTGATTCTGAGAACTGAATTGTTGTTTCCGCCTCGCCTGATCCCCACACTTAGGGATCTACGAGGCGATGTGTGGCGGGAGATGGTGGAATGGGTCATGCCGTTGCCCGAGACACACCCAGACAAGCTGGCTTTCTGCCTGATGATGATCCGGCTGAACAGTTGTCTGAGTTGTGTTTCGGGCAGCTATCGCTTCATGCGTGGCTGTGAGCTTTGTGCTCAGCAGACCATCTCCCGCTTTCAAGGTACAGACGAGGAACTGATCGCGCTCCACCAGCGCGCGAGGGAAGATCTGGCCCGCTACGCAGCGGGCGAGACGGGCCTGGAGCCAGAGGCCGTTGTGGAGCCAGAGATCTGGGAATGAATCCAATTCGAGTTGGGATCATTGGAGGCGGCTACGCAGGGCTGACGGCTGCCTTTGAATTGCAGAAAAGGGGCCACGCCGTCACCGTACTGGAGAAATACGGACAGTGGGGTGGCCAGGCAGCGACCCTCCCTCTTCTTGGGAGCCACATTGAGTACTTTTACCACCATCTCTTCGGCAGCGATACACACATCCTGGGCCTGATGGACGAGCTCGGGATTGGCGAGCAGTTGCGCTGGATCGAGTCGAAGGTGGGGTGGTACTATGACGGGTGCATCTACGACCTCGTGACCCCTTTCGATCTCCTCCGCTTTCGGCCCGTGAACCTGATCAATCGGATCAAGCTGGGGCTTATGTATCTTTACCTCCCACGCATACGGGACTGGCGACGGCTGGAGCAGATCACAGCCCGTGATTGGATCCTGCACACCATGGGCCAGCAGATCTATGACAGGTTCTGGGGGCCACTCCTGCGGGGCAAGTTCGGCGAACTGGCCGACCAGGTGAGCATGACCTGGCTCTGGGGCAAAGTCAAAGTGAGGGGTAGCTCGCGCCGGGGTGCCTCGGCCAAGGAGATGCTGGCCTATCCGCTGGGTAGTTTCCAGATCATCACCCAGGCCCTGGTGGATCGCTTGCGTGCCGGTAAGGCGGACCTGCGCCTCAATCGGGAGGTAATCGGCATGGTCACCGATCCCAGCGACCCGCGCCGGGTGACTGGCGTGGTGACCAAGGACGAGACGATCCCTTTCGACGTGGTCATTGCCACGGTGCCCGGTTATACCCTGCTAGAGATCGCTCCTCCATCACTGGATGAGACGTACGCTGATTTGCTTCGTGCGGTCCGGTACCAGGCGGCGCTGGTATTGCTTCTCGTCAGCAAGCGGAGCCTGAGCCGCATCTACTGGATGAACATCGCCGATCGGACCATGCCGTTTGTGGCAGTCATCGAGCACACCAATTATGTGCCTCCAAGCGAATACCAGGGCCGGCATCTGATCTATGTCTCCAATTACCTGGAACGGGACGACCCGCGCTTTGGCATGAGTGCGAGCGATCTGTTTGACTTGTACCAGCTGCATCTGAAGCGCATCAATCCTGCCTTTGATGCCGAATGGATCGAACGCAAGATCGTGCTTCGGGCTGAGGCCGGCCAACCAGTGATCACCTGCCACTATTCGCAGCGTATCCCCGACCACCGGACCCCCCTCAAAGGGCTGTATCTGGCGAATACGATGCAGATATATCCGGAGGACCGGGGGACCAACTATAGCGTGCGGTTGGGGCAGATGATCGGCCGGATCGTGGACGAGGATCTCAAACGTGAGACGTAGAGCCTTTTCCCCAGTGCGTATGGTATCGCGCAGTGCGCACCCAGCAATACGCACCGCAGAACCCGTCGTCCCCCGCAATCCGTGAATGGCTGAAGACACTCGCAGAAGGTTGCCGGGCCGGCTAGTCGGCTGGGCGCCGGCCGCTTTGGTGCTCGGCCTTGTCGTGTTCCACGGCATTGGCAACTGGATCTGGCTGAGCAAGAATGTGATGACCCGGGGATGGGATCGCATTGGGGCACTGGTAAATAGCCTCTACTACTACGAGACCCTCTCCAGGGTGAGTTATCGTACCCTGTTCAAAGCCATCATCCAAGACGAATACCGGCCGCCTCTGTTTGGCCTGTCGATGGCTACTATGTACAGACTGTTCGGCGTGTCGTCAGACGTGGCGGTGATGGCCAACGTCGTGTACTTGGCCATTCTCGTTGCAGCGAGTTACGGCATCGGGGCCAAGCTGGGGGGCCGTTGCCTGGGCATGCTCAGCGCTATGTTGGTGGCCCTCATCCCGCTCGTGTTTGCCATGTCGCGCTACTCTTACTACGAGTTCTCCCTGGCTTCTCTAACGGTTCTAAGCGTGTACCTCATGCTTGCGAGCGAGCGATTCAAGAAGCGTGGAGCGTCTATCGCTCTGGGCCTGTCATTGGGCTTTGGTAGCTGGACCACACGTACGTTTCCGGTGTTTGTCTTTGGCCCGCTCACCGTCTTCGTCCTCCAGGCCGGACTGCCCCGCAAGCTATGGGCGCGACTGCGCGCCAAACCCCGACTGCGATGGCGTGATCTGGCCCTGGCCGTTGGGGGTGGGTTGCTGATCTCTGCCCTATGGTACTTTCCCAATCGGGACACGGCGCAGGCACTCTCGGCGGGATTCTGGCTTTTTCCCGTCTGGTGGGCCCTGGCAGCGACCACGATCTGGTTCGTCCAGCACTCATCTAGCCCCGAGGCCCATTTCCTGGCTTGTTGCTCCCTGGCCTTGCTCGTGGCTTCCCTGTGGTACGTGCCCCATGTCCTGGAGTACGCCAAACAGATCTTGTGGCTCGCCTGGGGCATCCAGGACCCCCGCAATCGGGCGGTGGATTTCACGAGCCTGGACACATACACGGCCTATCTTCAGAGCTTCCTGTATGGCTTTTCGCCGTTCTTCGTCGGAATCCTGGCCCTGGCCTGGGGCATGCTGTTGTTCTCTATGATCCGGAGACACCGCCGTGCATTGCCCGAAAGATGGTGGACGTGGGAGTGGTGGGCGATCATCGCTGGCCTGGCGGTGGTCTACCTGATTTTCACGACTTCGATCTACAAAGAGCCCCGGGCAATTACTCCCGCCTTGCCCTTCCTGGGAGTCATCCTGGCGGGAGCGTTGCTGGCGCTACCATGGCGACGGCTGCGCACCGCCTTGATCGTACTCACCGTTGTTTTTGGCCTGGTCCAATTCCTCGCCGTCTCCTACACCGAAGCGCATGGGCTGGTCGAAAGGACCAACTTCCGCAAGCCGCTGTTGGGTCAGCCAGGGCTGTTCTCCCAGGGCCTGTACCTGGAAGTGCCAGACTCGGGCTTGAACGATCCGCGTTGGTACATCGCTGGAGACGTCTTGCAGCGGGTTGATGCTACCCGGCAGCGTGAGGGATGGGAATCGATCTCATTGGGAGTCTTGGGCAGCAGCAGCCATATCCATGTCGGGCAGTTTGCGTACGACCAACGGCTTCGATACCCGGCCATTCGGCCTGAGAATCCGGTGCAGGCATATCCGGAAGAATCGGCCTATGCGGCGGCTTTCCGCTACGATTATCTGCTGGTGCTGGACGAGGGCAACCGGGGACCGGCCATGCGCGAAGCGGTGAACCTTATTTTGAACGAGCGTCGCGCCGAGTTCGAACGAAGCTTTGAGCTCGAAAAGGCCTATCCGCTTCCCGATGAGAGCCATGCGTATCTCTTCCAAAGGCGTTCCAGACCATGAAGTCGTTTGGGTTCAGTACGGGCAAAGGCGCGAGACCATGGATGCTTGGGTTGATGGCTGGACTGGTGCTCCTGGCCACAGCCATGGCATGGCACGACCTGAGCACCCGGGAAGTGCTGGGACGAGACGAAAACGCGACCATTACCAAGCTGGACCAGCCCGGCTTGCGAGCGGTTCTCGCCGTAACCAAGATGAAGGTCACGGGCCAGCCGGGCAACATGCAGCCCCTCTATTTCCTGCTCCAGCATCTCTTCTGGCCTGTGGTGGGGCGCAGTGCCTTTGTGCTTCGTTTCCTGCCATCTGTGTTCGGTGTGTTGTGCGTAGCGCTGACCTTCAAGCTCGGCGAGGTGCTGTGGAGTCGAGAGAGCGGGCTGGTGGGGGCTCTCCTCACCGCGCTGTTGCCACTCCACGTCCGATACGCGCAGATCGCCCGGCCCTACACCCTCCTGGCCTTGTTGTCTTTGGCATCGGCCTATTTCCTGGTACGTAGCCTGCAGACCAACCGGCTCAGAGACTGGTTTGGTTTTGCCGTGACCGCATGCCTGAGCTTCTACACCCACTACAACGCCCTCCTGGTCCTGGCCTCCGAAGGGCTTGTTGCGGGTGCATTCTGGCTGGCCTGGCTCATCGCCGCGCTGCGAATGCATCGCTCTCCCGGTCGCTTGTGGCGACCAGCGCTCTGTTTTCTGGTGGTGGCTGTGCTGTGCGCGCCGGGATTCATCAGCCTGCTCAACGTCTCTGGGGCGGAAGTTGGCGGCCAGGTCGCGATCGATCTCACCCTGCCATTCTTGGTCCGTTTCCTGTATAGAATCGGCCTGACGCCCCCCTGGCTGCGAGGCCTGATCCTGGGCCTGATCGGCCTGGGACTGGCCGTCACCCTTTACCGGCGCCGCTGGCAGGCGGCGCTGTTCGCGGCCCTTTGGCTGGCGATTCCCTTTGTGGCTTTGTCTGTGCTCAAGTCGTCGCGGCCTTTTGCCGAGCGCTATGTGATTTTCGTGCCGCCGGTGGCACTTCTCCTGGCGGGCCAGGGAGTCGTTGCTCTGGGCGAGTTGGCGGGTGCCGTGGGCCGTTGGCGGAGTGCCGAGGGGATGCGACGTGCGACGGCTGTCGCCATTTCAGCCGGGCTGGGGCTGCTTTTTGTGACACCCTTGAGTGCCTACTACGCCGAGGGTCACACGGCCGACCGCCTGGATCAGACACTGAAGGTGGTAGAGGCCCGTGCCGGTCCAGATGACCTGGTCATTGTCTCTCCCCGCTTCTTTGTGCGGCCTTTGGCGGTGGATGGCGCGCAAGTGCTTTACCTTGTGCGACAACCCTCAGAGGCTGAGTTTGAGGAGCTGCTTTCGCGTGCCCCGCGAACGTGGATCCTCTACACCTCCTACCTGCCACCCGTTGAGCTGCAGGAACCGCTGGACCGATGGGTGCAGGCTCGGGCGGATCAGTTTGTGCGCGTTCCGATCAAGGCCATCAATGCACTGGCCTACTCTAACCATGCGGAAACTGATGACGTGGCTGCCTTGAAAGACCGGGTTGGCTTGTTGGAGGAACTGGCCGTCGTGTCCGCCGACGATCAGGAAGCTTGGTTCCGATATGGTGTCCTGGCCGACGTCTACCAATCGCTGAGCCAGCTCTACGACGAGCGCGGAGAGGCGGCGCTGGCAGCAGTGTATCAGAAAAAGGCCGAGGAAGCCCGCGCGACTGCACCCCCGCCCTGGTGAGATGCCCCTGCGAAGGTGTGGGACCTGCCGGACTGATAGGCGGACGCTGCGTGATGAAGGAGGAGGGCCGTGACGCCTTTTCGTCAAGACCTGTGGAATTTGCCTGCCTGGCTGTACTCCATCCACTGGGCGGTCGTGATTCTCTGCGGCGTTCTGGTCGTCTATGGCCTGTGGCGCCGGGTGCGGCTGTGGCGAATGGGCCGGCACGCTATGAGGACAGACCGCATCGGCAGGCGCATTGGCGGATTGTTGCTCTACGGCCTGGGTCAGCGACGCATCCTGGCCCAGGCTTACCCTGGCCTGATGCATGGCCTGATCTTCTATGGCTTCCTGGCCTTTCTTATCGCCACGTCGCTGGTGGGCATCCAACTCGATGCAGGGGTGCTTTTGCTGAAGGGGAGCTTTTACCTGGGCTTCGAGGCGGTGGTCAACCTCTTTGCGCTGCTCTTTCTGATTGGCCTTGGGCTGGCAGCGTTTCGGCGCTACGTGCTGCGACCCGACCGGCTGAACATCAAGCGGGACGACGCGTTGATCCTCGGGCTGCTGGCCTTCATTGCCCTGACCGGCCTCGTGCTGGAGGTCCTGCGCCTCAGGGGGCAGCAGCCGGTATGGGCGGAATGGTCGTGGCTGGGCAATGCCATTGCTCGCCTCTTTGGACCTCCGCTCGCCAGACCCGCAGCCACCTACCCTTACTTGTGGGAAGTGCACCAGTTGGCCGTCTTTGCGCTCATCGCCACAATGCCCTATACCAAGTTCCGGCACATAGTCCTCTCGCCGGGCAACATCCTTTTTCGGCGACTTGAAGCTCCGGGAACGATTCCCAAGATCGAGAACATCGAGGTTACGCAGGAACCCCTGGGCGTGGGTTCCATCGAGCAGTTTACCTGGAAACAACTGCTGGATGGCGACGCCTGCACCGAGTGTGGCCGTTGCCAGGCAGACTGCCCCGCCTACGCAGCCGGGCAGCCGCTGTCGCCAAAGAAGCTGGTTATGGACGTCCGCGACCGGATGAGTGAGTATCCAGGGGCGCTTTGGCGTTGGCAGAAGCCGATCGTGGACCGGCTGCCGCCTCTGCGCCGGCTCGCCCTGGGTTCGAGGCAGCCCGCAGAGAGGGAGCTTGTGGGCGAAGTGGTCCACGATGAGACCTTGTGGTCCTGCACCACCTGTCGTGCGTGCGAGCAGGAATGCCCGGTACTCATCGAACAGGTGAGTCAGATCGTGGGCATGCGCAGGCACCTGGCCCTGGAAGAGGGACGCCTGCCCGTGAGCTTGGCTCTGGCCCTGCGCAACACGGAGCGCCAAGGCAATCCCTGGGGTCAACCACGGCACAAACGCGCCGCGTGGACCGAGGGATTGGATGTGCCAGTGATGGCCGACGTCGGCCACGCCGAGGTGCTTTACTGGGTGGGCTGCGCTGGCAGCTATGACCCGCGCAACCAGAAGGTGAGCCAGGCCATGGTCCAGATCATGCGGGCCGCCGGTGTAGATTTCGCCATCCTGGGCGAAGAGGAAAGCTGCAATGCCGAATGGGCGCGGCGCGCGGGAGAGGAATACCTGTACCAGATGCAAGCCCAGCAGAATATCGGGACGTTGAAGCAGTACCCCTTCAAACGGATTGTGACCCAATGTCCCCACTGCTTCAATACCCTCACGAACGAGTACCCCCAGTTTGGTGGCAAGTGGGAGGTGGTGCATCACAGCCAATTCATCCAGGAACTGATCGTCAGCGGCAAGTTGCATCTCCAAGGAACGTGGAAAGGTGGCCGGGTGACCTATCATGATAGCTGCTATCTGGGCCGCTACAACCAGGTGTACGCCGCGCCCCGACAGGTGCTGGCTTCGGTGCCCGGCCTGAAGCTTACCGAGCTACGTCGGTCTCGAGAGCGAGGCTTTTGCTGCGGGGGTGGAGGGGCGAGCATGTGGATGGAGCACGAGGCCGGTCATAGGGTCAACGACGTGCGCATGGCTGAGATTCAGCAGCTTGCCCCAGATCTGGCGGTGGTGGCATGTCCTTTCTGCTTGACCATGCTGGTCGAGGCGGCTACCAGCCGGAGTACGGGCGATGCTCTGGCGTTGAGTGATATCGCCGAGGTTGTTGCCGGAGTGCTGTGATTGGTTGACAGGGGCTGGGGATGGTGATAGAATCCCTGCAATCGATGGAGGAACGACGAGCGACGAAGAGACCGATGGAGATTTATACCGTGGAAGATCCACAGCAACTGGCTGTACTGCGGAGCAGGTCCAGAAAAGTGCAAAAGGTTACCCCCAAGCTGGCGGCATTGGCTGAGCAGATGCTGGAAACCATGCGCAACGCCAATGGCGTCGGGTTGGCTGCTCCCCAGGTGGGCGTGCGTCAGCGGCTCTTTGTGGTCGAACTGCCCGAAGACGAGGAGAACGAGCAGCCGCGGGAGACGTTCGTGGTCTTTAACCCCGAGATCGTCAAGAGCTCGGGGGAGCAGGTCGGATATGAAGGTTGTCTGTCGGTTCCAGGGTACATCGGAAAAGTGGCCCGTGCAGAAAAAACCACGATCAAAGGGCTGGATGAACAGGGCCAGCCCGTGCGTTACGGGGCCGAGGGATATCTGGCCCGCGTTTTTCAACACGAGATCGACCACCTGGACGGTGTCCTATATACCGACAAGCTGACCGATCCGAGTACCTTCCGGCCCGTAGCAGTTGGGCAGGAAGAGGCTGAGGAACTGGAAGTGGCCGTGGCTTAGCCACGGCCAGCCTATGCAGGTTCCAGAGCCTGCTAGGGGATGGCAAGGTGGACTCGCCAGACTGGCTTGTCGCCCCTTCCGAGCTGTGCTACAATAGACCGTGCACCAGGTGCAGAAGTGGCAATGGAGGCAATGCCTGCTTCTCAGGACAAGATCATTACCAAGCTGCGCGAACGGAGGCAGATCGAAGCTGATCTGCGCCAAATGCTCACTACGAGCTCCAATCTGGAATTCCGGAGACGTGCGCAACAGATCGCTTCTTTGGGCAGGCAGGTCATCCCGACCATCACTGGTAACCTGGATCGGGCCGATAGCCGGCTTCTGACGGCCATGGGCACCGTGGCGATCTTTCTCGACCGTCAAGAAGTGGTCCAGGCGCTTCGTTGGGCCATGCTCCAGCCGCAACGGTCCGATCAGGGACGGTTGGGAGCAATGACCATCCTGGAACGCTTCCTGGGCGAGCGGCCGGATGACCATTTGCGCGCCTCTTTGGTCGATGCCAAACGGGAGGCCGTTGCCTCGCTGGAGGCAGTGGTGACCGAGGCTGAGAGTAATCCGGTCGCCCTGGTTGAGTACGTACAGGGATTGGATCGGCAGGATCCGGACGTGGTGCTGGCTGTGGTTCGGGCGCTGGGGGACCTTCAGGGCATGCAGCGGGTTGAACTGCTGCGGATGGTGGCGCAAGATGTCCGCGAAGAGATTGCCGCCGAGGCTTTGCAGGTACTGGGGACCATCCGCGTACCCGAGGCGGCCGCTGCGTTCCAGACGCTGATCCCGACTTGTGCACCAGGTCTCCGCTCTGTGGCAGAGCGATTGCTGCGCAAGTTCCAGTTCGTCGGCGTAGAGGTAACTCCCCTGCCTCCCGTGCTTTCAGAATGGCGGGCGCTCATTAGCGCGGTGGACGGGATGGGTCAGCAGACTGTCTGGTTCTTGCAGGAGAACCCGTGGGCAGCCCACGCGCGGTTTCTCAACATTCTGCTGAGCGACCGCGCTGGTGCAGTGGAAGCGGTGGGGCATGAGCAGGTCTCATCGCTGTGGCTGCCTCCCCGGCGGCCAGCGGGGCACCTGCACGACATTGCCTTGCCGGATGCATCGGGGGCTGTTGTCATGCTGGAAGCTTCCTTCGATGTGGGGCGGCGGTTGGTGGCGGAGGCGTTGGCGAAGAATCGCGAGACACAGATCCCGGTCGCCGGAGTGTTGCGACTGCTCAGCCCATGGTTATGGGGCTACGGGGGTGCGAACTCGCTTCCGGCGAGGGCTCTGCCGGAGCTTTCAAGCGGGGACGCAGCTTTGATCGCGGCGTCGGGTCGGCTGCTTGCCCATCCGGCCTTTAGCAACTGGACGCTGAGGAACGATCTGACGGTGCAGGCTGCCGAAGAAGCCTCACGCCGTCCGGGGTGGGATCTGGAGCTATGGGTGAAGCGGTTGGCTGGTGAGCTGCTGTCAGACCCCATGGTCGCGCAAGCGCTCAGCCGGCGCCTGGTGGCGATGAGCGAATGGCTCCTTTTGGCAGGCGATGAAGATTTGTCCCGCCTGGCTGTGCTGAACGCACAGGCCATCCGCGGGGAATACCCGCAAGAGCTTGCGTTCGTGCGGGCTCTGGTGCGCCGAGACCTGGAATTGGCTTTGCCCAAGGAACATCTAAACTGAAATCTGACAGAAAATAGGTAGAAGGAGATTGTGAACAATGAAACCTGGCATTCCGGAAATCCTGATCATCCTGGTGATCGTAGTTCTCATTTTTGGCGTGGGCAAGATCGCGGACATAGGCCCTGCCCTGGGAAAGGCGATTAGCGGCTTCAAGCGGGCCGTGAAGGACACCGATGAAGAGCCCCAGACGGGCAAAGAAGTAGAAACAGTGGACAAGACTGATCCGCGGGCGTAAGGCGGTTTCCCAGCAAAGGCCTCGTCTTCATGCCACAACTCTATGGGATTGAGGCCTGCGCTGGGCTCCCTGGTTCCTCGGTGGCTGGCATCCGGGGCATGGTCAGAACGACCTGCTCCCAGTCGATGACTGGCATGGGTGGGGGCACTGGCATGGCGATCTTGGTCTGGGTGGCCAGCGTTGCCCACAGGTTGTCGAGGTCGATCTGAGGCATCGGTAGGGGTTCGGGAAAGAGAGACGCCATCTGTGTACCCTGGATCGGCTTGCCCTCGCTGGGCTGCACAGCAGGCGGCGGAGGAACCGTCGGCGGCGGTGGAAGCTGGGCACCGCATTTGCGGCAGAAACGGCCGGTTTGGTTCCCGGTTCCGCACTTGGGGCAATGCCCACTCGAGTTGACGGCTTCGGCCCGCGCCGTGTCCGGATGCAACACGACGGCCCCGAGCGCAGCCAGAAAAGACTTGGCATCTGGATAACGGTCGGCCGGATTCGGGGCCAGGGCCTTGACCACGACCTGATTCAGGGCTGAGGGCACGTCGGGATTGAACCGACCTGGAGGCAGGACCTGCCCCTTGACCACCTGCGGGGGCCGTTCGACGAGCAAGCTGTACAGGATCGCCGCCAGCGAATAGACATCGGCCCGGGCAGATGACTGCTGGCCTGTGGCCCGTTCCGGGGCCATGTACGGTGACACCGCCTGCCTCACCTGCACTCCCAGCAGGTCAAGGAGTTGGCTCAAGCCCAAGTCGGTGACCTTCACCTGCCCGTTCTCCTGGACTACGATGTTTTGCGGGGAAAGGGAGCCATGTACCACCCCCTTGTTGTAGGCATGCGCCAGGGCCTGGCCTGTCTGCATCACCACATCGGCCGCTTCATCCACGGCCCAGGGTTGGTTGAGTTTCGCGGCCAAGGGCTGGGCTTTTTCGATGGCCCGATTGACAATGTATGGCAGCCCCCCCTTCTCGCCCACTGCCCGGACAGAGCCAATGTTGGGGTGGTTGAGCTGGCGGAGTGCCTGGGCCAGGCTTCGGAAGCGGGCAGTGGTTTTCGAATCCTCGCCCAGCAACCGGGGAAGGATCTTGATCCATACAGCCTGCTTCGTGTCCGGCTCTTGCCCGCTGAACACGATAATTCCTTCGTCCTGACCCTGTAATCGGGTCGAGCTATACCCCGCAATGATCTGACGTACGAGATCGCGCATACTACTTAACCCTCCTGGCTGCGAATGCGCCTGGATCGTTTGGCTTGGCGTTCCTTCAATCGTCGCTCGTACAGGCCCTGCAACTGCTCCGGGGTCAGCTTCTTGCCGTGCTCGAAATACTGGACCGCTACCTGGCCGATGGCCCAGGTACCGACACTGGCGACGGCGGCCGCAATGACCCAACCCGGACCGGGAATGACCTTGGCACCCTCTCCAGCCAGGTAGCGCAGCGCGACGCCCCCGACGATCGTGGCGATCAGTTCCCGGGCATGTTGGGCGCTCATCGGCTCGCCATAAATGGCGGCAATGCGCAAAACCATACGTGCCTGCGTGGCCAGCAGAATGGGAATGTCAAGCCCTGGGATCGGCTCGGCGCCGACGAGGGCATTGAATGCGGATGCATTCCGAATCAGCTTTTTGGCTGCCTGACGGCGATAGGTCGGCAGAGCTCTGCCGATGGCTACTGCCAATGCCGCGTGGGCGTCGATCAGCCGGGGTAGGAGGTTGTGCGCGACATTGGTACCCCGCTTGGCCGAGATCGGGATTGCATCAGGCTCGCCCAGTTTGTCGCGGGCATTGGCGATCACCGCGTCTTGGTCGCTTTCGAGCAGGTCGATCTTGTTGAGTGCGACCACGACTGGCCTGCCTGTGGCCTTGACGCGTTGGAGAAGGGCATAATCGGCCTGGCGTACGCCAGCCATGAGGTCCAATACCAACAAGATCACGTCGGCCGTACGGATGCCTTCAAGGGCGAGGTTGGCCCGGTCTATGCCATTCACTTCTCCGAAGCCTGGCGTGTCTGTCAGAGTGAATGGTCCCCATTGTTCTTCGTGGAGTTCGCGCGTCGTGCCCGGCACAGCGGCCACCGGTGAAATCTCTCGTCCCTTCAGGGTGTTGAACAGGGTGGACTTGCCGGAGTTGACCGGGCCCACAATGGCGACACGAGTCAGGGTTTCCTGTTCCACCTGCTGAGCCATGGCCTGCCAATCGAAGGCGTCAAACAAGCGTCGGATTTCCAACAGCGTGGCCGGCAATCGGCCTGGAGTTACGGCCTTGGGCAACGACTTGGTCATTTCTTGCTCGCCCGGTGAGAACGAGTAGATCGTTCCCTGAACAACGCCATCAAGTCCATGACGATCAGCACGGCCAGCCCAAAAGCTGCTGCTTCCTGCCAGCCGGCCAACAGCGCCACGGCAAGTACCAGCAGGGCCGCTGCATTCGTTACGATCAAATCGCGATGTCGCTTCATCCGTGTACCTGTCTAACCGAATCCCAAGCCACGTTCTTTGAGGCTCACAAAGCGCTGCCCGCCGATGATCAAGTGGTCCAATACGTCGACGTCCAGCAATTTGCCGGCCTCGACGATCAGTTTCGTGACCGCTACGTCCTCGGGGCTAGGCGTTGGGTCGCCCGACGGATGATTGTGGACGACAATGATCGAGTTGGCGCTGGTGCGGATTGCTTTCCTAAAGATCTCTCCGACCCGGATTTGGGTAGTGTTCAAAGATCCTCTGTAGATCTCTTCCGTGGCTTGCACCCGGTTCTTGGTATCCAGCAGAATCACATGCAGCTCTTCCTGTTCCTTCAGACTCATTTCGAGCAGCATTAGATTCGCAGCGTCGGCCGGGGACCGTATTTGATAGCGATCCTCCGGCGATTCGAGCAAGAGTCGCCGCCCCAGCTCCAACGCCGCCTTGAGTTGCGCCACCTTGGCGGGTCCCAGCCCCTTGGTCTCGGTCAGCACTTCCGTATCGGCCTGCGCCAGGCCGGTCAGACCCCTGAACTCCTTCAGCAGCCGGTGTGCCAGGTTGATCACGTTTTCGTCCTGGGTGCCGGTACGAAGGATAATGGCCAGCAATTCGGCCTTGGAGAGGTTGCTGGCTCCGTAGTTTATCAGCCGCTCGCGAGGGCGTTCGCTGCTTGGTAGTTCTTTGATCGTAACGTGATACTCGACATCAGCTACCATGGACAATCACTCCTCGTCAAAGCGCCTTTGCCAACCAAGTGCATTGTACCCCATCTCGGGAACGCTGTCAACTTGCCTGGAAAGCCGTTTTCTCTGGCAGGAGGCCAGGCAGAGTCCCGAGCGTATCCGTACGCCATAGAGAAGCTATGATTTGACAAGCTGTTGGGAAGTGGATAAAATGCATCTTTGCGGTCAGAATGGGCCGCGGATGAACGTGTGCGCCTGTGAGAGTCAACCCTTTGTTACAGAGCGATTCAGCCGCGGGGCCTCGACCGCCTTGCATTCTCCCCGGGTTTAGCCCCAGGCGCAGCCATGAAAGGCCACGTTCTCAGAGCGTGAACTGGGCCTGGTAGTGCTACAAAACCTCCGTTTGACCGATTGCTAAGGAGTGAGGAAACGAATGTCGAACCAACCACGACGCAAGTCGTATGCGCGCATTCCTGATGTTCTTTCTCTGCCCAACCTGATCGAGATCCAGTTGGATTCATACCGTGTGTTTCAGGCCGAGGGCTTGCGGGAGCTCTATGACGAGATCTCACCGATCGAGAGCTTTAACGGCAACCTCGAACTGCATTTTCCTGGACTCAACGATGAGATGAACAAGAAACTGGATTTGGGGTACCGCTTTGAAGAACCCAAGTACACGCAGGAACAGTGTCTTGAGCGGGACATGACCTACGCCGCGCCTCTGTACGTCCGGGTCGCCCTGTGGAACAAGGACCGCGATGAATGGACGACCCAGGACGTGTTCATGGGTGACTTTCCGTTGATGACGGACAACGGCACGTTTATCATCAACGGAGCCGAGCGCGTGGTGGTCAGCCAACTTATCCGGTCACCCGGGGTGTATTTCACCGTGGACGAGGACCGGATTACGGGTCGGGAATTATGCATGGCCAAGCTCATCCCCAACCGAGGAGCTTGGCTAGAGTTCGAGACTTCCAAACGGAATGTCCTCACCGTCAAGGTAGACCGCAAGCGCAAAATACCGGTGACGATCCTGCTGCGGGCGGCGGGTTTCAGCACGGACCAGGAGCTACGTGACCTCTTTGCCCGGGCAGACACCATGCCTGACTACCCCTACATCCAGTCCACCATCGAGCGCGATCCGACCAAGTCGACGGAAGAGGCACTGCTCGAGTTCTACAAGAAGCTGCGTCCCGGCGATCCGTCGACCAAGGACAACGCCGCGAACTTTATGAAGTCGCTCTTGTTCACTCCTCGCCGCTACGACTTGGGTCGGGTGGGACGCTACAAGCTGAACAAACGCCTGGGATTGGACATCCCGCCGGAAAGGCGGACGTTAACGTCCGAGGACCTGGTGAAGGTCGTGGAACGGATCATCCAGGTGAACAACGGCGTTGAGGGGCCGGACGACATTGATCATCTGGGCAACCGGCGGATCAAGACCATGGGCGAGTTGATCCAAAACCAACTGCGCATCGGCCTGTTGCGCATGGAGCGCGTGGTCCGCGAACGAATGAGCATCCGCGAACCGGAGCAGATGACTCCTATCTCGCTCATCAACGTTCGGCCAGTGGTGGCGGCTGTTCGGGAGTTCTTTGGCGGCAGCCAGCTCTCTCAGTTCATGCAGCAAACCAATCCCCTGGACGAGTTGACACACAAGCGCCGCCTCAGCGCGTTGGGACCAGGTGGTCTACGGCGAGAGCGGGCGGGCTTTGATGTGCGAGACGTGCACCATTCCCACTATGGCCGCATCTGCCCCATCGAAACCCCAGAAGGTCCGAACATTGGATTGATCGGTTCACTGGCCACGTATGGCCGGATCAATGAGTACGGCTTCATCGAGACGCCGTACCGCAGGGTCATCCACACCGTCTCCAACCGGAAGGACCGGCTGTTGGGCAAGACGGTGCGGGAACGCATCGTGGATCCGGTCAGCGGTGAGGTGCTGGTTGAGGCAAACCAGCGAGTCGATGAGGTAACTGCGGAAAGGTTGGAAACTCTGTTTGCTGACCTGCCGGAGGTCAAGATTCGGCCGATGGCTACCGATGACATTTTCTATCTGTCGGCCGATGTGGAGGATCAGTACACCATCGCTCAGGCCAACGCTGAACTGGACGGGCAAGGGCAGTTCGTCACCGACCGTGTCTCTGTGCGGCGCATGCAAGAGTTCCTGGAGGAATCGGTCAGCAAGGTGGACTATATGGACGTCTCGCCCAAGCAGATCGTAGGCGTCACCGCTGCGCTGATCCCCTTCCTGGAGCACGATGATGCCAACCGTGCTCTGATGGGCTCGAACATGCAGCGTCAGGCAGTCCCCCTACTTCGGCCCGAGGCCCCGCTTGTCGGAACAGGCATCGAGGCGCAAGTAGCCATTGACTCAGGCCAGATCATCGTCGCCCAGGAGGCGGGGGAGGTGATCAGCGTCACGGGCGAGGCCATCGTGGTCCAAGGGGAAAAGGAGCGGCGTACCTACAGGCTGCGTCGCTTCCAGCGCTCAAACCAGAGCACTTGCCTGGACCAGCAACCCAGCGTGTCTAAGGGGCAATGGGTCGAGGCCCACGATGTGTTGGCCGATTCGATGTCTACCGACCATGGGGAACTGGCCCTGGGTCAAAACGTCCTGGTGGCGTTTATGAGCTGGGAGGGAGGCAACTACGAGGACGCCGTGCTGGTCAGTGAGCAGGTGGTCCGAGATGACAAATTCAGTTCGGTTCACATCGAAAAGCACGAAGTTGAAGCCCGCGACACCAAGCTTGGGCCGGAAGAGATCACTCGCGATATCCCTAACGTCGGCGAAGATGCGCTGAAAGACCTGGACGAAACCGGTATCATCCGCGTCGGTGCTGAAGTGGGACCTGGGGACATCCTGGTGGGCAAGATCACACCCAAAGGCGAGACGGAGTTGAGCCCTGAGGAAAAACTGCTGCGGGCCATCTTTGGCGAAAAGGCCCGCGAGGTCAAAGATTCCAGCCTGCGCCTGCCCCACGGCGAACATGGCATCGTGGTCGACGTCAAAGAGTTCTGTCGCGACGAGTATCGGGACATGCAAGCCGGAGTCGAGAGGACCGTGCGGGTTATGGTTGCTCAGCGCCGAAAAATCACCGAGGGCGACAAGATGGCTGGCCGTCACGGCAACAAGGGCGTCATCAGCCAGGTCGTACCCATCGAAGACATGCCTTACCTGTCAGATGGGACGCCGGTCGAGCTGATCTTGAATCCATTGGGCGTGCCGGCACGCATGAACATCGGCCAGATCCTGGAAACGCACCTGGGTTGGGCCGCCAGCCACCTGGGCTTCAAGACGGTTTCACCCGTTTTTGACGGGGCTGACGAGCTGGAGATCCAGGCTGAGCTGGCTCGCGCCTGGTTGATGGAACGCGCCTGGGATGCCTTTACGGAACGAGCCTGGGCGTGGGCTCGTCATGTAGAGCTCAGTCCGGAGGAAGTGACCGATGACGAGGTTCTCGGGCTATACCTGGTCGAATCTTTGGGCGCAAGCACGCATGACTATGACGAAGAGACGTTGGTCCGCGACAGAGACTATGCCCGCCAGGTGGTAACGGAGGAGTGGCTGCGAGAAAGGGGCTACGAACCAGCTCAGTTCGTGACCTTCGACTTTGATCCGCGCCCCATGGAGGAACGGATCAGGAGCCGGGAGCGGGCCAAGGTCGTGTGCCTGCGAGAATGGATCAAGTACGTTGCAGAAGCTCTGGAAAAGCAAGGGCAGACTTGGCCTGGGGACCTGCCCCTCGAACCCGAGGGAGAAGGACAGCTTCAGACTGTAGCGCTCAGGCTCAGCAAACTGACCGGTCTTCCAATGCCCATTACCGGCAAGATGATCCTCTACGATGGTAAGACGGGAGAGCCGTTTGACCAGGCGGTCACCGTCGGCACCATCTCTATGATGAAGCTGGCGCACCTTGTAGAGGACAAGGTCCACGCGCGGTCCACAGGCCCTTACTCGCTGGTGACGCAGCAGCCGTTGGGTGGCAAGGCTCAATTCGGTGGGCAGCGGTTCGGCGAGATGGAGGTGTGGGCCTTGGAGGCGTACGGTGCAGCCCATATCTTGCAGGAGATGCTGACGGTCAAGTCCGACGACGTGTCCGGCCGGGTCAAGACCTACGAAGCCATCGTCAAGGGCGAACCGATCGCTGAACCGGGAGTCCCCGAATCGTTCCGGGTGCTGGTCAAGGAGCTTCAGTCCTTGGGCCTGGCCGTAGAGGTATTGGATGAGGCAGAAGAGCGGCTCAACTTTGGCAAGGATGAGGACGAGGAGCAGGTGCCCGATCTAGGTACCGGCTTGAGGCTCTAGAAGCTAGTCGCGGCGCACGTCCGCAAGAAGTGAAGCGTCGTAGGGGGTGGCACTCTGCCACCCCCTTTGTGTACACTGGGTTTGCGGCAGATGCAGGGCTAGGGACCGTCCAAAGGGTCGCGTGAGGCCGTGCGCCGGCGGGAACGCAGAATGTCCCACATGGCGCTGGGTTCAGAGGAGCCCAATGCCACTGAGATCCCCACGTAGCTTGCGACCACGATCAGGATGGCTCCTCCCGCTGCCAGCCAGATGTTGGCGCCGGTCAGTAGTCGGAAGGTCACACCGCTGGTGCCGGCCATCACCGTCGCTGAAATCGCCATTCGTGCCAATGAGCCGGCCACGCGCCTGCCTTCCAACCCTTCCAGCCGACGGCGAAGGAGGGCGATGAGAGCGGCCATCTCGGCGGTGGTTGCCAGCGAATTGCTGAGGGCCAGCCCGCTGTGGGGAAGCCAGCCTGCCGCATCAAAGACGGCAAGGAAGGCCAGGCTCAGAGCTACGTTGAGCCCCATTGCTGCGACGCCGGCGGCCACCGGCGATTTGGTGTCGTGCATGGCGTAAAAAGCGCGAACCGCGATCTCTACGATGCAATGGGCTGGTAGCCCCAAGGCATAGAGAGCCAACGCCGCGGCCACCAGATGTGTCGAGGTTTCCGTGTAGGCGCCGCGCTGGAAAACAAGCTGTACCAGCGGAGTCCGCAGCACGACCAGACCGACTGCTGCCGGCAAGGCCAGGCACAGCACGGCGCGCAGTGTGGCTACCAGTGTGTTACGCATCTCGGCGTGCTGGCCTCTCGCGGCCTGGTCTGAAAAGGTGGGAAAGGCAGCTGTAGCCACGGCTTGGGCGAAAACGCCCTGGGGGGAGCAGCATCAACAACCAGGCATAGTTTAGGGCAGCAAGGCTGCCTGGCGTCAGGCCCGAGGCCAGGATGGTGTTCACCAGAAAGTTGATCTGTACTGCTGCCAGACCCACCACCCGCGGGATCATCAAACGCGCTACCTCGTGTACACCGCGGTTGCGCAAGCCGAAGACCAACGCGTAACGCATCCCGTGTCGCCCCAGCCCCGGGATCTGAATCAGCAGGTGCCCCAACGCCCCGGCTACTACCCCCAAGGCCAAGCCACGCGCGTTCATCTTTGGGGCCAGGGCCACCGCTCCGGCGATAATGCCCAAGTTGTACAGAACCGGCGCCAGTGCCGGCAGCAGAAAGTGCTGCCTGGCGTTGAGAATGCCCATGACGACGCCGCTCACGCCAAAGATCACCGGCGTGACCAGCATCAGGCGCATGAGTTTTGCGGTGAGAGCCTGACGCGTTGGGTCAAAGCCGGGGGCAAGAACCAAGTGAACCAACCACGGAGCCAGCAGCGCGGCCAGGACAGCCAGGGTCGTGGTCAGGACCAGCACGAGGTTGATCACGGCACTGGCGAGCCGCCGGGCTCCCTTCTCGTCGTCTTGGGCCAGTTAGGTGGCAAACGTGGGGACAAAGGCCGAGGCCAGCGCCCCCCCCGGCTACGATCTGGAACAGGATGTTTGGCAGTCGAAAAGCCGCCAGGCAAGCGTCCAGCTCGCCACCGGTGCCGAACTGGTGGCTGATGACCATCTCGCGCAACAGGCCCAGCGCCCGGCTGACGACGAACAGTGCCATCACCAGCCCGGCTGCACGTACGATTTATGCCTTGTCGGTGGTCACCTGGTCTGCGGGCGGTATAGCCTCCTCATTAGCACCGCAGTCACGAACCGATGTCATGGTTTCGGGCCACTTTTGCCACGAGTTGCCACAACGCCGATTCCTGCTCGGGGAGGACGGTGCGCGGATCCAAGACCAGGCGGTCGTCCTGGATGCGAGCGATGACCGGCGGTTCGCCAGCACGCAGCCGGGCAGCGAGGGCATCCGGCGATCCTGCTGCCAGCGCCACCAGGTGTGAGGGCAGCATCTCGCCCGGCAAGCTACCTCCCCCCACCGTCGAGAGACCGGGCACGATGTCGGCGGCTACCCCCAACCCCTTGAGCTTACGGGCCCAGGTCTTGGCCCGCTTCTCCAGGCGCGCTTCATCCTGGCTGATCATCCGCCATATCGGTACCTTTTCCGTTGCCTCACCCAACAGGTAGTGACGCAGTGTAGCCTGAAGCCCGGCGAGCGTCGTCTTGTCAACCCGGAGCGCGCGCGTCAACGGGAACCGCTTGAGCCTGGCGACCAGGTCGGTTTTGCCCAGGATGATCCCCGCCTGGGGGCCGCCTAGCAGCTTGTCGCCGCTGCATGATACCAGCGAAGCACCCGCTGCGATACTCTCCTGGATCGTAGGTTCATGGGCCAGACCGTAAGGCGCGGTGTCCAGCAGCGTGCCGCTTCCCAAGTCATCAAAGAGGAACAGGTTTCGCTCGCGGGCCAGCACGACCAGTTCCGTCAAGGTAGGTTCGTGGACAAAGCCTGTCAGACGGAAATTACTGTGATGGACGCGCATCACGGCTGCCGTGGCCGGGGTGATGGCCGCTTCGTAGTCTCGGACGTAGGTGCGGTTGGTCGTGCCCACCTCTACCAACGTTGCACCGCTCTGGCGCATTACGTCGGGGATGCGAAACCCGCCGCCGATCTCAACCAGTTGTCCCCGCGAGATGATGGCCTCCTGCCCCTGGGCGAACGCCATGAGGATGAGCAGCACGGCCGCAGCGTTGTTGTTGACGACCAGGGCAGCCTCGGACCCGGTGAGCCGGCACAGGAGCTCTTCGGCGTGCACGTAGCGCGAACCCCGGCTTCCTGCCTGCAGGTCGTATTCCAGGTTGCAGTAGCCCAATGCTACAGCATCCATCGCCGCACGAGCCTCGGAGCTGAGGGGCGCGCGGCCCAGGTTGGTGTGGATGATGACGCCTGTGGCATTGATGGCCGGCCGCAAGGTGGGTTGCAGGCGGGCAACCAGCCGGGCATCCACCTCGGTGACCAGCGCTTCGTTTGGCGGGCATGGCCTCCCTTCGCGGACCGCCAGCCGGACTGTGTCCAGCGTGTCCCGCACAGCAGTCACCGTCAGATCGTGTCCCCACCGCCTCTCCAGCCCGGTGACGGCATCCTCCTGGAGCAAGCGGTCCACACTGGGGAGCTTGCGCAGTTCCTCTTGCATGTTCATCAAGCCGCTTCAAGTCTCCTTTCAGCCCGCCCCTACCCCAGGAATCATAGCGGCGCTACGTATGGCCTTTGAGACGCACAATGAGCACTTCAATGGCCACAAAAATCATCGCGATGATCAGGGCGAAGGCCAGGTTGAAGGCCCGCTGCATTTGCAGCCAGGCCCAGGACGCCAGGCACAGGGCGGTCCAGGCGCTGTAGCGGAGGACCCGCCAGGGATCGCGCTTGTAGGCCTGGGGGGCGAAGCGCTGATTCAGGTAGGCTACAGGAGGTGCCAGCGTGGCGGTCAGCGCCAGGAAGAGCAGCGCGAAAAACAAGGACACAGAGCCGGGTTCCGTAGGTTTGTATTTGTCCACCAGTTCATACAGCCCCCACCAACCGACCACGGCCGCCGGGAACGCCAATAGGAAAACGAAGATTCCGCGCATGGGACGCTTCCTCCACCAAGTCCATTATACCGCAAAATGAACAGGAGACCAAGTTGCGTAGAGGGCACAAGTCGGCTATAATCCCACTGGCATCGGGCCTGTAGACCCACAAAGAGAGGGACAGACCATGATTATCCGACGGATTGCGGTGCGTGAGACCAACTGCTACCTGCTGCGCGGTGAAAGCGGAACTGTATTGATCGATCCCGGTCCGCCCGGTGGTGCTGCGGCGGTCGCTGCTCATGCGGCAGTGGCAGGCATCGGGCCGGAGGACGTCCGGCTGATCCTGGTCACCCACGGTCACCTGGATCACTATGGCTGTGCGGCGGAGGTCAAGACGTGGTGTGGGGCACCGGTGGCGGCCCAACGCGGCGAACCGGCTTTCAGCCGGGACCGTCGCAATGCCCTTCCTCCGTCACAGACCCTGCGCGGCAGTGTGATCCGCTCCATCTACCTGGGGCTCTCACCATTGGCCCGTTTCAGGCCCCTGGAGGCCGACCTGCTGATCGACGAAGGGGCCGACCTGTCGGCCTACGGCTTTGATGGCCAAGTGCTCCTGGTGCCGGGCCATTCCCCCGGCTCCCTGGCCGTGGTCACCGCCGGGGGAGATGCCTTCGTGGGCGATCTGTTCGTCAACTATGCCGTGCCCAGCCAGCCCATCTACCTCTCAGACCGGCAGGCGTGGGAGCGGAGCCTTGAGCGCATTCGCGAGCTGCACCCGCAGATGGTCTACGTCGGCCACGGGGAGCCTTTTCCTGGGGAGCGGCTGGGGCACATCTATGCCGCGCGCTATCAGTTCCGATGGTGGGTTCGTTAGCACACCGACAAAGGAGACAAGGATGTCCGAAGGTTTGAAGGTTTTTCTCAGTACGTTTGCGCTTCTGTTTGTCGCCGAGCTGGGCGACAAAACGCAATTGGCCGTTATCAGCATGACGGCCAAGCACAAGATGCCGTTGTCGGTCTTTCTCGGCGCTGCCTTGGCCCTGGCCCTGGTGACTCTCCTGGGCGTGCTAGGTGGGGAACTGCTCACCCGTTTCATCCCAGAGGCAATCCTGCGCAAGGTGGCTGCCGCCGGCTTTGTGGTGATGGGTGTGCTGATGTGGTTCGAAAAGATCTAGTCCACGAATAAGAAAGAGCCGGGGCACCCACCCCGGCTCTCTGGTCCCATACGATCAGTTACCCTTGCAGTCGAGCGTGTTCCTCCTCAATCAGGCTCTCGTCCAGTTTCTTGAAGAGTGGCGCTGGCCTGCGCAGCGCTTGGCCCGGTGGAAGCCGGCTCGACGTCCAGGTGCCAACCGCGCCGCTGTGGTCGTACGTCAGGGCCAGGTGACTACGCGCCGCTTCCTGGACCTCGATCACCCGCTGCACGCCAAAGAGCTGCCCGTCGTAGCCCAGGAATTCGTGGAGCTGCTGCGCTGTGTGGGGCAGGAACGGAGACAGGATCGTTTTCAGGTTGTCCACCACGCGCAAAATGACGTATACCGACGTTGCCGCGGCTGCCCGGTCTTGCTTGATCTGGAACCAGGGCGCTTTGCGATCCAGGTAGACGTTCGCCTCGCGCGCCAGCGCCATCGCCTCGCCCAGGGCAGCGCGGAACTTGGCCGCGGCCAGCAAATCGCCGACGACCTGGAATCCACCCTCCACTCTGTCCAGCAGGCCGCGGTCGGCCGCGTCGAGGCCGCCCGGTTGCGGCACGTGCCCGTCGAACTGCTTGTAGGCGAAGCTTAGCATGCGGTTGGCCAGATTGCCCCAGGTGGCCACCAGTTCGTTGTTGTTGCGCTCGACGAACTCTTCCCAGGTGAACTCGGTATCGCGCGTCTCGGGGGCAACGGCCGTCAGGTAGTAGCGCAGTGCGTCGGGGTCGTACCGGCTCAGGAAGTAGGGCACGTCCACCGTGCGCCCGCGGCTCTTTGAGAACTTGCTCCCCCGGAAACTCAGGTGCTCGTTGGCCGGCACGTCGTACGGCAGGTTCAACCGCGCCTTTCCATCCTCAGTGTACAGCCGCCCCAAAGCCAGCAGCTCAGCCGGCCAGATGACGGTGTGGAACGGGATGTTGTCCTTGCCGATAAAGTAGTAGGTCAGCGCCCGGGGATTGTACCACCATTCCTGCCAGGCGTCTGGCGTGCCTTGATTGACCGACCACTCGACGCAGGCTGAGAAGTAACCGATAACCGCCTCAAACCAGACGTACAGGCACTTGCCCTCGTACCCCGGCAGCGGCAGCGGGATGCCCCAGTCGATGTCGCGGGTGATGGGCCGGCCCCGCAGGCCGGCTTTGACATAGTTCTGAGCAAAGGTGAGCACGTTGGGTCGCCAATGCTCCTTGCCGCCGCCCAAGTACGCCTCCAACTCGTTGCTCAGCCTGGCCAGGTCGAGGAAGTAGTGTTCGGTCTCGCGCAACTCCAGCGCCGTGTCGCCGCTGGCTTTGCTGCGGGGGTTGAGCAGCTCCGTTGGCTCCAGCAGCTTGCCGCAGTTGTCGCACTGGTCCCCGCGGGCGTCGGGAAAGCCACAGTGCGGGCACGTGCCCTCCACGTAGCGATCGGGCAGAAAGCGACCCTCTTTAGGGCTGTAGATCTGCCCCTGTACCTCCTGGTACAGGTAGCCGTTTTCCAAGATGTGCAGAAAGATGTCCTGTGCGACGCGGAAGTGGTTCTCGGTGTCGGTGTGGGTGAACAGGTCGAAGGTCAGGCCGATCTGCTGATAGGTCTCCAGGAAGGTAAGATGGTAGCGCTCAAAAACCTGTCGCGGTGGCACCCCCTCCGCGTCGGCGCGGACGGAAATCGGCGTGCCGTGGGCATCCGAGCCCGAGACCATCAGCACGTCGTTGCCGGCAAGCCGGTGGTAGCGGGCAAAGATGTCGGGTGGCAGGTAAGCCCCCGCCAGGTGTCCGAGATGCTGGTAGCCGTTGGCGTAGGGCCAGGCCACCCCAATCAGTATTTTCTGGGCCATCGGATTCCTCCTTCGATTCAAAACGAGAGGGCGGGGGAGTCCCCTCGCCCTCTCTTATCGTTGTGAACCAGCTTAGCATGCAGCCGTGCCGAAGCGTTCGGCCGGGGACTCAATCTGGATGGATGGTGTCCATTCGGGGGCGAGCCCCCATGAATCCCTTCGCTGCCGACGCCTGGCGGGCGATCTGCCCTCTCCAGAAACGCGCTGCGTCGAACACTGCCCCTCACTCCATCCCTCTTCCCTTTGGGGAGAGGGAGTGCGTTCTCCTCTTCCTCGCAGGGCGAGGACAAAAGTGATCCTACCACAAGCCCGCGAAAAAGGCAAGTGTGGTTGCCAAACGTTGGCAGGGATGGTATAATGCCCGGGGAGGAGATCGCATGCAAGGCGTACTGACCTTTTTGCTCTTTGTGCCGTTCCTGGTGCTGGTCGTCCTGGCCAACTTGGCGGACAGACAACGCTGGGCCCGCCACGTGACCTACGGTTCGCTCATCGCCACCAACGTGGGGCTGCTGGGCATCGCGGGCCTGGCCCTACTCAGCGAGTTGGCCCGGCTGCTGTTGCCAGACCTGGGGGTTACGGGCTTGACGGTCAACTGGTGGGCGGTGATGGCGATCTGTTTGCTGACCTCGATGATAGCCTGCCTGCCGCTCATTCCCGGCGTACGCAGGTTCCTGGCCCGTTGGCTGCCCATCGACCCGGGTTCTATCGTCCACATGACCGCCCTGGCCTTTGCCGTCTATCAGATCGGGCTCAGCTTGGCGCAGATGGTGCTCATCGGCGATCTGGAGAACCTGGCTCGGACCGGCCTGTCTTTGACCGTCTGGGATGTCCTTCTGTCCGGGCTCCCTCTGCTCCTGTTTGCCCTGCTGGGCGTGGGGTGGTTCCTCCGCCGCAAAGGAGGAGAGGTGCTGGAGCGCCTGGGTCTGCGCCGGCCGACGTGGAAGCAACTGATCCTGGTGGTCGCCGTGACTGCCCTGTTGCTGGCCTTCGACTTGGGGGTGAACCTGGCCTGGCAGGCAGTGGATCCGGCTGGCTTTGACAAGCTGCAGCGGGTGACCGATAGTCTCTTTGGGGGCCTGATGACGGTGGCTGGCGCTGTGGTGCTGGGACTGTCGGCGGGGATTAGCGAGGAGTTACTCTTCCGCGGGGCGGTCCAACCGCGGCTGGGGCTCTTCCTGGCGACCGTCCTGTTCGCCCTCGCTCACCTGCAATATGGCCTGACGATCGCCACGTTGGAGGTGTTTGTCATCGGCTTGGTGCTGGGGCTGGTGCGAAACCGGACCAGTACCACGACGGCCATTCTCATACACGCCGGCTACAACGCCCTCGGCGTGCTTCTAGGGCTCCTGAAGCCCTGAGGCAAGCGCAGCCATGGGAAACGCGGACCTCCGTGAGCAATTGAGGCGCCTGGGCGTGGGCCGCGGTGCGGCGGCAGTCCGCCCGCCGGGCCAGCGGCGCAAACGCGCGATAGAGGATCTGCTCCCCGGCGAGGTGGTGGACACTGAACACGGCCCGTTTTTCCTGTACCGCGAGTCGTTTCCCCTCGACCACCGTCACGGCGATCACGCCCTGGTCGACCTGTCCTGCCACCCGCCGGAGATTCCTGCCCGCCTGGCCCGCGACGAGCGGCTGGCCGGTGTGGGCCTGCGGCGCGTGGCGTTTGTCGATACCGAGACGACGGGCCTGGCCGGTGGCACGGGAACTTACGTCTTTCTGGTGGGGGTAGGTGTTTTCGAGGAGGACTGCTTCACGGTCCACCAGTTCTTCATGCGCGATTTCGACGAGGAACCGGCCCAGCTCCAGGCTTTGGGGGCGCTGCTCGACGGTTACGAGGCAGTGGTGAGCTTTAACGGCAAGGCCTTTGACCTGCCCCTTCTGGAGACGCGCTTTGTTATGACCCGGCAGCCGCCACGCCTGATCGGCGCGCCACACCTGGACCTGCTCTCAACCTCACGCTCTTTCTGGAAGCACCGCCTGGCCTCCTGCGCCCTGTCGTCGCTGGAGGCAGAGGTGCTGGGCGTGCGACGCACCCAGGCTGACGTGCCTGGATGGCTCATCCCCAGCCTGTACGTGGAGTACACCCGCAGCGGCGACGCGCGGGAGATGCCCCGCATCTTCTACCACAACACCCAAGACATCCTGTCGTTGGTGACACTGGCAGCCAGGCAATGTGATCTGTTGAGCGTGCCGCTCCCGCTCCCTTTGGGCTGGGAAGTGCCCGGCGAGGATCTATACGGCCTGGGTCGCTTTCTCCACGGTCTAGGAGACGCGGAGAGGGCTCTGGCTGCCTTTGAACAGGCGGCAAGGAGCAGCGGATCGCCAGAGGTCCGCGAAGGGGCCATGCGTGAGTTGGCCTACCTGCTCAAGCGGCAGGAACGGCGACGGGACGCCCGGGCCTGGTGGCAAGAGCTGGCCGAGACGGCGGGTGCAGTGTACGCCTGCGAGGAGTTGGCCAAGCACCACGAATGGCACGAGCAGGACCTGCCCCAGGCCATCGCCTGGACCGAGCGCGGCATGGTCTTGGCCGAAGGGTGGCCGCCTGGTGCCAAGCGGCGCTCGGCTCTGGCTGACCTGCAGCACCGGCTGGAGAGGCTCAGGCTCAAACTGGTCTACCATTGAGATGCGCCGTTTGCGGTTTCTGAGCATTTGAGGTATAATGGTCGAGTTCAAGCCACACAAGGAGATCCAAGACGTGCGTGGCTTATGACTCAATGACTGAGAGCGGAGAGAACGGATGGCCGGAAGCGACAAGAGCAAGGCGTTGGAGACCACACTGGCGACGATCCAGAAGCGGTACGGGGAAGGGTCGATCATGCGGCTGGGGCAGGCCAGCCACCTACATATCGACACCATCCCCACTGGCTCGCTGGCCCTAGACCTGGCCCTGGGCGTGGGCGGCATCCCCCGCGGCCGCGTCATCGAAATCTATGGCCCTGAGGGCTCGGGCAAGACGACCCTGTGCCAGCACATCGTTTCCGAGGCGCAACGCATGGGAGGCGTGGCGGCATATATCGACATGGAGCACGCCCTGGATCCGATCTATGCCGCCAAGTGTGGCGTGAACGTGGACGAGCTGTACATCTCCCAGCCCGATACGGGGGAGCAGGCCTTGGAGATTGCCGAGGCGTTGGTGCGCAGCGGGGCGGTGGATGTGATCGTCGTCGACTCGGTGGCGGCGTTGGTGCCGCGGGCCGAGATCGAGGGGGAGATGGGCGACAGCCACCCGGGCTTGCAGGCGCGGCTGATGAGCCAGGCGCTGCGCAAGCTGAGCGGGGCGATCAAGACGAGCAACACGGCAATGGTGTTCACCAATCAGTTGCGGCACAAAATCGGGGTCATGTTTGGCAACCCAGAGACCACCCCTGGTGGAATGGCGCTGCGGGTCTACGCCTGGGTGCGGTTGGACATGCGGCACGTTCAGGCCATCAAGGACGAAGGAGAGGTGATCGGCAACCGGGTCCTGGTCAAGGTTGAGAAGAACAAAGTGGCGCCCCCGTTCCGCGAGTGCGAGTTCGACATCATGTACGATGAGGGGATCAGCAAGGAAGGGGACATGCTGGACCTGGGGGTCGAGTTGGGGGTAATCGAGAAGCGGGGGTCGTTCTATAGTTACGGGGATCAGCGGCTGGCACAGGGACGAGAAAGTGCCAAGCAAGCGTAGCGGGAGAACGCAGCCCTGTGCCATGAGATCGAGAATACCATCCGTGGCCAGATTGGCCTGGCTGAAGGCGATGCCTCGCTCGTGCTCGGCTTGCGTGAGGAGGCTGGACTCGGTGAAGTGGAGGAGCTGCAAGCCCAAGGCTCGTCCGGGTAAGCACCAATACCCCTCTTGCGCCGGGCATTAATGTCAAGTATAATGGCTACACCCAGAACCCCTGTGGGTTCGGCGAGCCATTGTCACGCAGCGTGTTTCCGCGGGCTCGCAGGGAGTTCACTCGAAACGGGAGCCCTTGATGCGCATCGAATTCCACTATGAGAGCGGCGGCTTTTACGCGCTCAAACCCGAATGGAACCCCTTGCTCCATCGCAGTCGAAGCGATCGGATATTCCTCACGTGGGAGTGGCAGTCCACCTGGTGGAAGCATTTGGGCGAGGGCGATCTGGTGCTCCTTGGTTTTCGAGCAGACGACGACGGGCGATTGGTGGGCATCGCCCCCTTTTTTCGCACCCAGAGCGATGATGGCCGGTCCCTTCTGAACATTGTTGGTTGCCGCGACGTGTCCGACTACCTGGACGTAATCATCGAGAGCGGTCAGGAACCGGCCGTCTACGAGGCTTTGCTGGAGTACCTGGGCGGGCAGGCAGCGCCCTGGGATGTAGTGGATTTCTGCAACATCCCCCAGGACTCACTGACCTTTGTGCGTCTGCGCGAATTGGCCGAGGCCCGCGGCTACCAGACCCTGGTCGAGGTCGAGGATGTGTGTCCCATCGTCCCGTTGCCATCCACGTGGGATGACTACCTGATGAGCCTGGACAAGAAGCAGCGCCACGAAGTGCGACGCAAGTTGCGCCGGGCCGACGACGAGGCCGATACACGCTTTGTCATCATCGGGCCTGACCACTACTTGAAAGCCGAAATGCAGACCTTCATCCGGCTTCATCAGCAAAGCACCCCTGAAAAGGACAGGTTCATGGACCCGAGAATGCAGGGGTTCTTTTTCGACGTGGCCCAGGTATTACAGGCACGGGGCTGGCTGCAACTGGCCTTTCTCGAGATGGATGGCGCAAAGGCAGCCACGCTCCTGAACTTTGACTATGGCGATGCCATCCTCGTCTACAACTCGGGCTACGACCCGGGCAAGTTTGCGCACCTGAGCCCCGGCTGGGTCATGACCGCGCGCAGCATCGAGCACGCCATTGCTCTCGGACGGAGCAAGTTCGATTTCTTGCGAGGCGACGAGGACTATAAGTACCGGTTCGGTGCCCAAGACACCGAGGTGCGGCGGCTGCTCATCGCCAAGCCCGGTGTGCGGCTGGAACCCACTTGTTAGTACAACCGCCATCGCCATCCTGAGGAGCCCCGGTCGACAAGGACGCTAGAGAGAAAGGGCGATCATGCCAGAGAACATTCAGTGCAGCTACTGTGGCGCCCTCATGAACGGCGAGGATCTCTTTTGTGGCGAGTGCGGGGCTCCCCGTCTCTCCCTGCCTGCAACGCCTCGGGCTGCCTCGCCAGCAGCCCCCACATCCGCGCCACCATCGGAGTACGACGCTGGGCTTCCAGCCTACCCAGCGGCTCGGGGCGTGCCGGACGGCCGGCGTACTGCAGTCAAAGTCATCGCCGTGCTGGCAGTGTCGGCTGCCGTGGGGTTGTGTGGCATGGGCATGACCCTCGCTTTTGCAGCCCGTGCCCCAGAACTCGGTCAGGCAGCCACCCAGGACATGCTCGTCGGTGCTACCGTTTTGTGCTTCTGTCCCGGTGTCATGGCACTCAGCCTGGCGGCCGCTCTTTGGGCCTTTGTCATTCGCCGGAGGTAGACCGGGTATCGCATTTGCTCACGAAAAACGGGCCATGATCCATCGCGTCGCCATGATCAGTGTCCATACCTGCCCGCTGGCTACCCTGGGGGGTAAGGAGACGGGCGGGATGAACGTCTACGTCCGCGACCTGAGTCGCGAGCTGGGCCGGCGGGGGATTGCCGTAGACTGCTTCACTCGCTCGCAGAACCCGGACGTGCCGCGCATCAACCGCGACCTCGGCCCCAACAGCCGAGTCATCCACCTGCCGGCCGGTCCTGAAGCTCCGTACGACAGGAACCTTGTCGCGGAGCACCTACCCCAGTTTGTGGACGGCATTCTGTCTTTTGCCCGACAGGAGAGGTTGTACTACGACGTGCTGCACAGCCACTACTGGCTTTCAGGTCTGGCTGCGCGCGACCTGCGGCGGGCATGGGGCGCGCCCATCGTCCAGATGTTCCATACCCTGGGACATATGAAGAATAGCGTTGCCTCTAGTCCTGAGGAGTGGGAACCGGAGCGCCGCATTGAAGGCGAGGCTGAGGTGATGGGCCTGGCTGACCGGCTGGTAGCTGCCACACCTCTGGAGCGAGCCCAGATGGTCTGGCTCTACGGCGCCGACGCAGCCAAAATCTCCGTCGTGCCCTGCGGCGTGGATCTGGGTCTCTTCCACCCGATCCCCCCCGACGAGGCCAAGCGAAACCTGCGGCTGCCTACTACACGACGCATCGTCCTCTTTGTGGGGCGCATTGAGCCCCTGAAGGGCATCGACACCCTGCTGCGGGCCATGGCCGAGGTCGTTCCCGGCATCCCATGCTGGCAGGAGGACCTGTCGGTCATCATCATCGGCGGCGCACCGGGGGCAGGCCTGGAACAGGCCAGCGCCGAACTGGCCCGGCTCCAGCAACTGAGGGCTGAATTGGGGCTCGAGGCTCTGGTTACGTTCCAAGGGGCCAAGGACCAGGATATGCTGGCTTACTACTACTCTGCGGCCGACATGGTGGTCATGCCCTCCCTCTACGAATCGTTTGGCATGGTTGCCTTGGAAGCGATGGCCTGCGGCACGCCGGTTGTGGGCTCCAAAGTGGGAGGGCTGGCCTACAACATTCAGGACGGACAGACCGGCTTTCTAGTGCCGGAACGCGACGTCGATGCGCTGGCTGCAAGAATCCGCCTGCTGCTGTGCGACGCCGACCTCCGAAAGCGGTTGGGCCGGCAGGCCGCTCAGTGGGCTCAACGCAACGCCTGGCCGGCCATCGCCGACCAAATCGTCGATCTGTACGAGCAGGTCAGACCAGTCGCCAGGCAGACCGCCCAGGCGTGCTGCGGCCAGGGGGGGTGTGGTTCTCCACAGCTCGAACCGATCGAGCGGCCATAGCAGGCTTTGCCAGGCCTGGGGCACCGATAGCTGCGGTTCCACAGGCTCTCGGCTAGCCATCAGCCAGAGATCGCCCACGCGAGCAAAGATCACCGAGAACAACCGGTTATCGTCGGCAAAAGCGCCGCTTGCCACCTGGGCGTGGAGCAGCACCGTGCCCAGGGCACTCAGGCCGTTGCCGGCCACGTCCAGCCGGACCAACTCCTGCCGGAACTCGGTGAAGGGCAACTGGAGCAGGCCGTTGGGATCGTGTGGGGCCTGCGCCGGATCGAAGGTGTCCAGATAGCCGGTGGTGTCGGCGCGGAGGACGGCCCGATCCTGGGCAGCCAACTGTTCCAGGATGGCCTGCCGCGCCTGCAACGAGGGCAAGGTCAGAACGCCGCCCGCATCGAGTGCGGCTTGCAGGTCGTCGAGGAGCGCAGTTGCCCCACCCAGGTCGCCACCATTCATCCTCTCCTGCACGGCGATCAAGGCCGTCTCCAGCGCCACGTTCACGGGCGCTTCCATGCGACGGAGAAAGATCTTGAGCGTGTCGGTCGTCCAGTCCGGGGGCGGCTTGTCAGGCAGGATCCGGGCAGCGGGGTCCAGTGCGGTCTCGTAGCGGCGCATCAAGTCGAAGGAGCGCACCTTCAGCCGCCAAGCCTCGGCTTCTTCCTGCGTGGGAGATAGGCCCTTCAGATAGGCCAGCCAGTCGTCCTCCAACTCGGCGTATGCCTTGCCATACAGCCGCTGGACCACCTGCTCATCCTGCTCCGCCTTGCCCGTTGCCAGTCCATACAACTCCTTGAGCTTGTCCAGACCGTAATTCTCGACCAGATACTTGACGAACGAGCCCGCTTCCAGGTAGGAGGTCTCGTGCTGAAAGTCGTAGAAGGGCCCGGCGCGCAGTGTGGATAGGGGAATGTACGTGTCAGAGGCAGCCACGGCCGCCGCCCAGGCGTCGATCGGTTCCAATCGGTAGTGGCCGTCACTGGCCCACACCGCCAAGCCCTCGACCAACACGCCATCGGGACCGCCGCCGTCCTCTTTGGGCTGGACCAGATCTTGAGCCAGGGCGTGTGTTCCCTCGTGGGTGAAATAAGACCAGGTTTCCACACCTGTATAGTTGCGGTCAAGGTATGAAATGAGCTGCACCTTGTCGCCATAGGTCGCCCCTCCTTGCCAGAAGACGCGAGGCACAAGATAGATGCTCGTCGTACCGTCAAAGTCGACGTGGAGGATGCCCCGGGTGTGCTCAAAGGCCGCTTCGGCCAGCGTGCCCAATCTGGGCAGGTCGCGTTCGGCGGCATCGCCAGGGGCGTAATGGAACTGGAAGTGCCTCGTTTCGGACACAGCCCAGGTGAAATCAACCGGCGGCGGTTCGGGTGCCCAGGCAGTAACCATCGCCTGCAACGCCGGTCCCAGCAGGGCCGTACCCCCGGCGCGAACCGACTCGCCGGACGTGTCGCGTACCAACCACCAGTAGTCCAGCTCGGGCGTGGTTGTCAATGTGCGAGTGAGGCCCTCTCGGGCCGCGTCGAGGCGGTAGCTGAGGCTGATCTTGTCCAGCAACGGACCTGCCGTGCGCTGCAAGCGGTGGCCGGCCTGGGTATCGTACCACAGGAGGGCTTCCGCCACGTGCCGGTCGGGGGGTATCTCGGCTTCCAAGTGGAATGTGATCGTGCCGCCCTGATCATCCACGTCGGCGCTCAGAGCGTTGATGATAGGATGGAGAACCGCCGGAGTCGGCGTAGCGGTGATCGTTGGCGGGGGAGGCAGGGTCGGCGTGAGGGTAGCCGCCGGCATAAAGGCTGTCGGCGAAGGAGTGGCCTGCCGGGACAGGGCGCGGGGCAACCACCAGGCTCCGGCGCGAATGGCCCCCGCTCCGACGACAATCGATGCCAACAGCAATAGGGTGCGCCAGCGGCGAGAACCCTTCTGTCCACCGTGTGAATCAGCAATCATAGGTGTCATCGCTTTTCATGACTCGACGGATTGCATCTACCTTTTGCCTGTGGTATACTGCCCGCGTGCGGGATTATACCGCCATCGGGAGCCTTTGACAAAGACACCAAAGAGGCTAGAAGGCAGCAAGCTATGGTTGACGAAAGAAAGCCGTCCGCACAGTGGACTGCTCAACGGATGGAAGCAGCAGTGGCCGACCTGTTCACGGTCCAGGATGTGACGCTGGGGATCCCCGGACAGCCAGAGGCGATCCGCCTGCGGGGCACACTGCAAGCCCCATCAGACCGGGCTTACCCCCAGATCGCTGCACGCATGCGCGATCTGGGCTACACGGCCCTGCTGCGGCGTGACCCGCAGCTAGGTCTGGATGTGCTCGTGGCCGTGCCGGGCGTGGAGCCGCAGGAAAGCGGCTCGCGGCTGTGGGTGAACGCCCTGCTCTTTGTGCTGACGATCCTCTCCACCCTGTTTGTGGGAGTCAGTTGGTCGGATCAGGTGCCACCCAATGCCGATATGGTTTGGATCCTCACCCACCTATGGATCGGCTGGCCCTTCGCTCTGAGCCTGATGACCATCCTGACCGGCCACGAACTGGGCCACTACTTTACGGGCAGGCACTACAAGGTACCGGTGTCCCTACCCTACTTTATCCCCATGCCTATACCTCCCCTAGGGACAATGGGCGCGTTCATCGTCATGAAGGGTCGGAGCAGCAATCGCCGCCAGATGCTGGCGGTGGGCGCGGCGGGGCCGCTGGTCGGCTTTGTGCTGGCCGTGCCGATCCTGATCTTGGGCCTCAGCCTGTCCACAGTCCAGCCGATGCATGCTCCTGCTCCCGGCTCGACGGTTTTTCTGGAGGGCAATTCGCTCCTGTACTTGCTCTTCAAGTTGGCTGTCTTTGGCCAGATCTTGCCCGGCAGCGGCGCCCCCACCAGCATCCTGGCCGGTCTTGGCGAAGCCGGGCGGGCGCTGCTCGGCACTTTTCCCATCGACCAGGGCTTTGACGTGTTCATCCATCCGGTGGCCCTGGCCGGCTGGGCCGGGCTGCTGGTGACGGCATTGAATCTGATGCCGGTGGGCCAGTTGGACGGCGGCCACGTCCTTTACAGCCTGCTCGGGCAGCGAGCCCGGGTATTCACCTGGCCGATCATTGGCCTGTTGCTGGTTCTGGGCATCCTTTTCTGGCAGGGCTGGCTGCTGTGGGCCGGGCTTGTTTTTCTGTTTGGGCAATCTCATCCCGACCCCCTGGACGACGTGACCCGGCTCGATACGCCGCGCAAGCTCATTGCGGTGGTGGTGTTGCTGGTTTTCATTTTGACCTTCACCGTGCTGCCGATGCGGATTGTCAGCGGCGAGCCCCCCGCCCTGCAACCTGAGCAGTCTGCCAGTACCCTGGCCGCGCCCGGGCTTTTTCTTGGGGCTGCAGGGTGGTCAGGCGGCGGGAGTAACAGCACGCTTGTTCCTGCGCCCGTCTTGCCTGCACCCGTGACACAGGCAGGGGTGATGGCCAGGCCAGGGAGCGAAGCGAAGAAAGCCTCTGCCCGCGTTTTCACGACGTGGAAACATGGGGACCAATAGTGCTGTCACGCTGGCGGTGACCGTACATGAGCCGGAAGACCGGCTTGCAGATCTCGTCGAGGCCCAGCTACCTGCGCTGGCAACCCTCTATGCAGCCTTGACCGCTTTCTGTTCACGGCAGACTCATCCAGCCATCCTGTACTTGCTGCGTCAGCACGATGTACGCGTAGAGATCGACGACGGCGAGCCCTCCGGCATCTACAACATCGGCGACGTTCGGCGCGAGACGATCCGCGGCGGGCTGAAGGCGGGCACCTCGCACCTGCAGATGTGCGACTTTGATCGGGCCATCCACTGGGCAAGTCGCTACCCCGACGAACTGGAGACGGTCATTGCCGAAATCGCACACTATGACTTTCTGGTGCTGGGCCGCACGGCCCGCGCCTGGTCCACCCACCCGCCGTACCAGGCCGAGACCGAGCCGCTGTTCAACAAGGTCTTTGGCCTGGTCACCGGCTTGCCCTGGGACGTGGGGGCCGGCTCGCGCGGGCTGTCGCGCCAGGCAGCCGAAACACTGCTGGTGCATTCCCAGGAACTGACAGTGGGCGTTGACGCCGAATGGCCTCTGCTTCTGTTGCGGCGGCAAGACCACCGCGTAGGGTACCGCGCGTGTGAAGGGTTAGAGTTCGAAACCGCCGACCGCTTTGGCCCGGAGGTCAGGGCGGCAGGGGACTATGGTGCCTGGGAGTCGAGAATGTCTGCCGATCCCCGCCACTGGGTATTTCGCCTGCGGGTGGCGTTGATGATCGCCGAAGCAGCGGTACACTACGGGGAAGCGGGGTTCCAGTGACGGCAGAAGTTGTGGACGAACCGGACGGGAGCAATCCCACTGAGGAATGGAAGACAACCTATTTCAGCGTCAGCCACCATGGAGTGCTCACTGCCCACAGCGAGACGATCCGGATGCCGGCCGGCTTGGCCGAAGTGTGCCCCGGGGTACGCATTGGGCAAGAAGGCTGCGTCTACGGCGTGCGGCGTTGGGGATTCATCCTGCGACCTTCAACGCTGGAAGCAGCCGGGTTCGATCCCACGCCACTGCTGACCTCCGGCGACGACGCCGAAGCCTTGCGGGTGATGCTACAGTCAGCGACGTTCGACCTGCCCGGGGAGTTCATCATCGCCAGCGCGGAGCATCCGTTTCGGCTCCTTGCCCCGGATGGCACACTGCGCGGCAGCTCCACGCAATGGCGAACCTACCTGGGAGCCTTGGCCTTTTTTGTCTCCGGAGGGCAGGTGGATGCGGGCTTTGTGAACTTCTGGGCGGAGGCAGAAGAGAGCTACCAGCAAGCAGTAGGCTTTTGTCTGTCGGCTCTTGCTGAGCAAGGCGCGTTGCACCGGAATTGACATTTACCATGTTTTGCGGTAAGATGGTGTCATAGGTTAGCCCGCTTGCACCACTGGGCGCATTTCAGTGAAGAGAAAAGAGAAAGGAGCCAAACAATGTTTCAGCGCGTAACACTCATCGGCCACGTAGGTCAAGATCCGCAAATGCGATACACTCCAGATGGCACTCCGGTTACCACCTTTACCGTAGCGACCAAAACCGCCTTGAGCAAGGCCCGGAACGCCGAATGCCCCGCCGGGTGGAAGGATTCGTTCAACGGAAAGAACTGGGAATTGACCACCTGGTGGCGGGTCACATGCTGGAGGCAGTTGGGGGAGACGGTAAACCAATATGTGACCAAGGGGATGCTGATTTTCGTCGAGGGCGAGGTGCGAGGCGACGCCGCGAACGGCAGCCAGAATCCCCGCGTGTGGACCGGCAACGACGGCGTGGCCCGGGCCAGCTTTGAACTCACGGCACGGACCGTCAAGTTCATGAGTGGCCGCGGGGAAGGCGCCGGTGCACCGCCCACCGGTGAAGCACCGGCGGAGGGATTCGAAGAGGAAACCGATCTCCCCTTCTGAGTCCGGCATCCCGGGGGATCCGAAAAAGAGCCTTTCTCCTTCGGGCGATAGGCATTAGCGGGGCGTCGTTCGTCCTGGTGATGAACGACGCCCTTGGTTCGATTGCGGAGGTCTACGATGGGTAATCGCGAGCAACAGCAACAACGACCGATCCAGATCGAGTTGCCGGGCGACCTGGAAGCCCTGTATTCCAATTTTGCCCTCATCACCCACTCGCCGTCGGAGATGATCCTGGACTTTGCCCGGATGCTGCCCAACGTCCCCAAGGCCAAGGTCTATGCCCGGATCGTGATGACGCCGATGAACGCCAAGCTTCTCCACAGGGCACTGGGCGAGAACCTGGCCATGTTCGAGGAAAAGTTCGGCGAGATCAAGACACCTGATCGGGGATTTGAGCCCCACGGGGAACGCATGGGGTTTGTGCGGGACTAGACATGCTCAAACCGATCGTCGCCTTGGTGGGACGGCCCAACGTGGGCAAGTCCACCCTTTTTAACCGGATCGTCGGCGAACGCCTGTCCATCGTCGAAGACATTCCCGGCACCACCCGCGACCGGCTGTACGGCGACGCCCTGTGGAACGGCGTGCCCTTTACCGTCGTAGATACCGGCGGTCTAGAGATCATCGAGAGCCAGGGACAGCGCCAGCCCCATGGCCAACTGGCCCCCCTTTCCATTGCTTCAGCCGGACTTGTCCAAGAGATCCGGCAACAGGCTGAAATCGCCATCGCCGAGGCCGACGTGATCGTCCTGCTGGTGGATGTGCTCGATGGCTTGACGCCCGCCGACCAGGACGTGGCCGACGTGCTGCGCCGCAGCGACAAGCCGGTGCTGGTGGCAGCCAACAAGGGTGACAACACGGCCAGGCAGGCAGCCGCCGTCGAATTCTACGCCCTGGGCCTGGGCGAGGTCTTTGCCGTCTCGGCGCTGCAGGGCATTGGTACCGGGGATCTCTTGGATGAGATTGTGGCAGCCCTGCCGGTCATTGAGGAAGCAGAGGAACCGGAGGGACTCAAGATCGCGCTGGTCGGCAGACCCAACGTGGGCAAGTCGTCGCTGCTCAACAAGCTCCTGGGCGAGGAACGCGCCATCGTCAGCCCCGTCCCAGGCACCACCCGCGACGCCATCGACACCTACCTCACCTGGGAAGGGCAGCCGGTCCTGTTGATCGACACCGCCGGCATCCGTCGCCGGGGGCGCATCGAACAGGGCATCGAGAAATACAGCGTCCTGCGCTCGATGAAATCCATCGCCCGTGCCGACGTGGCGCTGCTCTTGCTCGACGCGCAAGACCTGGTCGCCGCGCAAGACGCCCACGTGGCCGGCTACATCCTGGAGGAGATGCGCAGCATCATCGTCCTGGTGAACAAGTGGGACTTGATCGAAAAAGACAGCTACACGATGGATGCCTATGTAAAACAGGTGCGTGCCGATCTAAAGTTCCTCGACTACGTGCCCGTCCTGTTTATCTCGGCGCTGTCGGGCCAACGCGTGGAAAAAATCCTACCCCTGGCCTTCCAGGTCTACCAGGAACGGCATCGGCGCATCACTACGGGCGAACTCAACCGCCTGGTTGAAGACGCAACGGTCCGCCACTCTCCGGCGCACAAAGCCGGCAGGAGTCTGCGGTTCTACTATGCCACCCAGGCCGGCGTGGATCCGCCCACCTTTGTCTTTTTCGTCAACGATAGGCGGCTGGTTCATTTTTCCTACGAGCGCTACCTAGAAAACCAGATTCGCCAGCGCTACAGCTACGTGGGCACCCCCCTCAAACTGGTGTTCCGCTCGCGCGTCAAAGAATAAGATCAGCGCTGGCTGGCCAGCCCCCCCGCGATCTCGCCGCCGTCGATCACAAGACACTGCCCGGTGATAAAGGCAGCGTCATCCGATGCAAGGAAAGCAAAGAGGGCGGCGACCTCTTCCGGCCGGCCCAGCCGGTTCAAGGGTACCTTGCTGGAAAAGGCGCGCTGCATCTCCGCTGTGTACTCGGCTGCCTGCATGGGCGTCAGGATAAAGCCGGGGCAGACGGCGTTCACTCGCACCGTGGGGGCCAGTTCCAACGCCATGGACCGCGTCAACTCGATGACGCCCGCCTTGGAGGCGTTGTAGCCGGCATAGTACGGGTAGCCCAGCAGGCCGTTGGTCGAGCCCATGTTTAGAATGACGCCTCCCCCTTCTGCCAGCATCCGTCGCGCTGCCTGCTGAGCCACGAAAAAGACGCCGGCAAGGTTCACATCGATGACCTTGCGCCACTCTTGAGGCGAGATATCGATAAAGGAATGGCGAATGCTGATCCCGGCATTGTTGACCAACACATCTGGATTCCCATATAGCCCATCCAGATCCTCGAAGGCCTGGGCAATGTCGTCAGGATCGGCAACGTCGGCCACGACGTAGCCACTCAGGCCTGCAAGCTCACGTTCGAGGCGGCGGCACGCCTCGCCATCGGAATCGAGGACGGCCACTCGGGCCCCCTCCTCCAAGAATCGGGCTGCGGTCGCCCGCCCAATGCCGCCCGCTCCCCCCGTGATCAGCACTCGTTTGTCATTTAGACCGC
>Ga0315286_10000305_pt1 | contig 40202 bp, 29 predicted proteins | sample YL17G10_0_MG_FD_205038 | JGI IMG/M metagenome (GOLD analysis project Ga0315286, IMG submission 205038) | Sediment microbial communities from Yellowstone Lake, YNP, Wyoming, USA - YL17G10_0 | ecosystem: Environmental > Aquatic > Freshwater > Lake > Sediment | place: USA: Wyoming | collected...
AAATTGTGCGTCCATAAATGTCAGTTGATAATAGTTGTGCATACTGTGTTTGCTACTTATCTACGATGATCTCCACTATATGTTGCTGTATTCAGATAACTTTAGATAGGTTTTGCAAAGGCTCCTATATTTCTGTTCATATATATTCAAGGATACGAAGATTTCATACGATTGTCAAAACAAATTTATATGTTACGCTTGCCACAAATTTCTATCCAAGCTCCGATACTGGATTGACTCGCTGATATGCTCTGGCTTGATGTTGGGAGATGATGTGAGGTCGGCGATTGTACGCCCGACTTTTAGAATCCGATCATAAGCGCGAGCTGATAAACCGAGTTTTGTAATCGCCATTTTCAGAAGCTCTTCACCGGCGGAATCGAGCTTGCAATAATTTTGTATATCCTTCGATTGCATATCTGCGTTGCAGTACATTCCTTTCCGTCCGGCGAAACGTTTCATCTGAACTTCACGCGCCTGAACCACTCGCTCCCGAATTTTCTGAGATGCTTCGCTCGCATCCTTACTCGCTAATTCTTTATATTTCACAGCAGGGACATCAATATGAAGATCAATCCTATCGAGAAGTGGACCTGATATCTTTGCCATGTATTTCTGGATTTGGAGTGAATTGCAAGTACATTCTTTTGTCGGATCGGTGAAGTAACCGCAGGGACACGGATTCATGGCACACACAAGCATGAAGTTTGCGGGGAAGTCGGTAGACATTTTTGATCGGCTGATAGTTACATGTCCATCCTCCAATGGTTGTCTGAGAACTTCGAGAACATTACGAGCGAATTCAGGCAGCTCATCTAAAAACAAAACGCCATGATGTGAAAGTGAAATTTCTCCCGGTCGCGGGATAGTTCCACCTCCAACAAGTGCGCTATCAGAAATTGTATGGTGAGGTGAGCGAAATGGACGGGTCGATATCAAAGCAGTATCGTGTGGAAGTAAACCGGCAACAGAATGGATCTTTGTCGTTTCGATCGCTTCATCGAAAGTGAGAGGAGGGAGGATTGTTGGCAAACGTTTAGCCAACATTGTTTTGCCTGAGCCGGGAGGACCTATCATAATAATGTTATGACCGCCTGCAGCGGCAACCTCGAGTGCTCGTTTCACATTTTCCTGTCCCTTTACATCTGCAAAGTCAGTAGAGTATCGCTGGTCATGAGAAAAGATTTCCTTGATATCAATATGGAAAGGGCAAAGCAAACGATGGTCAGCGTTAAGGAATTCTACAGTCTCTTTAAGTGTCTCCATTGGATATACTTCGATTCCTTCAACCATTGCCGCTTCACGCGCGTTTTCTTTTGGAACGATCATACCTCTCACGCCAGCATTTTTCACTTCAATTGCTATCGGAAGTGTCCCGTGAATCGGACGCAGCACACCGTCAAGCGCCAACTCTCCAACAATAACAAAATTGTTTAAGACTTCTGGAACGATTTGGTCTGTTGCGGCAAGTAAACCAATTGCAATTGGCAGATCAAAGTGAGAGCCTTCTTTTTTTATATCCGCTGGGGCGAGATTTACCGTGATACGAGCGCGGGGATAACGGAATCCTGTCGTTTTCACCGCTGCGAAGACTCGGTCCTTGCTTTCTTTCACAGTATTATCAGGTAAGCCGACAATATTAAATGAAGGAATTGCCGGCTGGACATGGCATTCTACTTCGACAATTCGAGCTTTAATGCCGTATGTTGTGCCACTTAGTATATGCGAAAACATTCCCATAGTGAACTCCCTTATCTTTTTTCAAAAAAATAACGAATGTCGGGGAGAATCGCAAATTAGAGGTAACGTTGCATATCGGGGAATATTTATGTATCATATTTATGTTGAATATGTTTAAGTGTTATTGAAATCTTTAAGGATATCTTACTTGCCTAAGCGAAGTTATATTTTCTGTTATTTAGGTGTTTTCTTTTCCATAATCATCTTTTTTATCGGGTGTTCTACGTACGAAAATGTGACCGGATATTTTAATACGTATTATAACACCAAAAAACTTTTCACTGATGCAATATCGGAGATTGAAAAAACCCCGCAAAAGGATCGTGATACGAATTATTTTGCAGCTTACACCGTTCCCAAAAGTGCTGCTGATAAACTCGATAAGGTGATTGAAAAGTGTAACAAGATTATCCAATTATTTCCCCGGAGTGATTGGATCGAAAATTCCTTGTTTATGATGGCTCAGTCGTACGTTTATCAGGGTGAAACTGAAACAGCAATTCGAAAATTTAAAGAGTTTTTGGAAACTTTTCCGAACAGTGATCAACAGTTGGATGTAAAACTCTGGCGAGCAAAAGCACTATACCAATCAAAAAAAGAAGATGATGTACTCAGGGAAATTAAAGATATAATTACCGAAGCTCAAACAGCTGAGAAGCAGGATATTCTACTTGAGCTTTATATGTTAGAGGCACAGATTTATTTTGATCGAGGAGAATATGAAGTAGCAATTGCGAAGTGTGAGAATACTTCAATGGTCGCAGGGGATGATAAACTACTGGCAATTGTACATTATCAATTAGGACAGTGCTATGAGCGTCGGAATGAATACACGAAAGCAGCAAAATCATATGAAATGGTGAATCAATATGAACCCGATATTACGAAGGAATTCAAATCGCGATTAAAAAACGGCGTGATGTTAACAAAAGCTGAGCAGTATGATGATGCACTGAATATATTTGAAACATTAAAGGATGAAAAGCTCAAACCCGAAGAACGTGGGTTAGTGGAATTAGAAACTGCAAACACTTTTATCACGATGGACGATACTTCAAAAGCTTTTGAGCTCTATAAGCTGATCGATTCGCTGTATAAGCGCACCGATGCATCTGCACAAGGATATTTCCAACGCGGTCTGTTATATGAGACTAAGTACTTGAACTTAATAATAGCTCGCACATTTTATGATAAAGCTAAGAATGAATATGCAGCGTCCGAGATTACACCGCTTGCCCAGCGCAAGACAGCTTACCTCACAAATTATTTTAAACATTACGAGAATTTAGCAAAATACGACAGTCTTCTCAATAAGGCACTTCACCCGGACACGATAAATGCAAGGGCTGATTCTTTACACTCAAATGTTGATTCAACAAAATTAAAAAATATTACACATACCATTACAGATTCTACACATCAGACATTAGACACAGTTCGTACAACCGATTTAAAAAATCCTGATGATGCAGATAATCCTTCAAAATCGGCAATTAAGACATCAGCTGAAAATTCGCAACCCCCAAATGATTCTTCCAAACTTAAAAGTGCATCGATAAAACCAATCATAGCTGAAAAGAAAGAACAGCAACTTGAAAAGCTGGAAGATACTTTGTTGGTATCGTCCAAAGGGAATATTATTTCAAAGGATGACAGCACAAAAGAAAAAACATACATTGTTGGTACATGGGAAAAAGATCGTGAATGTTTATGGAACATTGCCAAGAAGAAGGATGTTTACGATAATCCTTTACTTTGGAGAAAAATATACGAGCGCAATTATGATAAGATCACAGACCCTGATCAAATCAAACCCAAATTGATCCTGATAATCCCTATTCTGAATCATAACCTTAACATCGAAGAAAAATTTATAGCTCAAGAAAAAAAGAAATTTAATGAAGAAATTGAGCAAAAGAAACTTGAAGCAATTCAAACTTCTGCTGATTCTAATATAACATCAAAGGATGTGCCGATTCAACAGAAGACTGCAATAACACAAAATGTCAATGGGAAAGATACAATAGTTTCGACCATACTTGATAGACAAAAAGCCGGTAAAATAGATTCGCTCAAGAATGGATTGAATCAAAAACAAATCAGTGAAGTTATTACGAAAGGCGTAAAGGAGGAATTGCTCACAAAAGGCAGTAAGGATAGTTTAAAGAATGAAAAAAATACCGCTTTATCGGTTTCCTTAATAAAATTATCTCCTGATTCCCTGAAGAATCTTATTGCAAGAACTGAATTTGAATTAGCTGGTTTGCTCTTTCTTGAAATGAATTTACCCGACTCTGCGCTTGCGTGGTATAAGTCGTTGGTGCAAGATTATCCATCATCGATGCTGACTCCGCGAGCTTATTATGCGATGGCGGAAATTTACCGGACGGAAAATGATACTTCCAAAGTAGATTCGTTGTACAAAATTATTTTAAGTCAGTACGACAAGAGCGAGTATGCAGAGCAAGTCAAGAAAATTCTTGGAATGGAGATAACTTCCACCGACATCAATCAAGCAGATTCCGTCTATCGCAGCGCTTTGGAATTATTTCAAGTGGGAGAGACTAAGAAAGCATTGCATAAGTTTGATCAAGTGGTCAAGCTTTATCCAAATTCACCTTTGGTGCCAAAATCGCTATATGCTATTGGATGGATACTGGAAACGGTCGTTGTTGATAATGATAGTGCAACCTCAATATACAAGAAGTTAATAAAAGAATATCCCACATCGGTTTATGCAACTGAAGTGAAATCAAAAGTTGCCGTCAAGGAAGACCCCAAAAGTTTACAGCAATTCGTTAAGGTAAAGGAAATTCAACCTGTTGCAAAAACAGAGACGAGCAGACAAAAGCCCGAAGACATAGACAAATCGCGTGAAAAAGATCAACAAAAAATTGATCAGCCGCTCAAAGGAAAAGATCAAGAAATCAATATAAATCCGGATGAACAAGACCCAGACGAAGAAACACCACCTGAAGAAGATGAAGATGATGGCGGCGGCGGCAAGTAAAACCGATTCCTAAGTTAGTCATTTAGTTCATGATTCAAACTATCTCTCCCATTACTTCTCTCCAAAATGTTGCACCGGGTATCTGGGTGATGAATATTAAAGCACCTGAGATTGCTTCAAAAACTAACGCCGGTCAATTCATTAACATCAAAGTTAGTGATTATTCTTTGCCCCTTCTTCGGCGTCCTTTCAGCATCTATCATGTAGTTGGTGATGAGATAAAAATAATTTTCAACGTTGTTGGTATTGGCACAACAATTCTATCTCAAAAAAAGATAGGTGATACACTGGATATCATTGGTCCACTGGGAAATCCATTTAAGATTATTGATGATTATGAAACTGCTTTGATTGTTGGAGGAGGTATGGGAGTAGCGGCTCTTCCGATTTTGACTTCTGCGATTAAAGGCATATCAAAAAAAATCGTAACATATCTTGGTGCACGGACTTCCATCCAGTTAATATCACATTATCTTGAGAATTTATATACTGCAACCGATGATGGCTCTGCTGGTTATAATGGAACCGTTGTTGATCTGCTTAGATCTCATTTGCTGAAAAATAAATTTGCAAAACCGAAGATGTTCGCCTGTGGACCTCCGGCAATGTTAAACAGTATTTCGGCTCTTACAAAAGAGTTTAATATTCCATGCGAAATATCTTTGGAAAGTGTAATGGCTTGCGGAGTCGGTATCTGTCAAGGTTGTCCTGTAGAATTAATTAATAATGAAAAGAAGTACGCGCTCGTTTGCAAGGATGGGCCGGTATTCGATGTTGGTACGATAAGGATGCTTATGAATGGTTAACACTGAGATAATCATCGGTAAAATGAAGCTTAAGAATCCTGTTCTTGTTGCATCCGGAACATTCGGTTATGGTGATGAGTGCAAAGATTTTGTCAATCTCGATAAGCTCGGTGGTATCATCACAAAATCGCTTTCATTAAATCCAAGGGATGGAAATCCTCCACCACGCATCTTTGAAACAGCGAGTGGCATGCTTAACTCAATTGGTTTGGCGAATATCGGTGTAAAAAAATTCATTGAAGAGAAACTTCCTTATCTACGTACGATTGATACGACGCTGATCGTGAATATTGCAGCCAGCTCTATAGAGGAATATTGCACAGTGCTTTCACTGCTGGAAGAACAAGAAGGTATCGATGGATATGAGATTAATGTGTCGTGCCCGAATGTGAAGGATGGCGGTTTAATTTTCGGTACAAGTGTGCCTCTGATCTCGGAAATTACTTCTCGGATGCGGAAACTAACAAATAAAACCCTTTTTGTTAAACTTACCCCGAATGTTACTCGAATTTCGGAGTTTGCTCGTGCGGTAGCCGAAGTAGGGGTTGATGCTGTCTCTGTAATGAATACGGTAGTCGGAATGGCAGTGGACATTAAAACTTGGAAATCTAAGCTTTCGACCGTCACGGGTGGATTATCGGGACCAGCTGTTAAACCAATCGCACTTGCTAAAGTTTATGAGGTTGCAAAATCTGTTAAGATACCAATAATCGGTGTTGGTGGAATTATGTCGCCGGATGATGCAATCGAATTTCTGCTTGTTGGTGCTACTGCAGTTCAGATTGGTACTGCAAATTTTATCGATCCCTCTATCGGAATAAAAATTGCCAATGGAATCTCTCACTATTGCGAACAGAATAATATCGACTCAGTCAGTAAGCTGGTTGGCGCTTTAAAGGTTTAATTCTTTTAAGAAATATTTTTTTTGTGACAGAATATCAAGCAACAAAACGTTTTCTCTTTAACCTGCAAATGTTCGGGATAAAGGTTGGACTTAAAAATATTGGAATATTACTCCGATATTTAGGCAATCCCGAGAATCATTTTCCATCCATTCATATTGCAGGAACAAATGGCAAAGGTTCTACTTCATCGATGATAGCATCGATTCTTACAGCATCGGGGTATCGGACAGGATTATACACATCCCCACACCTCATCGATTTTGCGGAGCGGATACGAATCGACGGTCAAAAGATATCCGCACAAGAAATTATTTATTATACAAAAATCCTCAGAACCGTTATCGAAAAATACCAGATAACTTTTTTTGAAGCAACAACTGCGATTGCATTTCAATATTTTGCAGATAAAAAAGTCGATGTAGCTGTGATCGAAACAGGTTTGGGTGGACGATTGGATGCAACGAACATAATTACACCTTTACTAAGTGTTATAACGAATATTGGAATTGAGCATACCGAACACCTTGGTACAACATATTCAAGAATCGCATCAGAGAAGGGTGGGATTATCAAACCTTTTATTCCATGTATTACAGGTACAAAAAATCAGCAGGCATTTGCTGTGTTAAGAACAATAGCAAAAATAAATCAATCAAAAATATTTAATAGCTCTGATATCTCTTCAGTAGCTTTGATTAAAAGTTCACTAAACGGTTTGACGATGCAAGTTACCACAAATCGAAATCAATACAATAATCTTTTCCTATCCCTCGGTGGTGAGCATCAAGTGGATAATCTTCAGCTTGCTTTGGCTGCCATAGAATATGTAAAATACATTGAGGGTTTTTCTAAAATAAAAATGAGCCGTATTGTTGAAGGATTATCATCAATCCAAAAATATTCAGGGTTGAGGGGGCGTATGGAGGTTATAAAAGGTACACCTCTGCTCATAGCGGATGTTGCCCACAATCCTGACGGTATGGAAGTTTTAGCCAGTACGCTTAGGAAACTTATAGTTGGAAAGCTCGTTGTTGTATTTGGAGTAATGCGAGACAAAGCTTATCAAAAGATGATAGAGTCGATAAAGCCGTTAATTCGTGTTGGAATAGCAGTTTCTCCACAGATTGACCGTGCCCTCAATACTCAGAGTATTATGTCTGAATTCCAAAAACAATCTATTATTGCGATTAATGGTGAAACTGTTGCGAAAGGATTTCAAATTGCGCGTCAAGAAACCCGCAAGGTTGAACCGATACTGGTCACTGGCTCGCATTATGTAGTTGGTGAAACTTTAAAATTCATAAAATAAATTGAAATAAGAACTTGACTTTTTTAAATAAAGAATTTATATTTCAAGTAATTAAAGAGGAAACACGAGAACATATCGTGTCGCGGTAATGTAAACCACCATAGAACACATCAATATTTGTAAATCCTCAATTAACAAATAGGGTATCAAGAATTGTCAACCCTTAAATTTCTATCATAAGTTTTTTCCATATTAATTTTATAAATCAATCAAGGAAGTAATAATACCATGCCAATGGACATTGCAGAACTAAAATCAAAAAAAATCGCTGATCTTACCAAGATTGCCAAAGAGATGAATATCACCGGCTATACCGATCTGCGGAAGCAGGAGCTGATATTTAAAATCCTTGAGGCACAAACAGAAAAGGATGGACTGACTTTTAGCAAAGGAGTGCTTGAAACATTACCCGATGGATACGGTTTTTTACGATCTGTAGATTATAATTATTTGCCATCACCTGACGATATTTATGTATCACCATCGCAGATCAAGAAATTCAGCTTACGGACTGGAGATACTGTCAGTGGTCAGGTTAGACCACCTAAAGAAGGAGAACGATTTTTTGCTCTCTTACGGGTAGAAGCAGCGAATGACGAAAATCCTGATGCAATCCGCGATCGCGTTCTTTTCGATAATCTTACACCGCTTTACCCCAACAACCGCCTCCATCTTGAGACAGCACCTGGAGAATACTCCATGCGCATTATGGATTTACTTTCTCCACTGGGTAAAGGTCAGCGCGGTATGATTGTATCGCCACCGAAAGCAGGGAAAACAATTCTTCTACAAAAAATCGCAAACAGTATACTTCGTAATCATCCTGAAGTTGTGCTGATAGTTTTGCTGATTGACGAAAGACCCGAAGAAGTTACTGATATGGAAAGATCGGTGAACGCTGAAGTCATCAGCTCAACGTTCGACGAACAACCAGAGCGTCACGTTCAAGTTGCCGATATGGTTCACGAGAAAGCAAAACGATTAGTTGAGACAAAAAAAGATGTTGTGATATTGCTCGATAGCATCACACGTTTGGCTCGTGCTCATAATACTGTTGTTCCGCACAGTGGTAAGATACTTTCAGGTGGTGTGGATGCAAACGCACTCCATCGTCCAAAGAGGTTCTTTGGTGCGGCAAGAAACGTTGAAGAGGGTGGCAGTCTTACAATAATTGCCACTGCACTAATTGAAACAGGCAGCAGGATGGATGAAGTAATCTTTGAGGAATTCAAAGGTACTGGAAACATGGAAATAATTCTCGATCGTAAGTTGAGCGACAAACGCATATTCCCCGCTATGGATGTTAATCGGTCCGGAACACGTAAAGAAGAACTCTTGTTTGAATCTGACGAGCTAAGCCGTGTTTGGATCCTCAGAAAATTGCTAAGCGATTTTTCAACAGTCGAAGCAATGGATTTTCTCATTGAAAAGATGCGCGGAACGAAGTCGAATAAAGAATTCTTGCGTTCAATGAATAGCTAATGTGCTAAAAGGCATTAATAATATCAAAAATTCGGTGTGCCGCATATAAAGCTTGACTTTATCGCTATCAAATCTTAAATTGATCTATTCCACATAGCACATTATTATACTATCGACCTATGGTTAAACCAAAATATTATCTCTGTTTGCTCCTCATATACGCGTTGGCGATAACCTTAGGTTTTTCCCAGGATACAACATATCATTATGGCGTAGGTGTATCTTTCGGTATTGAGTATCCGAAAACTGATCTGATGATCAGTAAAAAAGAATCACCTGTCGCCCGAGCTTTTTTCCGTTACTATCCTTCCACCAGTGTTGCGCTTGAAGCTGGCATCGGCATTGGTTCAGTTGAAGCTACAATTAGGACAGAAATTAAAAATAGTGAAACTGAATCATACCGAGATATATTGTTCACATCCCAATTATATCCTCTTGATTTACGACTCGTTTTTCAACCTGTAATGAAGGGCAAGTTTTTACCATATTTGTTTGGCGGTGCTGGTATCGTATTCTTTAATCCGAAAAATGATTCTGATAAAGCTTTACCACATAACGCACGCGGCGACTATAAAAAGGTATCTTCTTTCTTTCCAATCGGTGTCGGCGGTCAATACTCGATCACTAATAAAACATCGGTTGGAATAAGCGGAACTTATAATTTTGCATCAACAAAATATCTTGATGATATAAAAACTAATTCACGGGATGCTTTTTGGAGTATCACTTTGAATTTATTTTCTTTCATCGGACCTGATAATCCGGATCTGGACGGTGATGGATTGTTGAACGATGAGGAGAAACAAATTGGTACGGATCCTCTTAACCCTGATACCGACGGTGACGGATTGAAGGATGGGGCAGAGGTTAAGCAGTATAAAACAAATCCTTTAAATCCCGATACAGATGGTGATGGGTGTACTGATGGAGAAGAAGTTCTCCGTTATCACACTGATCCATTGAATCCGGACACAGATGGAGACGGATTAAATGATTGTGATGAAATATTAAAATACTATACGGATCCACTTAATAAGGATACAGATGGTGACGGGTGTATTGATGGAGAAGAAGTTATACGTTATCACACTGATCCATTGAAACCAGACACAGATGGAGACGGATTAAGTGATTGTGATGAAGTATTAAAATACCATACGGATCCTCTTAATAAGGATACAGATGGCGACGGGTGTACTGATGGAGAAGAAGTACTTAAATATCATACTAATCCGCTAGATCCTGATACAGATCACGGTGGCATGCCTGATTGCAAAGAAGTTCAGCTCGGGTTAAATCCCCTTGATCCGAGTGATGACGTTCCTATCATCAAGGTTGGAGAGCGTATTATATTAGAAGGTGTTAATTTTGAAACTGCCAAAACAACATTGCTACCAGAGGCAAAGAAAATTCTTGATCAGGTTGCAGCGAGTTTGGAAGCGAATCCGACTGCTGAAGTAGCAATCCATGGTCACACCGATAATGTGGGTGGTGCAAAATATAATATGAAGTTATCGATTGGACGAGCGGATGCTGTTAAAGCGTATTTGGTATCGAAAGGTATAACAGCAAATCGTATAATCACGAAGGGCTTCGGCTTCACAAAACCTGTCGCTGATAATGCGATACCTGAAGGAAGAGCAAAAAATAGACGCATAGAGTTTATACGTGTTAAGTAAAAAATATGTTTGGATCAAAACATAAATCGACCATTATTTAGATCATTCAAGTTATATGATTAAAGAAGTAGTTATTGCCAGTGCTTGCCGAACCCCGGTGGGATCGTTTGCTGGGTCTTTGGCATCAATACCTGCACCGAAACTCGGTGCAGTAGTCATTTCAGAAGCCGTGAAACGAGCAGGTATAAAGAATGAGGATGTTAATGAGGTCATTATGGGATGCGTTCTTTCCACAGGCATGGGGCAAGCACCTGCACGCCAGGCATCAATATATGCCGGACTTCCAACCTCAGTCGAGTGCATGACGATCAATAAGGTTTGTGGTTCAGGATTGAAATCTGTTATGCTTGCTGCACAAGCGATTGCGTTAGGAGACGCGGAGATAATCGTCGCTGGCGGAATGGAAAGTATGTCGAATATTCCGTATATACTTGATAAAGCACGCACAGGTTACCGTATGGGTCATGGTCAACTTATTGATGTTATGATAAAAGATGGACTATGGGATCCATATAAAGATTTCCACATGGGAAATGCCGGGGAGATTTGTGCGAAAGAGTGCAATATTTCTCGTGAAGCCCAAGATGAATTTGCAACGCTCAGTTATAAACGATCACTGGATGCACAAAAGAATGGGTTGTTCAAGGAAGAAATTGTTCCTGTAGAAATTCCACAAAAAGGTTCTGAACCGATTATTGTAAATGAAGACGAAGAACCGAAGAAAGTAAAGTTTGATAAAATATCAACATTGAAACCTGCATTCAGACCCGATGGAACAATAACTCCCGCGAATGCATCAAAGATCAATGATGGTGCAGCAGCAGTTGTTGTTATGTCGAAAGAAAAAGCTGATAGATTGGGTATTAAGCCGCTGGCACGTATTATCGCATATGCTTCTGTGGCAAAGCAACCAGAATGGTTCACAACCGCACCTGCCGATGTAATCTCAAAGGTTCTCGCTAAATCCAAGATGACAAAGGATCAGATTGATTTATTCGAGATTAATGAAGCATTCTCAGTTGTTACACTCGCTGTTAATCAAATACTTGGATTGGATATCAACAAAGTAAATGTTCACGGCGGAGCAGTTGCAATGGGTCATCCAATAGGTGCAAGTGGAACAAGAATTTTGGTAACACTTCTTCATGCAATGAAACACCGAAATGCAAAACGTGGAATGGCTGCAATTTGTATAGGCGGTGGTGAAGCAAGTGGAATGATTGTTGAAAAATTATAGGGGACAAATATGGATATTAAAAATGTTACCGTCATCGGTGCCGGTACAATGGGAAACGGCATCACTCATGTATTTGCACAATACGGTTTTTCAGTCACATTAAACGATATAAAACAAGAATTTTTAGATCGTGCATTAAAAACCATTACCGGAAACCTTGATAGACAAATCAAGAAAAATATAATTACGGAAGAAGTTAAGCAGCAGACTATCTCCCGGATTAAATGTACAACGTCAATCGAGCAGGCAGTCCAGAATTCAGATATCGTTATCGAAGCTGCCACAGAAAATAAAGAAATCAAAATTCAAATCTTTAAAACACTCGATACGAACGCACCAAAGAATGCAATTCTTGCTTCGAATACCTCATCTATCTCAATCACGGAAATTGCAGCTACAACTAAGCGTCCTGAAAATATTATAGGTATGCATTTCATGAACCCGGTTCCCATGATGAAACTTGTTGAAATCATACGCGGATTATTAACAAATCAGGAAACTTTGAAAACAGTTCTCTCCCTTACGCAAAAATTAGATAAAGTTCCAGTTGAGGTTAACGATTATCCCGGATTCATCTCGAATCGTGTATTGCTTCCGATGATAAACGAAGCAGTGTATTGTGTGATGGAAGGAGTTGCAACTCACGAGGCGATAGATACAGTCATGAAACTTGGAATGAATCATCCAATGGGACCATTAGCGCTTGCTGATTTCATTGGATTGGATGTGTGTCTTTCAATTATGAATGTCTTGCATCAAGGTCTTGGTGATACTAAATATCGCCCATGCCCATTATTAAAAAAGATGGTCGCCGCAGGATATTTAGGTCGTAAAACGGGCAGGGGATTTTACGATTACAGTCAAACTTCATAATTTATATCCAGTTATTGTATCGATGAACTGGTTTATTTACCAATCAATCACTAACAACCTATGAATTTCGATTTTACAGAAACGCAATTGATGATCCAAGAAACTGCACGAAAATTTGCTAAAGATGAGCTTGCACCATCGGCAATTGAGCGTGATGATAAAGAAGAGTTCCCTTATGAAGCCGTTAAAAAACTTGGTGAGCTTGGATTTATGGGAATGATGGTTCCAGAACAATATGGCGGAGCGGGGCTTGATACTATAAGTTACGTGCTTGGCATGGAAGAGGTATCGAAAGTTGATGCTTCATGTGGTGTAATTATGTCCGTTAACAATTCATTAGTATGTTATGGTTTCAATGAGTGGGGCACTGAAGAGCAGAAGCAAAAATATCTTCTTCCATTAGCGACAGGCAAAAAACTTGGTGCGTTTGCACTATCTGAACCCGAGGCAGGAAGTGATGCATCGAACCAAAGGACAACAGCCGACCGCTCAGGAGAAGGATATATCCTCAATGGAACAAAAAATTTCATCACCAATGGAGCTAATGCTGATATTGTACTTGTCATGGCAACTACGGATAAATCTAAAGGTCCTCACGGAATCAGTACTTTTATCGTTGAGAAAGGGACTCCCGGTTTCTCGATAGCAAAGAAAGAAAAAAAACTTGGTATCAGAAGCTCGGATACGGTTTCACTAGCATTTCAAGATTGCAAGGTGCCCTCAAGTAATCGAATTGGTGATGAGGGCTTCGGGTTTAAATTCGCAATGAAAACACTTGATGGTGGGCGAATTGGAATTGCCGCCCAAGCGCTCGGAATCGCACAAGCATCGCTGGAAGCTTCAATTTCCTATGCTAAACAAAGAAAAGCATTTGGGAAGTATATTGCCGAATTTCAAGCAATACAATTTATGATTGCCGATATGGCAACCAAGATAGATGCAGCTCGATTACTTACACTAAAATCCGCAGCCCTAAAAGATGCTAATAAACCATTCGGACAAATGTCGGCAATGGCAAAACTATTCACGTCAAAAGTTGCTGTCGATGCTGCTTTGGATGCGATTCAGATTCACGGAGGTTACGGTTACATAAAAGAATATAATGTTGAGCGTTATCTTCGGGATGCAAAGATTACAGAAATCTATGAGGGTACATCCGAAGTTCAGCGCATTGTCATCTCAAGAGGACTATTAAAAGACTAAAAATCCAATTATAATAAAATAAAAACAACTAAATCATACATATTATTTGAGTAAATTTCATGAGAAAAATTCTTTTTGCAGTAATTACAGTAATAGTTGTCGTTAATTTTGCAGAGGCACAATTCGAGAAAGGGAAGAACTACCTTGGCCCAAGCATTGGATTCTACTTTCATGGAACAACTCCCATTTTCGGCGCTAATTATGAATATGCCATGAAAACAGATGTAGGGGATGGTATTCTAGGTATCGGAGGGTTATTGCGATATTGGAGTTGGAGAGAAGACATCGGTACTGATTGGGGATGGGATTATTCTGATTTCATGATAGGTGGTCAAGCGAATTACCACTTCAAAGTTGACGATGGAAAGTTCGATCCGTGGGGTGGCTTAACTTTGGCTTATGATGTTGGGTCTGTTAAGTATAAAGGACCTTCTGGACACTATTGGCCCAAACCTACATGGGGTGGATTCTTTATTGGTTTAGATGGTGGTGCCCGATACTGGTTTTCTAATACTGTTGCGGGCACAGTCAGATTAAACTTAGGTTCTCTAAGCTATTCTGCGATAGATTTTGGAGTGGATTTCAAATTTTAAATTTTATTCGACTTTTATTGAAATGGAGTCATTCTTTTGATCCCCTCTTTTCGTGTAGCGGAAAGAGGATTTATTATGGAAATTTTTGAATCCTTGATTATTGTTGAATTTTCGTGAATTTTGCCGATTTTAACCAATAAATCAGGACTTAAGTAATCGACTTCAAGAAAAAATTGAAAAAAGACTTGACAAATACTTATTTTTTTATTATACTTTGGCGTAAATTTTTTATGAATTTAAAAACTTAACTAATTAACTTAATGTTAAACTTATTAGAGAGGTCAAAATGAAAAGACTTATTAGTTTATTATTGGTTTTGTTGGTAATCGCAGGCGTAACTTATGCAGGTGATGCCCTGACCAGTAAAGGGGATAAAGCGTTGTTGTTCCAATTCGGTGGTCTCAGTAACTTAGGGGCCAATGCTTACACTTCTGCAACGAAAAGTGTTCCTAGTGAAAGATACACATACGATTTCACAATGTATGGACTGGGAATGAAATATTATTTCGCTGATGATTTTGCAGGAACTGGGTCATTATTGTTTGGAATGAAAAGTACAACGAAAAAAGCAGATGTTGCCGGTGATGCGGATACAAAAGATTCGAAGATGGGCTTCGGCTTAGATTTGGGTCTAAAATCCAACATGATGAAATCTGGACCGTTTGTTGCGTTTATAGGTGGTGGTATTAATTTTGTATATTTCAGTGGAACCTATGAACCGCAAGCAACTGATCACACAAAAAATGATAAATACGAAAGTTCAGCAATGGATTTTGGGTTGAATGGCTTAGTAGGTTTTGAGTATTTCATTTATGATCGGATTAGCCTTGGTGCTGAGTATCGTCTTGGCTTTACAACATCCAGTGGTTCAATAGATGCTACACCTGATGGTGGAACGACAACGAAATCTGATTTACCATCAGAGATTAATATTGGATTTTCAACCGTTAGCTTTACATTAGCCGCGTATTGGTAATCAGACTGGTAACTTACTGAGAGACTATCTAATAGGCTGTCCGTATGGGCAGCCTTTTTTATTGTCCCCCGAGTCGAAACAATCCTAATTATTACAACTGTTACATTTCGATTTTAAAATACTTGACTAATATCAAAATATTCAGTATAATCTCTTCCGAAGATTTTTCATAGAATATATAATTTGAAGTTAATATTCAATAAATTAAAAAATTAAAGGAATAAAATGAAGAGATTAATTATCGTTTCGTTAATGCTGTTATTCGTGATAGCTTTAGGTTTCCCACAAGCGAAACCCGGAGGCATTGCTCGGGAAGCTGCAATGGGTGGATCAAACTCAGGGAACTACCTATTATTAAATCCATTTGTAATGGAAGACCCCGCCTTAATTCTTGTTAATCCTGCTTACCAGGCAATGTACAAAGATTATACTTGGGCTAATACCTTTTATGCTCGTGAAGGATATGGAAAGCAGAATGCAGGTATTTCGTTTTCTATAAATGACGTTCTGAATATAGGCTTAGATATCAATCATAATCCATCAGCAATCAATGGAGTTGGTAGTATGACAGAGATCTATTCAGGGCTTCCAAGTGTGCCGCAAGTTCAAAATGTCTGGGAATTGGTTGGTTCACATCAGATGTCCAATTTAACTCTTGGATTAGGTCTTATGTATGGTTGGTCGAATTATGATTCAACTTTCGATACCACTGAGAGCGTTTACAAATATCCAACGCCACCGGTAGAACTGGATCCTCCATTTAATAATCATCCCCCATATCAATATAAAACTGAAGCATCTTCACAGATGTTCGGCATACGAATTGGTGCGAACATAGATCTCTATGACGGCTCTTATCTTGATGTCAGTTCATCATTCAAATTAGACAATGCAAAAAATAATATTTATAATACTCCCCCTATTACAAAAAGAGGTGGCGAGTATTCTGCCTCGGGTACAGAGTTCCAGATTCATTCGCGTGCTAAATTAAAAGTTTCAGATATATTTAATTTTATTCCATACGGAGATTTCTCAGTTTTATCTGCAAAACCGAAAGAGGACACACCACCGATCGATACTGATCCAACAGCCAGCAACTTGAAACTTAACTCATTAACATATGCTTTGGGTTTAGGCACTGAATATAAAACAGAAACATTTTACCTTGCAGGCGGATTGAGCTGGCAGTATGAATATTATAAGTGGGAAATTCTATTTTCCCAAGATACTTCTACAACCACCACAAGGTATATAGGTTTACCTGTGATTAATATCGGGGGTGAATGGTCGTTTACCGAGTGGTTAACCGGTCGGATGGGTTACTATCGAACAATAGGAAGTGTGAACCATAAATTTCAAACACCAAGAAGAACCGATGAATGGAATTTATCACTTCCAAGCGGTGCCGATTATATGAGTGATTTTCGATATGCTCCTTCCAAAGGATTGGTGACTTTTGGTATCGGTCTAAAGTTTGGCGGTTTTGCACTTGATGCGACTGCCAGCGGGGAAGCGGTTGAGCGTTGGTTCAATAAGGTTGGTTCCAAGGATCTTGTTAATACCTTCGGTTATCTGACGGCAAGTTACAACTTTGCTGAGTGATCTACTCCTTTTTTAATAGAGGGCGACCGTATAAATTGGTCGCCCTTTTTTATTTGAACCCAAATTAGAAATTTGTAAATTCTATTGAAATGACATACAAGTCAATTATTGAGTAAATGATACAAAGAAATTTTTCAACAGGTATACCGAAACTTGATAACTTCGTCGGGGGATTACTACCGGGAGATTCATTCCTAAATTTTGTTTCCGATGTTAAACACCACCAGAAAATGGTTGAATCGGTAATAAAGCACTCTAACCAAACGGGAATTCCAATTGTTTATCTCTCTGTTGAAGATCAGTACCTGAATCTTGTTAAAAGTAATGTCAGATTGAAATATTATCAATTCTCACGTTCGAAGGGTAAAGTAAATGCCCAGCTGAATAGTGTAAAACGTTTCGTCTCGAAAAATCTTCAACGTTCGTACCTTATCCTCGATGACCTCTCTATCTGGATAGAATTACTCGGCAGTCAACAAAGGGTCGTAGAGATGCTCACTTACTTAACCTCGCTGGTTCTTAGAAAAAATTCTTTACTTATTTGTTCGGCTCTTCGCTCTGCATTTGATATTTCGAATCTTATCCGTTTTAAAGAAGAAGCAAGCATCTGTTTGGATTTAATTCTTTTTCAAGATCAGCTATTTTATATACCTCTCGCGTTAAAAGATAGATATGTTGCTCATGGAATAGTCCCATTCCGAATTGATGCAGCCGATCTGGTCAAGCCAATACAGCAATCGGATGATGGTCCGGTTGTAACGATACCTCCCGTTTCAGAGAAACAGGCGAGGCGGTTTGATACCTTGCTTTCCTTATACGATGAGAGATACGAGAAGATGTTCCGTGCAGCAAACGAGGCCATGATATTATTTGATATTGCCGGTGATTACCGTGAAATTAATACCAAAGCTTCCGAGTTGCTCGGATATTCATATGATGAAATAAAAATAGTAAATCCAATCTCATTAATTCCCCATGCAAAAAGATTCACCGTCTTACGATTTTTATGTGCCCTCGGTAAGCAGAAGAAGGGTTCCATTGCTGTTGATGTGATAATGAAGAATGGCAAGAGTCTCCCTATCGAATTTACGGCATCGGGCATTGGCGGTGGAATATATTTTGGGTTTATAAAAGATAAATCGACAGATAATCGGTTAGAGATTATTCGAAAACAAAAAGAGGAGGAAAATAACCGCCTCATCGAAAATCTACCATTTCCGGTTGTCGTATTGTTCGAAAATAAACCGTTGTTCGTTAATAATGCATTCCTAAATTGTTTTCGGTATCATTCGGTGGATGAGATCAAATCGAAAAGCTTCAAGCAGTTCCTGATACCAGAATCATATCGACAATACTTAAAACATGTCAAAGATGACAAGGTGTCTCGTGGATCAGATGCAATACCGATGCAATGTGTACGAAAGAATGGAACTACATTCCAATCGCAAATTACGATTGCAGAGATCATTTATCAAGGTAAAAACTGTTTACAAATTTCTCTTGTTGATATCTCCGTACAAAAAGACACCATCGATAAATTAACTGCCTCCGAGAAGAAATTTAAATCGCTCATCGAATACTCGATTTGCTCTGTAGCAATTATCCGAGGTGGCGTTTATGATTTTGTGAACAAAGCGTTTCTTGACATGTTTGGATACGAGTCAATCGAAGCGGTCGTTGGCAAAGATGTAAGCATAATTACAGATGAAGCTGAGCGTGAGCGATTGGATCAAATGCTTAATAAACATAATTCGAAAGGTCTCAAGCAGACAGTTTTTAAATTTATTGGTAAAAAAACAGATGGTAAAAAGTTAAACTGTGAGCTTCTTCTCGTTACAGTTCGAGATGATCGAAGCAGTGAGCTTCTCGGTTTCTTTACTGACATAACCGAGATTTATCAAAAGAACACTGAATTGCGGCAGCGACACGAGGAGATGGATCTTCTTAATACTATAATGCCCGTATTCTCCAGCTCGATGGATCTCAATAAACTGATTCATTCAGCATTAAATAGAATTATGGAGACGTTGTCATGGGGAATGGGAGCAGTATATCTATCAATCGAAAAAGATAAACAACTTCAGCTTATCCATCATCGAAATATCCCCGGTGTTATTAATATGAAATTATCGTCTCTGAGTTTGGAAGAGGGGATCGGTGGATATTTATCGAAAACACTTTTGCCCCAAAGTTTTTACATTGAAAAATATCCAAGTTATCTTCCATTCCGATCTATTATGAGGGATGCGAAATTTAAAAAACTATGTTTAATTCCATTGGTTTCGCACGAGAAATTAATAGGAATGATTCTTCTCGCCTCGAAACATGAGGATGATGCAGCAAGATATTCGTCCGAATTATTCACGATCATCGGAAATACTTTAGGCAACGGGATAGCGAATGCGAAAGCGTTTCAAGAGATTATTGAAACCGAGAAACAAAAACACGAAATTATCCAATCAAGCCCCGATATTTTATACACAGCAACTCCAACAGGTTCGTTTGCGTTTATCAGTTCGGGTATTGAGCAGCTTATTGGCTATCCTCCAAAGGAATATTACAGAAATAATTCCTTGTGGCTGAAACTGATTCATCCCGATGATAAAAAAATATTTCTGGAAAGGATTACAAATCTCCAGAATATCGATAGGCAAACAACAAGCCAGTATCGGATATTGCCAAAAGGAAAAGCATCTTACCGGTGGATTAGGGATACAATCACTCCTATTAAAAATAATGATGGAATTGTTACATCTATCATGGGAACGATCAGCGACATCACAGAAGAAAAACAACTTCTCGATTATCTGAAAAAGGAGAATGTTTTTAAAACTGATATTCTTTCCAGTATCAGAGAAGGTGTGGTCGTTTTCGACTGTGCTTTGAAGTGTATGAAGTGGAATAAAGCGATGGAGATGATCGTTGGACTGAAAGAACAAGATGTTATTGGGAAACATGCATTGGAAGTATTGCCACATTCAAAAGAACAAAACATCGATCAGCTTTTACGACATGCACTTGAAGGTAAGATGGTTAGCTCTGAAGATTTACCCTTTACAATATCGGCGACTAACGAACAAGGATTTATTACCGGGAAATATTATCCACTTAGGGCTGAAAGTGGAGAAATACATGGAGTGGTTGGCGTTATCTCGGATATAAGTCAGAGGAAGACTATTGAGAATGAGATTCGCGAGTTTGAGCATATACTTAGTAATGTTATCGATACGATGGGGGATATTCTCATACTTACAGACCTTCAGGGAAGAGTGTTGCAGGTGAATAGGGCGTTCTTGCACAATCTCGGTTACTCACGCAAAGAAACAAACGGTTGCGAATTTCCTTATCCTTGGCTGCTCGACGAAGAAATGGGGCGCTTTGTTTTGTGGATTGCCAATCTTAGAGAACACACATGGCTCCACGATTTTGACATGACACTGAGAACAAAGGACGGCCGCTTAATCCCTGCCAGTTTGAGCACAACCCTTTTGCGGAATCAGGTCGGTGAGCCGATTGCAATGCTTAATATTGCCAGAGATATAACCGAGCGCAAGAGACTAATGAAGGATCTCGAAAGTCGGAATAAACAGATTGAAATAATAAATCGTGTTATCACAACAGCGAACCAAACATTAGACTTTCGAGATATTTTTGATACACTTGTAAAAGAGATCAATGATATTGTAGCTTGTGACGACATCAATGTTGGCTTGTTGAGCGAAGATGGAAAAAGTCTCGATATCTATGCTGCATATGGAAGAAGATCTGTTGTCGAAGGTAAAGGCATTAACATAGAAGAAACAATTTCACGGTTTTCAATCAAGGAACGTAAACCGATTATAGTTTTTGATTTTCTTGCCGAAGAGAAATTCAAAAAATTGCTTCCATACAAAGAGGGTTTACGCTCTCAGATATCACTGCCGATATCATTGAAGGGAAAGACTTTCGGAACACTCAATCTTGGCAGCGAAGAACCATACGTTTATACAGATGAACATACCTCGATACTTCTTCCTATTGCCCAGCAAATTGGTGCCATCATCGACAGGGCATTATTATTCAAGCAGGTATCGGAGGATTCTGCTTATATCCATAATCTTCTTGATTCTATTGATAGTGTCGTTTATACGGTGGATAGACAAATTCGGATTCGTGAAGTCAATAAGGCATGGTATGAATTCCTAAAAGAATTCGGGGTAAGTGTTGCTCGTGAGTACAATGGAAAATTACTCTATGATGTTTTGCCGAGTGAACCACTCAAAGCGATTTACCAAAATGTAGTTGATCAATTGCTCGATGGAACTGTTCGTATTTTTTCTCAAGAATTTATCCAACAAACATCTGAAGGTGAAAGAACATTCCAATTGGTGATTAATCCAATGGTTATCGATCGAAAAATCACCGGACTTGTTTTTACCCATACCGACATCAGTGCTATAAAGAAAACGGAAGCTGATTTGAAGAAGAGCAATGAGCAATTGCTGGCACTTAACGAGATATCGGTGTTGATTAGCTCGTCACTCGATTTGCAGAAAATGCTGATCTCGGCTGTTCCCCTTTTGAAAAAAATCATTGAGGCAACGGGTGTCATCATTTATTTGCAAGAACATGGTGGTAACGATTTGGTACTCGCTCATCAGTTAGGTTTCGATGCCGGTGAATATTCTTCAATAACAAGATTGAAACAATCCACCTCAGCCACAGGCGAAGTTGTTACTAAGAAACGGTCGCTGTATATTCATGAAAAAGCTTATCTCGATGAACGTATTATTCCTGAAAATAGAGAAGTTCTACGACGGTTTCAGATTGAGGCGATGGCGGTTATACCCCTTGTATCGAAGGATAAAGTGTTTGGTGCGCTGGATATTTTTTACAGTAATCCCCATGAATTTTCTGAGCAAGAACGACAAATATTAACACTCGTCGGTAATCAGCTTGGTGCTGCAATCGAAAATACACAGCTCTACGGCGAATTACGTTCTCAGGTCGAGCGGTTGACAGTTCTTTACAATCTAAGTCAACAGTTAACATCCACCCTGGACCTCGATCAAATTTTTCAATCGGTTTACGATCATATCAAGCAGATTATTCCGTTTCAGAATTTTAAAATTGATCTTTATGATGAAAAGACAAGAACTAGGACTCCGGTTTTTCATGTGGAAACTGTAAACGGAGAAGAGGTCTTTGTATCAAAAATCTCACAGCCGACGATCATAAGTCACGGCAGTCCGGAAGAGAATGTGATTGTAACAAAACGTTCGTATCAATCTTCTGAAGGAAGGGCAATATTTGTACCGATGCTATCGAAAGAAACACTTATCGGGATTATGTCGGTTGAAGCAGATGAAGATATACTTTACACCGAGACACATCTTAGATTGCTTGAAAGTATCGGTAATCTCAGCGCTATTGCGTTGGAAAAAGGAAAGCTTTACGAGGAGACATTACAGAAGTCTATCGAGATTCAGCGCCGCAACAAGGAGCTTGATGATTTTACATATGTAGTATCGCACGACTTGAAAGAACCACTCATTAGTGTTGAGGGATTCAGTAGAATTCTGCAAGTTGATTATAGTGAAATAATTCAGGCGGAAGGGAAAGAGTATCTTGATTCAATCGTCGGTGCAACATCAAGAATGAAAGGATTGATCGATGATCTTCTTTTACTATCTCGTGTGAGCCGTCCATCTGAATCTTTCAGAAATGTGTCCGTGAAGGATATTGTTAATGAAATCACCATCGATATGGAATTTACTATTCGTAAAAAAGGTGTGAATTTTATTATTCCTACGGAATTGCCCATAGTGTATGGTAATGAGACACAATTGAAAATAGTATTCCGCAACCTAATCAGCAATGCGATAAAATTTAACAACAAACCAGGTCCTACTGTTGAGATTGCATTTCAAAATACGGAAAATAATTATTATCTTTTCTCCATTAAAGATAACGGTATCGGAATCGATAAAGAATTTCATGAGAAAATATTTGTTATATTCCAGCGTCTCCATCGGCGTGAAGAGTATGAAGGCACTGGTGCGGGACTTGCAATTGTTAAAAAAATTATCGAACTACATAAAGGAAAGATTTGGATAGAATCTGAGTTTGGGAAAGGATCGACCTTTTTCTTCACAGTTCCTAAACCTTTGGCACAAGAATTATAAGGTGAATTATGGAAGACAAAAAAATACGCATTCTCCTGGTCGAAGACAATAAAGATTTTGCAAAACTTGTTCAGGTCTATCTTCAGCGATTTGAGATAGATCGTTTCGAAATCGTTTGGAAAGAAAATTATTCCGATACTATGCGGGAATTAGAAGTGAACCAGAATTTCAATATCATTCTCATGGATTATTTTCTTCCGGGTAAAAATGGATTGGAAATTACGAAAGAGCTAAAAGCGAAAAAGTTTAATATTCCGATTGTCTTTCTAACTGTCAATAAAGATTTTGAGCTGGCGGTGGATGTAATGAAATTAGGTGTGGACGATTATCTTGTAAAGGAAGAAATATCCTCGCCTGTGTTGCCTAAAACCGTAATAAGTGTTATCGAAAAACATAGATTGAAAGATCAATTGATACAGATTGAGATCACGCAGCATCGACTAAAAGCGATACGTGAGACACTGATGGGGGTGGTTGGTGAGATCGAGCGACCACTGGCTGAGATGAAAATTCTTGCACAGGGAGTCAGAGAAGTATTCACAACCGATCAGCAAAAGAATTATGTAAAGATCGTTGGAGAGAATGTGAATCGTATTATTGATAAACTCGAAAAGCTTAAAACACTCAAGGTGTACAAGACAGTTAAGTATATTAGGGATATAAAGATGATCGACCTATCGGAATGAATACGGGTTATCAATCTGAAATCCAAAATTATAAAAAGAAATTTCTTGCCTACTGTATCGTAGGAATTACTTTAATCTGAAATCCTTATATTCTGCTAATGGTCTTTAAGTCTTAAACACATTGGAGATAATCATTTTCTTTCGTATATTTTCCAACACTTTCATATAGTTATTATTATTGTTTTATGGCACGTCTTTACATCGAAGATTTACAGCATCATGTTGGCGAAGAAGTAAAAATAAGCGGTTGGATTTATAATAAAAGATCCAGCGGGAAGATACACTTCGTTGTTGTGAGAGATGGTACAGGAATACTTCAATGCGTAATGGTAAAAGGAATGATCTCCGAAGAAGCGTTCAACTCGTTTGATACGCTGACTCAAGAATCGTCTCTCAATGTTGCCGGTAAAATTAAAAAAGATGATCGCGCTCCGGGTGGTTACGAGATGGAGCTCTCCAATATTGAGATTATCCAGATTGCCAAGGATTATCCGATAACTCCAAAAGAGCATGGTGTTGATTTCTTGATGGACATTCGCCATTTATGGCTGCGCTCATCTCGTCAACATGCTATTCTTCGCGTCCGCCATCAAATCATAAAAGCGATCAGAGAATTTTTTGATAACCGCGGATTCGTTTTAATGGATGCGCCGATCTTTACTCCGGCAGCGTGTGAGGGGACAAGTACATTATTCGAGACAGATTACTTCGATCTTGGCAAAGCTTATCTTACACAATCGGGACAATTGTATGCTGAGGCGGGTGCGATGGCTCATGGTAAAGTATATGTATTTGGTCCAACATTCCGGGCTGAGAAATCGAAAACGAGAAGACATCTTACTGAATTCTGGATGGTCGAGCCGGAAGTTGCTTTTGCAGATCTCAATGATAATATGGAATTAGCAGAGGAATTTCTTGAGCACATTGCTTCTTCGGTTTTAAAAAATCGATCTGCCGAATTAAAAACACTTGAGCGCAACACGAAATTTTTAGAAACCGTGAAAAAACCACTTCCAAAAATTTCTTATACTGAAGCTGTAGAGATTCTAAAGAAAAAGGGAATCAATTTCGAATGGGGAAATGATTTTGGCGGGACAGATGAAACGGTAATATCTGAACAGTTCGACCGTCCCGTTATCGTTCACCGCTATCCAACAAAAGTGAAGGCATTTTATATGAAGCGTGATCCTCAGAATCCTGATCTGGCATTAGCGATGGATGTCCTCGCACCTGAAGGTTATGGTGAGATCATCGGCGGCAGCCAGCGCGAAGATGATTACGATGCACTAATACAAAGAATCAAAGAACATAATCTTCCTCAATCTGCTTTCGAGTGGTATTTAGATTTAAGAAGATATGGCTCGGTGCCACATGCTGGATTCGGTCTTGGGCTCGAACGTACAGTTGGCTGGATATGCGGTCTTGACCATGTTCGGGAAACAATTCCGTTTCCGAGAATGATCTATCGTTTGAATCCGTAAAATATTTATGTTGAAAGCTACTAATCTCAGAAAAGAATTCGCAACCGTTGTCGCTGTTGATGGTGTCTCACTGGAAGCACGAAGGGGTGAAATCCTCGGCTTAATTGGTCCAAACGGGGCTGGGAAGACAACAACTATTAGAATGATTCTGAACATCATTCAGCCGGATTCAGGCACGATTACATATAACAGCAAACCTTTCGATGAAAGCATTCGTAATTTGCTCGGTTATCTTCCGGAAGAACGTGGATTATATCGGAAGAATAAACTGCTGAATACAATTCTCTATTTTGCCAGTCTCAAAGGAATCGATCTTGCTGAAGCGAAAAGACGCGCTTATAAATGGCTTGAACGATTTGATCTTTTGTCAAACTATCAAAGCAAGGTTGAGGAACTCTCAAAAGGAAATCAGCAAAAGGTTCAGTTCATCATCTCCATTCTCCATGACCCCCAGCTTGTTATACTTGATGAGCCGTTCTCCGGTCTCGATCCGGTCAATCAGATACTTTTAAAAGATATTTTGATGGAGTTAAAACAGCAAGGGAAGGCGGTGATCTTTTCCACACATCAAATGGAACAGGCGGAGAAACTTTCGGATGAAATATGCTTAATCAACAGGGGTAAAATGGTTTTAGAGGGTTCGGTCAAAGAAGTGAAACAGAGGTTCGGTAAGAATTCTGTTCATCTTGAGTATGAAGGGGATGGAAAATTTTTGAATGAGCTTCCGTTTGTTCGGCAGGCGACAGTGTACGAAAATTATGCGGAATTAGTTTTGAATAACAGCACATCTTCGCACGAGATTATCGGAGCGATCTCGTCCAAACTTGAGATAAGGAAATTTGAATTTGTGGAGCCATCACTAAATTCAATTTTCATCGAAGTCGTTGGTGTTCCTGATAATATCGAACGATCACCAACGGCTTCTGTTCAAACTGATAAAAGACAAACAAGCATCCTGCAAGATAGGAGGATTAAACGAGAATTAATATCGTTGCTCATTTTTGGATTAGTTACATTAACTCTACTTGTCACGACGCTGTTCGTTAAAAATCTATCATGGACAACGTCGGGAATTTTTTTCCTTGGAACACTTGCTACGCTGTTCAAATTCCTCAAAGTTAGAAAAAATGTAATTGCTGAAAGGAGTAATGTGGAGAAAGAGGGTAGGTTACATGGAAAGTAAAATGTTTCAAGTTGCCCGATGGGAGTATGTAGAAAAAATTAAATCGAAGGCGTTCCTCATTTCCCTAATTCTCATGCCTATCCTTATGATCGGGATGGGGGTCGTTCCTTCGCTGCTGATGAGCCGTCCGGATACAACAAGCATTACGATAGGTATCATCGACCAAACAGGTGAGATTACAATACGGTTGCAGAAGGAATTGGAGGAACGTTTCAAACTTCCCGATGGTCAACCGAATTATATTCTCCGCTCTATAACACTCGAATCGAAAAATGATATAGCTCATGCAAAAAAGGAAGCAGATGCTTTGGTGGTTTCCGAGGCGATTGAAGGTTACCTGATTGTCAGTAACTCCATCATGATTGATACGACAATTGAATATCGTTCACAAAATGCTGGTAATATTAAATTAACATCTCGAATCGAACGGGTTATTCGGGATATTGTTGTAGAACGAAAGCTTCAGGCAAAGGGTCTAGATCCCGTTTTGGTAAAAGAGCTGACAGTTCCAATCGACCTAAAGACAATCAAAATATCAAAATCGGGAAAAGAAGAAGAAGCCGGCTTCGAGAAAGTTTTCTTCACTTCCTATATTTTTATGATGATGATGTTCTTCCTGATTATGACTTCAGGTCAACTACTTGTGAGAAGTATGCTTGAAGAAAAATCGAACAGGGTTGTTGAAATTTTGATGTCTTCAAGTTCAGCGAACGATTTGATGGCAGGAAAGATCATCGGTTTAAGCGGACTTGGACTGACACAGATTGCTTTCTGGGGAATTATTGGAATCGCGATAAGTCTAAAATTTTCCGTATCAATGATTCCGGGAATGAGTGCTTTGGTCTTGTTCATATATTTTATTCTTGGTTATGTTCTATATGCGGCGATCTTCGTTGCAGCAGGAGCACCGGTCTCTACAGAACAAGAAGCCCAACAGATTTCCAGTTACCTTGTGATCATATTAATCATTCCAATAGTATTTGCAATCATGGTTGTTCAAAACCCAAATTCGACACTCGTTCATGTGCTAACCTACATTCCATTACTTACGCCATCGATGATGGCGATGAGAATTCCGATTCAAATGCCGTCATTACTTGAAATTCTTGTTACAATGATTCTCTTGGCGTTATCAGCCGCAACTGCGATATGGGTTGCTGGGAAAATATTCCGGACAACAATTCTATCTTATGGAAAACGACCGAACTTAAAAGAATTATGGAATCTAATAAAAACAAAATAAAATGGAGAATCTTATGAGATACTTTTTAACAATCATCACTATCTTTTCGATACTAACATTCAGTGAAGCACAAGTTACTGAGCCAAATCAACCTCAAACTAAAATTGGAACGTCAATAAATGGTTTAGGTCTTTCTGCCGGTGTAGCTAGTGGATTTGGTTTAAGCTTCCGTCATCATTTCCCCGGTGATTTTTCGTATCAAATTGTAGCGGGTGTTATCAAAGCTGATCGTAAAGTTCTTTATAACATAGGCTGTGAAGTACAATACGATTTCGTGAGGGGCGAAACGACAAGATTTTTTGGTTCATTCGCTTTAGGTTATTTTTTCAGGGGTAAATCCGGGAAGAATGATCTAGAAGGTCCGTTTCGTATTGGATTGGGAGTTGGTGGGGAGTTGATGAAGCTCCAGCCATTTTGTGTTAGTGGCGAGCTGCTCTTTACCTATTTTACAGACGGAACAATTTTACCACTTCCACAAATCGGTGCTCATTATTATTTCTTTTGAAAATTGTTGGAAATATCCTTATCTTCAAAAGAACTTTTTAAAAATTCCATAACATTCAATGAATTTTGAAGTAATCTTTTTCTTCCTCATAGCTGCATCTGCGATCGCTTCAGCCATCTTGATGGTTACTCAGCGTAATCCAATCAAGAGTGTTTTATTTTTAATTGTGAATTTCTTTTGCCTTGCTCTCATTTATCTGATTCTTCATGCCCAATTTATCGCAATCATTCAGATTCTTGTCTATGCGGGTGCTATCATGGTTTTATTTCTTTTTGTTATCATGTTATTAAATTTAGGCGATGAAACGAAACTTGTTGAAAAGATGAGTTACAAAAAATCGATTGCCTCTATTTTATCGGGAGTAGTATTGTTGGAAATTATGATAGGGTTGGGTTTACCTTTTGGAGTTGGTTTCTCGGCGATGAATTCAAAGGCAATAGAGATTGGCACGGTTGAATCTATCGGTAAATCGTTATACACGGAATTCATTTTACCTTTTGAAATTACTTCCATGCTGCTTCTCGCGGCGATAGTTGGTGTTATAGTATTAGCGAAAAAGAAATTCTAATGAACTTCAATTTAACAGAAATACCGTTGAATTATTATCTTGCGCTGAGTGCGATCATGTTTTCGATAGGTGTTGTTGGTGTGTTAACCCGACGCAATGCTATCATTGTCTTTATGTGCATTGAGCTAATGCTGAACTCGGTAAATCTCACATTGGTTGCTTTCTCAGCATTTCACGGAAATACTACAGGACAAATTCTCGTATTTTTCGTAATGGCAGTAGCTGCAGCCGAAGCTGCGGTTGGTTTGGCAATCATTATTGCACTCTTCCGCAACAAGATGACGGTGAATATTGATGAAATAAATATTATGAAATGGTAGATGTATAATTTCGTAGGTTATATTGTTCTCCTCCCATTCATCGGTTTCCTAATCAATGGATTATTCGGGAAGAAGATGAATTCGGAAAAACTTAGCGGCATCATCGGCAGCGGAGTGGTTGGGATTTCGTTCGTTATTGCAGCAGCGATTTTCTTTGAAATGCTTAAGCTGCCAGTGGAGGAACGTTCACACATTGTTACTATTTTCAATTGGATTACTGCCGGCTCGCTATCAATTAGTGCCGCTTATCAGGTGGACCAACTTTCAATTTTGATGACGCTTATTGTTACCGGAGTTGGTTTTCTTATTCATGTTTACTCCATCGGCTATATGCACGGTGACAAAGGATTCTGGAGATTTTTTGCATACCTGAATCTTTTCATCTTCATGATGCTTAACTTAATCCTTGCAAATAATTTTCTCTTAATGTTCCTTGGGTGGGAGGGAGTCGGACTTTGTTCATACCTTCTCATCGGTTTCTGGCACGATAAGAAATTTGATACAGGTGGTTACAAACCGGGTGAAGCAACAACCAGCGATGCTGCTAAGAAAGCATTTGTTGTTAATCGTATCGGAGATTTCGGTTTCCTGATTGCTATGTTCCTGATCTTCAAGTTGTTTAGTAGCTTAACATTCGAGGATGTTTTCAGCCGTGCGTCAGCGATCATTCCGGTTGGCGATAAAACGATGTTCTGGATTACGCTCCTGTTGTTTCTCGGTGCAACCGGGAAATCAGCACAGATTCCACTTTTTGTTTGGCTACCCGATGCAATGGCAGGTCCAACACCTGTGAGTGCGCTTATTCATGCCGCAACTATGGTTACCGCCGGTGTGTACATGGTCGCACGATGTTCGGTACTCTTTGCCCTTGCACCCGCATCCATGGAAATTGTTGCGATCATCGGAATTTCAACAGCAATATTTGCTGCAACTATGGGCTTGGTGCAGAATGATATAAAGAAAATTCTTGCATACTCGACGATAAGTCAGCTTGGATACATGTTCCTTGGACTTGGAGTTGGTGCGTTTGCATCTGGTATTTTCCATGTAATGACGCATGCATTTTTCAAAGCACTGCTCTTCCTTGGTGCAGGTGCTGTTATTCATGCTATGCACGATGAACAAGATATCCAGAATATGGGTGGATTGAAATCGAAGATGCCGACAACCTACAAAACATTTTTAGTCGCTGCCCTCGCGATAGCTGGCATTCCGCCGTTCTCGGGTTTCTTCAGTAAAGATGAAATTTTGTGGAAAGCGTTTTCTCAAGGTTCTTATATTTATTGGATTCTCGGTTGGGTTACGGCTGGGCTTACCGCATTCTACATGTTCCGACTTGTCTCGTTAACGTTTGAAGGAAAAGAACGCTGGTCACACGACAAACATCCACACGAGGCACCAAAGGTAATGACTGTACCTTTGATAATCCTCGCTGTACTTTCTGTTATCGGTGGATTGGTTGGAGTTCCTCATAGTCTCGGAGGTGGGAATGCTGTCGAGCAATTTCTTGAACCAGTTTTTGAGCGGGCAAATTTAATTTTGGCTGGTGCTCATTCCGCGAGTTTATCTGCTGAATATATGCTAATGATTCTTTCAGTCCTAGTCGCAATTGGAGGCATCTACCTTGCTCGAAAATTGTATCTTCAAAAACGGGAGCTTGTTTCAAAGATGGCGGATTCTTTCGGTGGAATTTATAAACTGTTGTGGAATAAATATTATGTCGATGAAGTATACGAATTCACAATAGTCAAACCGATCAAAACTGGATCTGATAAATTACTTTGGAGAGTATTCGATATTAACATCATCGATGGTATTGTGAACGGTACGGCAAAGCTGACGGCATTCACGAGCGGTTGGATGCGAAGAATTCAGGTCGGTTTAGTGCAAAGTTATGCTTTGGCTTTCGTTATAGGCATCATCGTAATTTTAGGCATATTAATTTTTCGATAGTAATGGACAAACAGCTTACAGATAAAATTGTTCAAGTTTTTCAAGACTATCTCGGTGAGAATCTGATATCGGTTATTCTTTTTGGTTCACAAGCACGGAGCGAGTCGACTAAAACCAGTGATTATGATTTATTCATCATTGCAAATAATCTACCGCAATCTCAGGTAGAACGGAGTAGGTTTATCAATCGACCATTATATGAAAATAATTTAGAGTGTTTATCCGTTCTTGCAAAGGGGCCTGAAGAATTTCTCAAAGATATATCTCCTCTATATTTGGATTTGAGTATTGATGGGATTGTTTTGTTTGATAGAGATTTTATTACCTCTAAAATAAAGAGATTAAAAGAAATTATTAATACTGCTGGCTTACGACGAATCAAAGACGATGGTGAATATCATTGGTCGTGGTTGAAATATCCAAAAGGTGAATGGGAAATTACCTGGGGCGGTTTTCATGAACTCTAAACAAAGTTCACAGTACAGATTGAGATTGGCTGGAGGTTATTTCGAGGAAGCAAAACAAGATTCTCAACTTTCTAGATGGCGTTCCTGTTTAGATAATAGCCAGCGAGTTATAGAAAATGCAGCAAAAGCAATAATCGCAATCGTGGAACCGGTTGAAAAAACTCACAATCCATCAACGCAACTCAAGCGACTTATCCAGGATAGAAGGTACACACCCAAAATTGTTTCAATTATTCAGGAGAATCTTGAGTTTTATCAAGCGTTAGGACCAAAAGAACATCTTCTCTCAGGATATGGAGATGATGTAAACATGGAATTGCCTTGGGAAATAATAACGGAAAATGATGCTCGATATGCTTTAGATAACGCCAAGAAGTGTTTCGATGTGTCGATGAAAGTGTATAAGGAGTTTTTTGTGGAGGATTTTACTAAATGATTTTTTTACTTTAATTCATTATAATGTCTAATCTCCTCACATACATAATATTTCTCCCGCTTGTCGGTGGGTTATTGATTTTTTTCTATGATCGGGAAAAAGTAACAGCGATTAAAGTGTTTGGAATAGCTATCAGCATTCTTACATTTATCCTTTCATTATTTTTATACTTTGGATTTGATATTACTAATCCGGGGATTCAATTCCAGCACAAAGTTCTCTGGATTTCTGGATTAAATATCTCGTACAACGTGGGTATTGATGGACTTTCGTTGCTCCTTGTAATGTTGACAACATTCCTCACACCGCTTGCACTGCTCTCTTCCTGGAAATCTATCGAAAAGCGCGTGAAGGAATTTACCATCATGATGCTCTTCCTCGAAGTTGGAATGCTTGGCGTCTTTAGCGCTTTAGATTTGTTCCTCTTCTACATCTTCTGGGAAGCGATGCTCATTCCAATGTATTTCATAATCGGTGTGTGGGGTGGAAGAAACAGAATTTATGCTGCTATAAAGTTCTTCATATACACGATGTTCGGAAGTTTGCTGATGCTGATTGCCATCATCTGGCTTGGTTACTATGCATCAACGCAACCCAATGGGCAATTCACAACCGACCTGATGCAGCTTTACAACATCGGTCCAACAATTCCTTTGGCGATTCAGTCGTGGATGTTTCTCGCTTTCACACTTAGCTTTGCAATCAAGGTTCCGTTATTCCCATTCCACACATGGTTACCTGATGCGCACGTTGAAGCGCCAACTGCCGGAAGCGTAATTCTTGCTGGGGTTCTTCTGAAAATGGGAACATACGGCTTGCTTCGTTTCTCTATGCCCCTCTTCCCTGAAGCCACAATGAAGTTCATGCCCTATATCGCCGCACTTGCTGTAATTGGAATTATATATGGCGCCCTCGTCTCTATGGTTCAAACTGATATCAAGAAGCTCGTTGCTTATTCATCGGTCAGCCATTTAGGATTTGTGGTGCTTGGTATATTTGCTCTCACAGAAGAAGGTATTCAAGGTGCAATTATACAGATGATCAATCATGGTTTATCAACAGGGGCACTCTTCTTAATTGTTGGAATGATTTATGAACGGAGGCACACCCGCGAGATTACCGAGTTCGGCGGTTTGGCGAAAGTGATGCCTATCTTCTCAACGTTTTTTATGATCGTGTCCCTTTCATCAATCGGATTACCCGGACTTAACGGATTCGTCGGAGAGTTTCTAATTCTTCTCGGCTCATTCCGATCACCGTTCTTAAGTCAATGGTTTACAATCTTTGCAGCGACGGGAGTGATATTTGCAGCAGTGTATCTGTTGTGGATGTATCAACGAGTGGTATTTGGTAAAGTCACAAATCCGCTCAATCAAAATCTTCTCGATCTTTCGAAACGTGAGATTGCAGTACTCGTGCCTGTGTTATTGTTTATCGTTTGGATCGGGATCTATCCGAATACATTCCTGAAACAATCTGCATCGACAACAAGACACATCATCTCTACTGTTACTCAAAAACCACTTACGCGTTTAGCTACTTCCGAGCGATCAGGCGTTTCAACGAACGCTCAAGTTAAATGATGCATCATATCACGAAACGATTTCTCTTCATACTCACATTGATTTTGTTGGGAACGATTTCTGTATTCGCTGGTGAGGGATATGAAGTTGTTCCTGTCAATCCCTTGATGATCTTGCCATTTGTTTTTTTATTGCTGTCAATTGCGATTATACCCTTTATTAGCCGTCATTGGTGGGAGAAGTACTATCCGTATGTTTCAGTCGTTTTAGGGGCAATTTCAGTCGTTTATTACGTGTTTTTCCTGCAGAACTCAGGTCGAATGCTGCATACTGGGATTGAATACCTTAGCTTCATCATTCTTATCGGTTCACTGTTTGTCGTCGCTGGAGGGATTCACATTCGCATCAAGGGTAAGTCAACACCGATATCAAATGTTATCCTCCTCGGGATTGGAGCGATTGCATCCAACTTCCTCGGCACAACCGGTGCCTCGATGATTTTAATCCGACCATTTCTTCGAGTGAACAGATACCGGCTCCGACCATTTCATATTGTATTTTTTATTTTCATCGTCAGCAACATGGGAGGTGCGCTAACTCCTATTGGTGATCCGCCGCTGTTTCTCGGTTATCTCAAAGGTGTTCCATTCTTCTGGGTACTTGGTGCCGTTTGGCACATCTGGGCAATTGCAATTGGAATTCTTCTCTTAGTATTTTTAGTATTTGATTACTTGAGTTTCTGGAAATTTGAGCACAGCATAGATCGTGTTCCAGAATCTGAATTGCACGAGGAAGCAGAAGTTAGCGGACTGCACAACATATTCTTTCTCTTGGTGATACTTGCCTCGGTCTTTATTCAGAAGCCAATGCTCCTGCGGGAGTTTCTGATGATCATAGCGGCTGTCGGTTCTTACAAGATGACAAAGAAAGAGATTCACAAGAAGAACGATTTCAACTTCATTCCGATCAAAGAAGTCGCGATTTTATTTTTAGGAATCTTTGCCACAATGGTTCCGGCACTCGATTGGCTGGAATTAAATGCCACAAAGATTGGCATTACTTCAGCGGGACAGTTTTATTGGGGGACAGGAATTCTCTCCAGTTTCTTGGATAACGCTCCTACTTATCTTAATTATCTTAGCGCAGCATTTGGATTGTTTGTCGATCAGAACATCGTCGCTCAAGTTCAGCATTTGATTGCAACAAAGGGTGTTGATATAGCAAACATCACAGGAATGCATGGAGAAGAAATTAGAAACACGTTCGCTGTATTGATGAAATACCACGCTGATTTGGTTGCAACTGGAAATGTACCGTTATCGGATATTCAGGTATGTTATCTTATCGGTAACCATGACATTTATTTGAAAGCAATTTCTATTGCTGCTGTATTTTTTGGCGCGGTTACTTACATCGGTAACGGACCGAACTTCATGGTGAAATCCATTGCCGAGCAATCGGGTGCAAAGTGCCCAAGCTTCGGAGGTTACATTGCCCGCTATTCACTCCCGATTTTGATACCGGTTTTTATCCTCGTGTGGCTGTTGTTCTTTAGAGGATAAGCAAAGGATTCGTTGTATCATTATCACTAAAAGTTCTACGGGCCCTAACAGAAATTAAATTTTGCATGATGACTTTTTTATGTCCACCTTAGTAGTAATCAAGAAGGAGTACGTATATGAAAATTCTATTTGCTAAGAATTCTTACAAAGTTATTCTACAAACAATCGTCTTCGGAGTTTTGCTTGTTGCTTCTCTACATTCTGCGAATGCCCAGATACATTTCAGATTTATTGATGATTTGCCAGGTGGATTGGTTATAAGCGTAGCAAACGCCGTATCCGGTGATGGCTCTACAGTTGTCGGTTATAGCGTAGCTGAAAAAAAATCTCTTCCGATTTTCTGGAAATCCGAAGGGTCGCTTTCACCGTTTGGTGAGGGGGTAGATTCACTCACTAGTGGATCTGTCTTTGACGTATCGTTCACTGGTTCAAAGATGGTGGGAACATACGAATACAATATTCCACTAGGGTTTGTAGGTGAAAATTCGTTTACGTACGACGGAAATTTTTACCCTCTGTTCCCGCAAACCTATGACACCAGCGATCAATATTGTGGTATGGAGAGTTGGGCGACACGTATTTCTGGAGATGGTTCAACAATAGTGGGTTCGAAAGATAGTGCAGCTAAGACTGGCTATCGAGTACCATTCAAAATGGCCGGAGGACCAATCCAAATGCTTGAGATGCCGGCGGACTTCAATGAAGGAATAGCAATGGGAGTATCATACGATGGGTCAGTAATTGTAGGAAATATAACTTCCCATCTTTATTATCCCTCTCCATACCAAGTTGTTGTTTGGAAGAATGGTGGTGCTCCGCAGGAAATGGCCAGGGGCTTAGCTGGTTATGTACTGACCGTAACAAATCTTTCTCAAGATGGAACCACAGCCATTGGCTATGATGGTGATGGTAATGAAGCAAAATTTTGGCATACAGATTTTTCTTCCGGAGGAAGACTTCCCGGTATTTGCGGCACTCCGTATGATGTTTCTGCAGACGGCTCCATGATTGTAGGAGAAACCAAGTTTATTGATACACTGTATGGTACAGCGGCGTATGTTTGGGATAATAGACGCGGTGCACTTTTAGTGCAAGATATTCTTCAAAAGGATTTCGGTGTTAATTTGCCAGGATGGCAATTACGAAATGCAACGGGAATTTCTGCAGACGGTTCAGTGATTGTCGGTAATGCTACAGGTCCTTCGGGATGGGTAGAAGGATGGTGGGCGTATATCCCATATATTATTCTTTATGGACCTTACAGTAATCAAGAATTGATAGGAGGGAATAAAGATACGCTTAAGTGGAAGTGTGCGGGACCACAGCATGTAAATATATACTTGAGCTTAGATAGCGGTAAAACTACACAACCACTGGCTGAGAACCTGGTTACAGATTCATCCAAATTTATTTGGACAATTCCAGATACCATATCTCAGAATTGTCAGATTGTTATAAAAGGTGTTGAAGACGCTGCAGTGAAAGCAGAAAGCCCTATATTTACCATAGGAGGATACCGCCTGAAGCGGCAGAAGCCATATAGCGACCAATGGGAGTTGTTTGATCTTGCCAGTCACGGATGGTCGTATGCAAATTCTGATAATCCTATGTGGCCGATTGTTTGGTGGTCACAATTCAACTACCAAACAGGAACCGATCCATATACGAATAGTCCTTATCCTGATCGGGAACCCTTCTTCAGCGCCCTCCCAAAAGTATTTCCTGATTGGCCCCTTTTTGTTCATACTTTTGAACAGCCTAATTGCTACTACGGGAATACCGGTATTTACAGAGGCGCTGCTGAATCGTACTGGGAAGTGATAAAGGATAAGTGGGGAGGATCGTGTTTCGGGTTGGCGCTATCGGAGTTGTTCGCATTCGATGATCCGTCTCGTCTGCAGTATCAGTTTCCGGAGATGCCCCCGTACAACGCTCCCAACAACCAATATCTTCCTTCTAATTTTGTTTGCACCGATTCGATACGACTGGTGATTAATTCTCTTTTTTTGTATCAGATGGGGAAAGAGCATCAATCCTACTTTCGCACTAAGTATGAGACAACACCAAAGCAAACGCTCGATGAACTTCGGGCTATGTTTTTGGCGAATGCTCGACAAGATAAGGTCCTTATATTGGCGCCCGACAATGATCCTCGTCGTCATGCTATTATGCCGTATAGGATCGCTAATAATGGGAATGCATTCAACATCTATGTTCACGATAGCAATCTGCCAGGTGATAAAGAAACTCACGTTTTCGTCGATACTGTAAATAATGACTGGGTGTACACAAATCTAACGAACGCTCACGGATTGGGGTGGTATGGGAGAACAGGTCTCTTTTTGACGGATGCGATCAACTGGTATTACAGTAATCCGCTTTTACCGAAACAGAGTGAGCAGAAGATGGGGAAATCAATCTTCCTTGCAGATGATTCCACATACGATCTGTATGTTCCCCGCAATGCATCAATTACGATAACCGACGATATCGGGAGAACGACCGGATGTTCAGGGGATAGTATCATCCGGCAAATACCCAAATCGTATCCGATTGTGCCAGCCGACATCGCCTCGAAACCGTTGGGATACACTGTCCCCAAGGGTAACTACCGCGTCAATATCCAAAAACAACCGGATTCAACCAGCGTCTTCAAGGTCTTCACCGACTCGATGATATACAGCTATCGCCGGCACAGTGTAGACTCATTACAGAATGATGATTTAGACGTTAGCCGTGGTGGATTTGGCGTTCGCAATCATGATACATCGCCAAAACAATTCGATCTGGATGTTGTCTTACCGATTGGCATGTCAACTTATTATTTGGGGGAGTGCAGATTATCGATGCAAAATCTTACATTGGAGCAAGGCGACTCTTTGTCTCTCTCTATTCTTGACCCGGCTTATGATATCGACCCTATCGTTCGCAATTTTGGTTCGCATCCGACTACATACGACGTGAAATTCTTATCATACTGGAAAGGGAGATACACTGACTTCAATACGGAGAAGTACGAACACCATTCGATCGTACTGGAAGCTAACTCTTCTCAGACACTCTACCCGAAGTGGCGCGACTTGAATGGCCACAGTGTGCAGATCGACATCGATAACGGCAACGATGGTACTGTGGATAGTACTATAGACCTCAGCGATCAGACGACCGACGTGAAGGATCATAACTCAGATGAAAAACCTAGCGGGTATGCTCTGTTGCAGAATTATCCTAATCCGTTCAATCCGATAACAACGATTATTTATCAATTGCCAAACCAAAGTCACGTAATACTCAAAGTGTTTGATCTACTTGGCAGAGAGGTGGCAACTCTGGTGAATGGCGTCGAAGCAGCAGGTTACAAATCAGTGACATTTAATGCAAACGGATTATCTAGCGGAATGTATTACTATCGCTTACAGGTTGGCAAATACATTGAAACGAAGAAATTACTGTTGCTAAGGTAAGGAGCAACCGCAAATAACAACAACAAAAATGTAAAATGAACCATTGCTCCGCTCACAATAGATTTGTAAATGAGAGTTCACAACGGCACGTTTTTTACAAAGCACGTTGTATGCAATTTTAAGTATTACAATAAATGGTAGGAAAATTTAAAAAGTGAAATCAATAAAATCGAGAATAGCAGCAATATTATCAAGCATTGGTGCTCTAATTATGAGTACTTGTGGTGGTGCTTGTGGAGCAGCTTGTTTAGTTGGTGGGTGCTGTGGTGGTACAGCACTCTTTGGCTTAGTTGGTCTTTCAGGTTCGACATTAAAGTTTTTCGAGAAATTAACTCCTGTTTTCTTAGTATTGACAGTTTTAAGTTTATCGTATGCCTTTTACAAAGCATACAAACCAAAACCAGTTGATTGCTGCGATACAGCCAATGACAACAGTAGAGACTCCTGTTGCGTTAAAGAAAAAAAGACATCTTTTTTTCAGTCAAAATCATTTCTTTGGGCTACAACTATTTTATGTGCAATAATGTGGATTTATCCTTACGTATCTACAATAGATAATAGTAATCCAAATTGCACCGCGAATTCAACAATATCTGATAGTACAGCAATGTGTGGAGACAGTTTAGCGACCAATAATAAAGATACTACTAACAATGGCTCAAAAAATAATCCTTGTTGTCCCGAGACAAATCCCTGTTCAAAGGAATGCAGTAAATAATATTATAGCGGTTAAAATTTTATGTTTGTTAGTAATTGAGCTAACGACAAAACAACCTGCACACAACAAAGACTACATAAGGATTTCAGAGGATTTTCGTGCATTCTGTCCCGCATTAACTTTTGTGCTGGTGGACAGGAACGAAGCCCGCAATCCCTTACTGCACATAACCTCAAACGTTATTCTGTAACACTCAAGCGTTACTTGTAAATTAAACCTGTATTTTCATCAACTCGAAAGCCAATCCTCCCCTCCGAGGACTAGCTTTCGTGTTATGTATGTCGCACGCTGCTATCCATCTCTCAATGGATAGTGGTGATCCTAGGGTGCATACTTAGTAGCAGGATCGCTCCATGGTCCCTGACCTGCCGCGCCAACCGCCGCCACACGGAACCAATATTTAACTCCGCTCTGCAGCGACGATATGGATTTACTCGATTTCGTCGATACACCGCCCGACTTCCAGCCAGTCGGTGTGATGGGATCAGGTGTGTACTCAACAACATAGCTTCTC
>Ga0315286_10000306_pt1 | contig 40187 bp, 33 predicted proteins | sample YL17G10_0_MG_FD_205038 | JGI IMG/M metagenome (GOLD analysis project Ga0315286, IMG submission 205038) | Sediment microbial communities from Yellowstone Lake, YNP, Wyoming, USA - YL17G10_0 | ecosystem: Environmental > Aquatic > Freshwater > Lake > Sediment | place: USA: Wyoming | collected...
CACATAGACATCCTTCAAACCATATTCTCCTTGCAGCCATGCGGAACAAGGGAGTATTCTCTTTTTGTCCTTCACGATGGCTTCAACCATTTGAACGGCTGAGGACGACGGAGCATAGTAGGCACTCCCGGTCTTCAGGAAATTGACGATTTCAATTCCTCCACTTGCGGTTCGTTTCACCAGTCGATCGATTGTTGCCTGATCCATCAGATCCGGTAGCGGGATGCCAGCAACGGTCGAGTAGCGCGGCAATGGAACCATCGAATCACCGTGTCCTCCGAGGACGAATGCGGAGACATCTTCCACGGACACGCCAAGTTCCATGGCGATGAACGTGCGAAAACGGGCTGAGTCCAAGACCCCTGCCATTCCGATTACACGAGCTCGATCAAAACCGCTTGTCTTGTAGGCAACATAGGTCATGACGTCCAGAGGATTGGAGACGACAATCAGTATTGCTTTGGGCGATTTTGCGGCAGCTTGTTGTGTGACCGTCTTGACGATTCCTGCGTTCGTCGACTGAAGGTCGTCACGACTCATTCCCGGCTTGCGGGCAATACCTGCGGTAATCACAATGATGTCGGAATTCGCCGTCTCATCGTATGTATTCGTGCCGATGACGCGCGTGTCTGATCCTTCAACGGGGCATGCCTCGTACATGTCCAGCCCTTTTCCTTGCGGCATGCCTTCGATAACATCAACGAGAACAAGTTCGTTGGCGAGTTCTTTTGCTGCGATGAGCTGAGCAGCACTGGCCCCGACATTCCCCGCTCCTATGACTGTAATTTTCATTTGACTCCTCCTTCGAGAAAGTTGGATGTGGTGAAGATGCTAACGATTGTACCGAACTTGATTTTGAGGTAGGGAAAGATAAAGGAAAAAAAATAAAAAAGCCTCCACTTTTTTGGAAGGGAGGCTGCGGAACAGTGTAGACTTTCGTTATGCGGTCGGGAAGACGCTTACTTTCTGCTTGGTCTTGCCAAGACGTTCAAATTTGACAAAACCGTCTGCAAGGGCAAAAAGGGTATCGTCGCTCCCTTTTCCAACATTGGTGCCCGGATGCATCCTTGTTCCTCGCTGACGGACTAGAATGCTCCCCGCCAGGACTTTTTGGCCTCCGAACCGCTTCACGCCAAGACGTTGTGAATTGCTGTCGCGGCCGTTTCGAGAGCTTCCACCACCTTTTTTATGAGCCATTCCAAAACCTCCAGTCTTATGCTAGGCTATTGATCTCAATTTGAGTGTATTCTTGTCTATGACCGTTGCGGACCCGATATCCCTTCCTCTTTTTCTTCTTGAGGACGATCACGGTCTCATCCTGAATATGCTTCAGAACAGTCGCTTGCACCTTCGCACCGCTTACATAGGGCTTTCCGAGGGTCGTTTTGTCGTCGTCACCGACGAGAAGAACCTTTTCAAAGGTCAACTTCGAGCCAACGGCGGATTCAAGTTTCGGAACATACAGTTTTTCCGAAGGCATCACTTTGTACTGCTGGCCGGCTATCTTGACTACTGCGTACATTGAATTTCCTGCACTAGGATGTGATTGTTGCACCGCATTAAGTGTTACTAATTTAGCAATATTGAGGCGAAAAGTCAACGCAATTCTCGCGAAAATCAGCCGAGTTGTCTTATTTCATTCTCAGAAGCCTCATGCCGTTCATGGCCACCAACAATGTCACACCATCATCGGCCAGAATAGCGAGCCAGAGACTCGAAATTCCAAGTATTCCAAGGATGATGAAGAGACTTTTGACGATAAGCGCAAATATCACGTTCTGTCGAATGATCGAGAGACTCTTCTTGCCGATCTTCATCGCGAAAGGGAGCTTTTCGAGGTCATCGGACATGAGTACGACATCGGCAGTCTCGAGCGCCGTATCCGATCCTGCGTCTCCCATCGCAATACCGACATTGGCCGCAGCAAGGGCGGGGGCATCATTGACTCCTTCGCCGACCATTGCGACTGAACCGAATTGTTCCTGTAGTCCCGCGATCAATCTCAGTTTGTCCTCCGGGAGCAGATTGGAGTGGACAGTGTCGACGCCGACGTTCTTGCCAACAATTGTGGATATTGACTTGTTGTCCCCGCTTAGGAGAACTACATGTTCGACCCCAATCGCTCGCAGCGACTTCAGGGCCTTCTCACTTTGGACCCTTACTTGATCTTGAATGGCGATGAGCCCAAACACTTCATCACGATTCGCAAGAATCATGACGGTCTTGCCTTGTCGCTCCAGATCGAAAAGATGCTGTTCGATTGCAGGACCGCAAATCCCGTGCTCTTTCGCCAGTTGGTGATTGCCGAGGAAAAAGAATTGACCTCGAATTCGCCCGCGGATCCCTTTCCCAGGCATGGATTCGAACTCATCGACCTCGACAGAATCGATGACGATCCCATTGTTGAATGCATATTCGATGAGGGCTTCGGCCAGAGGATGTTCGGATTTGAGCTCGAGCAGTGCAGCGGTCCGGAGTACTTCGTCTTTCGAAACGGAATTGAATGTGCGGACATCGGTGATCGTTGGCCTACCGTGAGTGAGCGTGCCCGTTTTATCGAATGCCACGCAGCGTACCCGCGATAGCTCTTCAAGATGGATTCCGCCTTTGATGAGTATCCCATTTCGCGCTGCCCTCGTGAGTGCACTCACGATCGTTACCGGCGTTGATATGAGGAGTGCGCAAGGGCAGGCAATGACGAGCAGTACGAGCGAACGATAAAACCACAATTCAAAAGGTTGGCCAAAAACAACGACAGGTAGGAAACAAACAAGGACTGCGGCAACGAAGACGCCTGGCGTGTAATAGGCTGCAAATCGCTCAATGAATGCCTGACTGGGTGCCCGGCGTGACTGGGCGTCTTCGACGAGGTGAATGATTCGGGCGATAGCCGAATCGTTCGAACGTTTTGTGACCCGTAACTCAATCGCTCCTCGCTGGTTCATCGTGCCCGCGTACACAGGGTCCCCGGTTGTCTTCACTTTTGGTGTCGACTCACCTGTAAGGGATGATTGGTCAACCCGGGTAAAACCGGAGACAACGACACCGTCCAATGGTATTTGATCACCAGGTTTGACGACGACAATCTGTCCAACCTGCACTTCTTCGATGGGGATGACAACGGTATCATTCCCATTCTTGATGAGGGCTGTCACAGGCGAGAGCTTCATGAGTTCGTGGATGGCATTCCTGGTCCGATCAACACTCATAGACTCAATGATCAACGAAAGAGCGAAGAGAAACACGACGGCTGCGCCTTCACCGTATTGTCCAAGCCCAATCGCTCCAAACAATGCGACAGTCATGAGAACATTCATATCCAACGTAAGGCTCCGTACGGATTTGAGTGCTTTGAGGAGAACAAACCAACCTCCGAAGATCATGGAGCCAAAGAGGAGGACGGACCTGACGTTGGATGAAGCGCTCGTCATAGTGAGTGCTTGACCGACTATCAGAAAGATTCCGGAACATGCAAGGCTTAGAAGATGACGTCGGGATGCTCTCTTGGGACGAGCAATTCCAGAAGTCTCCACCGGAATCCCTTTCATGCCAATTTCTTGCAACGCATTCAGAATGGCGCGCTCGGTGGTCTCATGGCGAACGACCATATGGCGAGTCATGGGATTGAAGTCCAGATGTGAGATGCCCGGTATTGATCGTAGTTTCTTGCGGATGCTCTGCTCTTCGGAAGCGCAGCACAGTTCGCTGACGAAAAACCTGCTTTCACGCACGGTTGATTCTTGGGGCATAGCTATTCCGAAATGTGACGAGAAGCAACTCGGATCAAATCTTCGATGTGCTCATCATCGAGAGTATAGAATACCAATTTGCCGTCCTTCCGCTGTTTCACGAGGCGCATTGTTTTCAGCATGCGGAGTTGATGAGAGACAGCCGACTCGCTGACCCCGAGAACCTCGGCGATGTCATACACACACAACTCCTCGTCAGCCAGCGCCATAATGATTTTCAGTCGGGTCGGATCCCCCAAAACCTTGAATATTTCACTAAGGCTTGTAATGAGTTCCTGGTCGCCGACGGCTCGGAGAGCCGATTCGACGCTTTTTTGGTGACTGTGGGGAGTCGACATTGTCATAAGATCAATTGAGCATGTGTTCAGATGTTAATATAGGAAGAAATTGCGGGATGTCAAGTGCTCGAGGTGCCGTCAGCAGAGGTCAGAAAGGGGGAGCATCTTCATGCTGGAGAAAAGCGAGGATGGTGGATCGAACCGCTTCCAAGTCCATCTGCCGTCCTGTCCAGAGCTCGAAGGCGCGCGATCCCTGGTGAAGGAACATTTCCAGTCCACTGACGGTCGTGGCGCCCCGCTGTTCCGCGCCGGCGAGGAACTTGGTCTTGAGAGGCCGATACACCAGGTCGAATACAACGTGCTCGCCATGGAAGAACTCTGGAGGGATTGGGAATTCATGCCACTGCGGATGCATCCCGACGGGCGTCGCATTGACGATCAGTCTTGCGCTGAGCAGAAGACTCATAAGAGCGGGATCTTGGAAGGTGATCGCAGTGAGCCTATTCTGGTCGATCTCCTTGAATTGCTCAATGAGATCCCTCGAACGAGTGAGTGAGCGTGAAACAATGACAATCTGAGTGGACCGAAAGTGCTTGAGAAGCACGTACACGACTGCCCTTGCTGCACCGCCCGCGCCAAGAATAGCGAATATTGATCCGTCAATCTTTGACCTGTACGGTTCCAGGGATTGCCTGAATCCAAATGCATCGGTGTTGTATCCGATTGCCTTGCCTTCGACGAAATGAATGGTGTTGACTGCCCCGATTGCCCGGGCCTCGGCCTCGATATCATCGAGGAATGGCATGATCCTTTCCTTATGGGGAACAGTCACATTGACTCCTCCAAAACCGAGCACTCTGAAGCTTTGGACGGCGTCGTGGAGCGATTCGGGCCTGATGTCGAGGGCCTGCATGCTGCAATGAAGTCCCAGAGCCTCAAATGCAGTATTATGCATCAGCGGCGAAAGGGAATGTCCGATGGGATGACCGATAACTCCAAAGAGCTTCAAACCCGAATCGTTGAGCATCGTAGAATCGAGTTAAGGTGCTGGCGGTCGTGATGGGGTCTATTGGCGGACGAACCGGGTTTAGCTTCCAAACAAACGAAAAAAGAAGCCGAAGGCTCTGGAGTTTGGATACTCTTTCTGAAACTGCTTCTTGAGTTCGGGGTCAAATTGAAATGCCGCCTCGAACGCGTCTCTGGCTACCTTGCTGTCTCCCGCAAGCAGAAGTATTGTGCCGCGGCAGTAGTGGGATGGTCCGAAATTTGGCAGCAGCGAAATGCTCTCATTGATTGCCTTGAGGGCATCTTCAAGGTTTCCAAGCTCGCGGAGCGTGTCTCCGAGGTCATACCAAGCTTCAGCGTTTTTGGGGTCTAGTTTTACGACCATGCGATAGTCATCAATGCTTTGAACCAAATTCCCGAGGTTGTATTCCGCATCCGCTTTTGCATACCACAATTCGGGATACTCCCTGTTGAGAGAAAGGGCTTTCATATAGTCTGCCAGTGCTTTCGTGGTCTGATCCAGCGAATCATAGCAACATCCCCGGCCGAAGTATGACTCATAATGAGTTTGGTCCCTCTTCAGTGCCTGGCTGAAATAGCCAATGGCCTCATCAGTCTCGCCGAGTTCTTCGTAGGCATTGCCAAGGTTGTGCAACGCTGGAACGTCGTCCGGATTGTATTTGAGCGTTGTCTTGTAGCAGTCGATCGCATCAGGAATTCGCCCGAGGTTTGCCAAGGCGTTTCCCATGTTGTACCATGCAGATGGGAAATCGTCTTTGATTGCCAATGCGTATTCATAACTCTCGATCGACTTTTTGAAATCTCCCATTCGATTCAGAACGATTCCCCGGTTGTACCAGGCATTGTAATTATAGGGATCGCGCGTGAGATGTTCATCGTAGCATCGAATGGAGTCATCCAGCTTATCGAGGAAATCGTAGCAGTAGCCGAGTTCGTACCAAGCGTCTTTGTGATCTGGATTCTCGTTCAAAATGTGTTGGAACTCAATTCGGGCTTCTTCGAATTTCTCCTGTTTTTCGAGTGTCACGGCTTTGTGAAAGAGAGCGTCCTCATTCGACGGATCAAGCCGAAGCGCTTCTTCAAAAGACTCCATCGACTCTTCGACCTTGTTGAGGTTGTCAAGCGTGATCCCCCGATTGATGAATACTTCAGGATCTGTCGGATTGTAGCTGATTGCCTTCTCAAAGCAGTCGAGGGCATCAGTGTATCGAAAGAGATTGTTCAGGATCATTCCCTTTCGTTGCCAGGCTTCCGAACTGTAAGGCTCGAACGAGATTAGCCGATCGGCATAAAAGAGGGCATCTTCGAATTTCTCATGTTCGTAGTAGAATTGGATGATTTCCTCGAGAGCTTCGGGATTGTTAATATCCCTTGATCCGTTCTTCACGGACTCCCGAAAACGCTGGATCTCATCGTCGGACCGGTCGTTCGGCAGGGGAGGAACATCATCATCATCAAATCTATCAAAGTTCGCCATTGTAGAATGCCCGGTAGATCTGGGAGATCGTCTCAGTGTTCTTCACTATCGTCAATTAAACCAAAATTGGAGTTGAAGTCAAGTTATGTCTCAACCGCGTGGATGTAACTCTATGCGATGAAGTGGATTTCTTTCCGATTGATTTTAGGGCACTGTTGGATTATATTTACCATTCACAGGCGGAGCATGATCGCAGAAAACCTCGACAAGGTACGAAAACGAATTGCTGACGCTTGTAGTCGGTGTGGCCGCAACAGGGAGGATGTCCTTCTGGTTGCAGTCTCAAAAACATTCGGAGTCGAAGACATTCGGGAGGCGTTTGGATCGGGTCAGCCGGATTATGGAGAGAATTATGTCCAGGAACTCCGGACCAAGCGCCAGGATCTCGCAGACGTCGGCATTCGATGGCACTTCATTGGACATCTCCAGTCAAACAAGGTCAAGTACATTGTTCCGTATGTCCACTTGATTCATTCGGTGGACAATGAACATCTGGCGCTGGAAATCCAGAAGCAGGCGGAACGAAGAAACCAGGTTGTCAATGTTCTGATCGAAGTCCATACGACCGATGAAGCCACGAAATATGGGATACCCCCTCCTCAAGCAGTGGACCTGGCCAAGAGGATTTCGGGCTTGCAAAACATAAGGCTTCAAGGTCTCATGACGATGGGACCGTTCTCCGATGATCCCAATGACTCCCGGCCGTCGTTCCGGCAGATCGTCGATCTGAAGATGCAAATCGAGAGAGAGGGTATCGATGGAGTGACACTGCACCATCTTTCCATGGGAATGACTCATGATTTTGAAGTGGCGATTGAAGAGGGGTCCACGATTGTCAGAATCGGGACTGCAATTTTCGGAAAGCGAATCAAGGCCGAGAGCTCACAAACGGAAGGTATGCCATGAAAATCTCACCGCTTGAAATCAAGCGACAGCAGTTCAAAAAGGCTATGCGGGGCTATGACTCCGTGGAAGTCGATACATTCCTGGAAATGCTCTCCAATGAGCTTGAAGAACTCATCAGGACGAACAAAGACCTCAGCAACAAGGTTCTTGAAGTGGAAACCCAGCTCGCCGACTACAAGAATATGGAGAAGACACTCCAACAAACCCTGATGCAGGCCCAGGAGGCGAGTGGAAAATCGATCGAGAATTCCAGAAAAGAAGCCAGTTTGATCCTGCAAGAAGCCGAGTCAAAGGCTTCTCAAATAGTCGAAAAGGCTCGGTTGGATTTCGCCCGCGCCAAAGAAGAGATTTCCACCCTCAAGGGAAGGAAAGAGAGCATCCTTGGCAAACTGAAGATCATTCTGAGATCAGAATTGGATTTGATCAAAGCACTTGAAATCGACGAAGAAGATCTTTCGGGAGAGAAGTCATCGCGGGGAACAGGCAAGGATCATCTGGAGATCGAAGAAATTCTCAAGAAACTCTAACGGATCGTCATCTCATGACAGAACATACCTCGCAGATCACCGAAGCGGTCGAATTCCTTAGGACCAAGACTTCGAGTAAGCCGCCGATCGGCATAATCCTTGGTACGGGACTCGGGGGGCTCGTCAAGGAAATCAAGACTGAAGTCGTTGTCGACTACTCTGACATTCCGCATTTTCCAGTGTCGACCGTTGAATCTCATCACGGCAAACTGATATTTGGCACACTTGCCGGAAAAAAGATCGTGGCGATGCAGGGACGGTTCCATAAGTATGAAGGGTATACGCTGAGTCAGGTGACATTTCCTGTTCGCGTCATGAAATTCCTCGGCGTGCGGTATTTACTCATTTCCAATGCAGCAGGTGCTCTGAATCCGCTTTTTCGCAGGGGTGAAGTGATGATCATGGCCGATCATATTAACCTGCTGGGAGACAATCCTCTCATCGGAAAAAATGATGATTCCCTGGGCCCGCGATTTCCCGATATGTCCGAGCCGTATAGTAGAGAACTTATCCGGCTGGCTGAACAAGCTGCGCTCGAATTGAAAATTGCAGTGCGCAAAGGAGTCTATGTTGCAATGCCCGGACCCATGCTTGAGACGGCAGCTGAGTACCGGTTTCTCCGAACTATCGGGGCCGATGCCGTTGGTATGTCAACGGTGCCGGAAGACATTGTTGCAGTGCATATGGGAATCAAGGTGTTGGGATTTTCCATCCTCACGGATGAGTGCTTTCCGGATGCCCTGAAACCTGTGACGCTCAAAGAAGTGATAAAAGTCGCGAATCGGGCAGAACCCCAAATGACGGCGATCATGAAGGAAGTCGTGAAGCGGATGAAAGTCTAGCGAAAGCAATGTGTAAGGGATAACTTGAATGATCCCGATAGAACGTTTTTGATCGAAAGGGTCATTTTGCAGTTGACCCGTCTTAGAGAATAGAATTGACAGAGACTACATGGCGTTCAAGCAAATCACCGACAAACTGAACTATCATGGTCTTGAATCTGAGATCCTGAAGTTCTGGGAAGACGAAAAAGTCTTCGAGCAGAGCGTTACCTCGCGGTCCGGGAAACCCCTGTTCACCTTTTACGAGGGACCTCCAACGGCGAATGGAAAGCCTGGAATTCACCATGTAATGGCGCGAACGCTCAAGGATATCATTTGCCGATTCAAGACGATGGAAGGATATCAGGTCCACCGAAAAGCAGGCTGGGATACGCACGGCCTTCCCGTCGAGATCGAGGTTGAGAAGTCCCTGGGATTCAAGCACAAGGACGAAATTGTCGACTTTGGTGTCGCCAAGTTCAACGAGGAGTGCAGGAAATCAGTTTGGAAATACAAAGGTGATTGGGAGAGGTTGACGCGTATGATGGGGTATTGGGTGGATCTCAACAATCCCTATGTGACGTTTCACAACGAGTATGTCGAATCAGTCTGGTGGGCGCTCAAGCAGTTCTTCGACAAAGGGCTGATTTACAAAGGATACAAAATCCAACCCTACTGCCCACGCTGTGAGACCCCGCTTTCCTCCCACGAGGTATCCCTGGGCTACAGAGATGTCAAAGATCCTTCGGTCTATGTGAAGATGAAAGTGCGGGGGAAGGAGAACACCTATTTCCTGGTATGGACGACGACTCCCTGGACCTTGATTTCAAATGTGGCTCTCGCCGTTCACCCAGAAGTCGAGTACGTTCTCGTTGAGCATCACGGCGAACGGCTCATCGTCGCCGAAGCTCGGCTCAACGTCCTTGGCGGAGAGCATACAGTTCTTCAGCGCATGCTTGGGAAAGACGTCGTCGGCTTGCAGTATGAACCACTTTTCACGACTCCGTTGAATGAAGCACTGCTGTTGCCCCAGGCCTTTGCGTACAAAGAGTTCGCTCACAAGATGCATGTCGAGGGGGAGGAGGTTTCGCGGGTCTATGTCGAGTGCCCACCGCAGACCATGAAAATTCAGTATGACAGCCCTCTGGTGCTGGCATTGGATCACGGCAAGCCTGTCGTGATGGCGTTGCCGCTGTTCGTCCGGCTAATGCATCCCGACCTAAAGTTGAAAAAAGTCCTCGGCACGGAAGCGTACAAGCAGGTGCTCGAGGAAACGCTGTCAGGTGGTCATGACATTGGATTCAAAGGTCCGAGAGCATTCTACGTCGTTCCTGCGGATTTTGTGACCATCGAAGATGGCTCCGGAATCGTTCATATGGCCCCCGCGTATGGCGAGGACGACTACCAGGTTGGGAAGAAATACTCGCTTCCGACTCTTCATCCGGTGAACAAGTCCGGCGAGTTCGGTTTGGAAGTTCCAGACTATGCAGGAAAGTTCGTGAAAGACGCAGATCCTGAGATCATCGCGAATTTGAAGGAACGTGGTTTGCTCTACAAAAAGGAGCAATACCTCCACAGCTATCCACACTGCTGGCGGTGTGCATCACCCTTGTTGTACTACGCACGAGAATCATGGTACATCCGGACGACGAGCTATGCTCAGCGCATGATCGAACTGAACAAATCGATTAACTGGATCCCGCCAGAGGTCGGCACAGGTCGTTTTGGCAATTGGCTGGAAGAAAACAAGGACTGGGCGTTATCACGAGACCGGTTTTGGGGAACCCCCTTGCCGATCTGGATTTGTGAGAAATGCGGTATCCAAAAATGTGTCGGTAGTGTCGAGGAGTTGAAACAGGGGAGGAATGTGCCGATCCCTCTTGATTTGCACAAACCCTGCGTTGACGATGTCACATTCGAATGCGAATCCTGCCACGGTTCGATGAGCCGAACTCCGGAACTGATCGACGCATGGTTTGATTCCGGAGCGATGCCCTTTGCTCAGTGGCACTACCCGTTCGAGAACAAGGATATCTTCGAACAATCATATCCGAGCGATTTCATTTCCGAAGGTATTGACCAAACGCGCGGGTGGTTCTACACGCTCCATGCGATCGGTTCGTTTCTCTTTGGTAAACCCGCCTACAAGAATGTGCTCGTGAATGAGCTGATTCTTGACAAGCAGGGACAGAAGATGTCGAAGTCGAAAGGAAACACCGTCGATCCGTTCATTGTCCTCGAAAAGTATGGCGCAGATGCCACACGCTGGTATCTCGTATCGCAAAGCCCGGTGTGGCGGCCCAAACTCTTCGACGAAGAGGGCATTGCTGAGGTTCAGCGCAAGTTCTTCAGCACGTTGCTCAATACATATTCTTTTTTTGTGCTCTATGCCAATGTCGACGGTTTCACGTACGATGACGATCCCATTCCGGTCAACGAACGACCGGAGATCGATCGCTGGATGCTTTCCGAGATGAATTCTCTTCTTCGAAATCATAAGGAAGCACTTGATGAGTTCGACGTCACGAAAGCGGCACGATTGATTAGCGATTTCACAATCGATCAACTTTCGAATTGGTATGTGAGACGAAATCGGCGACGGTTTTGGAAAAGCGAAAAGGGGAAGGACAAGTCTGCAGCGTATCAGACGTTGTATGAATGTCTGATCAATGTTGTCAAACTTTCGGCGCCGTTTGCCCCATTTCTTTCTGACGAGCTGTATCGAAGCCTCGCGGCGGGTCGGGCAGGCGTCGCGGAGACCTCTGTTCACTTGTCTTATTTCGCTCAGGCGGACGATCGGGTGATCGACAGGGATCTCGAGCAAAAGATGCGCAACGCGATCAAGGTTGTCGAGCTCGTCCGCGCAATGCGGATGAAATCAAACCTCAAGACGCGCCAACCGCTGCAGCGAATCATCGTTCCGGTTCTCAGCGAAGTGCACCGGGACTCCATTCAACAGATGAAAGATGTCATCCTGGAAGAGATCAATGTCAAGGTGCTGGAGTTCGTCACGGACGAATCGGGTATTGTTAAGAAGAAGGCAAAACCCAACTTCAAGACCCTGGGAAAGAAATTCGGCAAAGATGTTCAAATTGTTGCCGGACTCATCAGAGAGTTCCGCGCTGGTCAGATCGCTGCGCTCCAGAAAACAGGATCCATGGTTCTCTCGGTCGACGAGAAGGAATTCACTGTCGCCGCAGAAGATGTCGAAGTCGTTCACGAAGACATCCAGGGTTGGCTTGTCGAAACGGACGGCTCGCTGACTGTGGCGCTGGATACAGCCTTGAACGAATCCCTGATCAATGAAGGATTTGCGAGAGAATTTGTTAATCGCATCCAAAATATGCGGAGGAATTCGGGGTTTGAGGTTACTGACCGGATCCGAATCTATCACCGTTCCACTGCTCGACTGAATAACGCACTGGAGAATATGATGGAGTACGTCCGCCAGGAAACGTTGGCGACGGACATCCGCACCGTCGGGGCATCCGCTCTGAGTGCAGTCACTCTCTCCGTCGAGGACATCAACGGGGAAAAGTCCGAAATTGCAGTTGAGAAGATTTAATTATACTATCGAACGAAGAGTTTTCGTGACCACTGTACTGCCGGGAGATACATCATGCCGAAAAAAGTTATAAAGAAGAGTTCCGCAACAAAACCAGCCAGAAGGCGTAGAGCCATAGTGGCACGGGGCAAGAAAAGCAAGACCGTTAAGCCTTTGAAAGAGAAGGCGAAGACCGAAGCAGTGAGGGTCCCGACAAGAAAGGGCTACGGCAAGCAAGAGCTCGATCACTTCAGGGAAATCATTGTCGAAAAGCGGAAAGAAATCCTCGAAGAACTTGAATCCCTTAAAGCCAGTATGATGGATGTGACGACCGGTGAATACGTAACGGAGAATTCAACGTATTCGCTGCACATGGAGCAGGGAACAGATGCGATGGAGCGTGAGAAGACGTTTCTGTTCGCTTCCAGAGAAGGGAAATTCCTCAACTACCTTGATGATGCCCTGAAGAGAATTGAGAATGGAACCTACGGCTTCTGTACAGAATGCGGCACCTTGATCGACAAGCCTCGTCTCGAAGCGGTTCCCCATGCCCAGCAATGCGTGAAGTGCAAGATGAAAAAGGGTACGTGAGGCGGGATATACCGTCTCGAGAATGGAACTGTTGATTTCAAAGGGGAGGTCAGTGCGCGTTTTGTACGTTACGGCTGCTGTGATTGTGTTCGACCAGGTCTCAAAACTTCTTGTCAAGGGATTCACAGTCCCGTTCCTCGGCTACTATCACCCCGGGATGCAGATTGGCACAAGTACCTCAGTCCTTGGCGATGCACTCCGACTGACCTTCATTGAAAATCCCGGTATGGTCTTTGGAATCGACCTCTTGGGTCAGCCCCTGTTGGCACTGTTTTCTTTCCTGGCGAGTGTCGGAGTATTCTACTATCTCTATTCGATCCACCAAGAGCCTCCGGTGGTTCGGGTGTCGCTGGCTTTGATTCTGGGGGGAGCCATCGGAAACCTGGTTGACAGAATGTTCTACGGGATCATATTCGGAGAAGGACCTTTCCTGCATGGCAAGGTGGTCGATTTCATCGACGTCAATTTTCTGCATCTCTCAAAATTCGGAATCTTTAACGTGGCAGATGCAGCTGTTACGACGGGAGTCGTGCTGCTCCTCCTGTTTCACAGGAGCGAACGTCGCATCCAGGACTCGCCTCCTGCGACAGAAAGAGTTGTCCAAGGGCTAGGATCGGACTCGACGGCGTCAGCTGAAAAGAAGGGGTCGGTCAATTGAAGATCGCAATTGTCCACCTCGATTTGCTATAATTGTTGAAGGAAACAACCTTGCGCGTTCTCTACGTAACTGCAATCATCGTCGTCCTCGACCAGGCAACTAAGCTGCTTGTGAAAGGGTTTTCGCTGCCTTTCGTCGATTACTACCACGCGGGCATGCAACTCGGGGCCAGTATTCCTCTTCTCGGCGATTTTTTCCGGCTCACGTTCATTGAGAATCCGGGAATGGCCTTTGGCATTGATATTGGCGGGAAGCTCTACCTAACTGCCTTTTCCACACTTGCCAGCATCGGGATCGTGTATTATCTGTTCAAGATTCGCCAGGAAGCTCTCATCATTCGAGTCTCGTTGGCCATGATCCTTGGGGGTGCCATTGGAAATCTGATCGATAGGGTTTTCTATGGCGTCATGTTCGGGGAAGACCCGTTATTCTATGGAAAAGTTGTCGATTTTTTTGACCTCGATTTCTTCAATATCAATGTCGGTGGTTTTCACATAAGCCGATGGCCTGTGTTCAACATTGCTGATGCAGCCGTTTCGATCGGGGTTCTCCTCCTGCTCGTTTTCCACCGGAAATTCACGGCCGTCGAAGAAGAAGGAATGGCGTTTTCTCCCAGCCCTCTTTCAACACCTGAACCGGAAGGCATTGGAAACTCCTCGTCGGATATCAAAGACGACCGCGTTACCGGCAATCCCTCCTAGCATGACCGACCCACCTACAAGCGATGGACACGAGATTCTTCGCATTGTTGTCCCTCCGGGTCAGAAAAAAATCAGACTCGATGTCTACCTGACGCGTCAAATCGAGAACGCGACGCGCAACAAGGTGCAGCAAGGCATTGCGGGCGGAATGGTCCTCGTCAACGACAAAATCGTGAAGTCCAGTTATCCTGTTTCTCCTTCGGATGTGATTGAGATTACGCTTCCTCGTCCACCGCGACACGATGCCCAACCGGAGAACATCCCGCTGGACATTGTATATGAGGACGAGCATTTGTTGGTGGTCAACAAGAAGGCGGGCATGGTGACGCACCCAGCCTACAGCAACTACACGGGAACCCTTGTCAACGCCCTTCTCTATCACTCCAACCAGCTTTCAACTATCAACACCGGCCTTCGTCCGGGGATCGTTCACCGGCTCGACAAGGACACAAGCGGCTTGTTGGTCGTCGCTAAGACGAATCATGCGCACAGTTTTCTTTCGAAGCAGTTTGCCAAACACACGATTGAGCGCGAGTACTGGGCAATCGTGTGGGGGTCGTTCAAAGAGCGTTCTGGCTTGATTGAGGCGAACCTGGGCCGGAGCAAGAAAGACAGAAAAAAGGTTTCGGTAACAACACATGGAAAGCCGGCCGCTACCGAATTTACAGTCATCAAAAGATTGGATTTCCTTTCGCTCGTCAAGCTCAAGCTGCGCACCGGCCGGACACATCAGATTCGAGTCCATTTGTCGCACATTGGCCATCCAGTTTTTGGCGATCGGACGTATGGAGGGCGAAGCAACACGTGGGGAGGGCTTGAGACGAAGAAGGCTCAGCAGGCTGCAAATCTGCTCGAGAGGATCTCGCGGCAAGCTTTGCACGCGAAGACTCTAGGGTTTGTTCATCCGGTTACGAAAGAACTCGTGAAATTTACGTCTGAATTGCCGGATGATATGCGTGATGTTTTGAAGCAGCTGGAGCGTTGAGCGTGGTACCTTGGGTCTGTGTCCAAATCAGACTCGATCTTCAACCTGGTTGAGGAACGTCGGGGTCAGTCTCGCCCGCGTGTCTTTCCTGACGACCTTCGAGGTAGCATTCCCTGATCAGACCGTTGGTGAGTACCCTGATTCAGACGGGGAGAGGGGAGAGCCGGCCTTTGGTGTTGCGGGATCCGCTCACGCTTCGCTTGCGGTCGCTCGATTTGTTTCTCAGCTTTCTCCAATTGCTTCTCTTCGCGGCTCGTCGGTGGAACTTGTTGCATCCTCGTCCTGCCTTCATCGCGTCGCAATGAGCGTTCGTTCGGCGTGTAGTTGCCGGACCGTTCAAGCCGGTCAATGTCCAACGAGGGCCTCGATTCCGCTTTGCGAGCTCTTATCATCTTTCCGCCAGGCAATCTTTCTCCCCGTTGAGGTCTATAGACCTCAATTCTCTCAGCTTCTCCGATCTTGCGAGATCTTTCAATTCCGCGCTCGGGTATAATAGCGATTTCCGTCCGGGCAATTCGAGAGCCGCCCCGGCGTTCGATCACATTTCGTTCCACGCCACGATTGACAATGCGATCCTGATCGATTTCATAATGTCCGACGGATCGTGTCGTGGAGATCATCCTCCGAACATTTGATTGCGGAAGGTATTCACGATACGCAATGTCTGCGCCGAAGTGCCGATATGCGACGAAGCACCAGTAGTGTACAGGTGCGATCCATCGTCGTGTGAATCGAATACCGATGCTGACGTGAAAACGGGCGTAGGGAGGCAACGGCGCCCACCCAACGTATTCGTCATTGTGTCTCCACTCGACCCAGGCAGGACCCCATTCGAGGTCCGGGATCCAGATCCAACCATAAATTTCGTCATCGTACCAACGTCCGTAGTGATATGTTGCCCATCCGAAAGGCTCATCGGAAATCCAATACCAACCATGATCGGACCATACCCATCGTCCATGCATATACGGCCGCCAGCCCGGTCCCATGTTCGCGGGTTGCCATCCGTAAACCCCTGATTGAAATTCAATCCATTCTCCCAGCGGCGAGAGTTCGGCGAAAGACATTGAGATTTCATCCTGGTGGGTTGTTTGGGGGTACTCAGCAATGGAATTGGATTGTCCAAGAACTCCCATATTGAGGAGGAGAAATGCGAGCACCATTGTTATCCTCATAAGACACCTCTTTTCACTTCGTCGGCTTCTATGGAAGTCTTTCAATCGACGTGCCATCAAAATGGGGTTTTTTGGAGAGAAAAAGGAGTGCTGCGACCTCTTCATTGTCCTAAGAAAGAGCCACCTCGTTCAATCTACAGCACGTATTCGTTGTCCCCAAAAAGGGCAATTTTTCGACATCTCAAGAGCCTGCAAGGCTGAGTGTTCCTGTTGAATCACACATCAAAAATCTTCATCTTGAAAACGTCAAACAGGAACACGCGCTTTCCAAAGAGCGACGTGTAAATTATAAATCTTCAATTGAAAAGGCAACAACTCATGGCTCGATTAAGTCTCATGTTGACTCTCCTTGTTGTGTCGGCCGCACACGCGCAATGGAGTTCCATTCAGAGTGTCGACTCCGTCGCGATCGCGGGGAATCACATATCGGTCTACGCCGGCCGCTCCGTTGTCCACGTGACAATGCTTGCGGAGGATCTGGTACGAATACGTGCCTCACGAAATGGCCAATTTGTCGTTGACAAGTCGGTGGCGGTCGTGAAGACAGACTGGAGTCTGCCTTCCATGAGTGTTGATCAGACTCCGGCGGACATCAACGTAAAGTCATCGAAAGTCTGGCTGCGGATCAAGAAGCAACCGCTGAGGCTCGTGTTCATGAACGCCAAGGGCGAAGTAGTGAATGAAGACGATCCCGCGAAAGGGATGGCGTGGGATGGTGAAGAAATACGGATTTCAAAGAAGAAACCGGATGATGAATTCTATTATGGCCTCGGTGAGAAGGCTGGTGTCATGAATCGAACCGGGAAGAGTTACACGATGTGGAATTCCGACATCCCGGCGTATCGTGCGGACACGGATCCCCTGTATCAGACAGTTCCATTCTTCTTTGGCATCCATCGCGGAACAGCCTACGGCATCTTCTTCGACAATTCCTATTGGAGTTCATTTGACTTCGGGAAAGAATCGCCGGATCGATATTCGTTCGGTGCTGCGGGTGGAGAAATCAACTACTATTTCTTTGCTGGACCGGATCCCAAGAACATCTTGGCACGCTTCACTGAATTGGTGGGGAGAATGCCATTGCCTCCGCGATGGTCGCTCGGCTATCAACAATGTCGCTGGAGCTATTCTCCGGAAAGCCGTGTCCGATCGTTGGCGTCAACATTTCGTAAGAAGAAAATACCGTGCGATGTCATTTACCTCGATATCGACTACATGGAAGGATATAGGATTTTCACATGGAATAAGAAGAATTTTCCTGATCCAAAACGAATGATCAAGGATCTCGCCGGGCAGGGGTTCAAGATCGCGGTCATTGTCGATCCGGGCATTAAAGTCGATTCGTCCTATGCAGTGTTTACGAGCGGCCGGGACAAAGACGTATTTCTCAAATATCCCGACGGAGCGCCATTTATCGGAACGGTTTGGCCCGGGAATTGTGCCTTCCCCGATTTCTCCAGTCCAAGTGCGCGGAAATGGTGGGGCGAGAACTTCTCAGGATTGGTCGATGCCGGTGTCAAGGGATTCTGGAATGACATGAACGAGCCTTCAGTTTTTGATGGCCCCAACAAGACGGTGCCGCTTCATGTTCTTCACGCTGACGATGGATTGAATACCCTGCATACGAAGAATCACAACACGTACGGCATGCAGATGACGAAGGCGACGTACGACGGCGTCCGTAACTTCCTCCCCAATGAACGTCTATTCCTTTTGACGCGAGCCTCTTATGCGGGAGGACAACGGTATTCAGCAGCATGGACAGGGGACAACGCGTCCCGGTGGGATAATCTTGAGATGGCTGTTTCAATGTCATTGAGTGTAGGCCTCTCGGGTCAGCCGTTTATTGGATCGGATATTGGTGGATTTATCGGCGTTCCTTCCGCAGAACTGTTCACCCGCTGGCTTCAGCTCGGAGTTTTCACTCCTCTCATGCGCGGACACAGTGTTATCAACAGCCCAGACAAGGAACCCTGGTCGTTTGGGCCTCGTCATGAGAAGATCAATCGCGAAGTTATCGAACTTCGCTATAAACTTCTTCCATACATCTATAACTCGATGGTTCAAGCTTCTCAGAGTGGTATCCCAGCAATGCGCCCTATGCTGCTTGAGTACCCTGATGATGCCGCGTTTGTAGGGGAAGATACGCAGTTTTTGTTTGGAGATGATTTGCTCATCGCTCCCGTTCTCTGGCCCGGGGATACAACACGTGAAGTGCAGTTACCGAAGGGGAATTGGTATGACTTCTGGACAGAGACCAAATTCGAAGGGGGCAAGCGCATTGTTGTCCCCGCACCGATCGATCGAATACCGGTCTTTGTTCGGGCTGGTGCGATAGTACCGACACAACAACTCGTACAGTATTCAGATCAGAGTCCAATCAATCCGCTGTCCCTCACAGTCTATCCGGCTCAAGTATCCTCTGCGGTCTACTACGAAGACGACGGGAAGACGCTGGATTTTGAAAAGGGAGTCTATTTCCAGCGAGATCACAAGCAGACCCGGTCGGATGACAGGCTGACTCTTGAGCTGTCCAACTCGAGAGGAACATACGTCCCATCTCCGCGTTCGCTCCACGTCAGATTTGTCGACGTTCCGTTTCGGCCGAGCAAGGTGTTTGTTTCGGGAACCGAGATTGGAAGCAATCAATGGACGTATGATCGTGTCGCAAGGTCCGTGACCGTCAGGGTCAAGGATACCGTGGCCTCGAGCCGTCTTGAACTCGTTTGGTAATCAATAGACATCGATTGAGGTCTCTGAACGCCCGACAAGAGCCCAATTCTTGGAACGGGGAATACTTTTTTCTATATTGAAACATGGTGCACTCGGAAGTTGTTATCATATTGGATTTTGGAGCCCAGTACACCCAGCTTATCGCGCGAAGGGTTCGGGAATTGGGCGTCTACTGCGAGATCCATCCCTTCAACATCTCTCCCGAGGTTGTCCAGAAGCTGAAGCCGCTCGGCATCATTCTTTCCGGTGGTCCTTCGAGCGTGTACGATCAAAATGCCCCGAAACCCGCTTCACGCATCTTCGAGCTTGGGGTGCCTATCCTTGGCATATGCTACGGATTACAGCTTATCGCGGAGCAGCTTGGCGGAGAAGTGAATGCCTCCTTGCGTCGTGAGTATGGTAGTGCGAATTTGCAGATTGACCGTAACGACGACATCTTTCTCGGAGTCTCTGCGACAACGAAGGTATGGATGAGCCACGGTGATTCTCTAAGCAAGTTGCCGCCAGGATTTGAACCGATAGCCCACTCTGACAACGCCCCGATTTGCGCCATTCGTGATCCTGTCCGGAAAATCTTTGGAGTCCAATTCCATCCCGAAGTCGTTCACACACCGGAAGGTCGAACGATTCTCTCGAATTTCGTATTCCGTATCTGCGGTGCAACTGGAGGGTGGACACCATCGGCGTTTATCGACCAATGCACCAGGGAGATACGTACACGAGTCGGTACATCGAAAGTCCTTTGCGCCCTCAGTGGCGGAGTTGACTCATCGGTTCTCGCCGTGTTGCTTCATCATGCTATCGGCGATCAGCTGCATTGCGTCCACATCAACAACGGGCTGATGCGAAAAGACGAAAGTGAGTATGTGGTCAAGACCTTCAGGGACAACTTTCATATTGATCTGACCTATATTGACGCGACGGAGACGTTTCTTTCCAGGCTTGTGGGTGTCGCAGATCCTGAACTGAAACGGAAGATCATTGGAAAAACGTTTATCGAGGTTTTCGAGCATGAAGCGAAGAATTTCGAGGGGAACGTCAATTTCCTGGCTCAGGGAACTCTCTATCCTGATGTGATCGAATCAACCTCCTTCAAAGGCCCTTCTGTGACGATCAAAACCCATCACAACGTCGGTGGTCTGCCAAAGGACATGAAGTTCGAATTGATCGAACCCTTTCGGGAATTGTTCAAGGACGAGGTTCGGGCGGTCGGAAAGGAACTGAACCTGCCGGCGGAGTTGATCGGACGTCATCCTTTCCCGGGTCCCGGGCTTGCGGTGAGATTGCTCGGAGAAATCACGAAGGAGAAACTGGCATTGTTGCGCGAAGCGGACCATATTTTCATTCAGGAGTTGAAACGTTCAGAGCTCTACGATACGATTTGGCAGGCATTCGTCGTATTACTCCCTGTGCGTTCCGTGGGAGTGATGGGAGATGGGAGAACGTATGAATATGCCTGTGCATTGCGGGCGGTAACAAGTGTGGATGGGATGACCGCCGATTGGGCCCGCATACCTCATGACGTCCTTTCGTCGGCCTCGAATCGAATTACCAACGAGCTCAAGGGTATCAACCGTGTTGTTTATGATGTGAGTTCGAAGCCGCCGGCGACAATCGAGTGGGAGTGAAATGACTCGAATGCGTGATGGCCTTCGACAAGCGAGTTTCCGGCCGGAAGGAAGAACAGTAAGGATGAATCACAAACCCGTGCTTTCGAATGATTGAACTCCGCAACGTTACAAAACAATTCGATAAATTCACCGCCGTCGACAACGTTTCGCTTGATGTAAAACCGGGGGAGTTGTTTGGATTCCTGGGGCCCAATGGGGCAGGCAAGACAACGACGATAAAGATGATTGCTGGATTGTTCAGTCCAACGCACGGAACAATTCGGATCAACGGTTTTGACACGATGCTGCAACCCATCGAAGCCAAAAGCACGCTTGCGTATGTGCCGGACCAGCCTTTTCTCTACGACAAACTTACGGGGAGGGAGTTTCTCTATTTCGCCGGCGGTCTCTACAAGATTGAGAAAGAAATCCTCCACACCCGGATCAAAGAGCTGATAGAGCATTTTGAGATCGGACAATGGATTGACAAGCGAGCGGAAGACTATTCGCAAGGAATGAGGCAACGGATTAGCATTGCGGCAGCGCTGCTTCATCATCCTCGAACCATTGTCATCGATGAACCCATGATTGGCCTGGATCCGAGGAGTGCAAAAATTGTGCGGGAGACCATCAAGCGACAGTCGCAACAAGGAGTTTCTGTATTCATGTCGACTCACAGCTTGCCTGTGGCCGAGGAGCTTTGCGACCGTATTGGCATCATCCACAACGGGCAACTCGTCTTTGCGGACACTCAGGAAAAGCTTCAGGTCTATAAACAGCAATTCGATGGAAAGCTGGAATCAGTGTTCCTGGAACTCACGAAATGATGTTGTGAGGGCACAGACTTCAACTCCACGATCAGTCAGAGACTTTGGACATTCTGCTCCACATATTCCGCTACAAATTCAAATCGTTTCTGAAGTCCACCTTTGATTTGAAGGCGGTCACGGTTGTGCGTGGACTTGGCTCGATCGTGGTCTTCACAAGCTTCTCCATCGGAGCATACGTTCTGGCGAATGCGAGCACGCGGTTCGTCATCGAACAACCGCGCGCGGGTCTTTTCCTGTTCCATCAATTTCTATCGATGATGTTGTTTATCTTTTTCATCGCCGTCAATTTGGGCAATATTATCGTCTCCTACGCCACGTTGTACCGTTCGGCAGAAGTCGGGTACTTGCTCACGAAGCCGGTGGACTACACATCGATCTTCATTCTGAAATTTCTCGACAATTTTCTTTACAGTTCGACCACGCTTTTCCTCATTGCCTTCATGGTCATTTGTGGCTATGGATCCTATTTCCATTTTCCCTGGTACTATTACCCTGCGGTGATGGCCTTCGTGCTCATACCATTCATGTTCCTTTCGGCCAGCATTGCCGTGCTGATTCTCATGGCAATCATGAAACTCGCCGGAAAAATAGGATTCCGAAAGGTTATGGGAATTCTGTTTTTGCTCTACTTCACATTCATCTTCGTGTTCTTTCAGTACACCAACCCTGTCATCCTCGTCGAAAAGGTCAACAGTGCCTCTGGAATTGTGGGTGATGCGATTTGGAAATTTGAGCCGGGCTTTCTGAAGTATCTTCCCAACCACTGGGTCGCACTCTTCTTCTACTATGTGGCAAAAGGCGCAACGTGGACAGGCATCGGATATGCAGGACTTCTTCTTTGCGTAACGAGTGCCAGTTCGATCCTTTGTCTGATCGTCGCCAAGAAGTTCTACTATCGCAGCTGGCTCGTCTCGCTGCAGGTGCAGGCTGCCTCAAGTGTTCCTTACAGCAGCGACACCAGAAGGTGGTTTGATTTCCGGAGCAATTCCATGCTGCCACCGCAGGTGGAAGCGCTCTTGAAAAAGGAGTTCTTTCAATTCTTCAGGGAACCCAGCCAATGGATCCATTTTCTGGTCATGGTCTTCCTCGCGTTGATCTATGTGTTTGCCGTGAGCAAACTGAATTTGCGGTTGCGCGTGACGGATATTCAGCTTCTCACGTATCTCGTTCTGTTTGCGTTCGGGGCATTTCTCACCGGCTCCCTGGCACTCCGATTTGTGTTTCCGATGATAAGCCTTGAGGGCAAAGCGTTCTGGCTCTTGCTGAGTTCCCCGTTCGATGAACGGCGTCTCTATTTCATAAAGTTTCTCATCGGCTTTTTCGTCGTGCTCACCCTTGCCTTACTCGTCGCGGTCGCGACGAATATTCCCTTCCTACAGTTCAGTGCACGGCGCCCGTTGCTCATGTATGCCGGGCTTTTCAACGCCTTTTGGATTTCGCTTACCGTTGTGGCTATGAATCTCGGCCTCGGCGGTTTTTTTGCGAACTATGCGGAGAAGAATCCGATTCGTATTGCGTCTTCGCAGGGTGCAACCTTGACATTCCTTGCAACATTGCTGTATCTTATAATGGTCGTTGTGATACTCATGCTGCCACTCACATTCTATTTTCAATCGCTTTTTCTGTTTCGTGAATTCGATCCGAGGGTGATTGTCGTTCCGGGGACGATTGTTGCAATGCTCTCGACAGCGCTAACTGGGTTTTCATTCGTCTTTGGCTTGAATTCTCTTCGCAGGGACTTTTCATAGAATGGCACTCCGTGCAGGGAAGCAGATAGTATGATTGATGAGCCCACACTTGCAGGCTGGCTCGAAGAAGCCCGTTCGTATGTCGACGAGCAAAAGCCACTCCATGCAATTCAATTGTACAGGAGAATCATCGAGTCTTCGCCGACGACCGAAGAAGGCTGGATCGGGCTTTTCAGAATATATTGTCATCAGCATCAGTACGATACGGCCGAGCGACTGCTTCTCGATTCTCTCGAGTATTTGGAAGACAAGAATGAAGTCGTATTCCTCCTGGGCGTCCTTCATCTGCAGACAGGGGATACACTTCGTGCTCTCACGTATCTTCGGCAGCTTCAGCGTCGCGAGGCGGGTCTTGCTTCGGAATTCCAGGCCCGCGTGCATTTCAATATCGCTCTGGTCTACGTGCAAATGCATCGGTGGGGACTGGCCGAGCACCATTTGCGAAAGACCCGATATATGAATCCTGACTTTCCCAAAATCAACGAGTCGCTTTCGGAGATTCTCCTTCGCCGCGGCCATGTTCAGGAGGTTGTTCAACTGCTCCAAGAGTCCCTGAGCAAGGATCCCTACAGTTGGATGGGACACTACCTCCTTGGACTGGCGTTTGCGAGGATGCTTCAATGGCGGAACGCATACCAGGAGTTCGTTGTGGCCGTGGATATGGATCCGAAAGAACCCCGGGCATGGCAAAAATGCGGAGAGTGCCTCATTGCCTTGCGCGAACTCGATCAGGCCGAACATTATCTTCGGAAAGCCCTCGAGCTCAATCCGAAGTTCACCGATGCGGTTGTCAACTATGGTTATCTGTATTTCGAGCGCGGAGAACGCGCAAAGGCGAGTGAATTATTTGAGCACGTTCTGGCGCAAGAGCCAATGCATACCGGAGCCCGTGAAGGGAAGAATCTCATCCAACGTTCGAGTCAAACCAAGAATTGAGTCCTATGGCGGCCATACGAATATTCGGATTTCTTTTTGCTCTCGTCGTTCTTACTTCTGAATCGAAGTGCGACAACGTGCAAGACAGCATCTTGTTCCGTGGCGAAGTCGAACGAGAGTTTGTCGAAGCAATGAAGCTCTACGCATCACAGAGGTACGACAGCGCTGCTACGTTGTTCTCGAGAATCCTGAGAGAATACCCTCGGAATCATCGCGCGACGGCCACCCTGATCATGGGAGGGAAATCCTACTATTGGATTGGGAATTACCGTGAATCGATCAGACTGCTGAAAGACCTTCTGGATCTTTACCCTGAGTCGCAGTATGTTTTCGATGCCCACTACACGTTGGGTCTCGACTACTTTCGGTTGAATCGATACGAGGATGCCGCCCAGGACTTCCTCACCGTTCGTCAGCGTTCGCTCGATCCCAAGCTAGTTTCGCGATCGGAGAAAATGCTTGAGACCATTGCGATGACCCAGTTGACCGTGGCTCAGCTGCAACTCTTGTCGGGCGAGGCAACCCTTGATCCCGTCAAAGCCATGTTGAACTATGCGCTCGCAGAGAAAGTGTTTCGCACGGGCGATGCCAGGGGTGCCCAACAAATCCTCCGTTCAATCATAGCGCTGCCTCCAGGCACCAGATACGTCGCAGAAGCGTTCGCCCTCTTGTCGAAGATCGAAAAAGTGGGAGTCCTGAAGGTTGGCGTCGCACTTCCGCTCCTCCTCAAAACCCGTTCAACGACGCTGAAGCCCGCTGTGGAGCTCCTGGAGGGAGTCCGAATCGCTGCCAACGAGTACAACGTCGACGCTTTTTCAAAAGTCCATTTGGAAATTCGAGATACCGAAAGTGATCCGAGCATCGCGGCGCGGGGAGTGACCGATCTATGCGCGGATGACAAAGTCATCGCCATCCTCGGACCAATGTTCAGTGATGAAGTCTTCGCCGCCGCAGGAGTTGCAAATGCTCGCGGAGTTCCTCTTGTTACGCCGACGGCAACGCGAAACGGCATCGCAGCAATGGGTTCGTACATCTTTCAGGCCAATCCGGATTACGATACACGCGGCAGGGCGATGGCACGCTTTGCCTATGAGCAACGTGGTGCGAGACGATTCGCGGTCCTGGCCCCGAAAGGTGCGGTGGGGGAGTTGCTGGCTGATTCTTTTATCGACGAGGTCAAGAAGCTCGGTGGCGAGCTGATCGATGTTCAATGGTATTTTGCTGGTTCGACGGACATGCGCTCACAACTGATGGCCATCAGAAAGAAGGCGCTCGAGCGAGATGAATTGACGATTGTTGATTTTGCCACAAAGATGAGACAGTCGGCACTCAACAATATGCAGAGATGGGGCGTTCCCTCGGAGGTTCTGGATTCGCTCATCGAACGAAATGCTTCGACACCTGTCACGTTCTTGTTTGGCAAGAATGGAAAACGAATCGCTGATTCGCTTGGTGTACCGACGATGTACGTACCGATCAAGTACGACAGTTTGGCCGTACCGGTGGAGAGTATCGATGCGATGTTCGTCCCGATTTCGACATCTGAGGAGATAGGCGTGGTAGCTTCTCAAGTGAAGTATTACAATTTCCAGACGCTGATGCTCGGGACGGAAGACTGGAATGAATTGTCAGAACTCGACGGGAACAGACGATATGCAAATGGAGTTATTTTTTCATCGGATTCGTATACCAACGTCGAGACTCCGGCATACAGGATGTTTGAGTCGAAATTTCAAATGGCGTACAAGAAGAAGCCGGTGAAAAACTCCTTGTATGGGTATGACGCCATGAAGATGATCCTCCAGACGATCAAGAAAGGAGCTACGAACAGGAATGAGCTTGCCGCTGCCCTCCCGGGAGTCCGAAATTTCAACGGTCTTCATTCAACTATCTCCTTCCAGGAGAATCGAGTCAATTCGTTCCTGACTGTGCTCCAATTCAAGAATCGCTCAATCAAGAAGATTGGCGAAATCGACCTCTCGGCACCTATGCAAATTCCGCAAGGTCAATAGATATGGGCAAGAGCACTTCATCGCGAGCGGGTGTTCGTGAATCTGTCTCGTATCGGCCGACCATCAAAGATTGGCCCGAAGGAGACCGGCCGCGGGAGAAGCTCCAGGAGCGAGGGGCAAATCACTTGAGCGAAACGGAACTGCTCGCCATCCTGATTGGTTCGGGTTCCCGCGGAAAGACGGCGCTCGATCTCGCCAGGGAACTCCTTTCGGAGGGAAGAACGCTTCGGGATGTTGCCCAAATGTCCGTCACGGATATCGTCAGTTTGAGATTTGGAAAAGTGAGGGCAACGGCAATTGTGGCTGCGTTCGAACTCGCCAGACGGCTCCCATCGAGTTATGGAAAAAACAAACCAGTGTTTCGTTCTCCTGAAGATGTTGCGGAAATCTATTTGGCAAAACTCAGAGATTTGAAGCATGAAGAGTTCTGGGCGCTTTTATTGACAGCCTCCAATCGATTGATTACGGAGGTGAGAGTCACAAGTGGCACGCTCAATTCCTCGCTCGTCCATCCACGCGAGTGTTTTCAGGAAGCGATCAAACTCAGTGCTGCGACAGTCATTTTCCTTCACAACCATCCGAGTGGGAATCCGGAGCCAAGCCAGGAGGACATCGCGATTACCAAGCAATTGGTCGAATCAGGAAAGGTCCTCGGAATCCCTGTCCATGATCACATCATCGTTGCGGGGAGTGCTTATACGAGCCTTGCAAATCGTGGTCTTTTATGATATGCTCCATCGGCTCCTGAGGAATCTCGGGTGCGGGGCAATACGGATCGGGTTGTAGAATCACGACGAAGATATTGACTTTATTTACCTATTTCGCTATACTAAGTGAGCGATAATTGAAGGCGCTGAATTTCCCATTCTTTATGTACGAAGGAGATCCACTCATGAAGAGACCACTAGCTTCCATAATCGTTGGATGCGCTTTGATGGCAATGGTTGCGACCGGCTGTAGCAACAAGCCGTCCGACGAAGAGTTCAAACAGTTGGAAGACCTCAAGGCAGAAGTTGCGTCCCTGGAAAGACAAATTTCTGCAGCAGAATCTGAAAAAGCAGCACTCCAAAAGGCGATTGCGGACAAAGATGCGCAACTCGCTCAATGCACAAAGGAAAAAGACGCCCTTCAATCGCGTCTCAAGTCACAGTAACGAGAACACCACCCGATGAAGGAGACTGAAGACATGAAATTGACGAATCGACTATTCCAGGTTGTTCTCTTTGTTCTGATCGTTTCGGTTGGTGCATTCTCTCAAGAGATGACAAAAGAGGAATGGCAGAAGCAAATAACCGAATTGACGACAAAGCGAAATGACCTTCAGAACAAGCTGGCGACTGTACAAACCGAGGTTGCGAATCTCAAAAAGCAGGATCAGGACAAAGCGGCTGCCGTGAAGAGTTGTTCCGATGAGCTCGCATCATTGATCGGACAGGAGGAAGCTCCGATCAATGCCCTTCTTGACAAAATCGATAACCTGCTCAATGATCTTTCCAGGTTGTCAAATCAGGAGCTGTGGGCGCGAAAAGCAGAAGTCGACACGGCCCAGAATTGGATCGATGCGGCGAAGAGAAATCCGATGAGCGCACTTTCCAAATATGCCGACCGGATACGAGACCAACAGGCAAGAGTGGATGCACTCAAACGCACGATTCAGACCACGCTTGAAGCCAGCAAAGTAGACATTACTTACACAGTCGGAACGTGGGCAAGAGACAGGGATTGCCTCTGGAATATTGCCAAGAAGCCGAAAATCTACGACAACGCCTTCCTGTGGCCAAAAATCTGGCAGGGAAACAGAGACCAAATCAAAAACCCGGATATCATTCACGAAGGACAGAAACTGCGCATTCCAGCGAAGGCTGACCTGACGAAAGAAGAAAATTCCGCCCTACGGTCGTATTGGTCGAAGAAAAAAGGAAAAAGGTAGATCCCAGGGAGAAATAAGTACAACGTTTCCAAAGACGTGTTCATCCTGCAGCATTAAGCAGAACGCCCTCTTCGCGTTGAAGCGAGTGGAGGGCGTTTTGTATTTATGGACGATTCGCTAAGAGGAGAGATTTGACAGAGCGTAAGATTCAGCTTGGGGGAGTCGACACGGTACAGCTTCTCGGTTTCAATGATGCCAATCTCCAGGTCATCGAAGACCGTTTTGCATCAACAATTACGGTCCGAGGGGATCAGGTGACGATTCGTGGATCAGAGTCTGAAGTCTCAAAAATCGAAAAGATCTTCAAAGAGCTTATCTATATCCTCAATAAAAACGGGAATCTCACCCCCAATGATGTCGAGACCGTGATTGACCTTGTCAGCGTCAATGGATCGTCGACGGACGCCGCTGGCGAAACGGTTCTGGAAGACGCTGATTCCACAATCCTCTTCACAAAAGTCGGAGTCATCAAGGCCCGGACGCCGGGTCAGAAGCAATACTTCCAGCATGTTCGCAAGAACGACATCGTGTTCGCCATTGGCCCTGCAGGAACGGGCAAGACCTATCTGGCCGTAGCGTTTGCCGTAGCGGCTCTGAAGAACAGGGATGTCACGCGAATCATTCTGGCCCGGCCGGCTGTCGAAGCCGGGGAGAGTCTTGGGTTCCTTCCCGGCGATATCCGAGAAAAAATCGACCCGTATCTTCGCCCATTGTATGACGCTCTTGAAGACATGCTGTCTGTTGATAAACTCCGCGATTACATCGAGAAGCGCATCGTCGAGATTGTCCCGTTGGCGTACATGCGTGGCCGGACATTGCATAATGCCTTTGTCATCCTGGACGAGGCGCAGAATGCATCCGCCATGCAGATGAAAATGTTCCTCACGCGTCTGGGGACGCATTCGCGTGCGATTATCACGGGTGATATTACGCAAATTGATCTTCCGAGTTCAACAACCTCCGGGCTCGTGCAGATCCAAAGCGTTCTTAGGGAAATCCAAGGAGTGTCGTTCGTCTATCTGGACCGGAACGATGTCGTCCGGCACAAGCTCGTCAAAGAAATCATAGACGCCTACGAACGGTTTCGTGCGAACGATCAACAGGCTGGTGGGACAGTCAAGTAGCAGTTGGTGAGTCTGTTAGCCAGGTTTCGTCTTCGCCTCATTCCAAAGCTCGTCCATTTCTTCAAGCGTACTCTCCTCTGGATGCTTTCCCCGCCGTTTGAGCTCTTCTTCGACATAATGGAATCGTGTGATGAACTTGTCAATGGAAAGGTGAAGCGCGAACTCCGGGCCTACGGCGGCGAAGCGCGAATAATTTACGAGGGCGAACAGCAGATCGCCAAATTCTCTCTCCGTTGCTCCGGCGTCGCCGTCCCTCTCGGCCTTCCTGAATTCGTGGAGCTCTTCTTCGACCTTTTTCCAAACACCCTCCTTGTTATTCCAGTCGAATCCGACGGCCGCAGCCTTTTCCTGGAGTCGATACGCTCGGATGAGTCCCGGAAGCCCCTGCGGGACCCCGTCCAACACGGAGATCTTCCCTTCAGAGCGCTTGCTGTTTTCCCAATTCCGCTTGATATCATCTATTCCATTGACGACTGTTTGGCCAAAAACATGTGTATGCCGCCGGACGAGTTTTTCCAGGGATTCCGTGAGAACGTCGTCAATAGTGAATGCGTTTTCTTCCTCAGCAATGACTGCTTGGAGCGCAACATGGAGCAGGATATCTCCCAGTTCGTACTTCAAATCGGTCAGATTATTCCTCGTGATCGCATCGACCGCTTCATAGCATTCTTCGATCAAGTGTGCCCGAAGTGACTGATGTGTCTGTGCCTTATCCCATGGACATTCTCTTCGGAGACGTCTGATAATCGACATGTATTCCGAGAATCTGTCATTTGCAGAGTCTTTTTCCACGATCTCCTCCGTTTTGTTGTCCATCTTACTTAAAAGTCAATGGAGAATCAATCTTGAAAGAAAGGAATTCAGGTATGCTTGAAATGAATGCTGTAAGTTGCCTTCGACGCGAAAGTTTACTATCTTAAGTCGAATTTGGGGCTGTAGCTCAGCTGGGAGAGCGCTTCGTTCGCAACGAAGAGGTCGTCGGTTCGATCCCGATCAGCTCCACGGCAGGATATTATGCCTTGGTTTCTGGACGGGGTAGAGAGCGTGGCGCCGTAGGCGCCAAGGTCGTCGGTTCGATCCCGATCAGCTCCACGGCAGGATATTATGCCTTGGTTTCTGGACGGGGTAGAGAGCGTGGCGCCGTAGGCGCCAAGGTCGTCGGTTCGATCCCGATCAGCTCCACGGCAGGATATTATGCCTTGGTTTCTGGACGGGGTAGAGAGCGTGGCGCCGTAGGCGCCAAGGTCGTCGGTTCGATCCCGATCAGCTCCACTGAGAGTTCGAACGATCGATGAATTGATGGTTTTCTGGTGTCTTTTGCAAATATTCCAGTCTCAGTCGGTTCGCACCATGGTTTTGCCCGGGGATTCTCGCTGTGGGATTGACTGACAGCATTGAAACATGTTACGAGCCTTGCTATTGCCCCGTCGAGTTCTGCAAAGAATGACGAATATTGACATCGTAGCCGTAATTCATGAGGTCAAGTCCTGTGCAACAAGACATTGCTCAACCCCGCCAGGTCCGGAAGGAAGCAACGGTCAGCAAAAAGTTTTGTGTGACACAGGGGAGCTTGGCCTCTTTATTTATCAAGTTTAATCTTTCGTTCGATCATTTCAAGACCACGTAACGGCTCACCCGTAGCCTGTTCACAAGCAAGGAGTGGACGAACACGGACCTAATACATATGATATTCCTTGCATTCATTCTAACTTTTATTGCCACCAGTCTTGCTCCTTGGGGGAGCCTGCGATGCTGCCGTGTCGGCACGCAACTTTCGGTGCGAATTGGAAAGAACGCACAACGAGTATTGTCCCGCCGCATTTCTTCTCCGCATGCATACGGGCCTTGTCCATTTCGCCGAAAGACTCTGTACTTGTCATCGTTCGAGAGAAGGCTGAAGTGGATCCAAAGCTCATATGAAAAAAGACATCATCATCAATTCAACTGCGAACGAACATCGCATCGCGATTCTTGAAGACGGCAAACTTGCCGAGCTGTTCGTAGAATCTCCAGGAAGAGACCGAAATGTCGGCGACATCTACTTCGGAAAAGTGGCGAAGGTGATGCCGGGCATCCGTGCGGCCTTTATCGAAATTGGCCTCCAACAAGACGCGTTCCTCCATTTCTCGGACATCGGACACATCGAAGAGTACAGCGCGATGTTCGATGAGGACGAAGACGAGGACGAAGAGGCCCCGGACGGATCTCAGGCTGTGACACCGGCATCTGTGGTTCCGACGAACGGCAACGGCGAAGGGGTCTCTCAGACTTCTCAACGCAATATTCCCACTCAAGATCGTCGACGAGGTCACGAATCCCGCCAGGAAGCCCCGGTGAATCTTCAAAAAGGACAGGATATCCTTGTCCAGATAACGAAGGAACCTGTGGGCAAAAAAGGGGTGCGAGTTCGTTCTGCCATTTCGATGCCAGGAAGGTTTTTGGTACTTCTTCCGTTTGACGGCAAAGTCGGCGTCTCGAAGAAAGTCTCCAACTTCAAGGAAAAACGAAGGCTCCGGAAGCTCGTGCGCAGCTTTCTTCCCGTGGGATTTGGAGCGATCATTCGGACCGTGGCAGAAGGCAAAGACGAAGAAATGATCAAGCAGGACCTTGAAGAGTTGATCAAGACGTGGAATGCCATCGAGAAGGGGGTCAAGACGGAGAAGCCCCCGGCGCTGATCTACAAGGACATGAACACCACATCCAGTGTGATCCGTGACTTGTTCTCGGATTCCGTTGAACACGTTGTAATGGACGATAAGAAGCTCTTCAAGGAAGTGAAAGCGTATGTCCAGTGGATGTCGCCGGATATGCTGGAGCGAGTCGAATACTACAGTCAGAGGGAACCGATTTTCGACAAGTATGGAGTCGAAAAAGACATTCAATCGCTGCTGAGCAAGAAAGTGTGGCTGAAGAGTGGTGGATACCTGTTTATCGAAAAGACCGAAGCGATGACGGTTATTGACGTCAATAGCGGGCGATATGCTGCGAAGAAAGAACAAGAGCAGAATTCTCTGCGTACAAACCTCGAAGCCTCGCGCGAAGCCTGCCGCCAGCTCAGGTTGCGGGATATCGGAGGACTCGTCGTGATCGATTTCATCGACCTCGATGACGACAAGAACAAGAAGAAGATATTCGATGAGATGAAGAAAGAGCTCCGGAGGGACAGGGCAAAAGTAACTGTGCTTCCGATGACCGAATTCGGCTTGGTGCAGATTACCCGCCAACGTATTCGCCAGAGCGTGCACCTGAGCTTCAGCGAGGCTTGCCCAATGTGCGGGGGCACGGGCTTGGTTCAGTCGAAGGCAACGACCATCAATCAAATCGAACGCTGGATTAAGCGCTTCAAGTCCGAAAGCAGAGAATTCCGCCTTGAGCTTCGGTTGAATCCCACCATTGCGGAGTACTTGTCCCAGGGAGCCATCAGCCGGATGACGAAGATTCAATTCAAGTTTATCGTCAAAGTGAAGATGATTCCCGATCCTGCGCTTTCGCTTGATGATTTCAAGTTCTTCTCGGTAAAGCAAAAGAAGGACGTGACCGACCAATATCGACTATGACCTATCTCAAGGAGTGAACGGATGAAATTCTTTATCGACAGCGCCAACATTCAGGAAATCAAGGAGGCAGCCAGCCTCGGAGTGTTGGATGGCGTCACAACCAATCCAAGTCTCGTGGCAAAAGAAGGAATGGATTTTCGCTCATTGCTCACCGAGATCTGCGCGATTGTCGATGGCCCGATCAGTGCTGAAGTGATCGCGACCGATTTTGAAGGGATCATGAAAGAAGGACGCGATCTTGCAAAAATCCACAAGAACATCGTCGTCAAAGTACCATTGATTCGCGAAGGATTGCGGGCGGTGAAAGCTCTTAAAGCAGAGGGCATCCGGACAAACGTGACGCTTTGTTTCTCACCGAATCAGGCGCTCCTTGCCGCGAAAGCGGGAGCGACATTCATCAGCCCGTTTATAGGCAGGCTCGATGATGTGAGCGAAAATGGCATGGAACTTATTCGCCAGATTGTCACCATCTATCGCAATTACAATTACCCGACGGAAGTCTTGGTCGCCAGTATTCGCCATCCCATGCACGTCGTTGAAGCAGCGATGATCGGCGCGCACGTGTGCACGATCCCGTTCAAGGTTATCGACCAGTTGATCAAACATCCTTTGACAGACATCGGGCTTGAGCGGTTCTTGGCTGACTGGAAGAAAGGTCAGGGAAAATAGATCATGAAACGGACAGCCTTCTACGATCAACACAATGCACTTGGGGCAAAGATTGTTGATTTCGCCGGCTTCGAGATGCCGGTCCAATATACAGGCATCATAGAGGAACACCAAATTGTGCGGAAGAAAGTGGGAGTGTTTGACGTGTCGCATATGGGTGAATTTCAGGTGCGGGGAAAAGATGCTCTCCAGTTCCTTCAGCGGGTCACGGTCAATGACGTTTCGAAACTCGAACAAGGTAAGGCGCAGTACTCCGCGATGTGTTATGAACATGGCGGCATCGTCGACGATTTGCTGGTCTACCATGCTGGCGATCACTATATGCTCGTCGTGAATGCCTCGAATATCCAAAAAGACTTCGACTGGCTCCAGTCGCAGATCAAAGAGCACGTGGAACTGAAGAATGCAAGCGACGACTTTTCATTACTGGCCATCCAGGGTCCACGCTCTCTCGACACGTTGCAGAAACTCACGTCGGTGGTACTCTCGAAGATCGAATACTATCATTTTACACGCGGTGAGGTCGCTGGAGTGCCGATGATCATTTCTCGAACCGGCTACACCGGTGAGCTTGGTTTTGAGATCTACTTTGACTCGAGCGTTGCCACGGGGAAGAAAGTCTGGGAAGAAGTATTCGCGGCCGGCAAGGCACACGGCATTGCCCCAGTCGGACTGGGTGCACGAGATACGCTGCGGCTGGAAATGGGCTTCTGCCTCTACGGGAACGACATCGACCAAACGACCCATCCGCTCGAAGCCGGGTTGGGATGGATCACGAAGTTGGGGAAGGGGGAGTTCCTTGGAAGGACTCCGATGCTGAAGGCCAAGGAGGCGGGATTGAAACGCAAGCTTGTTGGCTTTGTGCTTCCCGATAAGAACATTGCGCGCCACGGATTCCCCATGAACGTCGATGGTAGAGCGATTGGTCAGGTGACAAGCGGGACATTCTCTCCATCTCTCCAGAAATCAGTCGGTATGGGATATGTCAGCATTAGTCACGCTGAGCCGGGCGCGACCATCAGCATTTCGATCCGTGGGAAAGAGATACCGGCTTCCGTGGTCAAGTTACCGTTTCTCCAAAAATAGCGTTAGCAGGATTTTTGCATGAAGATCGACGTAGCGTTTTCATCAGCACAGCTTGACGAATTGCAGCTCCGTGAGCGCAACGTCGTTGTCATCGACGTTCTTCGCTCAAGTACGACAATCGCCGTCGCATTGCAAAACGGTGCGCGTGAAATCATACCCGTGCCTTCGATCGAATCTGCGGTGAAGATCTCCGGAAGCCTGTTCGGCGAAGTGACATTGCGGGGTGGTGAGCGGAACGGTAAGATCATCGACGGATTCAATCTCGGGAACTCACCGACAGAGTATTCGTATTCAACGGTAGGTGGAAAATCCATTATCTACTGCACGACCAATGGTTCTGTTGCGATGCACAAAAGCCGGTATGCACGGAATCTCGCCATCGGTGCCTTTGTCAACGTATCGGCTGTCGTCGAATTCATGAACGAGGTGAAGGGAGATTTCCTGATTATTTGTGCCGGACGCGTTAACGCCACGGCCAATTTCAGCCTTGAGGATGCCGTCTGTGCCGGCATGATGATTCGGCGATTGCAGGAGGAAACGTCTATCGAACTCGAATTGACGGATTCCGCGAGGGCTTCGCTCCTCCTCTATGGAAGGTTGGGACGATCGATCCTGAAGATGCTAAAGATGTCGGAACATGGCCAGTATTTGACGGAGATCGGCTTCGGTGACGATCTGAAAGTCTGCGCCGCAGTTGACACTGTTCCCGCGCTTCCTGTACTCAGTGGGACGGTTATCAAACTGAAAAAAGAGGAACAGCGGCCAGTGGAACGAGAACAGCCTGCCGATGACAAGCCATCGGTCTAGATGGGGTCGGATATGCCGCAATACGTAGGAACAGAAAGATCCAGATCAAAGCCCAATCAGCGCCACCAACTGATCGCTTTCTTTGGGATCGTGGCCTCGCTCATGGTGTTGTTATCCCTGATTTCATATACCCCCGCCGACCAGGCGAGGGGTGAAATTGGATTCAGGGATATATGGAGTTCTGTGTTTAGCAGCGACAGCGCAAATGACCGGTCAGCGACCACTGGCAATTGGCTAAACCTGTTGGGAGCCGTTCTTTCGAACTACCTGATCAACTACACAATCGGCTACGCCATCATCGTCCTTCCATTTCTGACAATCGTCTGGTCGTGGTATTGGTTGCGCAAGAAAGATCTCCACAAGCTTCTTCTCGCCACAAACTACACGCTCGCGCTCGCGCTCCTGTTATCCGTTTTTGCCGGCACGATACGACGGTTTGAAGGCGACCTCGCTGGCGAGTGGAGCGGAGTCGTGGGGGAGGCGACTTCCATCGTCCTCTCAAGGCTCATCGGATTGACGGGGACGGTTATCATCGTTCTCGGAGCGCTTCTCGTTGTTGTTACTCTTTTGCTCGACCTGGATTTCCAGCGCACGGTCGAGCGTGTGCGTCAATCCTGGCAACGCTTTGCATTGTGGCTCGAGGCAAAGCAACAGGCGATGGAGGAACGCAGCGCTCTGCGAAAACGGCAGGCCCAGGCGACGAAAGCCGCGCACATTGAGATCAAAAAGGCCGCTGAGGAATTGCCCAGACCGATCATGGGCAAGACATTAACCTCGCTTTTGTCGAGCGTGCCAAAAGCTGTTGGAGAAAAGCCGGTGGAGGCAAACACAATTGAATCTGATCTCCCGATGGAGATCAAAAAAGCGGTCCACGAGGAGGAAGTCGACTTCGACGAACGCAAACTTGCGAATGCACCGGAAGAAGAAATAGACTATGTCTTCCCGTCGGTGGACTTGCTGGACACGGTACGTGCCAGCGAAAATGTGAACGAAGAAGAGTTGAAGGCGAATGCCGATCTGCTTCGATCCAAGCTCGCCGACTTTGGCGTCGCCATCGAAAGTGTTTCCGTAACGCCGGGCCCTGTTGTTACACTGTACGAACTTGTTCCTGCGACGGGAGTCAAGATCAGCCGGATCGAAAGTCTTCAGGATGATATCGCGCTCGCACTGAAAGCGAAGGGAATTCGGATTATTGCCCCAATCCCGGGCAAAGGAACGGTCGGTGTCGAGATTCCAAACCATCATCCATCGCTCGTAACCATCCGCAGTATCATCAACTCCGCGAAATTCCGCGATTCGAAGGCGTCATTACCGCTGGCGATGGGGAAGACGATCTCAGGCGAGGTCTATGTGGACGACCTTGCGAAGATGCCACATCTACTGATCGCCGGTGCCACCGGTTCTGGCAAAAGCATCGGTGTCAACACGATCATCACGAGTCTCCTCTATCGGCTTCATCCGAGCGACCTAAAGTTCGCCATCATCGACCCGAAAAAGATCGAAATGACGCTTTACAGTCAGTTGCGAAAGCACTATCTGCTCACCTCGTCGGATATCGATGAAGAAATTGTGACCGCGCCCAATAATGCCGTGCTTCTTCTGAAAGGTATCGAACTGGAGATGGACAAACGATACGACATGCTGGCCGCAGCAGGAGTGCGCAACATCCTCGATTACAACGAGCGGCTGAAGGACAGAAGACTGCGAGATACCGAGACCGTCAAGCACCGGAAACTCCCGTATATCGTCGTTATTGTGGATGAGCTGGCAGACCTGATGATCACAGCAGCACGGGAGGTCGAGGAGCCGATTGCGCGGTTGGCGCAACTTGCTCGGGCGGTCGGTGTGCATCTCGTTCTTGCCACACAACGGCCATCGGTGGATGTGATCACGGGCGTGATCAAAGCAAATTTTCCCGCCCGGCTTGCCTATCAAGTCGCATCCAAGATCGACTCGCGAACCATTCTCGATATGAACGGCGCAGATCAACTTCTGGGGAATGGTGATATGCTGTATTTGCCGCCGGGAAGTTCGAAACCGATCCGAATACAGAATGCATTCATTTCGACGGATGAAGTCGAGCGCCTCACGAACCATATCGGCAAGCAACGAGGGTACAGCCATCCTGCAAAGCTCCCTTCGGTTCTCGATAACAAGAAGTCGTCCGCCATGGGCAGCGTCGGTACGCGAGATGAATTGTTTGAGGACGCTGCACGAATCATCGTTCGTCATCAGCAAGGTTCCGTCTCCCTGCTTCAACGGCGGCTCAAGGTTGGCTACTCTCGGGCTGCGAGGCTTGTCGATGAATTGGAAGAGGCAGGAATCGTCGGTCCGTTTGACGGAAGCAAAGCCCGTGAGGTGCGCTGCGAATCCGAGGCAGAATTGGAAGCACTGTTGAGACATCTCGTATGAGAACTGTCGCTTTGGTCTTTTTGGTTGTCTCTGCGGTTTCCTATGATCTTGCGCAGGAAGCAGAGTTGAACGTGAAGGACGTGACGGAGAGAATGCAGCGCCGATACGAGATGATCGACGATGCGTCGGCAGAGTTCGTCAAGCACGTCAAACTCGGTTTCTCCAATATCGAACAAACGTATGCAGGTTCTCTCTTCATCAAGAAACCGTCGAAGTTTCGTATTGAGGCTGAAAACGAGACCGTCGTGACCGACGGCGTCACTGTATGGCTCTATTCTCCGGTCAACAATCAAGTGATCATTGACAACTATAAGGAAAATCAGAATTCGATTTCTCCCGAGAATTTCTTGCTGAACCTCCCACAAAACTACTATGCCACGCTCCTGTCCTCGGAGAAGACAGCCAAAGGAAAGAGCGTGACGCTCAAACTGGTCCCCAAAGACGACAGGGCCTTTGTGAAATCGGCCAAATTGTTTGTCGATGCAGGCACATGGGTCGTTCGCAAGATTGCGATTCTTGATGTGAACGACACTGAAACAACCTACACGATCAAGGACATCAGGCTCAACACCAGTCTGAGCGACAAGAAATTCATCTACACCCCACCTGCAGGAGTTGAGGTTGTTGACCTTCGCTAACGACTCGCCAATCTGCTAAATGTCTTCCAGACTCAAGCAATTCCTCCGCACTTTGATCGGATTTGCCGTCGCGGGATTCTTCCTCGTTCTGGCATTTCGCGGGACGAATTTCCGGGATCTTTGGGAATCGTTCCGGAATGTCAACTACGGATGGGTGTTGTTGCTTATCCCGATAGCGCTCTTGAGTCACTGGATACGGGCCGTTCGATGGGCGTACCTGCTCGCCCCGGTGAAGGCCAAGACCTCCCGTCGCAATCTCTTCTCGGCGGTGATGATTGGATACCTCGTCAACAACGCATTACCTCGGGTTGGAGAGTTTGTCCGTCCCTACGTGTTGGGGAGATTGGAGGGCATTTCGAGGAGTTCGGCCTTTGGAACAGTCGTGATTGAGCGCATCATCGATTTCTTAACTTTCTATTTCATCGTTTCCGTTGTCCTTTTCCTGTATCCGTCATCGCTGAGTCCTTTCTTCGATGACGTAAACGTTGTTCGTCCAATTCTGCTGGTCAGCTCGATCCTCTGTTGTCTCCTCTTTGTGTTTCTCTTTTTCAAAGTCGGCTCTGTGGTCCTGTTTGCCTCGAAACTCAAAATACTGATCCCGAAAAAACATCATCAGGAGCTCGACAGAATCCTCCATTCGTTTTTGTCGGGCTTTGGCGTCGCGCGGATGAAAAAGACATTTGTGAATATTGCCTTTTTAAGTCTTCTCATGCAAGGGCTCTATGCACTCGGATTGTTTGTTCCATTCTACGCGTTCGATTCCATAGCAGCCCTTCACCTGGATTTCGGTGCATCGGTCGTACTTCTCGCGATATCCTCCATTGCATTCGTCTTGCCTGCCCCGGGAGGGCTTGGCACGTACCACTCGTTCCTGACGTTCTCAATGGTAAAGATGCACGGCATTGAGACGACGACGGCGCTGAGCTATTCCATCATTACACACGAAGTTGGGTACATTCTTGTGACCGTCGTCGGATTATACTACTTCGTCAAAGATCATGTGCGCGCTGCCGACATGAAGCCGATGACGATGGAACAAGGGACGTAAGGTATGTGGCCGGAGAGAGAGTCGGGCTCGACGTGGATCAAGCTTGTTTGTTCAGTGGGTTTGGCGTTCGGCATCTGCCTGGTTGGTACGACGGCGGCGTTGGGGCAAGGCAAGAATGGAGATTCGCGGTTCATCCAAGTCTCCGGCGGCCTCGGGGTCGGTGCGCACTCAGCTCCTTCCATCGTGGACTACATCAGCGGATCTTGCGGGCAACGGACGGCAGAATTCGCGAGTGCCTCGGAGTTCTTTGTTACTCCCGAGGTCCAGATAACGGATGATGTGTCGTTGGCTGTGGAATACAGCTACTTGGTCAAATCGTACAATTTCGAACCTGCGTGGATGTTTTCGTATGCGGTTCAAATGCCCAGCCTCCTTGTTCACTATCTTTTACCCGGGGAAGGCTACTGGCTCAAGTTTGGCGGGGGTGTTGGCTTAGCCAACGGCACGTTCACAGAGCGCTACTCCATCAGCGGGGCCGAAGCTTCGTACGATGCATCCGGTTTTTCGCTCAAGGCCGAGGCGGTGGGAAACACCAAGTTCGATGAGCATTTCTGGGGAAGCATCGGACTCGACCTGCGCTGGGTTTTCGGCGGAACGTTTAAGGAGACA
>Ga0315286_10000307_pt1 | contig 40186 bp, 51 predicted proteins | sample YL17G10_0_MG_FD_205038 | JGI IMG/M metagenome (GOLD analysis project Ga0315286, IMG submission 205038) | Sediment microbial communities from Yellowstone Lake, YNP, Wyoming, USA - YL17G10_0 | ecosystem: Environmental > Aquatic > Freshwater > Lake > Sediment | place: USA: Wyoming | collected...
GCGACGATATCAACCTGACGGTTGAACTGATCGTACCGATCGCCCTCGAACAGGGACAAAACTTCGCCATCCGTGAAGGCGGTCTGACCGTCGGCGCTGGTGTGGTCACTAAGATTCTGGAATAGGTGTTTGTATGACCAAACAAAAGATACGAATCCGACTTAAAGCATACGATCATCGAGTGCTCGACCAATCCGTGAAACGGATCGTTGATACCGCAGAGCGCAGCGGCGCCCAGGTGGTTGGTCCAGTACCCTTGCCAACCAAGAAAGAAAGGTTTACAATACGTCGCTCGGCTTTCATTGATAAAGACTCACATGAGCACTTTGAAATTCGAACTCACAATCGTCTCATCGATGTGATCGACCCTGACTCCAAGACGATTGATATGTTGATGCGTCTCAATTTGCCCGCTGGAGTGGATATCGAAATTAAAATATAAGCAACACTTTTCAGGTCCACCGTCAATTCGGTTGACCTGAAAAGAGATCGATGGCAACTCAAGAATGGCACTGCACGTAGGCACTAAAACGAAAAGCGCCGCGGCAGACCGATTGACTGGGTTGCAACTGAGATGATGCAGTCTGGCCCAGACTGACAGTCTCACAAAAATAATGAAGGAGACAACTGATTATGTTGAAAGGGCTGATTGGAAAGAAGATCGGTATGACCCAGATTTTCGATGAAGCAGGAGTTGCTTATCCTGTCACCATCATCGAAGCTGGGCCTTGTTACGTTACACAGGTACGCCTTCCCGAAAAAGAAGGCTACGCTGCTGTCCAACTCGGATTTTCTGAAACCCACCCAAAACGGCTGACAGGCGGGCAAATGGGTCATTTGAAGAAGAACGAGTTGCCTCCCCTTCGCTATTTGCGCGAGTTCGAAATTAAATCCTCTGAGGTCAAGGTTGGAGATAAATTCCTGGTGGATATCTTCGGTCTTGGGGAGCGGGTGGATGTCATCGGAACCAGCAAAGGTAAAGGTTTCCAGGGTGCTGTAAAGCGCTACCATTTCAAAGGTGGTCCTAAAACCCACGGTCAATCCGATCGTACTCGCGCCCCAGGTTCACGCGGTTCGGGCACAACCCCGGGGCGGGTCTATAAAAATTCGCGCGGTCCTGGTCACATGGGCACTGAGCGTGTTACCGCTCAAGGGTTAAAGGTCGTACTTGTGGACGCCGAACGGAATCTGCTGGGTGTCAGTGGCGCTGTTCCCGGTCCACGCGGCGGTCTGGTTATGATCAAGGATGCACGCAAGCAATAGCTGCGTTGTCTGATGGGAGCATTCACATGAAAGCAGATGTATTCAACATGAAGGGTGAAAAGGTCAAAACGGTGGAATTACCCGCCGAGATCTTTGAAACCCAGGTAAATATCGACTTGATGCACCAGGCAATGCTAATGCAAATGGCTAATGCCCGCCTTGGTACGCATAAAACAAAGACTAAAAGTGAAGTCTCGGGTGGGGGTCGCAAACCCTGGAAGCAAAAAGGTACAGGACGTGCCCGTCAGGGATCAACTCGTTCAGCTCAATGGGTGGGCGGTGGCAAGATCCATACGCCTCGACCTCGAAAATATACTCAGAATATGCCCCGCCAGATGCGCCGCAACGCTCTACGTTCCGCGCTTTCTGCCAAGGCTTCTGAAGCCGGGTTGGTAGTTGTGGATGAATTGGTCCTGCCGGAAGCCAAGACCAGATTGATGGCACAGGCACTCAATCTCCTGGTGGGTGAATCCAGTGCGCTGGTCCTTTATTCCGAAAAGGATCAGAATTACGAGATCATCTCCCGGTCGACCAATAATTTACCAGATGCCAAACTTTTGATGGCAAGTTACTTGAATATCCGTGATGTCCTTAATTACGACAAGCTTATAATGCCACTCAAGGCATTGGATATTCTGAAAGCGAATTTGGTGTAGGAGGCCAGCATGATTACGATATATGATGTGCTTCGCCGCCCGTTGATCACTGAAAAATCGAATTATCAGTCCGGTGTATTGCGCCAGTATACATTTGAGGTTGCCTCTCAGGCGACCAAAACTCTGGTCAAAGATGCGATTGAAACCCTGTTCGATGTCAGCGTGGTACGTGTGAATATGATCAATGCGCCTGCCAAACGCAGTCGCCGGGCAAAAAGCCGCCGATTGTTGGTGCGTTCTGCCGGTTATAAGAAAGCGATCGTCACCCTGGCTGAAGGAAACACTCTTGAAATGTTTGAAGGGGTGCAATAATGGTTGTAAAAAAATATAAACCCATCACCCCGGGTCAACGGGGCATGACAGGCTATACCTTTGATGAGATCACCAAGAGCAGACCAGAACGCAGTCTGACCGTTGTGAGAAAAAGTTTTGGCGGTAGAAATGTCTACGGGCGTGTTACCGTTCGTCATCGAGGTGGCGGGACTCGAAGATTTATCCGCCTGGTCGATTTCAAACGCGACAAACGCGATATCCCCGCCCAGGTCGCTGCCATCGAGTACGATCCCAATCGCACAGCACGCCTGGCATTGCTTTTCTATGCCGATGGTGTCAAAAGCTATATCCTGGCTCCCCTCGGACTAAAAGTTGGCGATACGGTCCTCTCCAGCCCTACGGCGGAGATCCGTCCCGGTAATGCACTGCCTCTGTCATCCATCCCGGTCGGCACCATGGTGCATAACCTGGAACTGAAGCAAGGAAAAGGCGGACAATTGGTACGTACCGCTGGGGGATCTGCGCAGTTGTTGGCAAAGGAAGGCGAATTTGCCCAGATCCGGATGCCTTCAGGTGAAGTTCGACTTGTGGCTCAGACCTGCTATGCAACCATCGGTCAGGTCGGTAACCTGGATCACAGCAACATCAAGTTGGGTAAGGCAGGTCGCAAACGCCACATGGGTATCCGCCCGACCGTTCGCGGGACTGCCATGTCCCCGCGAGACCACCCGCATGGTGGTGGTGAAGGTCGTCAACCGGCAGGCATGCCCGGTCCGAAGAGCCCATGGGGTCGTCCTACGCGTGGTTACAAAACCCGCAGGAATAAAACGACAGATAAATACATTGTGCGCCGTCGCAGCAAGTCCAAGCGCTAAGATGATCAGAGTTGGATAAGCGAGGAACGAAAATATGTCACGATCGTTGAAAAAAGGGCCATTCATTGACCCGAAACTCTTGAAGAAAATTGAAGCGATGAACCAGCATGGTGAGAAAAAGGTTGTTCGCACCTGGAGCCGTGCTAGTGTAATTTTCCCGCAAATGGTGGGGCACACCATTGCAGTCCACGATGGTCGCCGCCATGTTCCGATCTATGTCACCGAAAATATGGTCGGACATCGCCTGGGCGAGTTTGCACCCACCCGTACTTTTCGTGGTCATATGACCTCCGCAGATAAGGCTGCATAAAGGAGTAGAAAAATGGCACATGATATTCATGCCCAGTTGCGCTTTCTTCCCCTTTCTGCGCACAAAGTCCGCCTGGTTGTAGATGTCGTCCGCGGAAAGGATGCTGTCAAGGCACAGAGCATACTGCGCTTTATGCCCCAGGGTGCCGCTGGACCGGTCCTAAAATTGTTAAATTCAGCGGTTGCCAACGCCGAAGAGAATTTTGGCGTCAGCCGTGATGATCTGTTCATCGCCAAGATCTTTGCAGATGAAGCCCCCACTCGTCGCTGGCGTCGATTTGCCGCACGCGGTCGCTTTAAAGCAATTTTGCGTCGCACATCCCACGTGACCGTTGTTTTAAGAGAACGGGAAGCCGCGTAACCGGCAGAAAGAAGGAGATATTTATGGGTCGTAAAGTACATCCGATTGGTTTCCGACTGAATGTCACGCGTGCCTGGCGAGGACGCTGGTTCGCCGAAGGTAACCTGTATCGCGAACAACTGAACCAGGATTTTGCCATTCAAAAATTGGTACAGGGATCTGCTCCCCGCGCAGGCGTCTCCAATATTGAAGTGGAACGCTACCCGGGCAAGATCAAAGTTTCCGTTTACACCGCCAAGCCTGGAATTTTGATCGGTCGCAAAGGTGAAGGCGTCAAGAAAATTCGACAGAGCCTTGAAGAACTGGTTGGCAAGAAGATCGACCTGGATATCAAGGAGATCAAGGCTCCTGACACCGATGCGTATCTGGTTGCTCGAAACATCGCCGATCAGGTGGAAAGACGCATCAGCTATCGTCGTGCCATGAAGCGTGCCATTCAGCAAGCCATGCGCCAGGGTGCAGAAGGCATCAAGATCGAAGTGGCAGGACGCTTGAGTGGAGCCGAAATGGCGCGCACAGTCTGGCTTCGTGATGGGCGTGTTCCCTTGCAGACCCTGCGTGCAAATATCGACTTCTCCCGTGCAGAAGCACTGACAACCTTCGGACGCATTGGCGTAAAGGTTTGGGTCTATAAGGGTTTGTTCAAACCTGAGCTCGAAGAAAAGATCGAATCGACCGAAGGCGTTTACGTTAGCGAATAACGTGCCTGAGTGTCTTTTGAAAAGAGGTTATTGAGATGTTAATGCCTAAACGTGTTAAATGGCGCAAGCAGATGCGCGGTCGGATGAAAGGCAAGGAATTGCGCGGAGCTCAGATCAGCTTCGGTGAATTCGGCTTGCAGGCACTGGAACCCGGGTGGGTGACCGCCCGCCAGCTAGAAGCCGCCCGTCGGACGATTGTCCGCTCCATGAAGCGTCGTGGAAAAGTATGGATTCGTATCTTTCCGGACAAACCTTATACACAAAAACCACCCGAAACCCGCATGGGTAAGGGTAAGGGGAATGTCGAGTATTGGGTTTCCGTTGTCAAACCAGGCCGTGTAATGTTCGAAGTAGCCGGGTTGCCAGAAGATGTCGCCCGCGAAGCCCTTAATCTGGCGAGATATAAATTCTCGATCAAGACGAAAGTAATCGCCCGCCATGATGCTGGCGTAGGAGAATAGGCATGAACGTACAAGAGATGCGTGCCTTGTCAGCTGAAGAATTGAAGACAAAATTGGCAGATGCCAGTGAAGAGTTGATGAAATTACGTTTCCAGGTGGTATCCGGTCAATTGCGTGATACCAGCCGTCTGCCCATCCTCCGTAAGGAAATCGCTCGCATGCAGACCGTACTCCATCAACAGGCTGAGGAAATTGCCCAGGAAGGTGATAAATGAACAAACGCCGCCGAATGACTGGATTCGTGACCAGCAATAAAATGACCAAAACCGTGGTGGTGGAAGTCACCCGCACTTATCGACACCCGCTTTACCGCAAGGTGGTTCATTCAAGTATGCGCGTCAAGGCACATGATGAATTGAATTGCCAGATGGGAGACAAGGTGATGATCGTCGAAAGCCGTCCAATTTCTAAGGACAAGAATTGGGTCGTTGAATCGATCGTCAAGCATGAGATCCGCACCGAAGATTCTGGCTTGGAGGCAACAATATGATCCAGCAAGAATCCCGCATGAAGGTTGCTGACAACACCGGCGCCCGCGAACTTTTGGTTATCCAGGTTTTGGGTGGCACCAAGCGTCGCTATGGCGCTGTCGGTGATATCGTGGTTGCCACGATCAAGTCTGCCGCCCCGCAGGGGTCTGTCAAGAAAAGTGATATCGTCAGGGCTGTCATCGTGCGCTGTTCGAAGGAATGGCGGCGGGATGATGGCTCTTATATCCGTTTTGATGACAATGCTGCAGTCATTCTGGATACAGACGGACAAAACCCCAAGGGTAGCCGTATCTTTGGCCCCGTGGCTCGCGAATTGCGTGAAAAAGGCTTTATGAAGATCGTCTCCCTGGCTCCGGAAGTCCTTTAAGCCAGTGAGTAGGAGTTAAAAAGATGAAGACGAAAATTAGAAAAGGCGATACCGTTGAAGTGATCAGCGGAGGCCTTGACGATATGGGGAAGCGCGGCGAAGTGATCAAAGTGTACCTCGATAAACGGCGTGTCACCGTTCAAGGGATCAACATTTTAGTCAAGCACCAGCGTCAGGTCCAGACCCAGGGACGCACGATCAACCCTGGTCGCATTAAATTTGAAGGTCCTGTACACATCTCCAATGTCATGCTTGTTTGCCCCAAATGCAGTGAAACAACTCGCGTGGCAGTTCAACGGGATGAAACCGGTGCACATCGCGTTTGTAAACATTGCCACTCGTTGATTGATTAATATTACGGTTTGGAGCAGCACTAATGAATAGAATGAAAGAAAAATATCAAAAACAGATCGTTCCAGCCTTGGTCAAAACTTTTGAATACGGGAATATCATGGAAGCCCCGCGCGTTGAAAAAGTGATTGTCAATATAGGTATGGGATCAGAGATGGAAAATTCCAAAGCGATAGAGGCAGCCGTGGCGGACCTCGCCAAGATCACTGGACAGAAACCGATCCTGATCAAAGCCCGCAAAAGCATCGCCGCCTTCAAATTGCGCGAAGGACGTATCATTGGCACCAAGGTCACCCTTCGTGGAGAACGTATGTGGTCGTTCCTCGACAGGTTAATGAACATTGCCTTACCACGGGTGCGTGATTTTCGCGGTGTGTCCCCGGATGCGTTTGATGGCAGGGGAAACTATACCCTTGGTTTGAAAGATCAATTGGTTTTTCCGGAGATCGAATACGATAAGATCGACAAGCTTCGTGGCATGGAAATCACCATCGTCACAACAGCCAAATCCGATGATCATGGACGGATGTTAGTCCAGTTGCTTGGAATGCCGTTCAGGAAGGAAGCGTAACTTATGGCAAAAACATGTATGCAATATCGTGAGACTCGGCGGAAGTATCCAACCCAGATACGCCATCGTTGTTCAAAGTGTGGCCGCCCGCGCGGCTATATTCGCCGTTTTGGACTGTGCCGGATTTGCTTCCGTGAATATGCATTGGAAGGCAAAATTCCCGGTGTTATCAAGGCTTCCTGGTAAGCGGGTGGAGGTGAAGCATGAGTGTTTCTGATCCTATTGCTGATATGCTGACTCGCATACGAAATGCGGTCATGAGCGGACAATCCCTGACAGCCATGCCTAATTCCAAGATCAAGGCAGAAATTGCCAAGATCTTGAAAGAGGAAGGCTACATCGAATCCTTTGACGTCGTGGAAAGTGAAAAACCCGGTCAATTGGTGCTGAGAGTCCGAATCAAATATATTGGTGATCGTCGTGAAAGACGACCAGTAATTACAAACCTTGAACGCATCAGTCGCCCTGGTCGCCGCGTGTATACCAGGAAACAGGATATCCCCTGGGTCCTTTCTGGAATGGGAGTTGCGATACTTTCCACGCCAAAAGGGGTTATGACCGGTCAGCGTGCCCGCCAACTTAACCTTGGCGGCGAAATAATCTGTAAAGTTTGGTGAGACAGGAGGTTGAAAAGTGTCTCGAATTGGACGTATGCCCGTGGTTGTCCCGAACGGTGTGAAGGTTGATATCAATGGATCGTTGGTCAGTGTGAATGGTCCAAAAGGAAAGCTTGAACGCACATTCTCGCCTTCCATCTCGATTCTGCTGGAAAATGGTCAGATCCTGATCTCGCGGTCTTCGGATGCACCTTCTGAACGCGCCTTGCATGGAACAACTCGCGCGGTTTTAAATAATATGGTACATGGCGTCAGCGCCGGTTTTGAAAGAATTCTGGAATATGAAGGTGTGGGCTACCGGGCAGAAATGAGCGGTCCCAAGCTGGTTCTTTATTTGGGTTATTCCCATCCTATCGAAGTTGAGCCACCAAGCGGAATTTCATTTGATGTGGACGCCAAGACCCGCCAGGTGATCGTTCGTGGTTTTAACAAGGAAGATGTTGGACAGACTGCTGCCAATATTCGAGAACTTCGTCCACCCGAACCATACCATGGCAAGGGATTGCATTACCTGGGTGAGCGGATCCGCCGTAAACCTGGCAAGTCTGGAAAGGCGAAGTAGTATTATGGCAACTAAAACTCGTTTTGCTGCCCGTTCAAGGCGACACAGTCGCGTCAGAAAACATGTGGATGGAACCACTCAACGACCTCGTCTGTGCGTTTTTCGCAGCTTGTCGGAGATCTACGTCCAGGTTATCGATGATCAAAACGGGCACACGCTTGCGTCCGCATCAACCATCGACCCTGATGTGCGTGGAAAACTTAAAGGTCTTGACAAATCCAAACAGGCACAACTGGTCGGTAAGTTGATCGCTGAACGTGCCAAAGGGAAAGGAGTCAATTCCGTCGTTTTCGACCGGGGTGGTTTCCGCTACATGGGTCGTGTAAAAGCTCTGGCTGAAGGTGCTCGTGAAGGTGGCCTGGAATTTTAAGGCGAAGTGGAGAGAATTATGACAAATTACCAGGTATCTGAATTCGAACAACAATCCTTGGAACAACCGCTGGATGAACGCGTCATCGAGATCGCCCGTGTTGCTAAAGTCGTAAAAGGTGGTCGTCGCTTTCAATTTCGTGTGACCATCGTGATCGGCGACAACAATGGAAAAGTGGGCATGGGTGTTGGAAAAGCAAATGCGGTGCCGGATGCCATGCGCAAGGCGACCGAACGCGCCCACAAGCATTTGCACAAGGTCACACTGGCTCGCACAACCGTACCCCATGAAGCGGTTGGTCGCATTGGTGGGGCTAAAGTTCTGCTAAAACCCGCCTCTCCAGGTACCGGAGTTATTGCTGCAGGTGGCGTACGTGCTGTTTTGGAAGCTGCAGGAGTCCGTGATATCCTCACCAAGTCCATGGGCAGTGCCAATGTTCTTAATGTTGTTCAGGCAACATTCAAGGCTCTTGACCTTATGAAATCCCCACAGGAAGAAGCCGCAAGACGGGGCAAACCCGTCAGTGATCTCCTTCCATTTTGGGAGAGGAGAAAGAGCAATGGCTAAGGCAAAAACCGCTCCGAAAACAATTAAAGTCACCCTAGTTCGTAGTGCCATTGGATTTCCAAAGAACCAGAAGAATACCGTCCTGGCTTTGGGCTTGCATCGTCTGCACCAAACCGTGGAACATACAGACACTCCAGCATTGCGGGGTATGCTGAATAAAGTAATCCACCTGTTAAAAGTTGAAGAATAGGATCGAAAATGAAACTGAATGATCTCCAACCCAATTTGGGATCCAAGAAGAACCGCAAGCGCGTTGGCCGCGGTACCGGTTCCGGTCATGGTAAGACTTCCGGTCGTGGTACCAAAGGTCAGAGCTCACGCCCCGGTTCAGGTGGTCACCTGTACAGACAGGGTGGTAATTTGCCTTTCTTTCGCCGGCTCCCATACCTTCGTGGTTATGGTTTTACTCCACCCAACCAGGTGGAATTCTGCGAAGTCAACCTGGAAAAACTTGCTGAATTTTCTGCAAATGCAGAGATCACTCCAGAGTCTTTGCTGGATGCCAACTTGATCCATAATTTACGCACCCCCGTTGCCATCCTTGGTCGGGGTGAGATCAAGAACCCTCTCAAAGTTCGCGTCCATCGGGTTACCCGGAGCGCTCGGGAAAAGATTGAAGCAGCTGGTGGAAGCGTGGAGATAATTGCCTAGGTTTTCAGGACGAGGAGAGATATGAAATCCACATTTTCTGCATGGCGTTATCTTTGGAAATCGCAAGATATCCGCAAGAAATTGCTTATGACATTGGGTATTCTGGTAATCTACAGGCTTGCTGCCAATGTTCCCGTCCCGGGGATTAATACCACCGCTTTGGCAGCCATGCGTGCAAATCTGGGTGCATCCGGTACTTTTTTTGATTTCCTCGATATGCTTTCTGGTGGAACGGTATCCAGTTTTTCCTTGCTTTCAATGGGCGTTTACCCATATATTACCGCCCAAATCATCCTTCAATTATTGGTACCGATCATCCCAGCTTTACAGCGTCGTATGGAAGATGATCCTCGTGAAGGTCGCAAGTGGATGGAAAAATGGACTTATTACCTGGCGGTCCCCATGGCTGCTCTCTCTGCCATCGGTCAGATCAACATCTTTAACTCAATCTCTGTCCGAAGTGGAGGAGCGAAGATCCTTGATTTTGGTCTCACGCCTGGTCTGGCGCTTTCATCCTTCGCCATGCTTTTAAGCATGATCGCCGGGACAATGTTTGCCATTTGGTTGGGAGAATTGATCTCAGAATACGGTATCCGCGGTCAGGGTCTCTCATTGATCATTTTCGCAGGTATTGTGGCAAAAATGCCCAATAACCTGCGTACAATATTACTTGATCAACAAAATCGCTGGTTCATGTTGACATTTACAATCGTCCTTATCCTCCTTACAATATTCGCCATCGTATTTGTTCAGCAAGGTCGGCGTAATGTTCCAGTCATGTACCCAGGACGGAGAATGGGCAACCGCATGTCCATGCCGGTTAAAGGCACATTGCCATTAATGGTAAATATGTCCGGGATGATCCCGCTCATTTTTTCGAGCGCATTCCTGCAATTCCCTGCCATCATTGCCAGTTATTTTATCAGTTCCAAGTCCACCTGGGTTGCGAATTTCGCCACCTCTGTCAGTAATCTTTTCAATGGCGGTCATTGGTTCTATTGGCTGCTTTATTTCCTGATGGTGGTCGGGTTTACATTTTTCTACACGGATGTTTTGTTCTCGCAACAAAATTATGGCGAGAACCTTAAGAAAATGGGTGCCCAGATCCCGGGTGTTAACCGTGGAGCTCCCACCCAGAAATATTTGACCAAGGTCCAGCGCAGGATCACATTGCCAGGCGCATTGTTCCTGGGTCTGGTGGCGGTTATGCCTTTCCTTGTTCAGTTCATCCTTCCGCAAGGCGGGACGCGCACCTCCAGCCTGTTCCTGGTCTCCTCGGCCGGGTTGTTGATCGTGGTCGGTGTCGTTCGCGATACCTTCCTGAACATCGATGCTGAACTTAAATTACATGGTTACGAAGACTCGTTATTGGTTCGTTAACAGAGAAATAAATGCCAACCTACATCGTTATGATCGGTCCACCAGGTGTTGGAAAAGGTACCCAGGCTGAGATCATTGCAGAAAAGACAGGTCTTCCACACATCTCTTCAGGTGACCTATTCCGGGAGAACATCAAGGACAAGACTGATCTGGGGATGCTGGCACAATCCTTTATCACCAAAGGCGAGTTGGTTCCGGATAATGTCACAATTTCCATGATCCGCGAACGCCTGAACAAACCGGATTGTGTGGATGGTGCCCTTTTGGATGGGTTTCCAAGGACACCCACCCAGGCTGAGGAACTGGAGAAGATCCTCGGGCTTTTCAAAGGAAAAGTAAACCACGTACCTTACATTTCCGCCTCCAATGAAACCTTGATCGATCGATTGGGCGGTCGCCTCACCTGCCGGGCACAGGGTCATGTATTCCACAGTAAATACAACCCTCCAATGGTGGCAGGGATTTGCGATCTGGATGGCTCGGAATTATATCTGCGTGATGATGATAAAGTGGAAACCATAAAACATCGCATCCAGGTATATTTCGATCAAACTTCTCCACTGATCGAATACTATCGCAAACGCGGACTGCTGGAAGAGATCGATGGAACCAGGTCGATCGAGCAGGTAACCGCCGAGATTTTATCCAGAATAGAAACCAGGCCGGTATGAATTGGGCTAGCCAGGTTAATATTAAGACCACAGCTGAGATCATGCTGATGCGTGAAGCCGGTAGAATAAATGCACTGGCGCTGGCTGCTGTGAAAGAACTTTTACAACCGGATGTTATGACCGCAGACCTCAACGCGGCTGCTGAGGAAACCTTGCGGAAACATGGCGCTTATTCACCCTTCAAGAATTATGGTCAACCGCCTTATCCGGCTTCCATCACCGTCAGTATTAATGAACAACTGGTGCATGGAATACCTGGGAAACGCAGGTTGAAGGAAGGTGAGATCGTATCCATTGATTGCGGAGCCGTCGTGGAAGGATATGTGGGTGATTCTGCCTTCACGGGTGGTATCGGTGAAATATCCGCACAAGCTCGCTCTTTATTGGAGACGACCGAAAAAGCGCTCTTTGTTGGCATCGATCAGATGCGCATCGGTAAATTCACGGGAGATGTCTCCGCTGCCATCCAGCAATTCGTGGAAGGCAGGGGATACCATGTCACCCGTGAATACACCGGGCACGGTGTTGGGCGGCAGATGCATGAAGGTCCCCAGGTTCCAAATTATGGAACACCCGGGACAGGTCTCCCGTTGCGACCAGGAATGACCATAGCCATTGAACCGATGGTCCTGGTAGGAACCCATAAAACCCGTGTCCTGTCTGACCAGTGGACAGTGGTATCCGCTGACGGATCATTGACAGCACATTTTGAACATTCAGTTGCTGTTACCGAAGGAGAACCTCTCATCCTGACAGTCCTTTGATCCGGACTGGGAACCTGAAAACTGGACGGAAGTTGGAAAAGTAAGTATAATCTAACCTTTGGCTGTATGGCTATAAGTGTTGGCTGAGGAGAAGTGCAATTATGAAAGTATCACCATCTATACGTAAACGTTGCGCAAAATGCAAAGTTGTCAAGCGCAAACGCAGATTGTTCATCATCTGCGAAAATCCTAAGCATAAACAGCGACAAGGATGAGTTAAATTATGGCGAGAATTGAAGGTGTTGATCTTCCACGCAATAAGCGGGTTGAAGTTGGGTTGACCTATATTTTTGGCATTGGTCCCACACGAGCCAGGGAAGTTTTGGCTGCCACTTCGATTAATCCAGATACGCGAGTGAAGGATTTAACCGAATCTGAGGCAACCCTACTGCGTGAATATATTACAAAGAACTGGAAAGTGGAAGGCGATCTGCGCCGTACCGAACAGTTGAACATCAAGCGTTTGATCGAAATTGGCTGTTATCGGGGATTGCGACATCGTCGCAGTCTGCCAGTAAGAGGCCAGCGTACTCGCACCAACGCCCGTATACGTAAAGGCACCAAGAAAACGGTTGCTGGTCGCGGTCGACGTCGTGGTGGCAAGAAATAAACCCGCCAGAGAGATTAAGGTAAAGAGGAATTATGGCTCAAAATGTTCGTTCTACGCGTCGTACCGGTGGTGCGAAAAAAGTGAAGCGCTCCCTGTCTGCCGGTCAGGTGCATATTTTTGCTTCCTTTAATAACACCATTGTCACAATTTCGGATACCGATGGGAATACCCTCACCTGGGGAAGCAGCGGATCAGCCGGATTTAAAGGTTCCCGCAAGAGCACACCTTTTGCCGGTCGCCTTGCGACTGAACAAGCCATCAAGGCAGCCCAGGCTATGGGTATCCAGGAAGTGGACCTGTTCGTGAAAGGACCAGGTCCCGGTCGTGAATCAGCCATCCGGGCTGTCCAATCCATGGGAGTGAAAGTTCGCTCCATCACGGATCTGACCCCAGTTCCACACAATGGCTGCCGTCCTCCGAAGAAACGCCGCGTTTAGTATGTTGAAGAGAGGTTAGAACAATATGGCAAGATATATTGGTCCGGACTGCAAATTGTGCCGGCGTGAAGGCGAAAAATTATTTCTAAAGGGAGAACGTTGTTTTACTCCCAAGTGCGCATTCGATCGGCGCGCCTATGTGCCTGGAGCACATGGAAAATCCATGCAGGGTGGCGGTGGTCAGCGTCGTGGTCGCACTGGCCGTGAATCAGATTATGCCCGCCAGTTGCGTGCCAAGCAAAAAGCCCGCCGTGTCTACGGTGTTTTGGAACGGCAGTTCCGACGCTATTATGGCATTGCCCTGCACCAGCGTGGTCTGACCGGTCTGGTGTTGCTGCAAACGCTCGAATCCAGATTGGATAATGTGGTCTTTCGCATGGGATTTGCCAGCAGCCGCGACCAGGCACGCTTATTGGTCAGTCATGGTCATTTCAATGTAAATGGTCGCCGCATTGATGTTCCATCCATGCTCACCACTACTGGCGATCAGATCGCGGTAAAAGAAGGATCACTGAAAACCACGTATTTCAAAGAACTTCCTGCCTTTGCTGAAGCCCGTAATACCCCCATGTGGGTCAGCAGAGACTTGAAGAATCTTTCCGGCAGCGTTTTACGTTTACCAGAACGCGCTGAGATCGATGCAAACCTGGATGAGCAGTTGATCGTCGAGTATTACTCACGATAACCGGGATCTTGATCAATTAGCGTAGAAAGTGTGCAGGATTGCACCAGGGAGAGGTGAACCATGACGAGTATTAGCAATATGGTCATGCCAAAAATTGAACGGGATGCCGAAGCCCGAAATTACGGAAAGTTTGTTATCAGCCCGCTTGAACAGGGTTATGGTATGACCCTCGGGAATGCCATGCGCCGTGTCTTGATTTCATCGTTGGAAGGTTTTGCGGTGACATCCGTTCGTATTTCAGACGTGCTGCATGAATTTAGCGATATACCAGGTGTGCGTGAAGATGTCCTGCAGGTGATGTTGCAGATCAAGCAATTGCGCCTGGTCTTGCATGATGTCGATACCACCCGCATGCACCTGGATGTGCGTGGAGAAGGGATAGTCACAGCCGCGGATATTATTACGCCTCCCGAGCTTGAGATCGTGAACCCGGATCTGTATCTCTTTACCGCTGACAGTCCCAAGACCCGCCTGGATATCGAATTTACTGTAGAACGTGGTCGCGGTTATTCACCAGCCAATGAGCGCGGTGGTCATTTGCCCATTGGCGAATTACCCGTGGATGCCATTTTTGGTCCGATCAAACGCGTGAATTGGGAGATGCAATCTGCACGTGTTGGACAAAGCACCAATTACGACAAACTGATCCTTGAGATCTGGACTGATGGGACTATCTCACCAGAAAAAGCCATGAGCACGAGTGCCAAGATTTTAATGGAGCATCTGCGTTACATTGCCGGGGTTAGCGAGGAAACACTGACGATTGCAATCGAAAAAGAGGTGTCCAGCTCTGGTCTGACCAGTGAAGTGGCTGAAACACCGGTGGAATCCCTGGATCTCTCAGTCCGGGTCTTCAATTCCCTCAAGCGGACCGGGATCACAACCGTCGGAGATGTACTCGATCTTCTTGAGAAAGGCGACCAGGCTGTCATGTCCATTCGCAATTTTGGCGAGAAGAGTCTGGATGAACTTCGCCAACGGATGATCGAAAAAGGCTATATGAAAGATGAAACTCAGAAAGAGTTGGAGTAGGTAGATATGCGACACCAGGTTGCAGGATTTAAACTTAATCGTAGCAAAGGAGCAAGGATTGCTTTGCGTCGTAATTTGATCAAGCAATTCTTCACCCATGAACGCATTCAGACAACGGAAACAAAAGCCGCCGCGATTCGCGCCGAGGCTGAAAAAATGATCACAACCGCTCGAAATTCGATCGAAAAAGACGCTTCGCAAAAAGTTTCTGCCCGTCGATTGATCGCCGCCAAACTGAATGATCACGCAGTGGTAAATAAGCTTTTTGATGAAATAGCTCCTCGCTTTGCTGGAAGAGCAGGTGGTTATACACGCACGTTGAAGCTCGGTCCACGCCAGGGCGATGCCGCTGAAATGGTCATGCTCGAACTTATCGAGGAATAGTAAGGTTGCAGGACCCTTTGGGTCCTGTTCAGGATGGTGAAAACCGTCAAGATATATGGCACGTTACCAGATAAAAATATCTTACGATGGCACAGGTTTTACTGGCAGCCAGAGGCAGTTGAACTCCCGTACGGTTCAAATGGAGCTCGAGAAAGCTCTCTCAAAAATAAATTGGACAGGACGGTCTGTTTTGCTGGCTGGACGCACGGATACCGGTGTACATGCCAGCGGGCAGGTGGCAGCATTCGACCTGGATTGGAGACACACGTTGGAGGATCTCACCAATGCCCTCAACGCAGCTTTACCCAGGGACATTGCAGTTGACCAACTTGAGATCGCGGCAGATGATTTTCATCCCCGGTTTGATGCGACTTCCCGCCGCTATCTTTACCGGTTGTTCTGCCAAAAAACCAGGGATCCGTTACGGGAACGATTTGCTTGGAGAGTCTGGCCTGAAGTTGCTGACCTGAGACCTTTGGCTGAGGTCTGGCTGGGTGAACATGATTTTTCCGCATTTGGCAGTCCGCCTCGACCTGGAAACAGCACATCGCGCACTGTCCTGGCTTCTTCATGGAAGAAGGTCGATAACGAATGGCAGTTTGAGATCAAAGCCAATGCCTTTCTGTACCATATGGTGCGCAAGATCGTTCACGCCCAGGTGTTGGTTGGTCAGGGTCGGATCATAAAAAAGGATCTGATCCAGGCTCTGGAAAAACAAACCGGTTTGCCTTCCGGTCTGGCTCCAGCACACGGGTTGACCTTGCTCGAAGTAAGTTATGATGTCATGAAATGATTAGATTGAAATTGGAGAGTTACAGTGTATAAATCATATTATCCAAAAGCTGCTGAAATCACCCGTGAATGGGTGCTGGTGGATGCCCGCGGGCAAAACCTGGGACGCCTGGCAACCCAGATCGCTTCGATCCTTTTGGGCAAGCATAAACCTGCTTTCACACCCGGTGTCGAAATGGGTGATTTTGTGGTGGTGATCAATGCAGCTGAGATCACGGTCACCGGTACCAAACTGGATGAGAAAATGTATCACCATCATTCCGGTTACCCGGGAGGCTTGAAATCGATTACTCTGCGTGACCAACTGAAGAGACACCCCGAACGGGTTATTAATTCAGCGGTGTGGGGGATGCTACCACACAACAAGATGGGAAAGCATCTCCTCAAGAAACTCAAGATCTACGGCGGTGCCGAACATCCTCATGGTACCCAGAATCTCAAGCAGGTCATCTAGTTTTAGTACAGCAGGAAGGATCTTATGACTATTCAATATTTTGAAGGTATTGGTCGAAGAAAAGAAAGCGTGGCTCGTGTCCGTTTGATGAGCGGATCGGGAAATTTCATTGTCAACGAAAAAGATGTCCAGGCATTTTTTACCCGGCTGGGCGATTATGAAGCCATCCTGGCTCCGCTAAAGGCTGCCGGTGAAGACCTGAAATCGTATGATATTTCCGTTCATCTTAATGGCGGGGGTGTCACCGGACAAACATCTGCAGTTGTTTTGGGATTGGCGCGTGCTTTAACCAAGTTCAATCCCGATTGGAAAGTTGCCATGCGCAAGGGTGGCTTTTTGACCCGCGATGCACGGATCAAGGAGCGCAAGAAACCAGGTTTGAAGAAAGCCCGCAAAGCTCCAACTTACACCAAACGATAATTTTATGGGCAGAATTTGCCCTTGAGAGTCTCGCCACAGAGGGCGCAGGGTATTTGGTCACTTGTTTTCCAGGTATTCTGAGCACTCTGTGTTGTTTTTAAGGAGAAGATATGGCTGGAATAACGATACTTGGACTTGGTCCTGGAAATCCATCACAGGTTACCCGTGAAGCCTGGGAGATCATCTGTATAGCGGATGAAATGTGGCTGCGCACCCGCCAGCATCCAACCGTAGCTTCCCTGCCAGAAACAGTTAGTATTGAATCTTTCGATGATATGTATGAGACCAGCGAATCTTTTGAAGAAGTTTACGCCAGCATCGTTTCGAAGGTCCTCGAACTGGGGAAACGGGAAAAAGGGGTGATCTATGCTGTTCCTGGAGATCCTTTCGTGGCAGAAGTCACTACCCCAGAAATTTCCCGGAGGGCACGGGCAGAAGGTTTGGAAGTCCGCATTATTAATGGACTGTCTTTCCTCGAACCTGCTTTTTCCGCCCTTGGACTCGATCCATTCCCCCAATTGACCCTGGTGGATGCTCTCGAATTAAGCCAACGCCATGTCCCTTCATTTCCAGTTGACAGACCGGTCCTGGTGGCACAGATCTACTCCCTGCTGGTTGCTGCCGAGGTCAAGACCACCCTCACCACCATTTACCCTGATGACCATAGAGTGACCCTTGTCCACTCAGCCGGGACCTCAGATGAAGTCATTGAAGTATTACCATTATTTGAGATCGATCGAAGTAAACATATCGGATTGCGCTCGATCCTGTATGTCCCCCCATTGGAACCCGGTTCATCATTTGAGGCTTTTCACGAGATCGTCGCCCATTTACGCGCCCCGGATGGCTGTCCATGGGATCGCGAACAGACGCACGCTTCTCTGCGGTCTCATCTGCTTGAGGAAGCATATGAAACCCTCGCTGCCCTTGATTCACAGGAACCTGCCCATATGGTGGAGGAATTTGGAGATCTATTACTTCAGATCGTTCTGAATGCACAGATCGGTAATGAAGAGGAAGGATTTTCCATCGTGGATATTTTTAAAGGAATCCACGACAAGATCATCCACCGACACCCGCATGTGTTTGGTGATGTGCAGGTTTCTGGAGTGGATAATGTACTCCAAAATTGGGAAAAATTAAAAGCAGACGAAAGAATGAATAATGGGGATCACGAAAAAGGGATATTGGGTGGCGTCCCTGGCGCACTGCCTGCTCTGATCCAGGCTCAGGAATATCAGGATCGTGCCGCCCGGGTTGGATTCGACTGGCCTGAGATCGAGGGGGTTCTGGATAAGATCATAGAAGAGATCGGTGAGATCCAGCGGGCAGGGGATCCGCTCGAGCTTGAAGACGAGATCGGGGACCTGTTCTTTGCGCTGGTCAATCTTGCCCGTTGGAAACAGGTGGATGCCGAGTCAGCATTGCGATCAACGAATATGAAGTTCAAGAAGCGCTTTGCTCGTATCGAAGCAATGGCACACCAACAGGGCAGGAAGTTGTCCGATCTATCCCTGGATGAAATGGAAGCCATCTGGCAGTCAGCGAAAGATCTCCAGGAATAATTCTTACACCATTAATAGATCAACAAACATTCAAGTCTTACTAGGTGATATTTAATACCTTCACCAGGAAGGCATAAATGTCCGCGTATTCCTCGATCCAAATGGAGGTGGGTTTCCCCATCCCATGACCTGCCCGCGTCTGCACCCCGATCAATACCGGGGAATCACCTGCTTGGCAGGCTTGCAGGGTGGCAGTGAATTTGAAGGAGTGACCCGGAACCACTCGGTCATCATGGTCAGCAGTGGTCACCAGGGTTGCCGGGTATAGCTTGCCAGGTTTCAGGTTCTGCAGGGGTGAATATGCCAGCAGGGTTTTAAACTCCAGCGGGTCATCCGATGAGCCATAATCACTGACCCATGCCCAGCCAATTGTGAATTTATGGAACCGTAACATGTCCATTACCCCTACTGCCGGCAAGGCTGCTCCAAAGAGATCTGGTCGCTGGGTCATGCATGCGCCAACCAGCAAGCCTCCATTAGAGCGCCCTTCGATTGCCAGCTTGGAAGTGCTGGTGATCCTTTCTTTGATCAACCATTCGGCACTGGCGATGAAATCATCGAACACATTTTGCTTGGTATGGATCATTCCACCTTTATGCCATTCTTCACCATATTCACTCCCACCGCGCAGGTTTGCGACCGCCAATACGCCTCCTAATTCCATCCAGATCAGGCGATGGATGGCAAATGCAGGGGTTTGTGCCAGGTTGAAACCACCATAACCATACAAAATGGTCGGGTTGCTTGAATTTTTCTGAAGACCTTTGCGATGGATCAGGAACATGGGCAGGCGCGTGCCATCCTTGCTGGTGACAAAAACCTGATTCGTTTCGTACGCGCTTAGGTCGAATTGAATGGGTGGTTGGAAGATTACCTGGCTTGTCCTGCTTTGAAAGTCATACCTGAAGATTGTCAGCGGATATATGAACGAATGGAAAGCATAGAACATTTCATCATCTTCTCTATTCCCATGCAAGCTGGGTTCATACGCCACCATGACTGATCCCAGCGTGGGGAGTTCGACCGTTCCTGCCGGAGCCCCGGTGAGTTCAAATAATTCAATAATATCGTGGGCATCTTTCATATACAAAACCACAAATTGGTCGTGAATGATCTGTGCGGTCTGAAGAACAGTCTCTCTTTCCGAGATGAGCGTTTTCCAGTTTTCCTTCTCTGGTTTGTCGATGTCGATCTGGATCAACCGTCCCCGTGCTGCCTCCAGGTTGGTGGTGAAGTAAAAAATCGGACCATCATTCCCAATAAAATCGTAGGTTGCTTCAAGATCGGGTAAAAGTTCAACAACCGGAGATTGACCCTGCAAGTCTTTATAAAAGAATCTATTGCGTGTATCCGTGCCCTGGGAGACATAGATCAACAGGTAACGACCATCATCACTGACCTTGGTGCCAAATCCCCATTCTGGTTGATCCGGGCGTTCATAAATGAGCTCATCTTCCGTCTGATGGGTATTCAGCCGGTGAAAATAAATTTTCTGGTTGTAATTGGCTTGTTGGAAGGTTTCTCCTTCTTCAGGTGCCGGGAAAGGGCAGTAATAGAAACCACTGGCATCCTTTTCCCACGAAGCATTTGAAAATTTACTCCATTCCAGGGTTTCCGACAGGTCCTGCCCGGAATCCACGGATCGAATATGCCAGGTCTGCCAGTCCGAACCGCTGGAAGAGATCGCGTAAGCCAGCCACTTGCCGTTTGAACTTACCGCCCAACTATTGAGCGCAACCGTCCCATCCTTGGAGAGGGAATTTGGATCCAGCAGGACTCGCGGGGTATCTGACAGAGTTTCTGAAACATGTAAAATATCCTGGTTCTGTAGACCGCTGTTCCGAAATTGAAAGAACCGACCCCCTTTTTTATACGGGGAAGATGCTTTTCCAAAGTTCCATAATTGGGTCAGTCGTTCACGGATCTTGGATCGGGTTGGAATTTTTTCAAGGAAGCCAAAAGTAAGTTCATTTTCCTGATGGATCCATTCCAGAGTTTCCTGCGAATCGACATCCTCCAGCCAGCGATATGGGTCTGCTATCTTCATTCCGTGGTAATCATCGATCTGGTCTTCCCGGCGGGCGAGTGGGTAGCTAAGTTTGGTCATTTGCATCTCCAGAGATTAATTCATTATTGCTTGGAATAATTTTATCAACGAATTGGTTCTCTAATAAGGGTCAAAATAAGAAATTAAGATACCCGGCAATGGTTGCCATAATAGTAGATTGAGGCAAATTCCATTCGATGGACGAAAAAATTTAGCTGTCGCTGATTTTGTTGGGCGATTTTAAAGAGATATTGCTCAACCCTCTTGTAGCTGATTTGCATCTATGTTAGAATGTCTGAGATTTCCCAAAATGCAGGGGGTGTTTAATACCCGTGCGGCATATATGGCGGCTACATATGTTCTATTTATGGAGATGCTTATGCGATGCCCGTATTGCCAGATGAATAACTCGAAGGTATTGGATACCACCCATGATAGTCATGGTGGCATCCGCCGTCGCCGAGAGTGCCTGGAATGTGGACAACGCTTTAGCAGCCTGGAACGTCCAATTTTAGCAACGCCTCTCATCATTAAACTGGATGGGTCACGCGAGGATTTTGATCGGGAAAAGATGGCTCGCGGCATCCGGATATCCTGTGCCAAAAGACCTGTATCAACCGCCGATATTGAACGATTGATCGGCACAGTGGAATCAGATCTACAGAAAATGGGGAAATCGGAGATATCTTCCCGCGTTGTGGGGGATATGGTCATGAACGGTCTGAAAGATCTTGATCAGATAGCCTACATTCGTTATGCCATTGTGTATCTGCGATTGGATGACTTGCACGCACTGCGTAGTGAGATCGATCAGCTTTTAGAACTATAGCGGAGAATAATTAATGGTAACCAAAGCTCCTTCTTTCCAGGAAGGTCAGTATTCTACTCCCCTTATGCCGGAAGATCTACTTCCGGTGGATCTGACTGAAAATGCCCGCCAGGTTCTGATACGTCGCTACGTCCGGCGTGGTGATAAAGGGATGCCTGCCGAAACCCCGGAAGAAATGTTCTGGAGGGTAGCTTACCATGTTGCCAGGGTGGAAGAGACCTGTGGCAGTGATGTGATGTCTTTGGCTGGAAAATTTTACAGCTTGTTAACAACCAAGAAATTTTTCCCCAATTCCCCAACCTTCACCGGGGCTGGTACTCCCCTTGGTCAGCTGGCAGCCTGTTTTGTTTTGCCGATCAGCGATGACATGGGACGCGACAAAGCTGGCATTTTCCAAACCTTGCGGGATGCCGCATTGATCCAACAGACAGGTGGAGGCAATGGCTTTTCTTTTGCCAGGATCCGCCCCAAGGGGTCGCATGTAAAATCATCTGCCGGGCAGGCGACGGGACCGGTGGGGTTTTTGCGGGTTTACGATCATGCCTTTGGTGAAGTCGCCCAGGGAGGTACGCGCCGGGGCGCTAATATGGGTGTCCTCCGCGTCGATCATCCGGATATTGAGGAATTCATCACCTGTAAAACAGATGAGAATGCCATTACGAACTTTAATATTTCCATTGGCATAACGGATGCTTTCATGCAGGCGGTCCAGGATGATGCGGAATGGGAATTGCGCTTCCCGGATGTCAGTTCACCAAAATATCGAGGTTTCAAAGGAACTCCTGAACAGGCAGAAGAAAACGGTATTCCCTTGATCACATTTAAAAAGGTCAGGGCGAGGGAGCTTTTCGACAAGATCGTTCTCCAGGCGCATTTAAATGGCGAACCGGGTATGCTCTTCCTGGACACAGCCAATCGTTCAAATCCAGTCCCTCATTTATATCCTCTGGAAGCGACCAATCCATGTGGTGAGCAGTGGTTGGGACCATATGAAAACTGCTGCCTTGGATCTGTAAACCTCGCTGAGCATTGTGCACCCGCTGGTCTGGTGGATTGGGATGAATTGCGTCAGAGCGTTGAACTCTCTGTCCGATTTTTGGATGATGTAGTCGACGCTAATGCTTATGTGCCGGCGGTTCCGCAATTGAAGGAATCTGCCCACCGTGCCAGACGGATTGGTCTTGGGATCATGGGTCTTGCAGATTTGATGTACCATACCGGCACTCGTTATGGTTCCCTCACCGGACAGGATTTTGGTGGCCAGGTGATGGAATTTGTCCGATTCCAAGCAATGAAAACCAGCATCCAATTATCCAAGGAACGCGGACCTTTCCCTGCCATTCCGGGTAGCATTTATGACCCGGAAGATCTCAAGTGGAAACCGCCAACCCCAATGATCTCATCCCAAACTGATTGGGGACGCCCGCACCTCGAATGGGATGAAATCTCCCGGGACATAAAGAAATATGGCATCCGCAATGCAGCCCAGACTACCGTTGCACCGACAGGTACTATCGCGACCGTGGCAGGTTGTGAGGGTTATGGTTGTGAACCAGTTTTTGCCCTGGCGTATATCCGGCATGTCAATGACAATGGCAAGGACTTGCAGTTAACTTATGCCAGCCCTCGATTTGAAGAAGCTCTTACCCGTGGCGGCATTGATTCGGACTCCAGGCAGGCAATAATCGCAAAAGTAATGGAGCATGGTACCTGTCAGGATATAAGCGAGGTCCCTGACTCAATTCGTGAGACTTTTGTAGTTTCCGCAGATATCAGCGCAGATGAACATGTTCGCATGCAGGCAGCCCTTCAGGCATTTGTCGATAATTCATTATCTAAAACAGTGAACTTTCCTGAAAATGCCTCCATTGATGATGTTGCGAAGGTCTATATGCTCGCCTGGGAATTGGGCTGTAAAGGGATTACTGTTTACGTGACAGGTTCGCGCGATAAGGTCGTCCTAGAGACCCGGGCAACTGCACTAAAGAAGGAAATCGTTCCTCCAATATCGGGTTTCCATCCTGATCCTGCACCTGACTCTACCAGGGATATTTCCAAGGATGAAATTGCCACCCAACTGGCTGGCTGGCATGAAACGAAGAAGCCGCGCCCGCGTGCTTTGATCGGCCAGACCTACAGCGTGGAAACTCCACTTGGAAAAGCTTTCATCACCATTAATCAAAATGGGGGTAACCATCCATTCGAAGTCTTTATCAATACAGCCAAAGCTGGCTCTGAGACCGCCGCTGTGTCTGAGGCAATCGGCAGGTTGATCTCGTATATCCTGCGTCTCGCATCTCCCATACCTCCACGTGATCGTCTGGTTGAGGTGGTTAACCAGCTCAGTGGCATTGGCGGAGGTCGTTCACTGGGTTTTGGTCCGCATCGGGTTCGCTCGTTACCAGATGGGGTCGGGCAGGTGTTAAATGAATTCCTTAAAGGCGAGGTGGATCCAGATCTGGTTGAGAAAAGGCTGACAGGTATTGGTTATTCTGAGGAACCTCCTATTCAACCCGGGGCAGTCGTCGAGAATATGAAGAAAGGTGACCTCTGTCCGGAGTGCGGTGAGGCGACCATGGTCAGCGAGGAAGGCTGTCGCAAGTGTTATACCTGCGGTTTTAGTGAATGTTGACAAACTAATTTCATTTCCAATGCGGTTGACGGGTTATTTTCCATCGTCAACCGCTTTTGATTTGCATGACGGAGAGGCTTCCTGAGACAAAGGGGGTTTTATTCACAAAAGATATTGGATATTTCTAATGTGGAGGGTTCATGCCTGCAAAAAAGATCGTCATTTTGACCGACAGTTCCGCGCATATTCCTGAAAAAATTCGATCCGAGTTGGGTATTGAAGTCATCCCACTTTGGTTGATCTGGGATGGAAAGAGTCTGCGTGATGGGGTGGATATCCAGAAAGGTACGTTTTACCAGCGCTTGAAAAGCTCGAAAACCCTGCCGACTTCCTCCCAACCCTCGATCCATGAATTCAAGGAGTATTTTCAAAAAATCGGAAAAGAAGCAGATGCGATCGTGGCGATCCTTGTTTCTTCAAAAATAAGTGGGACGATCGAAAGTGCCAGGTCTGCCGCAGATGAACTTCCCGAGCAGGAAATTCATGTCATCGATACACTCACCTGTGCCATGGGGTTGGGGTTGATCGTGATCGAATCTGCCAGGGCTGTTGTTGAAAACCGATCCGTTCAGGAAGTTATATCCATAGCGGATAAAATGCAGCAAAGTGTCTATACCCTGTTCGTAGTTGACACCATGGATTATCTATTTAAAGGTGGTCGCATCAGCGGTGGGAAGCATTTATTAGGCACCGCACTGAATATCAAGCCGATCCTCCATTTTGATGGGGGACAGATAAAACCATTAACCCAGGCACGCTCAAAGAAAAAAGCGTTGGCTCAAATGTTGGATATCGTGGATGAACGGCTGGCAGGCGATCAGATGCTTGAAGCGATGGTCATGGATGTGGATGCTGTTGAAGAAGGCGATAAAGTGGCAGAGATGATTCATGCCAGGTTTAATCCGGGGAGATTGGGTCGCGCAGGCGTCTCTCCTGTGGTGGGAACTCATGTTGGACCAGGAACCGTTGGGATCTCCTTCTATCCGGTCCATCATTAAATAGCTCTTTTAAGCATCCGCTTCAACACACACTGATCGTCGCATATTCTTTTATAAATGGGTCTCAGACTAAACGTCCACACGAGCTGAATAAACGATTTGTCTCCCTACCCAAATCCTCTGAAAAAAAGGTAAAAACCGGAAATTAAACCTTTCATTTACTCGACTTTGGAATCGGGTAAAATAAACCAGTCCTGATTCATAGGAGGCAAGATGGGTAAGAAACTGGTTCTAGTGGCTGGGAATATCGGAGTAGGAAAAACATCCCTGACCGAACGGATCGGGTCGCGCTTGGGTTGGTGGACGGGTTATGAATCCGTGGCGGATAATCCATACCTCCCAGACTTCTATTCTGATATGCGCTCCTGGTCATTCCATCTTCAGATCTTCTTCCTCGGGCACCGTGCAGAGCAATATCTGGATGCAGCCAATGATCCCCGATCTGCCATCCTTGATCGAAGTATTTACGAGGATGCTTTTATTTTTGCCCGCGCACTCCATCATATGGGCAACCTTTCTGAGCGGGATTTTCTGGCATATCGGCGTCTTTATGACCTGGTGGTGGGAAGTCTGCCTCCCCCCAACTTGCTGATTTACCTCAAATGCCCGGTGGAGGTTCTCATGCACCGCATTCACCGCAGGGCACGTAATATGGAAACAGGCATCTCAGCCGATTATTTATCCCTTTTGGATAATTTCTATGATGAATGGTTAAAGGCGTTTGACCTCTGCCCAGTCTTGACGATTCGAACAGATGATCTCGATTTCGTCCACCAACCCAGGGCTCTGGAAGTGGTCGTTGAACGAATCAAGGAAATAATTGGCGGAAAAGAAGAATTAGACCTTCGAATTTCAACAAAATAGTTCGGTTATACGCATCTTTTCATTCAATTCTTGACTTCGAATCACCGTTATGCTAGAATGAAAAAAATTCCACCCACCCAAAGATTTCTCATATCGTGAAAATACCAGCTCATCCTCTGAGGCTTAATATTGGTTTTTTGATCGGTCAACCGATAGGTACAAGCCACGATTTTAATTTTGAATATCCTGAGATTAGAGTTGGCGAAGATCTTGAACTCAGGAATTTTAGCGGGAGAGCCAATTTCAGTCGTACTCCCCAGGGTCTCTTCCTTCAGGCAGACTTTCTTGGGGATATTCAATTGGAATGCGTTCGTTGTCTTGATTTGACCGACCATTCCTTGCGAATGAATTATAGTGAGCTTTTTGCTTTCGATCAACGCTCCATGTCCGAATCAAGTCTCCTGCTGCCTGAGAGTGGCTATATAGACCTTGAACCATTGCTCCGCGAATATACCATTTTGGAGATCCCCATAAGTCCACTTTGTAGAAAGAATTGTAAAGGTTTATGCCTGGAATGTGGTGAGAATTTGAATAATAAAGATTGCTACCATCACCAGGCGGAATCGGACACTTCATTTTCTGAATTAAGATCCTTGCTTAAGGGTAGCTCTGATTAAATCCAGTTGGAGGCTTCCAGGTGACATATCCTAAAAGACGAAGACGCAGTAACGAAGTCTTGAATATGTTGCTGGAAAAAGCCTCCATTCAGGGGTATTTAACTACCGATGATCTGGTCGAGGTCTACCCGGAGGTGGGGCAGGATTCAGAGAGGATGAGTGTCATCATGCTCACTTTACGCAACCAGGGGGTTGAAATTCTGGATGCCGAACTCGATGACCAGGCTTATTCCGAAGAACCCTCGGAGAATGATTCGGCGAGTTGGTCAGATCCTGATATCCATTCGGTCGCAACAGATGACACCATCGGCCTGTATCTCAAGGATATGTCGCGGGTTCCGTTGCTTAAGTTGGAAGAAGAACTGGACCTGGCATTAAGGATCGAGGCTGGTCGGGACGCAAAGAACCAGCTTGCATGTGGAAAAATCCGCAAGAGATCATTTGAACAAAAAAGATTGGATGGTTTGGTTCAGGAAGGCGTCATGGCGCGTGATCACCTCATCAAAGCCAACACACGCCTGGTGGTTAGCATCGCCAAGCGTTATATGGGGCATGCCATTCCTTTCCTGGACCTGATCCAGGAAGGCAACCTGGGATTGATGAAAGCGGTTGAAAAATATGATGTTCACCGTGGATTCCGTTTCTCCACTTACGCCACCTGGTGGATACGTCAGACGATTACCAGGGCCATCGCCGATCAATCCCGCACCATTCGTGTGCCGGTGCACATGACTGATCGCATTCGCCAGATCTACAAGTCAACTCACGACCTCGAACAGGATCTGGGACGTGTGCCTACTCCGGAAGAGCTGGCTGAACGATTGGGTCTGGATGTGAAAAAGGTGAATTGGATATTGAAGGTTTCCTGGCTTCCGCTTTCACTCGAAAGTCCGATTGGGGATGATGAAGATTCAGAGCTCGGGATGTTCATTGAAGATGAATTCAGCCCAACCCCTATGCAATCTGCTTATCAATCCTTATTAAAAGAAAAGATAGAGGAAGTCCTGTCCACTCTGTCTCCCCGTGAAGCTCGCGTCTTACGCCTTCGCTTTGGTTTGAACAGTGATAAGGCATACACACTTGAAGAGGTGGGTGAGAAATTTGGGCTGACCCGGGAGCGCATCCGCCAAATTGAAGGCAAGGCTTTGCGAAGACTGCGTCACCCCCGCCGCGCCAGGCAGTTGAAAGAATACCTTTAGATTGCCTGATCTTTGGTATCGAATGAATTGGTGATTCGTATTGCCCCTAAGAACTTACAGGGGCAATTTTAATGCTAGATCAACTATTTATGTCATCTCAGGATAAGACAGCAAATATTCGAACAGTTCATCATCGGATGCACTGGTTCGTTATATGATATTATTTGAACCAATATTAATCGAAATAATGAATGGTGAATAAATGACAAATATTTTGATCGCCATAGCTTGGCCTTATGCCAATGCGGAGATCCATGTCGGCAACCTGACAGGTTCACATTTGCCCGGCGATATCGTTGCCCGTTATCACCGCCTAAAAGGGGACCAGGTGTTGATGGTCTCAGGAACAGATTCACATGGTACACCGGTCAGTTTGCGCGCAGATGCAGAAGGATCGCCTGTCGAGGCAGTCTATAAGAAATTTCATGAGACTTTCCTCAAAGTATTTAAAGGCTATGGCATCAGTTACGATTTATTCACTTCCACCCATACTGAAAACCATTTTAAGGTCTCCCAATCCATTTTTTTAGCCCTAAAAGAAAATGGTTTTATGTTCAAACAGCGATCCATGCAATGGTACTCCCCAACTGCCAAAAAATTCCTCCCGGATCGTTACGTGGAAGGTACTTGTTACATCTGCGGGTTTACCAACGCCAGGTCAGACCAATGCGATAGGTGTGGAAATGTATTGGAACCGGATAAATTGCTGAGCCCGCATGCCAACACGGGAGATGGTTCGATCGAGTTACGAGAGACCGAACATTTTTACCTGGATCTTTCGAAACTGGAACCGGAGGTCAAACAATTTTTGCGTGAACGTGCCCCCCATATGCGCGATACTGTTTTGGGAGAATCCCTGGGTAAGATCGATGCGGAAGGGCTGCTGGCTAGACCAATCACCCGCGACCTGGATTGGGGCATCCCGGTACCTGTGGAAGGTTGGGAAGGGAAGTGTCTATATGTTTGGTTTGAAGCGGTTATTGGATATCTGTCTGCCGCCATCGAATGGAGCCGGCTGGGAGTGGAGAAGGAACTTTGGCGTGATTGGTGGATCAATCCCCAAGCCAAACAATATTATTTTATCGGCAAGGATAATATATTCTTTCATACCTCCCTCTGGCCTGGGCAATTAATGGGCGCAGGTACGAAATTCATGAAGATCTTTGCCGAGGAAGAAAAAGGGCTTTCTCTTCCTTATGATATTCCCGCCAACCAGTTCATGAACCTTGAAGGGCAAAAGATCAGTGGTTCCCGCAATTGGGCGATCTGGTGTCTGGATGCACTTTCTCGTTATGACGCGGATGCCTTGCGCTATTACCTTACCGTGAATATGCCGGAAAACAAGGACAGCGATTGGGATTGGTCTGAATTTGTGGCTCGCAACAACAATGAACTGGTCGCCAACTGGGGCAACCTGGTCAACCGGGTTTTATCCTTCACTTATAAGAACTGGGATGGCGTCCTGCCTGACCCTGGTGAACTGCGCATGGTTGACACGGCGATAATCACATCGGTCGAAGCAGGCTTTGAGAGTGTGGGCAGGGAATTGGAGGCAGTCCATTTGCGTTCCGCTCTTCAAGAAGCATTGCGTATATCCAGCGAGGTCAACAAGTACCTGGATGACCGCGCTCCCTGGTTCGAGATCAAGACCGATAAAACCCAGGCAGCCAAAACCGTTTATTCTGCGTTGCAGGCTATTGATGCGCTCAAGGTAATGTTTGCACCTTTTCTTCCATTCACTTCGGAAAAACTTCATAAATACTTGGGATATCCTTCTTCACTTTTTGGAGAGCAATTTACAGACTCTGTCTCAGATAATCTTGGAGAACATAAAGTATTGAAGTACCACCCTGTGAACGGTTTGCAATGGCAGGCTGGAAACCTTCAACCAGAGGTTCGCTTGAGCCAACCATTTCCCTTGTTCATCAAGTTGGATGAAAAACTGGTTCCGGAAGAACGAAGCCGTCTTGGGATCCAGTAACACCACTCCGAATTTTCCTGATCCGGGAGATTCTTTCACTCTGTTGTAATATGTATGATCTTTCAGCTCTTCTTGATGTCCAATGCCTTCCTCACGAACCCTGATTTTTCCAGACCATGAGTCCTTAAGCAAGGCAGTTGCCCTTTACTTTGCCGAGGCTGCCAGGGAAGCTATAACTGCACGAGGGCGTTTTTTGGTGTCCATTTCAGGAGGAGAGACCCCGGGGCTTCTTTATGAAACACTCGGAATGTCTCCTTATCGGGAATACCTTCCCTGGCAATTCATCCATATCTTCTGGAGTGATGAGCGCTGTGTCCCACCGGACGATCCAGATAATAATTTTGGGCAAGCATGGCAGACTTGGTTGAAATATATCAAAATCCCTATGGAAAACCTGCACCGAATTCAAGGCGAACTGGAACCTGCACAAGCCGTTGCAGCCTATCAGATAGAACTGGGGAATTTCAGCGATGATGGGTCAGAATGGCCTACTCTGGATTGGATCCTGCTCGGGTTGGGTGAGGATGGTCATACCGCTTCCTTATTCCCTGGATCGACATTTGACCCTCTCCAGGTCGTCGTAAATGTCCACAAAAAGGACCTGGGTAGATTATCGGAACGGATCAGTATTACTCCCAAATTGATCAATCAATCCAGGCAGGTGGTTTTCCTGGTTAGTGGTTCAAGGAAATCTGATGCACTGACTGCATCCAGAAATGCGTATGCAGATCCACTGCGCTGGCCGGCTCTACAAATTCATCCGGAGCAAGGTTTACTGGTCTGGATGGTGGATGAAACTGTCATTAAAGGATCATCTCCAGTTTGAATTTGACGATAAGAAAGAGAAGCCTCGATCTTTCTTGTTTTATGGATCGATTTTAGGAACGAAGTTGACAGATTTGAGATGGATATAAACAGGATGAAGATGGAAGATAAATTTCAGGATGTCACGATCGTCATATTTGGAGCCACAGGAGATTTGACCTGGCGGAAACTGATCCCAGCCCTCTACAATAATTATGTCAAAGATCGGCTGGAAGATTGCACCCACGTGGTTGGTTTTGCACGTCGTCCAATGACTTCGGATGAATTCCGTGACCATTTGAAGGAAGGGGTTGCCTTTTTCAGTCCGGATTCATTCATGGAATCCAAATGGGCATCTTTCTCAGAAAAACTGAGCTATTTCGTTGGGGATTTGGCATCTCCGGGGGATTTTTCCCGCCTTGCTGATTCATTGAAGGATTTGGAAACCGCTCCTGCCAATCGCCTCTATTACCTGGCAACCTCTCCAGATTATTACATCAGTTCGATCGAAAACCTGGGTTCTGCCGGACTGGCAGACCAATCCAACGGTTGGCGCAGGATCGTGATCGAAAAACCTTTTGGAAGAGACCTGTCTTCAGCCCAGTCTTTGAATACCGAGGTACATAAGGTATTCGATGAATCTCAGGTCTACCGCATCGATCATTTCCTTGGAAAAGAGACTGCCCAAAATATCCAATTCTTCCGCTTTGCCAACACCATCTTTGAACCGATCTGGAATCGAAGATATGTGGACAACATTCAGATCACAGTCACTGAAGATGTGGATGTGGGTCATCGCGCCGGGTATTATGACAATGCCGGTGTCGTACGTGATATGTTTCAGAACCATTTATTGCAGTTATTGGCTTTGGTGGCAATGGAGCCGCCTTCTTCATTTAATGCAGATGCTGTACGCAACGAAAAAATAAAAGTATTTGAAAGCATTCGTCCCATCACAGTCCAGGATACTGTCCGCGGGCAATATGCCGGTTATAACCAGACCGAAGGTGTTGCGTCATGCTCCCAAACCCCAACTTTCGCCGCTCTCAAGTTAAATATTGACAACTGGCGCTGGAAAGGTGTGCCATTCTATCTGCGCTCCGGAAAATCCATGCAGGTTAAAACGACCGAGATCATCATTGAATTCCAACGGCCTCCTCATCTGATGTTCGCCTACCAGGATGCCAGCCACTTCATGCCCAATGTCCTCTCCCTTTGCATCCAGCCGGATGAAGGTATTCACTTGCAGTTCGAAGCCAAACAGCCCGATTCCGAACAATTGATGCTGCCGGTGGATATGGAATTCCATTACAGTGATACCTTCAAAGGTAACCTGCCGGACGCCTATGAACGTCTGCTGCTGGATGCCATTGAGGGAGATGCTTCCCTGTTCACCCGCAGTGACATGATCGAAGCCGCCTGGCGTTTGATCGATCCCATTATCGCCAATTGGGAAAAAGACGATTCGCCTGGTCTGGTGATTTATCCCTCCGGTAGTTGGGGACCCCGTGAATCAAATGCCCTCCTTGAAAGAGATGGACGTACCTGGCATCTAGGTTGCAGTCTGGTCAAATGAAAGTGATCGATAGGATATTAGGCGCAAGGATTTTTAAAGCCAGTCTGCGCACCAAGGTCAGCCTGGTATTCATCCTACCTATCCTGCTCACCTTATCAATCACTTTTTACATCCACTCTCACCAGGAATGGGAAGAATGGCAGGTGATAACCAATACCATCTCCGTCCAGGTTGGGGATATCACTCTCGCCAGTCTCAAACATGCCATGCAGAAGAATGATAAAACCATGCTGGCTGACATTCTATCCAACATCCATCAGGACAGCATTATCCAGCAGCTCTGGATCCTGGATGACAATGGAAAGGTCACCCAAAGCACAACTCCGGTGGATATTGGAAATATCGTCCCGACCTCTCAAACAGGTTGTGTTGAATGTCATCAGATCCCTGCTTCAGACCGGCCTCGATCCATTCGTTTGAATATGGATGTCGATTTCTTGCGTGTATCAGTCCCGATTCCCAATTCAACGGAATGTTACACCTGCCATGATGCCAGTATTCCCCACCTGGGCGTTCTCCTGGTGGATGCTTCGCTGGCTGGTGCCAATGCCCATTTCAAGGAAGAGATGATGATCAATTTCCTTATCACCATCATCTCGCTCACGACCATCCTGTTGATTGCATTCCTGATGGTCAGGTGGCTGATCGAAAGGCGGATCGGGTTGATCTCGGACTCGATTGCCACCTTTGCAGCTGGGGACCATTCTGCCCGCGTGCCAAAGATCTGGCACACATCCGATGAGATCACTGCCCTGGCGGATACCTTCAATTCCATGGCGGATCAACTCACCCGTCAGGCACAGGACATGGAAGAGCGAACCAATGTCCGCGAAATTGCCATCGTTGAAGAACGTGAGCGCATTGGTCGGGAATTGCACGATGGCATCGCCCAGTTCCTCGGGTACGTCACCACCAAGACCCAGGCTGTGCGCGTTTTCTTGGAAAAGAACCAGCTCGGCAAAGCATTGGACAATCTGCGCAATATTGAAGAAGAAACTCGCAAACAAGCCATGGATGTACGCGGCTCCATCCTGGGCTTAAAAGCACTGACTCAGCCAGGACACAGTCTCTCCTCCGATATTGAAGATTACCTGGTCCAATCCAACCGCTTTATGGATGTCCAGGTGAAAGCGAACCTCGATTCAACGGTCGATCAATTCACGGTCGATGGGGAGACCCGCCTCCAGCTCTTGCGTATTTTGCAGGAGGCCATCTCGAACATACGCAAACACGCCCACGCCAGCCATGCCTGGGTTTCCTTAAAAATAATCCATCCCAATATTATGGAGATGCAGGTGCGCGATGACGGGCTGGGTTTTGACACCGGACAGCAACTTCGCGATGGATCCCACCATTTTGGCCTGGCGACCATGCAGGAACGCGCCAAAAGCATTTCTGCTGATTTTGAACTTTCGTCCGGGTATAATAAAGGCACCTCTGTAATAATCAGGTTTGCACTGCCGGAGAAACCTTTATGAGAATTTTTGTCGCCGATGACCACTCCCTCTTCCGGGACGGGGTCATCAGCCTGCTTGAAGCCGGGGGGTACGAAGTGATCGGTCAGGCAGGGGACGGAAAGACTGCCTTGGAAAAGATCTTACTGGTCCACCCTGACTTGGTATTGTTGGATATCAACATGCCGGAAATGGATGGTTTGCAGGTCCTCAAACGCATCAAGAAAACCCACCCCGAGATCTTGGTTGTAATTCTGACTATCTCTGAGGACGAGAGCCACCTGGTCGAAGCCATCCAGTCCGGGGCAGATGGCTATTTGCTCAAACACCTCAACTCCAATGAATTTCTGGATATGATCTCTGGTTTGGCAAGGGGGGAAGCTGCCATCACACGATCGATGGCGAGCCGCCTGTTTAAGCATGTCGGTCAGCAGGCACCGCCTCGTGTCGAACCGGTACTCTCCAACCGCGAAGTGGATGTGCTTCGCTTGGTCGCTGCCGGAAAAGCCAATCGGGAGATCGCAGAGAGCCTTTCCATCAGTGAGAACACGGTAAAATTCCACTTGAAGAATATATTAATTAAACTGAACGTTTCCAACCGCACCGAAGCGGTCATGGTGGCTGTCAAGCGGGAATTGATCTGATTTCAAATTTTACCCAAAATACTACACAAACGGGTAGGGGTATTGTTTCCAATAACTACTCAATCGGCGTTGGGTAATCTACCCTCTTTGAGATTGTTTAATCTTCTCTTAATGTGTATATTTGTGCCAGTTTTCACATGAACTGCCATTGAGAGCGAGTCCATGAAGAAAGTTGTTGTCCTGACAGATTATTCACTGCTGGCGCAGGGAATTGCCTCCCGCTTGCGCCAGTCTTCTCGTTCATTGGAAGTGGTCGTCCTCGACTTTCGCCAGGCGGACGTGATGAATGAGCTTGTCCGCCTTCAACCTCAGGTGGTTATCTATGGCTCTCGAGACGTGGAACAATCTGACCGTTGTCCACTTGGCAGTCTCTTTAATGCCCTGCCAAACCTGACCGTGATCGAGCTAAGCCTGGACAGTTCGAATATTCAATTGATCCGTGGCGGGCAGTACAATGCCGCCGATTGTACTGACCTGGTCAGTATGTTGGAAGATGTCAGCGGGAAGTATCCAGAGGTTCTTGCATCCATTTGACCTCACAAAAGCTGAGAAGAACATGACAAGATTATTCAAACCTTCTGCCCGAACTATACTTATATTGAGCGCTGCCATAATTTTGATCGCGTTGTTGGGCGGATCTGCCATCCAGGCTCTTGCCAACGGACAGATACCTCCTCCTGCCCAGGATGAGGCCACACCATCCGGGCAGACTTCCAATCAAGAGATCAACCCGCACCAGGCTGGCGGATGTCTGGATTGCCATGGTAACCCTCGTCTGGTCGGCAAGACCATCGATGGAGAAACAATTTCATTGTATATTCAACCCGGCGAGCACCTGGGGACATTCCACAACCGTGCAGGAGTCGGCTGTACCAAGTTTTGCCATGAAGCTCAGACCGTTTATCCGCATGAGACTTCAACCATGGACTCTTGTGCTGGTTGCCACTGGCAGACAACAGGTATCAACCAAGCCGGTGACAAGTTGGTCTTCAACCTGCCTTATTCAGATGTGCGCGCAATAGCCATAGAGGTCAACGCCACCTGCCAGAAATGTCACACCGATATTTTTGAGACAACAACCGACAGCGCTCACACCCGCATTTTCCTGGAAGGCAACCGCTATGCCCCGCTGTGTTCGGATTGCCATGGCGCCCATGACATTCAGAAACCGGACCGCTCCGGCATTTCAGGCATCTGCAAGAAATGCCACCTGGCAGAATATTCCACCTATAAAGGAAGTGTGCACGGTTCCGCTCTCGAGGCAAACTCGAATCCGGATGTACCCACCTGCGCGAATTGCCATGGTTCTCACCTGGTCAGCGGACCAACCACTTCCAACTTCCGCGAGCAGACTGTCAAGATCTGCGGGGATTGTCATTCAAACAAGTCCATCATGGATAAATACGGCATTTCAACCAACGTCCTTTCAACTTATATGGACGATGTCCATGGTTTGATCGATTGGTTCCGCAAGACCAACCTCGAGAATATCACCCGCGCCACCTGCTATGATTGCCATGGCAAGCACAATATCCTCAGCCCGGATAACCCCGCCTCCAAGGTTTATCCGGAAAACCTGCAATCCACCTGCCAGGAATGCCACAAGGATACCAATATCCGCTTTCCGCAGACCTGGCTCAGCCATAAGAGAGTTAACCTTAAGGAAAATCCCGGCTTGACCATTGCCAACACGGTCTCATGGATCGTAGTTGTTGCCGCCGCCATGCTCATTTTGTTCCTGATCGGTCTGGATGTTCGCCGGCGCTTAATAAAACGTCGCCTGCTAGAAGCACAGGTCGAACCGAAAGTGGAAGAGGAAAAATCGACTGATGACTGATCCCATCGAGATCTCCGCACCGCACGCAGCCTTAAAAAGCTCGCGCACCCTTGCTGTCAGCGAACGCCAGGCAAAGTCTGCCCTGGCGCGCCTCAAGACAGACAGGTCCGGTATTCCCTATGTTGTCCGCTTTCCTCTCCTCATCCGTGTCCTGCACGCCTTCCTTCTTCTCTCGGTCACAGTCCTGGCTTTTACCGGGCTGGCTCAGGTCTTGCACGGAAATTTCTTGGGTGCTGACATGCTGCGACTTCTGGGAGGTTTGGATTCCGCCCAGGGCGTTCATCATACCTTCGCAATTCTTCTGGGCATTGTTGCTCTCTTCCATTTGCTCGATGTCTTCGAAAGCTTTTTCGTCCGCCGCCAGGTGCCAGCCATGGCTATCCGCTTGAAAGACTTGGCGGATGCGTTTCAGACCCTCAAGGTCGACCTCGGCATTTCCAAAAAGATACCCGCTCATGACCGCTTTACAGTCGAGCAAAAGGTTGTCTATTTCGTCGTTGCCCTGGGGTTTCTTGTGCAGGGAGTGACCGGACTGATGCGCTTGTTTCCCATCCGGGTGACCGAATTCCTGCCCGGCATCGTCGTCACTTATGCCGGCATCCTGCACCGCTGGGATGCCATCCTGATCATCCTGGTCGTGTTCATCTGGCATCTCTACCAGGTGCATGTCCGCGATCATAATTTGAGCATTTTCACCAGCCGCATGACGATCCCCGAGATGCAGTCGGTTCATCCGCTCGAGCTGGAATATCTGCAAAAAGCTGCTGCTTCAGTGGGCAGTTCCACCTGGCCGGTCAAGATCGAGATGAACACAACTGAACACGCGGAAGCACAGGTCAAGACCACCAAACCAACCCTGCCAGATGAACCTGCACCCGCCAGCACGCAGGATCCGCAAGAATAATTATTCGTCAAGGAACCACGCATGTCGCTTTCGAAGAAAATTCGCAGGAGATTTCACTGGCCAAAGATCACCTTTGACCTCGCCCGACCGGTTGACCGCCTTAAACTGGCGATCGGGTTGGTTGTGGGTCTGGTTGTGTTGATCGGCATCGGCATCGCCGGTGTCAAGACCTATGATTACACCGAAAGCTCGAGTTTTTGCGGCACAACCTGCCATGTCATGGACCCGCAGTACGTGCGCTTCGAACAATCTCCGCACGCCAACGTGGCTTGCGCCCAATGCCATATTGGTCCGGGAGCCTCCTTCTTTGTCCGCTCAAAGATCGACGGTCTGCGCCAGGTGTATGCCACCATCTTTGACACCTACAGCCGCCCGATCAAAAGCCCGGTCAAGAACCTGCGCCCTGCACGCGAGACCTGTGAGACGTGTCATTCTCCGACCACCTTCAAGGACAACATTGTCAAGACCATCCAGCATTATGACAATAACACTGCCAATACTCCCATCCAGACCACCCTCATCCTCAAGATGGGAGGCTGGCAGGAATCGACCGGTATCATCCAGGGCATCCACTGGCATGTCAGCAGTGAGATCTATTACATCGCAGCCGACGATCAACGTCAGTCCATGTTGTATGTGGGTGTCAAACAAAAGGATGGGTCGTTGCAGGAATATTTCTCACGCGACTTGGTTGGGATGAATCAGACTGCCTTCGTCCGCCAGGCGCGCGACGAAGGTCGCATGCGCCTGATGGATTGCATCGATTGTCATAATCGTACTGCCCATTACATTCCCTACCCGGAGCAGGCAGTTGACCAGGCGATCGCCGATGGACTCATCTCCCGAAACCTCCCCAGCATCCGCCAGCGTGCCGTGGAATTGATCAAGGTCAAATACGCAGACCAGGCTGAAGCCTATGCAACTTTTGAAAAATTGACCGGTGAATATTCCAGCACTGGCAATGGCAAACTGGCTTCCACCAACCCGGCTTTCAGCCAGGTGGATGCCCAGCTAGTGACTCAGACAGTTGATGCCCTCAAGAAGATCTATGACATGAACTCGTTTCCGGATATGGCTACAAATTGGCAGACCAACCCCAATAATGAGAAGCACACTCCTTTCCTGGGTTGTTTCCGCTGCCACAACGATTCCTTGATCTCCGTCGATGCCTCCAACACCGAACGCAAGACCATCAGTGCCGAGTGCAACCTGTGTCACACCGTGCCAATCACCGGGCGCGGCAGTGAGACCCTTGTGGAAGCTCCGGTCATCGTCGGCACCGCTCCCGCCTCACACAATGATTACAGTTGGACCATTACCCACCGCTCCATCACCGAGGCGCAAAAGCAGGAATGTTATGTCTGTCATGGCACCGGTTTTTGCAACAATGGTGCCTGCCATAATCTCAACCACCCCGAGGACATGCTTTTCGTCCATGCCGAGGAATACAAGAAAGCCGGCGGTCAGGTCTGTTACACCTGCCACCAGAACATCACCTGTGCCCGCTGCCATCCCGGCGGTGTCATCCAGAATCCATAATTTAGAGAGAATCATGCAAAAGATACGAGATTTCGTCAATTCATTTGTTCAAAAATACCTGTCCTCTTCCAGGCAGGTCACCCGCATCATCATCTATGCGGTCATTGCCCTGCTCCTGGTGGTGGGCAGTTTTGCCGGATATTACTGGTTTGATCGCTTTTATTCCCCCCAACAGAGTGTGGAGCAGATCACCGTGGCTCAAGCCGAACAAGCCGTGCAGGCCAACCCGACTGATCTGAAGACTCGTCTGATATTGGCTGAAACCTACCTGGTTTATGGCAGATATGAGGATGCTCTTTCGCATGCCACCCAGGTCTTTACCCAGGATCCGACCCTGCAGGGTGCCTGGCTGGTAATGGGTGTTGCCAATTATTTTATTGGCAAACCTGCCGATGCCATTACTCCCCTCACCAATTATGTGGATGCCTTCAAGGATGAGGAAATGCCCGGGCTGGATAAAAAACTGCAGGAAGCCTCCTATTACCTGGGACTCAGCTATCTCAATCTTGACCAACCGGATAAAGCCATCCTGCCCCTCGAACAGACCGTCGGTTGGAGCCAGCTGGATGCGGATGCCATGTACAAACTCGGTCTGGCTTATGCTGGCGTGAAGCGCTATGAAGATGCTGTCAATATGTATGCCAAAGCCATCAGTTTCGTGCCCAATTTCGCTGAAGCCTACCAGGCTATGGCGGATGCCTACGACCTCGGTGGCAAACCTGAACTGGGTGATTATGCCCGCGGTATGCTGGCATATTCCAAAAAGGATTACCCGGCTGCCTTAAAACTGCTTCTGAAATCTGCCAAAGCTTTTCCGGACTATGCCCCCATCTTTGCTGGTTTGGGCTTGACTTATGAAGCCCAGAACGACCTGGTGAATGCCAAGGTATCTTTTGAAACAGCGGTAACTCTTGACCCCAATAATTACACAGCCAAACGTGGTATTGAGCGTGTGGCTGCACTTCTGAACAAATAGGTTGAACTGATGACAACTCCCGAACTTGATGAGATCGATACCGCTCCAACGCCTGAAATCGATGCCCCGCAGACACCCGATATCGAAACGCCTCCGACCCCCGGCCGGGAGGAGGAAGAAAAGAAACGCCGTATTCTTCTCCTTGTCCTTTTGCTCCTGCTCCTGTGTCTGTGCGCCTCGGGCTGTCTTTTCCTGCGCTACATTCTAAAACCAGCACCTATCACCGATATTGTCCCGGTTGCCCCGGTTCAGGGTATCCCACCCACCTATGTCAAGATGATCACCGGTGTGGATGGACCCATGGGCGTGGCGGTTTCCCCGGATGCTCAACGACTTTATGTATCTGAAAGCAATGGTGACCGCCTGGTCAAGGTCTTTGACCGGGATGGCAAATTACTGTTCAGTTTCTTCCCGCCCGGCACGACCAAAACCAACCGCAATCCGACTTATATCGCCGTCGGTTCGGATGGGCGTGTTTATTTGAGCGAGCATTACAACCATGTCATTGACATCTTTGATGCCGATGGGAATTTCATTGATGCCATCATCGATCGGGACGTGACCCTGACGAAATTCCTTGCGACCAAGAGCACTGCCATCGTACCACCCGGATCGGTTTTTTTCTATGACAATATCAGCAAACGG
>Ga0315286_10000308_pt1 | contig 40169 bp, 23 predicted proteins | sample YL17G10_0_MG_FD_205038 | JGI IMG/M metagenome (GOLD analysis project Ga0315286, IMG submission 205038) | Sediment microbial communities from Yellowstone Lake, YNP, Wyoming, USA - YL17G10_0 | ecosystem: Environmental > Aquatic > Freshwater > Lake > Sediment | place: USA: Wyoming | collected...
CCGGCTCCTGGCCATATGCGTTAGTCACACCAAGGTCCATGACCTGGTTTGCTTTTCTATATAAATAATTATATATTGAATTTACGTTCATATCTTAGATATTATTATTCTCCTTTGATAAGAATTAACCGGATTGATACTTACACCCATTCGATCACTCCTATTTATATCGAACCGTTTTATGGAAAATTTCAATTTATTTTATTACGCGGACGGCTATTTTATGACAGTAAATGCTCCGGTTAACGGCGCGCCATTATCAAATGCTACCTGGAAAAAGTAGACGCCTGGAGCCAGAGATGCACCATTTACTTTTCCATCCCATGCTACCATGGCATCTGCATTATCCTGGGCATACGTGGAGACGTCTTCAGTGTTCAAGGTTTTGACTTCCATCCCCGCGATATTAAACACCTTTACAGCAACAGTTTTAGCTGTAGAGGGAACATTAAACTTGAATCGTAGCGCACTGCCGCTTTTTATCGGGTTTGGAATGGTGTAAGTCTTTAATCCTTTCGGGGGAGGCAGGCTCACGTCTATGAATTGCACATTTTGCGTAGCTTTCTCTACAACAACAAAGGATGTGGTCGCGGCAGCCGTATTCCCCGCTTCATCTTTAGCGGTTAGAGTAACAGAATGCTGGCCTTCAGCGGTATAAGGGCTTTTATTGCCGGTAACCGCGATCTTTTCCTTAGGACTGACATTGTCGCTTACCGTACAACTCAATGTAATCGGGCCTTTGGTAGGACTCGCTACATGATCAATGGTGATCGACGGCGGAGCAACATCTTTTATTATCGATAGCTCCGGGTCTCCTAATAGGGCAAATGATAAAAGAATGTATTTCAATGCGGGATCTGTTGTTATGTCCCACTTTTGCATCCATTCTATATTTGCTTTATAGAAACTGTCTCCTGGTTTATAAGTCCCGGAAAAAAAGTACTTCCAGAAAAGGTTGCCTTTAACAGCTGAGTAGTCGCCGTTTTTAGGCCCGTCGGCAGCTTCTCTCATACATCCGATAAAAGCGATCGCGCCGCCCGTGGATTTTTTAATGAGTTTTTCTCCCATACTAAAATCGTTCTGCCTGCGGTCATAATATGCATTAAGACATGCTTGGCTGTACCATAGTAATGGCCTGGCATTATTTATGTTGGATATATCTGATGACGCGCTAAAATATGCCACCCCTTCGGCAGATACGCTGTCAGAATTGCCATGTCCAGTGGTCTTTACAAATGCATTGTTCCCATTGTTTATTTGATCCAGCATGTTGCCTTTATTTAGATTATTATTTTTTGAATATAGCCTAGTTATTGAGACTGCGTTAGGAATGTAATTAGAAGCTAGATACTCACAATCGGCACTGTGATCTCCTGAATTAGGATCTGCCTCCATTCTGGCCCCAACCAATAAAAACCTAGGATCAGAGGGAGGAACATAGTTTACGATCTTATTCACCATATTAGCCATTTCTTCCGTGGTCTGGGCCGGCAGTCTTCCCACATATACCCTGGGAGTGAGGTTTATTTCACTTGCGCTATATGTCCCATCATTATTGCCGTCCCAATTGCCATCCAAACCGGCATAATAATACTCAGCGGGAACATAATAATATCTGCCCGCCCCTTCCTTGTTTGGGAAATATATATATCTGATCGGGATCTCCCAAGGTTTGTCTATGTTAGCAGGATTTATGGTCGGATCCGTCACCGGGTCATCTGCCCCATCCGCATCCCCGGCCAGAAGCACCCACTTTAAGTCGTTATTCTGATATTTATCCTTAATGTAATTCCTTATCTTTTCTTGGGTATCCCGGCCGGAAATATCGTTGGCGGGATCCATTAGCCATTCCAGGGTCTTAAGTTCCACTTTCAGTCCCTGAGAAGTTTTCTTGTTCACCAAGGGCTGCAGGGAACCTACGAACATATCGCGGGTGACGATAAGGTAATCGATCTTTTCCGGAGAGTCCGGCTCCTGGCCATATGCGTTAGTCACACCAAGGTCCATGACCTGGTTTGCTTTTCTATATAAATAATTATATATTGAATTTACGTTCATATCTTAGATATTATTATTCTCCTTTGATAAGAATTGACCGGATCGATGCTTACACCCATTTGATCACTCCTATTTATATCGAACCGTTTTCTGGAAAATTTCACTTTATTTTATTACGCGGACGGCTATTTTGGCGAAATTTCAGTTCTTGAGAGCTTCTGTTTTAAATGAATAGATCCATATCAATAGGTTCGCCCTGCTTGATCTTCTGGAGCATAGCCAATGCCTGGATGGCAAACATGGTGCACCAGGAGTTGGGGTCCTTTTCGCGTATGCCGTTCACCCTAAAGCCATATTGGAAACCGCCGCGCTGTTTCTTTTCTTTAGTTCGATCCTGGTAGACGCTTTGCAGATGATCCGCCAGAACCTCCAGATCTTTGAGATAACTCTTATCTAAGAACCCATAATGTACCGCGAGGAGGCCTAATCGCAAGGATTGGGCCAGAACATCGGCTCTTTCATATCTATTAAATTCTTTGCCGTCATAGAGCCTAGCTATGCCCCCGCCGGGAAGTTGGTTATCCAGTATCCATGTAATTGCTTTGACAGCGCCTTGGATAAATTCATCTGATAAGGTATTGTCACCTTCCTTTTTCAAAAATAAACCGGCGAACAGGAGCCCTTCCGCCGCATAAAGGTGAGGATGCGCATCCGTCTTTTTCTCAAAACTGATAAAGCGGCCGTCTATTTCTTGAGACGCAAAAGCCCATTTGCAAACTTTGATAGCAGCATTTTTGCATTGGCTTGCCAGCTCCTTATCCTCTTTAATTTCAGAATCTTTTAGTACACTATAGAAATTAAGCAATCCCAGGGCGAGCTTGGCATGGTGGGGGCCTCCTACCGTAGCCCAATAATCCCCGGTGTCATCGTTTACGTCGCCGCTTTTAGGGTCACAAAGCGCGTTAAACGATCCGTCTCTTTGCATATATAGGAGTAAACGGGCGATTTCCTTTGCGTTTTCGAGGTATTCGGGTCGCCGGGTTTCGTTATAAAGATTAACCAGGCCATTTAAGATCATCCCGTTATCAAAGGAGAAAATATCAGTATTATGTGAATAGATTTTAGCGTCGTCCTCATCATGGAAATTTCTTGCCCGGGCCCCTTTGCCTTTAACCTCACCTTTCGCATTAATAATTTCTAAGGCATGCTGAATAAGCCAGTTGCCGGCTTTTATCGCGTTGTCAACAAGAGGCTCCCCGGGATTAAGCCTGTTTAAATATAAAAGGGCGGTTATTCCATAGCCGGTAGATTCGGGATAAATATAACTATATTTTTTGCTTTCAGGATCAAAAAATGCATATAAAAAGCCGTCTTTATTCTGGATGCCTGAAGCAGTTAACCACTTGCCGGCTTCTTTTATAGATTGGTTAAAATTATAAACTTCCCCTACAGCGAAGTCCGGGGTAATGGTAAAAACGGGAACCGGCATTCCCTTGATTTTTTCAGGTTTTGCGGGCCCACGAGAAGTATATCCAAAATGATGCATTAGGCCCCACAGAATAAATTTTGCGGCATCGCCATTTCCGTAGACAGGGATTTTATTGGCCATTTTATTATACTCAACATCATCACAAAGCAGGCTTTCTATTGCTTCTCTAAGAATTTCCGGCTTTCCCGGGTTTACCAGCTTGCCGCAGCCGGCTGCGATGGCTTCCATGCGTTCGGTTTTCGTCCTAAGAACCAGAGTGGGTTTCCCCAGATAGCAAACTTCTTCCTGGATACTCCCGGAATCCGTAAGGATAAGACGGGATGCTTTCATGAGAGCCACAAATTCAGGATAAGGAAGAGAAAAAGAATTGATAATTTTAACGGAGCTCTCTTTAAAGAAAGTGGTCGCTTTATCGTGGGTATGAGGATAGCTGATACAAACAAAGCAGGCTTCTTTATCGAATTTATCAGCCAAATCGTGGATATAGTGGAATACATGGGAAGCGGAATCCACTTCAAAGGTTTTTAACTGACGCAATACGATCAGGACTATTTTTTTGTCCGAGGGTATCCCCAATTTATCAAGATCGCAAGATTGGTTCTTGATTTTGTCTATATTATTTAAAGTATCTATAATAGGATTGCCGGTCACATATATGTTTTTGATGGGGATCCCTTCCCGAACAAGGTTATTTTTGGCTCGCATGGTCGGAGCAAAATGTATATCGGCAATAATGGAAATACCTCTGCGGTGGAACTCCTTTAAATAGGGGTCATGCGCATCGAAAGTGCGCAATCCAGCTTCTATATGGGCCACTGGAATATTGTGCCAATAAGCGGCCATGGCTGCCGCAAAGGAAGTGGCCGAATCTCCCTGAACCACGACCATTTCCGGTTCCAATTTAGTCAATACTTTATCTAATTCAGAAAGTATTTTTAATGTTAAACGCTCAGGTTTCGGGAGCCATTCCCTAACCTTTAGCTTATAATCAATGTGAGGAAAACCAAAGAGGTCTGGTATCCCCTCAAGCATTTTCTTGTCCTGACCGGTTGAAATGACGGCAATATTAAAATATCGGGAATATTTTCTTGTCTCCGCTATCACCGGCCCCATTTTTAAGGCTTCCGTGCGGGTCCCAAAGACAAAAGCCAGTTTGAGGGGCCGCTGAGTAGGCATTTTTAAAGGAACTTTTAATTTAGATATTTCAACATTCAATTTTACTTGTCTTCCTTCTCAATCTTGAGGGGATTGATGATAATATTTCCTTCCGGCACATACAGGGATTTATCTTTTAAATTTTTATCTTTCGAAGCGGTAAGGTTCCCATTTAAAAATAAACAGTTTTCCAGGGTGTACTCACCGCCTATTTCATTGAATGGGCGTCCTTTATCTTGCGGGAAAATAACGGTATTTATAATTTTTGCCCCTTTATGAATTATAGTCCTTGCGCCAATGATCGAATTTTTTATCTCGACATCATTTTCAATGGAACAATCATCGCCAATTATTGATGTAGTATCCTTATCTATTCTTGCATCATTGTGGACATTTATTGTGCTCTGCCATCCCCAATCAGTTCTTTTCCACAAGCCCCATTTTGCCTCTCCCTCCTCCAGCCATAAAAGTTTTATATTCTTTTTCATCAAAACATCCATATTGACCTGCCATACTCCAGATCTATCTCCAACGTCCCGCCAGTAGCACTCCTTGGGCATAAGATAAGCCATGATGTTTTTGTTGTCCCGGATAGCTTTAGCGAAGACATGTTCCATATTATAAAAACATAACCTATATTCGTTTTGGCCGTATTCGTTGAGCCTGTCTATTGCCCTACGCAGATCTTCGCGGAGATTCTCAATATTAGTTAGACTTTTTTGTTCCATAATAATGGCCAGAGCTTCCTCCAATTTCTCCTTTTTTCTTAAGATCTCCACTTCTTTTTTAGGATGGGGCCGTTTGGTGATCCGATCGTCACCATTAGGGTGTTTACCGCCGATATATTCCTTAACAAATCTTCCGGAAAGAATATATATTGAAGCATCTATTAGATTGCTTGAGGATTGCTCCCGGGGAAGTCTTCTGTTATAGCTGACAATTTTTTCCATTCGATTGCCGCCGGCCAGTTTATTAAGAAAGAATTTGGTTTCCTCCTTTAGTCCTTTTGCGGGCATGCCCGGTAATGTGACCGTATCATAATTTCCCAGAGTTTCATCCCAAATAGGTCTTACTACCAAAGTAGCATCTGCCCCGCTTTCGATGTGCGCTTCAATTATAGGTCTCAATGCAACATTTTGCACAATGTCACCGTTCAGAACTATGGCGTACTCATCATCTTGTAAATTGCTGTTTACTTCGCCGGCCATATTAACAAGTGAACCGGCCGAACCAAGCAGACCTTCTTCCCTGCAAAAATGGACATCTGCGCCCTTGTAAAAATGCTGCACATACTCTAAATAGTTTTTAACCGCTTCTGTATGTTTCCTGTAGTTTACCCACGTTTTAGGGACCTGCAGTTCGGTTAAGGCCTGTAGAGAGAAGTCTATGATCCTTCGACTGCCGACAGGCACCACCGGCTTTGGGAGCGAGAATTTATTTACAGGCCAGGTTACTTCCCGAAGGTGAAAACCTGTGCCCGCGGACATAATATAACCCTTTACCTTTGCAATATTCATATTTATCACCCTTTATACATCGAACCCTTTGTTGGAAAATTTCACTTTTTGGGCAATTATTTTTGTGGTTAAAATGCGAAATAACCTACTTATCAAACCTGTCGACCAGCTCAATTAAACATTTGACCTGGCTTGTAATTTCCTCCGGATTTTTTTCGGCTATAATTGAGGAGGGTTCGATATTCAATAACAGCGGCTTTTGATCCTTCATCAAAGCCCGGTATCGCAAAATAGATCTAAGAATATCAATTGCTTCGGGCATAGTGTAAAAAGGCAAGTGAGAATCATACCAATGCCCGTTCTCAAAAGCTGGAGCATTGATATGAATTTCCCTTAATTTTCCCGGTCTGGAGATCAGGCCGAGAGCAAATGACTGAGCACTAAAACCCTTTCTTTTAGGGTCTCTCCTGTGCGAAGTTACTATAGCATGCCCGATGTCATATACTGCCGTAACTTTTTTGTTCTCTAAAAGAGAGTAGAAATTTGCCGGCTCCCATGTCCATTCATAAGCGCCGCCAGAATTGTAATCGAGGTTTTCTATGGATATAGTCCCTTTATAGAACCTTTCATAGCTTTTTAAGATCCTCTCCAGGGCATTAGCAACAGAAGACAAGGTCTTTTCCTTGTTCAGGCTGCGTCCTCCTATGGCATAATTATGGTCGTCCTTTCCGGTAGTCCCGATATACAGGCTGGAAAATCCCGCGTGGACTGAAATGGCCGATATTTTACCGGCTCCCAAATAATTAAATATCTTAAAAACCGGCGAACTAATATCGGTCAGGGATCTTACGTCTTCACGATTAACCAGGTTTAAAGTGGCGGCAGAATGGGATCTATTCGTCCCCTTGTACTGCAGATGCAAGGAAAACGTATCAGGGGGGATCGCAAGATTATTTAAACCGGCTATTCTGGAAGCATCTAATTCCTTCAATTCTAAATTATACGGCCTGCCCGATCCCTTTATTAATTTGCCTATTTTATTTATCTGATTTATATAAGCGGGGTTCTCTATGCTTAAGAAGCGGGTGGTCCCGATCGAAATATGGCTCATCTTTTTACCGTCGATCGATTATCGGGTTTAGCGGAGGCTGTGAACCAGTGATAAAAATCACTGTTCATTATTTCTATCTTGAAGAATTTTTCCAGCATTCCTATTACATCGTTCTTTAGACAGGGTAATAGCCTGATATATCCTTTGCGGCCAAAATAGTTATAAACAGCTTGATTGAAGGAAATAGCCAGGGCTGCATGGAACTTAAAATCCAGCCAACTGTATTCTAATGGGCTGTGGGTTTTTAGCATAAGCTCGACAAATTTTTCTTTGGCTACAAAGTTTCCAATAAGCATTCCATTTGGCTTTAAGATATCTCTCATTATTGATAATGCTTTAGTGAAATCTGACAGTTCATTTAAGACGTCTATGCATATAACACAATCCGCGGATCCCGGCTTGAACGGATATTTATATAGATCGGCTTCTGCCACTTCTAATTTATTGACATGGGGATTATTTCCTTCTTTTAATTTTTCCTGCGCCATATTTATGGCGTTTTTATTTATGTCTATGGCCAGAACTCTTTCTACATTTCCCAGTCTAAGCAGCTCATCTAATGTTTTTCCGGTCCCGCATCCCAGATCCAAGATGGTTTGCCCCACTGGCAAAGTTTTCACGACGCCGATGGTCATCTCCCTCTGCTTTATGTGGATATTGCCAATTTTGGAGTCCCCTTCAATTTTCCACCTGTTCCAGGGGCTTTCCGCGGCTCGGAACTTCACGACCGAGGCCGGCAAGGGTCTCTGTAAAATAACTTTTGGTAATCCGGATCTAAATCTACCTGCCATGGGTTCTCGCTCCTATTGCTTTTCCCGGTCTTACCGGAGCAAATGTGTCCCAAAAGTTAATATGCGCATTAAGCCAGATGGTCCCCTCCCTGGTAAAATATCCGGGGCCTGTAGAAAGAATGCTCTGGTAATCGACGGCAAGATAGTCAGATAAAGCGTAGGTGATGTGTCCTTCTAGCGTGTAACCCTGATTATCGACAGCTCTAAGTTTATTGCCCGCCTGAACGGAGACAGTTAAACTGTGCGGCAAACCAAAGTTCCAGAAGGTATTTCCCAATGGAAAGGTCCCTACAAGTTTTGCAAATAGACTTAAGTATGCGTCCTTTTGCGCCGCTGGATCAGGCATGCCACTGATAAAATTCACCCCGCCATACAATTGAAATTGTGCCGGGATGTGAATCGGGAGAATCGGGATGTGAATTTTATCCATAAGTGAAGCAAACGGCAATGGATTTAGGATGTTCCCAAATCTCGCCATCAATAACATATTTAAGTAAAAGGGTTTGTCGGTATATGTCCCGCTAATCTGTATTTCATCTTTGTTGTCAAATGAGCCGCCCACAATGTACTGATCGGTTTTTGATCCATTTATCCCCCAATTATGCCCAACTGACAATCCCAATATTTTCATTTCTTTCCCGGCTTGATATCTCAGTGACCATCCTCTGGTATTTTCGATTGTTGAATTTGCCGGATTTGAATCATCGGTCCTGGAATAACCGCCTGTTAAGAAAATGCCAAGATGATCATTCCCCAGGATATCTTTCCTCAGGAGATTAGATATAGGGATATTGCATAATTGCAGGTCTCCGTATGCGCTAAAAGTTTCATTAGACCCGGAAGAATATGTATTTTTTCTAAGCGACCCTTTGATGTCTAGATTGTTGAACAAGAGACCATTGCCTACTTGTGCGTCTCTTCGCCACACCAGGGCATCTAAGTAATTGCGATCGTAATTTCTTGGATCGTAATTTTTTGTCAGCGAGCTGGTTGCGGTTTTTATAAGTTTGTCCAGGTTTTCTTTAAATACTGTTTCGGCATCGTTATAATCCCCGCCAAGCTGATAGATCCTTCCTGACATATTAGTGACCTTGCTTATAATTCTTTCCCCTTCCTGGCTGCTGAGAACATTGCCTGCCAGGTCTTCTTTGACCTTTGTCAAGATCGTCTGGCACATCTCCAGCGCTTTAGAATAATCCTTATTGATCGCCAAATACTGAGCCCTCTCAAGGTGGGCATCTAACTGTATTTCCTTTTCCTCTTCGGTAGGATCGGAAATATCCGACTTGAAGAAGCTTTCAAATTCTTTATATTCTGCATTGGCGCTTAAATATTCACCGGCCCAGCTGAACACTTTTCCCAAGAGCAGCCTGGTTTTTAAGATCGCCAGGCGCTTTTCCGATTTATTCAAGGCGCTTAAGATCTCTGATTTTTCGGCTAAAATAGAACGGCATAAGGAAATGGCCTCTGGATATTTTTGCACAGTAGCCAGGAATTCGGCTGACCCAAAGCTCGCCAGAAAGGCCGCATAGGGATCCTGAGAATAATATTTCATAATATCCTTGTAAAGATCTGAGACCGGCTTCGCCGTTTTCTCGTTATATATAAATCCTATCTGATCCGGTAATTTTATCTGCCTTGATTGAAGATTGGCCCAGCCCAGTTTGATCCAGGTTATGGTCTGGAGCTCCACGCCCGGCATTTTAAATGCTGCCTCATAATAGGGTTCTGCCGATTTTAGAGCCTGCTCGGGATCTGTATTTAAGGCCTCAAGGTTAGCCTTTCCCAGATAAATTCGAGCCTGCGTGTCATTATCCAGTTCTTCAAATTCTTTGGTATTCACGATTTTAGGGACCTTAGTTTTGGAGTTCGCGACTTTAGAATCCTCAAGTTTTGTATATGTATATAAAGTATATATATCTATAGAGTCGGCATAGGCTTGTACCGGATCCATTTGACCGGCTTTAAGATTGGCTATCCCCAGCCGGGCTTCAGCCAGAAGCTGCGCTTTCCGGGGATCTTCTTCTGAAATATTCTCTATGGAGGATTTTGCCTTTTCACAGTAAGATTCGGCCTGTTTTTTATCTCTGCTCTCCCAGAGCCGGCTATATATCTCCCCCAAACCAATATAGGCATCGGCGTTGATTTTTTCCTTATCCTGGTTGGGAGAAGAGATCTTGGTTGTTTCGGTCAATGCCAGGGCATAATAGTCGCCAGCCTTTTTGTAATCTCTTCCTTCCCAGAGAGCGGCATAGATCTTCCCTAAACCATTATAGATTTTCGCTGTAAGCTCCGCCTTGGCAGAGAGGGTATAATCTTTAACCAGGCTCAGCGCTTCCCCGTAATATTTTTCGGCTTCCCCGTATTCTTTTCCGGCGGAACAAAGATCGGCCAAAAGCAAGCAAGCGTCTATTTTTATGCTGTAACGCATGCAATTAACGCTGGTTTCCAGGGCTTTTCGGGCGGCTACATAATCAGGCCCGGTTTCTAATATATTCGCCTTCTTTTTTAAAGTTAGCCAGTATCTGGCTAAAACCTCGCCCGAAACAAGATCAAGTTCTTCTTTCCTTCTGGCAGCCGCCCTGTCGCTGGCCGGTATATATTTTTTGGCCTTATCAACATAGGATATGGCTGTTTCCAGCTTTGATTTGGCGTCAACGTAACGCGACAGGCTAACCTCCAACAGCAACTTTCTAACTAATCCTATATAGGCCCTTCCCGTTAAACCTTTGTTCCCACATTTAGTGATCTCTGTTAAAGTTTTCTCCGCTTTCTCTAACATGGCTTTATTCACGGTTTTCTCGCCGGTTATATTGGCGATAGACGCCAGCTGGATTAAAGTTTCGGCTTGCGTCAGGTCGGCGTCCAATTTTAAACTGCCGCGCAATCCACTGGTATTTATAGCTGCATCAATATAGCTGATCGCGGTTTTCAGTTTGTCTTCGGTTACCCATATCTTCTCTTTGGCTCCAGCAGCGGCAATATAAGCCTTACCCAGCCACAAGTTTGCCTGGGCTGCGATTCGCCTCTTTCCATTATTAGCTACAAATTCCAGATCCTTCATCGCATCATTTAAAAGATCAAGATCGGTTTTCCCCTGATCCCTTAAAATAGAAAACCGCTCGACCTTGTTTTGTCCCCGCACCATATAAACCTCGGCCTGTACCGAAGGCGGCAGATTATCAAGGGAAAGTCCTGTCTTTTCCTGCAGATCTTTCAAGGTTTGTGAGAGGACATCCAAGACCAGGCTTTCGTCGATCATCTGATCGGTCTGTGAAACTTTCACCTTGGCCTGGCCAAGATAAGAGGCGGTTTTATATCTATTATTATCGTAAGGCCATAGATAATTTAACTTGTATCCCAAAACCCTTTTATATTCAGTTTCCGCTTTCGACAATGGGTCATTGGCGGCCGGCGCATCTTCCATCTCTTTATATATAGCGCCTATCTGAAAGAGAGCGTTGGCCCGTTCCAGGCTCAGCTTAACCATCCCCTCGGTGTTATCTGATCTTAATTGGTTAAACTCATCTTCGGCCACAGCGAGAGAATCGAAGATTTTCTGGTACTCTTCCGGTGAAGGGACTTTATCTTGTTCATTTAATTCGGCGCCCAAGGATCCTGCCAATGCAAGCTGCGCCCTTGCATCAAGCTCTTTCCTGTCCTTTTCAGATAGAAGAGGCAGCTTATCCTTTGAAATTATATCTTGGATTAATTCTCCGCAGATCGCCTTGGCTTTTTCAAAATCGTAGAATTCTTCGATTTGCGAGTATATTTCTGCCAGGCCCAGATTGGCCTCTACGTATAGCCTTGGATAATTTTTCCTTATATTCGGCCATTTTAATATTTCCTGATATAACCCCAGGGCAGTCGTTACTTTGATTTTGTCCCTGTCGCTCAGCTTGGCCTGCGTTTTTAAATTTACAAATGTCACCAGTAATTCGGCCAGATTAACCTTTGCGCCCCCCTCTCCTCCGTCATTTCTCAGATTCGGATCGTCAATGAGATTGCCGGGGATATCTTCCGTTAGTCCGGGCAGGTTTAATTTACCGAGACTGTCTTGAAATCTTTTGCAGATATTATTCTTATATTTCGCCGGTAACGCATTATTTATAGCTGTTTCCAGTTTTTTCGCTTTTAGGCGGAGAACATCAGGGGATGGCTGGCCCAGTTGATCCCAAGAGAGCGTGAGCATTATTTCATTGCATTCATCGCGGATCATGATTTTTTGCCCGGATACTTCAGCAAAAACGGCCAGCGGTTCGTGTTCGCCGATCTTTTCAATTATCTTTTTGGATAATGCTCCCGGGAGACCGAAGACCGTATCTTTTTTATCCGCGGGCTTCCCCGATGCGCTCATGCTCTGAGAAGTGGAGGCATTATATGTGTTCGTGTTAATTAAGTTAATTGGAATTGTCATTTATATGCTCCTCCTTCTTCCACAGAAGGGAGCTGAATTCCCAGATGTAAATAGATCTCTCCTCTTAAATAACCGCTCATGCCTTGATAGGCGTCATTTTTCAACAGATCATCGTAAATCGCCTTAGCCATAGCCCGGGCCTTGGGCTGATCTTTATCGATTTTTAACTCTTTCATCCAGCTCGGCCGGTCTTTGTCCAGGGTAAAACATATATTTGGATCGATAGTTAATAGTTCGGCCATGAGTAACAGGGCTTCAACTTTCACATCTATGATCTTGACCCCGGCATATTTTTTATCCTCTAAAACCTTTCGGCAATGGGCCAGGGCCGGCCAATAGTTTTCCTTCAACATTTCTATTTTAGCCAGCTGCAGCTCCGCCTTGCCGGACAGATATCGATTTCCATAAATATTCGTTAAAGCCTTGGACAAAACCGCCGTCAAATCCTTTTCTTGTTCTAAATTCTTACATCCCAGTTCTTGCAAATTGGGGTAGCCGTCCATGCTGGTCAAGGGTAGATTTTTTTCTAAATACTTTTGAGCCAGATCCGGGCGGTTAGTGCGCAAGACCGCGTGAACGGCGATCAATATGGCACGGGCTTCCAGGTCCAATAATCCCCCTTCTTCTTCTTTTTTCCTTGCCAGCGGTTTGCCGACCTCATCCCATTCCAGCACCTTTCGGCAGTAGGTGAGAACTGAAGGAAGGTCCTTATCCAGCCAATCTTTGTCGGAACTATTGGCTAATATTTCGGCTAAAACCAAGGCCGCCGAAGCTCCCAGGTATTTTACGTCCCTCACTCTGCCCTTTTTTTCCCACATCACGAAATTGGACGGGTTTTTTAGCTCTGCTTTTTCCCAATTTACCACCTCAGAGAGAAGTTCCTTGACTTTACTTTCCACTGCAGGCTTATAGATTTCCGGAAGCATAGAGCAGGCCAGAAGGTATTTAGCTCTCGCCTCATAGCCCGGGATGGAATAATCCTGCACGATCTGCGTATTTCTTATCTTTTTATCTTTTAATTCATTAAGTACCCTCGTGCATACTTCATTTGCCTTTTTTTGATCATTATAAGACAGATAAACGCTGGCCATTCCCAGAAGGCAATCAAAGTATAATGGGATGTTCCCATTACCTCTGATGATCTCGGGGCAATTTAAGACTTCTTTTAATTGGTCTAATGCGTATTTTAAATAGATCAACTGGACCCCTCCCAGTTGCTGGTAAAGGTTTGCGAGTTCCACCCGACGCTTATTATTTAACTGGGGGTAGCCGCTTTGAATTATAATAGGCGCATATTGAACCCATCCCAGGTCAACCGGGATCGCGCTCAATATGTTCTTGAAGGCCTCATTTCTTTCGCTAATTTCCTGGAATATGATCTTAAGATAATCCACCTCTGTAAAAGGCCCGGTAATAGGCCCGTTTGGCGGGGTTTTCTTCTTGGATGTTGCGGGTACAGCTGCCCTGTTGGCGCTGCTGACCCCATAATTTTTCGAAGTATTAGAGCTGATATAGATGTTTGACATGCTCATTTCCTCTTATTTAAGTTCTTTACCATTTTTATCATATGCCTTTAGTTCATATTTCCCGGGTCCGTTATAAGTATAAACAATCTGCCCTCTTAGATTTGCGTTCGGTTTATCTAGATCTACATTACGTAGATCTAAATGAATATAGTCTTGTTCGGTAAAAGGATTTTTTGGAATTCTAGAAAAGGTCCCATCCGGCTGAAGGAAATTAGCTATCAAATCACTCAAGGTAACGGTAACGGGTTTATTGGCAGGCCAATTAGCAGGCCGCTTAGGCCTTGGATAATCTCCATTGTGAAGTCGATAGGTTTCTAAGGACCTTGGCAGAGCAGTGCTTTTTAAAAGTTGCACACTGGCTTCCTTACTAAAGCGGGTCCCTTTTCTCACATCTGCTTGCAATATGGCATTGCGAGTTAGTTTAGCCTCTTTCCAAAGAAACTTAAAAATATTTTTATCCAGCTCATTCTCATTGCGATATCTTTCTCTTTCATAAAGCGTCAGCCCCCACAAAGAAAGCAATGCCAGATAGGCCGGCCAAAGGGTATTGGTCAGTGGCCCAATCTCACGGCTTCCAGGTTCTACCCGGTTTCTGGTGGCCGGATCAATACAAAAGCGACAAACCCCCAGGCCGGCCGCTAAAGCGTTTACCAAAAAGAAGTACCCCCAGGTTTGCCTCAAGTTCCAAGGTGGAATTTCGTCGCCAGGAGTAATCCCGGTTGAAACAAAAGGCCCTAATGCGGTTTGAATGGACTTAAATCCTCCCTTGGCCAGGGTGGGAACTATGAGATAGTAGATCCCTTGAAGGCTCCCTAGTGCCCTGATCGGACCAACGCCAGCACTTCCCATATTATTGAGATAGGCGGCAGAATTAGCACCGAACTGAGCGCCCCAAAGCAATGGGAAAAGCGTAGGATCGGCAATTAAAGGCGCCACCCCCCCCTGGCCTCCCGGATTGCCCGGAGTGAACTGAAACAGAGCTGGAGCTGAAGCCATAACATATTTTACCCAGCCATCGTAATACCAGGTAGAGGTATTCCACCAGTCATACCACTGATGAAAGGTAAATAAGGGGGGATATTCCCTCCCCCTCAGCCGGGCTGCTTGATTTTTCAATGACCTGCCGGGGAGAAGAGCATAAAGTAAGTCTGGCAGCAGATAACGGAAGGTTCTGGCTCGACCAAAACCTAAGAAAGCTTCCCATCTTCCCCGCTGGACCAGTAATCTCCCGATCTTTCCAGGCCCGCCTCCTATAGTATGATTTAGCAGATCATATTGCGACCGGTCTCCATAGAAAATAAAGGCCTCCCAGGATCTTTGAGCGTCTTCTACAATGGACTTCCACCATTCCAGGTCAACTTCTAAGCGATTTCCGGTTTCTATGTCTTCTTCTTCCCAGGTAAGTACGTTGGGAGTTCTTTTTTCAGGGTTTGATCTATAGATCTCAACCTCAGGTATTTTTTCTGAATATTTGATCCCCTGGGCATCAGTTACCGTAAGAGTGGCCGAATATATGCCGGGACAGGCAAAACTATGACTAAAGTTGCAGTGGTCGCTTTGGACAACGATATTACCCCCTTGATCTCTAATTTCCCAATGGTATTTCGCAATTTGTCCTGAACCCGGGAGTGAACTCTTTGAACCGTCAAAAATAATCTCTTCGCCTTTTAGCGCCCAAAGTTTATAGGGAAGTACCCGCATATTGCTTGTCCCGGTAAACAGAGCGCTGTTATGCCGATTTCGATCTACTTCACTAACTCCTCCGATCCCCGAAAGACAAAACTTGCCCACATGGGCGTATTTAGCACCGGAATTGAAGCAGAAGAACTGCTTTTGCTCCTGGGTCCCGCTAAGGTTTCCCTGGTCTTTTGTTGAGGACGTGGGAATAACGATATTTTGAGGGCTAAAGATGTTTTCCGTATCTCCCCAGGCGAGAGCGGATGTCCACTTACGGGTAGGGCTCTCTGGATTAGGCTCAAAGTAAACATTCTCCGGTCTGTATATTTCCTGGTCGGACGGCACTAAAACATATTTTTTGGCCGGTTCCCCGCTCGTCTCATCTAAAAGCTCGAATTTAAGACCGGCTTTGACTTGGATAATTGAAACTTCATCCGCATTTTTTAAAGCTTCTCCCATTTTAGGAATATTAGGATCGGAAATACATATTTTCTCATCCTCTTTAACGGTTAATTCGAGATAGCCGAGTTTTTTCCTGTCCCGGGTTATCGACATGCTGAAGAGACGGGGCTGATATTCTTTTAGCTGATATTCTTTTTGCTTTTCCTGGTAAATGGTCTCTGTTTGTCCCGGTATTTTAGCCGTTTCTTTTTTGCCAAGACGGCAAGTTTCTTCCCAATGTTTTGCAGGATCATCCGGATTTTTAAATGTGATCGTTAGGCTGCGATCGGGATTGATCTTTACTTTTTGGATCCAATTAAAATATGGGTGATCGGTAATGTGATCGTAGGGGGTTTTAGTTCCGTTCTTCTGGAACTCTACCGCATCCTTAAGGGAGATCATAAGATGGTCGGTTTTTCTGACGAGCTTTAATCCGCCCTCTATTTTTTGCTGGTCGATGATCTCTTCATAATTCTTGATCTTGCCATTAAAATTAAAGAAATTTCGCTCTTTCCCCTTCATGGAACCTATAACATATTCACTTTTCTCTAATCCATACGCAGTAAAGAATTTCTGTGGGTCCACGATATCCGCCAGAATTGCTTTGGGATCTTGCTCAGCCCCCGGATCAAAGAGCGATCGCTTCGCATCATAAGTATGCTTTTGTCCCACATAGCTTGTAGCTTTAAAGATGAGCGAATCAGCTTGGGGGTTTTTCCTTATCTTTTCGTTTAGCTCATCATAACTTATGGTGGATGGCTCAAAAGGAGGCTGCTCTTTATCCAGAGGAAGATAACGGTAATAAGTTGTGCCGTCATTCCTGGTAAAAGCATATCTGACCACTTTCAACGACCCGATATTAAAGGTGTTGAGCGCCTTAAAAGCATACCGGGATTTGCCCAGATCGATCTCTATCTCTCTGATCTTAATTTGATCTGAATCAGGAAATAGCTGCGGTAAGCGATCATACAGCTCCAGTAAGCGCTTCGGTGGATCGTAATCTTCTATATGGCCGTCTTTATAACTTACTTTCATTCTCCACTTGCTGTTTTTATCCTTCTCCAGTCGCGCTCCGGTTATTCCCGCTGGCAGTTCCTCAATTGTTCCGGTGAGAACCTTGACCTTAGGCGGTTTCCAGGGAACGCAATGCCAGTTTCCATCATTGTCCTTAGCATAGATGTTATAGGCGGACATTTGAATTTGGATATTGGTAAGCTTATCTTCGGGATTTTCCTTTAAAGGCGCCACGCTATCAGATTTTCCCGGCCATGGCAGAGTAATATTTTCTGTTTTAGGATATTCGGTGCGGATGAACATTTTCTCCTGATTTTTCTTTAAAGAGATCAACAGCTCAACAAGATCGCGATCTACGAATTCAGCATCTATGTTTTCAGTATATTTGGCCCGATCAAAGTGAATGGTCCTGGGCGGCATATCATTCCACCACTGCCAACCATCAGAAAGTTCCTCGATTGGTCCTATGTTTTTTTCAGCGTCCCAGGCCGTCCAGATGATAGGGTCCCTGTCATTTTCATCGACACCAGCTCTCCAAATAAGTGTAGGGATTTGTCCGGTATTATCTATCCCCGCTAAATCCGGGGAAGTGGAATAAGCGGCCAATTGATCGTTTTCTAATGTCCTCCAGGCCGCCGCCTCATCTCCTTTTTGATATCGGATCTTTTTACAAGGCAGGAACTCTTTATATATTTCCCCGGTCTTCCTGTCCTTGCGCAGAACTTCCATCAGGGTCAGTCCCAGCCGGGCATAATAGCGATACATGTTCTCGATCTTGGATGCTTCTTTGGGGTTTAGGTTCCTGTATTCTTTTCTAAGGAAGACAACTATTTCAGCTCCGTATCGCTTAAGCAGATCCTGATATTCTCTCTCTATTTCCTCCTGAGATAAATTTCCAGCTCCGGGGTTTGCATTCTCATCACCCGAACGTCCTTGCAGCCATTCTGCCTTCTTTCTAAAACCTTCCCCTTCGTCTTTAATTGTGCTTCCCAAAGTTGCGTGGAAATCGTTTCGATCCTGCCCTTTTTTGCCGACCAGTTCATCGTTGCCAATCCCTTTTATGCCAAAAGCCCCAAAGTCCTTCCCCCTCCAGAGGCCGTTATTTTGATCACTGTAGAGCACGGACAGCTTTGAATATAATTCAATAAGCCCTTGATAAGCGCCGGGAAGATCGTTCTGGTTGAGTTGAGCAACGCTTTTAGCGTAAGATATTTTAACCTCCTGGTGTAGATCGCTAAGTAGATCGTTTATGTATTTTCCCACTTCGCGGTTTTTAAGCAGCTTTTTTCTGCTCTCTGGTGATTCATAAGGATCTACATCGCAAAGGCCAACTAATTGGTAATTGGAACCTTTTCGGGTTAAAACCGTCGTATAGGCCGACAATAAAAATTCATCCGGATTGAAGAAGGGTTTGGTCATTGAGATTGTTTCTCCGTCTGCCCTGGAAGCTTCCTCAACTTCCTGATCGCTTGTCAGCAACCATTTATGCTTAAGATTTCCGATCGTTCCCCAGTTGTTTTTTATGCTATTCCAGGAAGCGTGAGCTTCTGCCGATAAAAGGAGAGAAGCAAAGATCAAATTTATCCCCGGCATGCCTAAAGCATTTGCGGCTAATCCGATCCCCATTCCGGTAACCCAGGGAATTATTGAATAATTTATTGGGTCTGATGTTGGATGAAGCAGATCCGCCAGCGGAATTGTTCCTGATTTTTGATTTGGAGCCAACGGATTCTCGTTCTTTGGGCCCATACTTTCTGCCAGCTTTTCTTTTCGAAATAAGTAATAACCCAGGCCAAGCCCCAGTAAAATACCTTCGGGGCCAAAAAAGTTAAGGTGGGAAATATTGGAAAGCACTGTCCCTCCGACGCCAACCGCATACTTGCCGGTTACCATAATGCGGTAGAGCATGTAGGTGCTGGTTGTAGATATGGCCAGTCCGGAAAACAGGTGATTCCTCAATATATTTGAGATCGTAGTGCGGGGTTCCACATTATCCCGGCGCTCTTTCAAACATTGAAATAGAGACTTCGCAAGAGCAAAGGTATAAATGCTTAAGGGCAAGCCCACCGCAATAAGGGATGCGGTCGGACCCCAGGGAAGCAAAATAGAAATTCCTTGAAAGCCCATAGCTTTGACCGCCATCCCGAAAAATCCCAGCGAAGCCATGGGAGGAACTACTTTTTCTGCCAGGGATAAAATCCCGGATCCTGGATGCCGTTTGCTTTCTTGATGTATAAAATAAGAAAGCACGGGAACCCCGGCTGCTCCCAAAACAACCCAGGTTAAGGGTTTAGAAAACAGGCTGAGGGCAGCGGCGGAAGCGCCCTCCAAGGGAAGCCCTATTGGAGCCGCCAAAACACTGGCGCTTAAGGCCGTGACTATTCCTGAAGCAAAAACAAAAGCCACGGTCGCTTTCTTGAAAGTGGGAGAATGCAGGGCATTCTTTATTCCCTCTTCAAATTTGCGAAGGATGGCTCCGGAACCCGGAAAGAGGCTTTCGGCCAAATCTATGGTCCTGCTCCTGACCGTGGCCTCAAGTTTAGTTTCATCTAATTCAACGTGGTTTTCCCTTTTTTCAAGAGATTGCGCGATGAGGCGGGCCCTTTCGGCAAGCTCAACGACTTCGGCGTGTCCCGCTAAACTTTCCCCCACTAAGGCGGTGTTTTTAATGACTTCCGCCTTTATTCCGGAAATTTCTTCTAAAGAAGCGACCTGCTCTAAAGAACGGAAATCGGCCCGCCTCACATCAGGAATGGAAAGTCTCTGCACTTCGGGAGATAAATACTTTAAGGACGATGAGGCAGTATGGGAAACCACAGGGAAAGACGGCAAGGTAGTGCGTGAAATTGAATTCTGGTGGTTGAAAAGGGTTTTAGATAAAACCTGAGGGCTTATTCCCCTTCCGGCAATATTTATAGATTTATAAAAATAATTTCCGAAATTTCCCATTTTTGTCGTACCTCTGGAGGGGCTGGATCACTTTCCCTCGAAGTGATATTACCCTCCTACCCCTTTCTATATATATATCGACAAAAATTCGATGAAATTTCAATTTTTTCGGGGAAAATTTGAGGAGAGGCTTGAAGTAAAAGCCCCCGATCTATAGAAATACAGATCAGGGGCTGTTTTTCCTACACGGACGGCTATTTTATGACAGTAAATGCTCCGGTTAACGGCACGCCGTTATCAAATGCTACCTGGAAGAAGTAGACGCCTGGAGCCAAAGATACGCCATTGATTTTTCCATCCCATTCTACCATGGCAGTTGGATTAGCTAGAGGGGCATAGCTGGAGACATCTTCAGTGTCCAGGGTTTTGACTTCCATCCCCGCGATATTGAACGCCTTTACAGTGGCAGTTGTAGCCGTAGAGGGGACATCAAACTTAAATTTTATCGCATTACCGCTTTGTATCGGATTAGGAATGGTGTAAGCCTTTAATCCTTCCACGGCAGGCATGCTCGCGCCTATGAATTGCAGATCATCAATCCGTAAATTGAAGTCCGCGCTATACCCTAAAACCACTACCTGGACCCTGCCGCAGGTTATTTTATCTGGCACCGGAATATTTACCAGATAGTACGCCCCGGTAGGAATTTGATCCGGAGTAAGCTCCTGGGTGAGTATGGGGGAACCCCCTTCGGTTTCCTCATAGATCTCAAAGCGGAGCCTGGGAAGGTCCGTTCCCGGATCAGAATCCGGCAAAGTTCCCTTGACCCTTGCTTGAAAATAACAATCCGGACCGGGGTCAATATCTTCACCGACCACTTTTCCGCATCCTACATAAGAATCGGTTCCCTTGAATAACATATAGTCGTCTGTAAAATCCAAGGTGGTATTTCCCCACTTATACCATGAAGAAGCACTTACGACAGGATCATTAAAGTCGTCGATCACCTTAGTATCACTAACCACGCCGCTTGCCCGCACCTTTCCCTGAGCCTTGTAAGGTTTGGCGCTGGCTGCCGCCTTTGACCCGGACATATAAATCTCCATCGAATTTCCCATTTTATATCCCTCCTTTAATTATTCTTTCCTTTTATTTTTCACTCTGAAAAGCGTGACTTTTTTTCCGGTGCTTCCCCCTGCTTTCTTCCCGCTTCTTCCACCTTTACCTTATAGAACTGGGACGCCTTTTCCATATCTTGAGCATACGCATCTTTAAATTTCACCACGACGTTATAGTCGCCAGATTCTACCGGCAGCTTGGTATTTTTATTATTTCCATCCCAAGTCAATTTAAGGGTGGTTCCTGTGATCATATAGCTTTCCTCAAAGACCACTTCTACATTGCTGTTGATTATTTTCAAATCAGCCTTTACCGCATCTTTGGGCACCTTAATGGTCCTAGTGTAGCTTTCATCGTTTTTAGGATCGAAGATAGGGACTTTTTCCTCGGGCTTTACGCCCCCAAACTTCCAGAAAACCGTTGCCTGCGGAGTTGCCCCTAATGCCCCATAGGGAACATACACAAGGTCAATTCCAATGTTGGAGGATTCAAATCCCACTCCAGCGGTTATTCCATTTAAACTACTATAACCTATCCCGGCTTTTAGGATTTTCCATTTTGCCTCAAGACCCACGCCAAGCCTGGCAGGACCTGAAAGGGCATAGTCCAGATCTCCTGAAACTTTTAATTTAAGATCGCCGGCAGTAGTAGGCGCATAGGCGGCGCCCAGGGTCGCTTCCTTCGGACCTTGAATGATATTGCGGCCGCTTAATCCTATGCCGAAATTCTTGGATATTTTATACAGTAATCCGACATCGCCTGATATCGCGGATTGAGTGTTTCCAGCCAGGCTCTCGGAAGTATAGGAAACGTTAACGCCGACAGAGAGATGTTCTTTGATGATCTCCTTGCCGTAGCCTAATTTAGCATGCATAACCTGATCGGTATAATCGGCGCCTTTGATCCCATCATCTGTGATCGTTGTCTGTGCTATGGTATTATAGAAGACATCAAAACCCAGGGTGCCTATCTTTGTAGGCGCGTCCAGACTCACATTCGCATCATTTTTTAAGCCGCCAAACTGTGATAAACCCCCAACCGCGATACTTCCTTCTTTATCCGCTCTGGCCGCCGGGTTCTTGGCAGGATCCTGAGTGCCGCCGGCACTTCCTTCCGCGAAAGTCCATTTTCTATATCTGTTGTACATTGACTCATATGATACGGTTCCAACCTGATCCATGTTTATCGCCCTCCTTTAAAATTTCCTATCTATTTATCGACAGATATCTTCAGGAATTTCACTTTTTTTCTATTTTGCCGCAAGCCCAAAAAGGAAAGATCTTACCATACGACAGCGATCTTTCCGGGTTTGGCTGATGGAGAAAAACGCTCTCCTTTATTATTGTCTGTAGCCCATACGGCGAAAAAGTAAATTCCCGGAGACACTTTCTTTCCGGCAAGATTCGTGCCATCCCACTCAACTTCGTTTAAACCTGTCTGGGTCGGGATGTCCCATATCTCTTGTACGCGTTCCCCTGCGGCATCAAATATCCTTATGACCACATTGCTGGTCGTTGTCCCGTTATCCAAGACTTTCTCCTGTGGATCCTGGGTCATGATAAAAACCAAGGTGGTGGTTCCTCCATTTTGAGGAGAGAAAGGATTGGGATAGTTATGAAGATCCTGTATCGTAAGTTCTTCCGCTTCAAGCTTGAGGACGACGGGATCTATGCCGCTGTTCCCTGCGTTGTCCGTAGTTTCAATCTCCGCTATGTATCTCCTTCCAGACGAAAGGTTGGACATATTTATCTGCATCGAGACTTCTCCGGTTGAAGCGTTATAGGTCAAAGAAGGGGTATCTACGGCATTGCCTCTTTCATCTGTTATGGTCACTTTCACATTATTCCAATCTATTCCAGATACAGCATCTGCAGCCTTAAAAGTAAGCAGTCCATTTTGATCTAACGCCTTATCGGTTACGTCGGGCGCCACTTCATCTGGCCACCACCAGCTTTTCGCCATCGCAGTAGCCCAGGATGCGGCTGCTCCGGCAGAAGAATTCGGGGTCCAATCCACTACTTCTCCTACGGCTTCTTCCACCTTATTATCAGAGAAGTAGTTCGCGAATTTCACATAACTATAATCTCCTTCCAGGTCCTGCATCCAATCATTGATCCAGGCGCTTTTATCGTAGCCGGCTTTCTCGGCACAGGCAATGTCTCCTTCTCCCAGGATCACATCTTGAATATTATTGGCCTGGAGGGAACTTACAATAGTGCTAAAACAGGTCTCAGCCATCTCTTTATGGGTACGCCAGGGAACTCCAAAGTTGAAGAGATGGGGGGCTATGACCTTAACTTCCGGGATCCAATAATCCATTATATTATCTGAAGGTTCCCAGTTTGGGCCGAACACCCAAGTTATATTTTGAGCCCCCACCTCTTTGGCCAGAGCAATTAAATGCGTAAAAGATGCTTTATACTCTTCAGGAACGCCGCTCCATGGATATCTATAATCCCAGTTGGTAGGTACATTCATTTCCGGGGCCCATTCTATGATCACAGAATAACCCAGGTCCTTTATAGCGCCGAATTGGCTCCTGAAATAGGTATCGTGATCATAATTATTGATGGATATTAAGGTATAACTATCTCTCCATCCGCCAGTCGCTAACCACTTATAGGGCAACAACTTTATCCAGGGGACTTTATGCCGGGCATGGACTTTATCGCAGAAGGATTTTGCGTATATGCTAAAATCAAGATATTGCTGGTCAGTGCTTGTATCCCAATCCCCCCCCATAGCAAGGAACAGTGTAATTCCAGCCGGGTCTCCGCCCAAACCGGCAAAGTCGGTCATAGCCTGGTCTATGGTATCGGCGCTGTTGGACTGCACATAGGCCGCCAAGAAACGCTTATCATCCGGAGGAAATTGAAGCTCGCCGCGATACTCCTGCTCCACGCTCGAACTTACGGATTGCGATTGTTTCTTAGTCCAACCTTGAGGGACTTTTGGTGTTACTGAGGAACTTGCTCCGCTTACTCCATTTATTGCCATTTTTAATCTCCTAGAATTTGTATTTTACGGATAATTCGTGACAGTCATCCAGATATGTCATCGGATTAAAGGCGTAATTGAATTCCATTTTTTTGATCTTGAATCCAACTCCTACCGCTATAGTTCCTGCGTTTGGAATGAATTGATTTTTCGCGTAACCGAATCTTAATTGAAATACATTGTTATAATCATATTCCAGGCCTACCGAGGGCGTCATGAACCCTTCCGCTATCTTGGTTTTGCCAGGCACATCCGGAACCGGTTCTGTTAAAGCGAAAACATATCCCGGTTTATTTAATTTAAAGTCTATTAAAAGCTTCAAGTAGCCCTCTTTAGGAGAAGGGAGGTTGGTGCTAAATCCTATGATGCCTTGATAAGGCAGTGTAGTTCCATATTTGTCGCTTCCTATATTTTGAAAGCTTACTCCCATCTCAAATTTATGCTCGAAAAGTGAGAAAGGGAAAAGACCTCCCAAGCCGCAAGTAAGCGCGCTCAATACTTCTTGATCTCCCACACTTCCTTTCGCAATCCCTATTTCAGCCCCCACACTGAATGTATAATTTTTTATTAGGCGATTAATAGTGTGCCCATATCCAACTTTGACAGCCCAAGAATTCGCCGACAAAGAACCTGTTTTTTCATCGCTGCTGTCCCTCTCATCTACGTCCCCGATCCCGGTAATTTTAATCCCTGCTTTTAAAGCGGATTCCTTAAAAGGATGGATATAGCTTAAACAGCTATCGCTGGCTATTCCAAAGCGGGATTCACCACGAAAGGAGATTTCTTTGCTCTTCTCTTTAGGAAGAGCGGCCGGGTTGCGGGAGCTTCTTACTCCTCCTGTTTCAGCCATGCCCGAACTTATAGTGTCCCAACCTTTATTTAAAAAGGCGGCACCCGGTGCAACATTAGTAACTTCAGCGCCTGCCATATTTATATGTTCCCCTATCAGATATTTATCGTTAATAACTCTTGGGAATTTCACTTAAAATGGAAAGATTTTTTGGGGAGTGTTTAGCGCGGCGATCGTAACGGCTCTTTTGTTGTATTTCGGTCTATATTTTGACGTTTATCAGTTCAAAGTTGTTCCGGAACAGTTGCTCGGCCATTTTTTCCTTCGCATTTTTATCATTGCCCAGTAAAACATTCAGGACCGCCTTTACCTTGTGCGCCATCATTTCATAAAATTTGCTGTAGCTTAATCCGCCCAGGAATGGCTGAGGATCAAAATTAGCCGCCTGCTGCGGGCCTTTCATTCCAAGGAACAGATTTCTGGGCGATTCCCAAACCTCGAACTTACCGCCTCCCGCCAGGGTCATCTCCGAGAACTCGTCCCCCATCCAGGAATCCACGCCTATCATGTTGATCAATTTTTTATTGCCGCCGCTGTTTACCCAGGTTGCCTTTGTCACCAGATTTAAGGCGCGGGGGATATTTCGCAACGCTTCCGCGCCTTTGATCAAAGTGTCCACTGTCATCCCGTAAAATGTCGAGTTCAAAACTTCAGGCGCCTTGCCCGTTTCTATATAAGAGTAAGGTATCCTCGGGGTCTCGATAAGTTTATTGTTGGCAAAGAACCCTCCCATCTGGTTGTTCGCATTCGCGATCGTGATCGCGAACATCGAAGCTTCCAGTGAATTCATCTTTGCTGTCAATGCCGGATAAAGATAATACCAGAGGAATTCATCGCTATTGGAGCTTGCGACCAGCTTTATGCCTAAGTTCTTCATTGCCTGAAGTATGCCGTATTGATACCCGAGTATTGCATTGTCTCCGTGGCCTGCCGGGTAATCTTCCTCGAGCGGGACCTTTAGGCCAGCCACGTCATATCGCTTGACCACCCTTTGGTTCCAGAACAGCACATCATCCTCCCAATCGGCTGCTTCGGGACCGCTCCTTACGAAATGTATGAAATGGTTCGCAGTGGAAGAAGTTGTCATAAGGAACAAAGGTGTTTCCCTCCCTACGCGGTTTCCGAACATTCTTATAATATTTGCCGCAAGGCCAAGGAACGTAGCATCGGCGCCTGGGATCGGGTATAAACATCTTGGCGTATCCGAAGTAATGCGGTATTTCTTTGCGTAATCTTCATATTTTGGAAGTTCCTTGGCCGCCCTCGTTCCCGCCCCGCCAACAGGGATCATGCCGCACATTCCCTCTTCTTTTATCCTCTGAAGGCCGTCTTCATATGCGGCTAAAAAATCTTGCGGGCTAACGAAAAGGAATTTGCCGCCGTCCTGATTCCTGGGGTCTTCCTTTGGAAGCATGCCTTTAGTGAATGCCAGCATGTCTTTTCTCGAAGTAGGATTAAACTCATTTGGGCTCACCCTATTGCCCATTTCAAGCATTATTTGCTGCTCCTTAAATAACGCCTCAGCCTCAACTGAAGTGCTGTTCGCGGGAAGCTTGTTTTTTTCGCCCAGAAGGGTTGTCCTTTTGGAGACCTCAGTTTCAATTTCTTTTTGCAAAGACCTGTCAAAGTTCCTGAATCTCAAGGCTTCCTGTGTGCCGCTTCGCCTGATCGATTCTGCAGTTGTGAACCTCATGCGACATTCTTTCGGGATTGCATCTCTAAATAATCCGGATCTGCTGACCATGTTTAACATCCTTCAATCAAATATTTGCCGCAACAGGCGCATTTAAAACGCTTGATTGCTCAAAGAACTATCGGTGTTTCTTAAGAGAAATTTCAGTTTAAATATAAATTTATTTCTGCTAAAATCTACCTGTTATGCCAATGACTCTAACCGAAAAGATACTTGCCGCTCACTGCGGCAGGGCTGATGTGAAGCCGGGCGAACTGATCAACGCGAGAGTTGATCTTGTGCTCGGCAACGACATAACCGCGCCTCCGGCAATAAAGGAATTCGAAAGGATCGGTGTTGACAGGGTATTCGACAAGGACAAAGTCGCCCTTGTTCCTGACCATTTCACCCCGAACAAGGACATAAAGAGCGCCGAACAGGTGAAGATGATGAGGGAATTCGCAAGAAAATATCAGATAACCAACTTCTTTGAGATCGGCTGCGTCGGGATAGAACACGCGCTCCTTCCCGAGCTTGGATTGACGCTTCCCGGCGATCTTATTATCGGGGCTGACTCGCACACCTGCACGTATGGGGCTCTCGGGGCGTTCTCAACAGGCGTCGGCTCAACTGACATGGCTGCGGCAATGGCGACAGGCGAGGTATGGCTCAAGGTCCCGGAAACCATCAAATTCATATACAACGGCAAGCTTAACAAATGGGTGGAAGGGAAAGACCTTATACTTTACACGATTGGCAATATCGGAGTGGATGGCGCTCGTTATATGGCAATGGAATTCACCGGCAATGCTATCAAGTCACTTTCGATGGACCAGAGGTTCACTATGGCGAACATGGCTATCGAGGCCGGTGGAAAGAACGGCATTATAGAGCCGGATGACATAACAATTAGATATGTTAAAGAAGTAATAAAGCGCAATAACATCAAGCGGGCATATACATTATATAAGAGCGATGCGGATGCGAAATATTCAAAAGTGATCGAATATAAATGCGGTGATATCGAGCCGCAGGTTGCGTTCCCGAGTTTGCCGTCAAACACAAAGCCGATCTCAAAGGTCGGCAATATTAAGCTCGATCAGGTCGTAATCGGCTCCTGTACGAATGGCCGCATTGAGGACATGAGGATCGCGGCAAAAATATTAAAAGGTAAAAAGAAGCATAAAGATCTTAGGGTTATAATACTTCCGGCAACGCAAAGGGTCGTGAAGCAGATGATAAAGGAAGGCATTGTGGATGTTTTCATCGATGCTCAGTGCGCCGTGTCCACGCCTACCTGCGGTCCGTGCCTCGGCGGGCACATGGGGGTACTCGCTGAAGGTGAACGCGCATTGGCTACAACTAATAGGAATTTTGTCGGCCGCATGGGGCATCCGAAGTCGGAGGTCTATCTTTCAGGCGTAGCAGTGGCCGCGGCATCGGCGATACTCGGCCGCATAGGAAGCCCGGAGGAATTGTAATGTCATGCCGAATTTATTTCGGCATCTGCATTTAAGGCGGATCCTGAAACAAGTTCAGGATGACAATGAAAGGACAGTATGATACTAGGCAAGGCGCATAAATTCGGAGACAACATAGATACCGACGCGATAATACCAGCGCGGCACCTGAATACCCACGACCCTGCGGAGCTCGCCAAGCACGTCATGGAGGATGCTGATCCGCGTTTCGCGGCCAAGATGAAGGTAAATGATATCATCGTTGCCGGAGAGAACTTCGGCTGCGGGTCATCCCGCGAGCACGCGCCTATAGCGATAAAGGCAGCGGGAATATCGGCTGTCATAGCCAAGTCGTTCGCGAGGATATTTTATCGCAACGCCATCAACATCGGCTTGCCGATACTTGAATCTAAGGAAGCTGTCGATGGGATAAAGGAAGGCGATGAGGTGGAGATCGAGCTTACCCTCGGCGAAATACGTAATGTTACGACAAAGAAGAATTACAGGTCGGCGCCGTTCCCCCCTTTCATGCAGCAGATAATAAAGGCGGGCGGGCTTATAGAATATGTAAGGAGGAAGATACATGGCAAAAACGTATAAGATAGCGGTAATGGGAGGGGACGGGACCGGGCCGGAAGTAATTGCCGAAGGAGTAAAGGTCCTTAAGGCCGTATCGGCAAAGTACGGGGTAAAATTCGACTTCACTAATTTTGATTTTGGCGGAGAAAGATATAAAAAGACCGGGGAGACGCTTCCCGATTCAGCGATAGAAGACCTTAAAAAGTTCGACGCGATATATCTTGGCGCTATCGGACATCCGGATGTCGCGCCGGGAATACTTGAAAAAGGCATCCTTCTTAAGCTCAGGTTCGCGCTTGATCAATATATCAATCTTAGGCCGGTAAAACTTTACGAGAACGTCTGGACGCCCCTCAAGGATAAAGGGCCAAATGAAATTGATTTTGTCGTCGTCCGCGAAAATACCGAAGGCCTTTACACGGGCACCGGTGGATTCCTGAAAAAAGGGACAAAGGACGAAGTGGCCATACAGGTATCAACAAATACCAGAAAAGGCGTTGAGAGATGCATAAGATACGCGTTCGAGTACTGCAAAAAAAGGAATAAAAGAAAACAGCTTACGCTCGTCGGGAAGACGAACGTCCTCACGTTCGCGTTCGACCTGTGGGAGAGGACCTTCAAAGAGGTCGCGAAGGAATATCCGGATATCAAGACGGATTACAACCACGTTGACGCCTGCTGCATGTGGATGGTAAAGAATCCGGAATGGTATGACGTCATAGTGACGGATAACATGTTCGGCGACATAATCACCGACCTTGGCGCAATGATACAGGGCGGAATGGGCATCGCTGCGGGCGGAAACATAAATCCGGAAGGCGTCTCCATGTTCGAGCCCATCGGCGGCTCGGCTCCGAAATATACCGGAAAAAATGTCATTAATCCTCTCGCCGCCATCGGTGCGGGGCAAATGATGCTCGAAGCTCTCGGAGAGGAAAAAGCGGCGAATGCGGTCGAGAAGTCCATCATGGAAACTGTAAAGAAGATGAAAAGCATGGCCGCGGGGAAGATGGGTTATTCCACTACCGAGGTCGGCGACTTAGTGGCAAAGGGCGTTTAGCGATCGCGGGGTGCTCCCCTGAGATCTTTATAAGTCCGTCTTTTTTGACTGATTTTTTGATGTTCCGACCATTTCATTGATCTTAATTATGAAATTGTCAATCGTATAAGGTTTCTTAAGGAAGCCGTCCGCTCCGAGTTTTCTCAGGTCGTTCATTTCACTTTCACTCAAAAGGTTCCCGGTGACAATTATCACTTTTTGCGTTGGATGGTCTTTTTTGATCATTTGAAGGACCTTTTCGCCCGGCAAAGTTGGCATTGTCAGGTCCAGCATTACGAGATCTGCCTTTTGTGTTTTTAAAATATTCAGCCCATCCATCCCGTTAGCGGCTGTCATTGGGCTGAAATTTACTGTTTTAAGGAACCGGTTTGAAAGTTCCAAGAGCATCTCTTCATCGTCGATGATGAGGATGTTTTCGCCGTTCCCTTTTATCTCTTTCTTTTTCACCTCTGCCGCTTCTTCCAATATCTCATGGGATATAGGCAGCGTTATCCTGAATGTTGCCCCCTTCCCTTCTACATATTCGATATTCCCTCCATGCTTTTCGATTATGCTTTTTGTTATCGAAAGGCCAAGACCTGTTCCTTTTGTCGTCCCCTTTTGCGAGGTCGTAAAATATAGGTCCCATAACTTTGGCTGATGCCCTCTTGCAACTCCCGGCCCATTATCCGACACTTCAAGTATTACCTTTGCTCTATTTTGGAACAGGGAGATTTTGATCTGCTTATCATCCTTATCGTTCATTGCCCTTTTTGAGTTAACAAGCAAATTCAACAGCGCCCTGTTGAATCTCTCTTCATCCATATTGACACAAGGGTCGACATTTAAATCTGCTGTGATCATTATTGATCTATTAGTGCTGCCGAAAGCATCGATGGTTCGCTGAATAGCTTTTTTTATGCGCGTATTCTGCAATTTAACTGGCGATTCATTTGATATTTCCATGAAACATGAGGTCAAAGATTTTGTTGAGGCAATGGCGCTCTTAATGTTGTCTATCGCAAGTTTTATGTTCTCTGGAGAGGGCATTTGCTCCAACATATCAGCAGATCCTATTATTATTTGGGACATATTATTGAAGTCATGCGCAATTCCGGCTGCCATTACAGAAAAAGCTTCCATTTTGTGAAGTTCCAATATCTGTTTTTCGGCAAGCTTGCGCTCGGTAATGTCCCTGACTGTTGCCTGAAGGAATCGCCTTCCGCCTAACTCTGTGCGTGTCAGGAGCACTGTAGCGGGAAATTCCTCTCCGTTTAAACGCTTGTGCGTCCACTCAAAGAGTTTAAATCCGTCTCTCATTGCGAGCTCTATCATTTCCTTGGCCTTTTCGGATGAAGCGCGGCCATCCGGCTGCTTCTCCGGAGACAGTTGGTCGGGCGTATAAGAGTTGAATTCCTTCGCGCTCTTTGCCCCAAATAATTCTATCGTGGCCTTATTCCCGGAAGTGAACAACCAGGAAGGCGGCTCGAGTGTCATCAATGCGTCTCGGGAACTTTCAAAGAGTAAACGGTACTTTTCCTCGCTTTCCCTTAGCGCATACTCAAGCTTCTTGCTTTCGGTGATGTCAATGTTGAACCCGGCAAGATAGCGTGGTTTTCCCTCGATTTGGATTGGGAATTTAATTGTTGAATAGACTCGACCGTTGAGTTTTTCTTCAGCCTTGACCTCTTTGCCTCCATTCAGGACCTGCATATCGTCTGCGACCATGCTCTTCGCCAGCTCGGATGGAAAGAGGTCATCCATGTTCTTGCCAAGCAATTCGGCCATCGGTCTTCCCAGCATAGTCTCAAAGTTTTGGCTCAGTTTTAATGACCGGACATTCTCATCTTTAAAGAAGACATAAACCGGGCTGTGTTTCATTAAACTTCCGAAGATTTCATCGCTCTCCCGCAACGCCTTCTCCGCCTTCCGGCTCTCGGTAATGTCCTGAAAAGATGCCTGCATTCCAAGTATTTGCTCATTGTGTATTATTGTGCTTGCAGAAAGTTTTGCATCAAAAGTTGAGCCGTCCTTTCTTTTTCCGGTCATTTCCCCCATATAAGCTTTGGTCTTTTGCAAGGCCATCACTATTTTGTTGGGATCTTCTTTTATCTGCCAAAACTCAACCGCATTTCTTCCAAGGACCTCTTTTTCATTCTCATAGCCCCACATTTTTAAAAAGGAGTGGTTAACAATGATTAGTTTTCCATTTGGATCAGCTATGGCAATGCCGCTCAAATTATGCCTAATTGAATTTTCAAGTATGGTGGGTTTAAGCATGGCGGTTTTAATGCGGCCTAACATTGAAACCCCTCTTTGCGCGATATTATTTAGTTTTACTTTTAGCATTATCTCCCCTTATGGATTGATATAGCATTACAGTGTTGTTATCGGCAATAGCAGAGGAGAATTTCACTTATTTTAAAATGTAAGATAGCCGCGGGGAAGATGGGTTATTCCACTACCGGGGTCGGGGATCTTGCAGCTAAAGGCATTTAGCGCGGGTCGGGATAACCCCTGCGATAATTTTCATTCTTTCTGAAATTTCCCCGATTTACTGCCGATATAAAACCGAATGATCTTTCAGGAGGTGCATCAATGGGTTTAAGAGTAGGTCCAAATATTGCCGGCAAGCGAGCTTTCTCAAAAATGGAACGAACTCTTTCTGTTAAGCCTTTTAAGAATATATTGGAAAATCGTTTAAGTCGTATCGCCCAAGAGTACCTTGGGAAAACTTTTACAGTTAAGATCAATGCTTCTGAAGACAGTTATCGTTGTAACTTTAACATCAACACCCTGCATTTGGATGGATTTTGCGCTTTCCTGAAAATATTTAAAGAAAATGGCATGATTGAATTCATCGGCGGACTCGAACTAACTGATCAGCCGAGACAGCTCACAAGTTCCCTGCCTGACAAAACGAAAAACAGACAAGCATTTGTACTTAAAATGAAGCTTATAGACCTGGAGGGATTTCTTGAGGATTATCTCGACAAGAGGCCGGCTATCCGGAAAGAAGTTGGACTAGATCCCGAACTGCTTTCTTTATTTCCTCAGCTCCCGAAACAGCCCTGATCACAGCTGCTCGATCGCATCCTGCAGCCCGAATTTGACCTATATTGGCCTTATTTATGCCCCCTATGGCCACTACAGGTATCATCACCCTCTTCATCACCCTTTTAAGCGCCTTGATGCCAAGGGGTTTCATGCCGGGCTTGATAGGGGTGCTAAAAACGGGCCCAAAACCGATATAATCGGCTCCAAGACGCTGTGCGTGAAGCGCTTCCTTCAAATTCGAAGCCGAAATTCCTACGATTTTTCCCTTTTTCCTCAGTTCCTCTATTCCCAGCCCGTATCCCTTCTTCCCCATATCCCTTATTCCCATGTGCACTCCGTCAGCGCCAGCCTTTAAAGCAACATCAGGATCGTCATTTACAATGAATGTCAGATTATGGGCTCTGGCATACTTTGACATCTCCATCGCCATTTTCACCTTATCCCTTGTCCCTTGCCCCTTGTCCCTAAATTGAAATGCAATCGCTCCCGCTTTTGAAGCTGCCTTCATGATCTCAAGATGGCTTCTGCCGAATGATGGGTCCGTGATAATGTAGAGGTTAAAGTCGAGTTTTATCTTTTTTTTTAACTTTAGCGCGGCTTTTTGCTCGATGTCGTAAAGATCGAACCTTAGCTTCTTGAATTTCGGCCCGAGCTTTGCGTCAAATAGTTTCGATAATTCCTCAAATACCCTTATTGATTCCTGAGCTCTTTTTATATTGGCCGAAAACACATCGAGGATATCCTTCCTTCTTCCTTCTGACTTCGTACTTCTCCCTGCCCCAACATCCCCCTTCACATCTCGCATCTCGCATCCCTGCCCGCCGAAGCCTTGGCGAAGGCAGGTCACATCTCTGAGCAATTTACTTATCTCATGCCTTATATGTTTTAATTTTGATGTTAACTTCCCGTCGTCAAGGACGAACCGGACAATATCTTCAGCGACCCTCAAGCCTTCGGTCGCCCGGTTAACATTCGCATCTATGATCCTAAATATCTTACTTCGCATCTCTAATCGATTACTGCTCCGTTAAGCCATTGCATGGGATCAACGCGCAAATTATGCAAACTCACCGCAAAATGAAGATGCGGCCCCGTCGCCACGCCGGTGGCTCCCATCAGGCCGACGACCTGCCCTTTCTGGACTTTTGTCCCGGGAGTCGCCAGCAATTTTTTCATGTGCGCGTAATAAGTGTATATCCCCTGCCCGTGGTCTATGACTACCGTGTTGCCGTGCGCCGGAAGATATTCGGACAGCCTGACGATCCCGGAATTGGACGCAATGATCGATGTCCCTGCAGCATTCGCGAAATCCAAGCCCCTGTGCTTCCCCGATTCAGCCCCGTTGATAAATTCATTCAACCCGAATGTCATTGAGATCCTTCCCTCTGCCGGGGTAATAAATTTGCCCTGGTAGTATTTATCATTGTTCTCCCGGCCTACTACGTCCTCTATTTTCTTCCAGTCGGCCCTTATGACATCCGGCATGAGCATCTCCATGTTTTTCGGCTTTAGCGTAAAACTGAGCATTCCGTATTTTGTTTTCTTAACATAGACCTTGTAATGGTAATCGCTCAAGTTCCCTGCGCGGTCCTTCGCCTTTACCCTCATGAAATAATTCTCGTTGCCCGGGTCGTCTATGCTGAACCCGATGACCGCGCGGTACTTGTTCTGGTATGGGTACGCGCGGAATTCCTTGCTTTGGAAAACCCCGTCGATCCCTATTCCCGGTTCGCTGGATGTGAAATAAAGGTAAGCTGTCTTTCCCTGAGCGAATATCCCCCCGCCGGACGCAAGGGTCAAGAGCGGGGCTGTGTTATCGATATTGAATGATATTTCCTGCACGGACCTGTTCATTTTCTTGGAAGAATCATCCGCGACTATAGTGAGTATGTGTTTCCCGTCGGGCATTTTCTCGGAGTCGAACGCATAGCTGTTCTTATAGTTATCGTCGCCAAAGAACACGTCCTTGGTCACATCCCTGGCATCAAGGTAGACGGCGACCTTTTTGACCGATGTGTTGTTGTCCTTGATAATAAAGGGGATCCTCACGTCTCCCCGGTGAGGCCTGCCGGCATTGAAAACGCTGGATATGATCGGGCCCGTCTTGTCGGAAAAGTGATCGAGCACTGAGTAAGCAAGCGAGGTTGATGGGAACCACAGGACCAACAGCAATAATATCAATCGTTTAATCATTTGATGTATTTTAGCAGAAACTCACGAACTCTTCCATCAGGCAAGTTTAACTATAATTCTCGTGACGAGGGGCGCTGCCCTCCCGTGGTCAGTTTGTCGGTTGTATTAGTGCTCCTCTCCTATCCCGCCCATTTTCTTTCTCCAGCAAAAGAAAATGGGAAAAAGAATGCCGGCAGGGGACAAGCCCCCTGCACCCCCACGGCCTTGACTCACCTACTCGGCCTACGGCCTCGCTCGGTTCAGACAGAAGGCCTAACAAGGTATCCCCTTCGGGGATGTCAATTTTATAATTCCGGATGTTCTGTATTTCTTACCTTGCGAGCAACTGTTCGAAGCCCTGAAGCGCAAAGCGCTGAGGGGCTGAGTTTTGCGAGCTGAAAGGGGGATACATAAGGGGGAATTCCCCTTATGCCAGATTTCTTTGCTTACTTTCTTTTCTGGTAAAAGAAAGTAAGTGGGTAAGAAATAATTGATATCAAATCTACCACTTAATTGAATACAGGTGGGCGAAGCCCATTGTCTCGATCATTTCAGTTATTTTGCAGATTTTTTCAATAAAAAAGGCCGATCGGTCAATTAAGATCGATCGGCCTTGCCTATCCTTCGGATAGATCCTTCAAAACTAAACAGGCATCAGATGCGGACACTTTGCGCCAACTTAAAGTCGGCGACGACCTAGAAGATCTAAAACATTTTAGACTCCTTAGAAAGGAGGTGATCCAGCCACACCTTCCGGTACGGCTACCTTGTTACGACTTCACCCCAATCATCAATACCACCTTAGGCCCCGACAAGTCGGGGACTTCGGGTGTTCCTGACTCTCATGGTGTGACGGGCGGTGTGTACAAGGCCCGAGAACGTATTCACCGCAGTGTAGCTGACCTGCGGTTACTAGCGATTCCAGCTTCATGAGGGCGAGTTGCAGCCCTCAATCCGAACTGAGGCACATTTTGTGCGATTAGCTAGACATTGCTGTTTTGCGTCGATCTGTATGTGCCATTGTAGCACGTGTGTAGCCCTAGGCGTAAGGGCCATGCTGACTTGACGTCATCCCCACCTTCCTCCCCTTTGTCAGAGGCAGTTCTGCTAGAGTGCGCCCCGATTGCTCGGGGGTGGCAACTAACCGTAAGGGTTGCGCTCGTTGCGGGACTTAACCCAACATCTCACGACACGAGCTGACGACAGCCATGCAGCACCTGTGTTATGGCTCCCCTTTCGGGGCACTCTATGGTTTCCCACAGATTCCATACATGTCAAGCCTAGGTAAGGTTCTTCGCGTAGCATCGAATTGAACCACATGCTCCACCGCTTGTGCGGGCCCCCGTCAATTCTTTTGAGTTTTAGTCTTGCGACCGTACTCCCCAGGCGGGTCACTAATCATGTTAACTTCGGCACTCATGGGGTCGATACCACAAACACCTAGTGACCATAGTTTACAGCTAAGACTACCAGGGTATCTAATCCTGTTTGCTCCCTTAGCTTTCGCGCCTCAGCGTCAGAATTGGCCCAGGAAACCGCCTTCGCCACTGGTGTTCCTTCCGATATCTACGCATTTCACCGCTACACCGGAAGTTCCGTTTCCCTCTACCAATCTCCAGAACTGTAGTATTGAACGCGATGTATGAGTTGAGCCCATACCTTTAACGTCCAACTTGCAGAACCGCCTACACGCCCTTTACGCCCAATAATTCCGGACAACGCTCGCCCCCTACGTATTACCGCGGCTGCTGGCACGTAGTTAGCCGGGGCTTCCTCCAGGGGTACCGTCATTATCGTCCCCCTCGACAGTGTTTTACATCCCGAAAGACTTCATCACACACACGGCGTCGCTCCGTCAGACTTTCGTCCATTGCGGAAAATTCCTCACTGCTGCCTCCCGTAGGAGTCTCGCCCGTGTCTCAGTGCGAGTGTGGCTGATCGTCCTCTCAGACCAGCTACCCGTCATCGCCTTGGTGGTCCATTACACCGCCAACTAGCTGATAGGCCGCAAGCTCATCCCTAAGCGGTTCTTGCGTTCCGTTTAATGGCCGGGACATTAGTCCCAACCACCACATCCGGTATTAGCCCCGCTTTCGCGGGGTTGTGCCGGTCTTAAGGGAAGATTACTTACGTGTTACTCACCCGTTTGCCGCTCCCCGTATTGCTACGGGGCGCTCGACTTGCATGTGTTAAGCACGCCGCCAGCGTTCATCCTGAGCCAGGATCAAACTCTCAAAAAGTTCTTCCTTGACTCTAATAAAATACTAGCATCCCACGATAGTTAGTCGCGGGACAAAAAATAGAAAATGACAAAGATGCCCACATCTTTATCCTGTTTAGTTTTCAAAGATCAAATCCGTGTAGAGGATAGTTTCTCTTAACGAGAGGCGGTAATTATAATATATTCATACAACTTGTCAAGAGTTAATTTAGCGGCTTACTATACTTTGAGGAATCCGATATTTTTAGGTTTTCCCGGCGGCGGAGACATAAGCTCCTTTATGGCATCAAATATCTGCTTCACTTCCGCATCAAGCTGGCCCACTTTTGATTCGAGCTGATCGATCTTGCGGGCGAGTTCCTTATGGGTAGAGAGCATATTTCGCAGATTGACGAAGACTCTCATGATCTGAATGTTCACCAGAACAGCTCTTTTGCTTTTGAGAACGGAGGAAAGCATAAGAATGCCGTGTTCGGTAAAAACATTGATATGCTTCGAGTGTTTTATCGTCTCATACGGCTTTTCGGAACATATCACAATTTGTGATATGTTTACTTTTTCCTGATGCGTTAATGAAAACACAAAGTCCTCAGGGAACCTTTCCGCGTTGCGTTTAAGGGCCTGATTCAGCGCGGCCGTTTCGACGCCGTACAATTTGGCAAGATCCCTGTCCAACATGACTTTCTTGCCTCTGATAATGAATATCCTGTTCTCGATCACTTCAATAGGCACAATTTCACTGCTCACAAAATTACCTCCCATATAAACATCAGCAATTTTCCTGCCAGGCATTTTGATATTATCTATAGGGGTAAATTTGATGAATTATTGTGGAGTTTCTCGACAGCTATAGCCCTTTTCGACATCCGGCCTACTGATATCCTGCCTGCCCGCCGATCTGTCCGCCTCTGGCGGAAGCTTCAGCGTAGACGGGATCCCCTGATATCCCAATCTCCCCTTGACAAACTATTGCCATGGTATACACTTGTATACCAGACAGACGATCAGAGTATCAGTTAATCAGAATATCAGAAGGGGCAAAAGACATGATAAACGACAAGCATAATCAGATCCTTGAATACTTAAAAGACCACATTATTGAAAAGGGATTCGCGCCGAGCATAAGGGAAGTGTGCAAGCAATTCGGCTTCGCCTCCCCCCGCGCCGGCCAGAAATATCTCGATTCACTCGAAGAACAAGGGCTCATTGAGAGGGAGAAAGGGTCCCGCGCTCTAAGGATACCCGGCCTTAAGACCACGGTGACCCTCCCCTTCTTTGGCTTCATCGCCGCCGGAGCCCCCATTGAGGTCATGGACCACAAAGAAGAGATAGAGGTCCCAAGAGCCCTGGTATCAAAGAAACCCTGCTATGTGCTCCAGGTTAGGGGCAATTCGATGATAGAGGACCACATCCTTAGCGGCGACTTCATAGTCGTCGAGAAAGCCGATACGGCCGATGACGGCGAAGTCGTGGTGGCGCTTATCGATGGAACTTCGGCTACGTTGAAAAGGATGTACAGGGAAAAGAATAGAGTGCGGCTTGAGCCGGCGAATTCAAAGATGAAGCCGATATTCGTGAAAGATATCGCAGTGCAGGGAAGAGTGAAGGGACTATTTAGAAAGTTCTGAAGTTAGAAGATGGGAATAGGTTTAGAAGCGGGTTCGGCATAGAAGATGGGCTTAGAGGTTGGTTTAACTTCCAAACCTAATTACCAATAACAAACCCGCATCCAAACCTTAACCCTAACCTATCCTCCAAAATTAAAGTATCAATGGACGCTACAAATATAGATAAGATCATCAAAGTAGGCGCTATCTTCAAAGGCGGGCAGGCAAATGAACATAAAAAGAAAAAGCCCACCATTTCTGATGAGCTTTTCCATAAAAGGGCGGCGTCCTACTTTCACTACCAGTCACCCGGTAACTATCATCGGCCCTGGGAGATTTCACTGCTGTGTTCGGAATGGGAACAGGTGGGGCACTCCCGGTAAAGCCACCCAAAATTACTTGTAATTTATTGACTGTCACCCTGAACGAAGTGAAGGGTCTGCATTTGAAATGCAGATTCTTCGGTCGCTTCGCGTCCTCAGAATGACTCGTCAGAATCTTTATATCAAAGAACTGCAATTAATCACTGTATAATTAGCGGTAGGATCAAGACCTCGATCTATTAGTACCGGTCCGCTTTGACATTACTGTCTTTACACTCCCGGCCTATCAACCTGATTATCTACCAGGGATCTTACTACCTTGCGGTATGGGAAATATAATCTTGAGGTGGGCTTAACACTTAGATGCTTTCAGCGTTTATCCCGACCAAACATAGCTACCCAGCGTTTGCCACTGGCGTGACAACTGGTACACTAGAGGTCTGTTCCTTCCGGTCCTCTCGTACTAGGAAGGACTCCTCTCAAATTTCCTGCGGACATACTAGATATGGACCGACCTGTCTCACGACGGTCTGAACCCAGCTCACGTACCGCTTTAATGGGCGAACAGCCCAACCCTTGGAACCTGCTCCAGCTCCAGGATGCGATGAGCCGACATCGAGGTGCCAAACCTCCTCGTCGATGTGAACTCTTGGAGGAGATCAGCCTGTTATCCCCGGGGTAACTTTTGTCCGATGAGCGATGGCCCTTCCATACGGAACCACCGGATCACTAATTCCTACTTTCGTACCTGCTCGACATGTACGTCTCGCAGTCAAGCTCTCTTATGCATTTGCACTCGACGTCCGATTTCCAACCGGACTGAGAGAACCTTTGAACGCCTCCGTTACTCTTTAGGAGGCGACCGCCCCAGTCAAACTGCCCGTCTAGCTCTGTTTCCGGCGTATCAACCGCCGGGGTAGAACTCTAACACAACTAGAGTGGTATCTCATTTGCGACTCCACGGCACCCAAAAGCACCGCATCAAAGTCTCCCACTTATGCTGCGCAAGTCGAATCAAAATCCAAAGCTAAAGTACAGTAAAGCTCCACGGGGTCTTTCTGTCTTAGTATGCCTAATCCGTGTCTTCACGGATTGCCAAATTTCACCG
>Ga0315286_10000309_pt1 | contig 40158 bp, 48 predicted proteins | sample YL17G10_0_MG_FD_205038 | JGI IMG/M metagenome (GOLD analysis project Ga0315286, IMG submission 205038) | Sediment microbial communities from Yellowstone Lake, YNP, Wyoming, USA - YL17G10_0 | ecosystem: Environmental > Aquatic > Freshwater > Lake > Sediment | place: USA: Wyoming | collected...
CAATTTCTTGCTGTGTCTTCCCTTCTTTTTTCCATCTTAAGATGAGCTCTCTTGTTGGTAGTTTTATCATAACAGTTGTAATAACAGAACCAGTATATAAATTATGCGTTATTTCTGTCTTATACTAGTTTTCAGTAACCTTTATAAACCCCCCTCTAATTCTGAAGCCTCATGGCAAAGAAGAAAGAAGAGTCAAATGAGGCAGTCATACCAGAGGCAGCCTTGAAAGGGGACAAATGCACATCATGCAAGGTAAGCATTGCTAATGACATATCTGCCGTCAAGTTCCCTTGCCCTAACTGCGGCAAGCACACCGTCATAAGATGCTCTAAGTGCAGGAAGATAGTGTCCAAGTACAAATGCCCTCTGTGCGGATTTGAAGGGCCTAACTGAATTATTTTAATTATGTTAAAGGTAGTTCTCAATGGCAAAAGCAATTGTTACAATTAAAATCATGCCTGAAGGCCCAAGCATAGATCTTGGTAAGATAAGCCCCGAGATAGAGGAAAAGATAATCTCGTTTGCAGGTGAGGGCGATAGGAGGAAAGAGATTGAGCCAATAGCCTTCGGCTTGAATGCCCTCAAGATAATATTTGTCATGGACGAGAAGAAAGGTAGCACAGAGCCGCTCGAGAACGAGATTTCTGCAATAGAAGGAGTGCAGTCTGTTGAAGTCATTGACGTGAGAAGGGCGATTGGCTAGATAGCCGAGATTAAGTTTATAAATTCTCCAGATTTCCTGTTCTATAATGATTAAGGTATTGCATTATGATTGGAGAGAAGAATGGAATAGAAATCTTATTGAAGATTTGCAGAGGGAAATAGCAAGACATCCTGAAATAAGTTATAAATTCCTGGCTAGTGCTGGCCTTTTTGAAGATGACCAAGAAAACATAGAAGCATTATCAGGAGACAAAGATGTTTTTCTTGCTCACCCCGGCTTGGGTGGTCAAAAAATAATTGTTCTGGATTATCCTACTCGTTTTCCAAGATTAAGGGCAGGAATCCTAAGCAGCGAACCTTGCCACTATCAAGATGGATTAAAGGACATAGAGCAAACAGAGACTTTTTTGAATAAAGATTTCAAGCATCACAATCCAAGAAGAATTCTTAGATTACACTAAAACTTATGAAATTTCTTCTTTTGTTCTTTCTGCTAAAATGAGAAATTAAAACACCTTTAACAGCCTAAGCAATGGCCTGTAAAGTATCAGCACGCCAATAATGACTGCAAGTATCACCACTAGCAGCACTGCTCCTGCCATCATGTCCTTTATCTTCCTTATCTCATCGTGCTTGTCAGGGTGGAGAAAATCAATCAGCTTCTCAAAGGATGTGTTTATCAGCTCTAAGACTATCACAAGAAAGCACATCATGACAACCAGTATGAGATCGTTTCTAGGTATCTGCAGGAAAACTGCGAGCATTACCACAAGCCAGCCTATCACCATTTGGACCTTGATGTTCCTCTCCCTGGAAAAAGCACGGGCTATGCCTTCCATTGCAGTGAGAATGCTCTTGTAAAGCTTGGGCTTGGTCATGTTAACTTCACTCTACCTTCACTCGTACGCCTTGATTATCACGTCTGCAAACCTTTGCACTATCGGGTGCTGGATTGTAAGGTCCTCTCCGCTCTGCTCATCCTCATCAACCTCTCCTTTCAGGATGAACAATGCCCCGTAATCAGTCATGCCAAGGAGCACTTCCTTGTTGTTCTCCTGGACCATCTCAAGGCCGCCTTTTCCTGATTTCCCTATTTGTATTCCGTCATACCTTATCAATAAGTTGACTTCAAGGTCTGTGTTGTTGTTCTCTCGAAGCTGCTTTGGCGTGATGATAGAAAGGTTAATCTCGTCAGAATAATCATGGTTTATCCTTATCCTGGCATTGCCTGCAGTGATTATGGGCACGATGTCATTGCCTATGCTGCCGTCGCCATTCAGGTCGACAGATATGCTCTGGTTTTTCCCGACCCTGACTCGGTGCAGCACATTATGCACTATAAGGTCGGCTGTCGCATTCAAGCCTGGCTTTCCTTTGAAATATACATAGAACTTCTCGAATGCAGGGTCCTCGAAGAGCAGGAGATGGTCGTCCTCATCTACATCCAGCAATCTTAGCATATTAGTCAGGCCATTGAACTCCTTGTTGTTAGTTATCAAGAAGTAATCTTTCTCATGCACTACATAGTCTGTGGCACTCTCTCCTTCCTTGTAAACAAGGTCATAGTCTTTGCTGCCTAGCTTGAGAGGGGAAAGATAAGCTAGCGGGATGTTGTAGGTGATGTTCTGGTTGGTCACAACAATGAGCCTGTACTTGTCATTAGACTTGTCAAACTTGATATCATAGCTAGGAGCATCTGTCAGTCCTTCATAATCAATGTCCAATCTGTTGGTGAGCAGGATTTCTGGCCTTTTAAGATAGCTTCTTAGGCCTGTGCCTGGCAAGATGCTTATGTCCTCAGATGCTAGGACCACGACTCGCACATAATCATTACCGACGCTCACATTAAGTATTTCATCAGATATGGTTTCATCATTTATCCATGCTTCTTTCTGGTCTCTGAAAAATATTGTGTCCGGAGTGCTCACTCCAACCAGCTTGAGCGAAGTGTTGCTCGCAGACTCAATATAGTACTCATGTCCTAAGAAATTAATCTTCTCCCCTTCAAAGAACTTGAATATTCCTCCTTGCAAAATCAGGTCGTACTCAATTACAGGATCCTCTTCCCTGAATAATAGATAGGTTGTGACAAGCTCGCTTTCCTCTTCAACTCCAAAGACTACCTTGCCGCTCCTAAGCCTGAGGAACTGTTCATAGGCTGCTGCCCTTGGGCCAAAAGCCATGGTGTTGCTGCGCAAGGCTCCTCCTTTTAGAACTTCTCGTAGCTGGAACTTGTTTAGCGTGCACACAACCTTGTTAAGGCTCTCTCCTAGGCTGAGCAGGTTATTCCTTGAAGCGACCCTAAAGCCAGTCTCTGGCAGATAGCTTGCAAATGACTTCACCATCAGGCTATGGTCTTGAACTACCACGGGATTGCTTTGCTCAATCCTTTCTTCAGGAGTGTAATTCTTTATCCTGCTTCTCATCTCCTCAATCACATCAGCAGGAGTAGTGATGGTAGGCTCAGCTTGCAGGTTCAGGTTACAGTCAATTTCGCATATAACTGGCTCGTCAGGGCTGCATAGCCCGTCTCCGCAGATAGAAGGATAGCTCACTGGCAACTGCCTTGGGATTTCGGGAGCGCATGATGATATGGCTAGGGCTGCAAAGAGCAATGCAAATAAGAGCATACCCTTGAATAAAGCAGTTCTCATTATTCTACCCAGTAAGCCAAGCCAGATATATAAAACTTTTTAAAACACAAGAGCATACTCTTCTCTTATGGAAGTGCAAAAAAGCATCAGGAGCCCGATTGTGTCAGTTCTCGGGCACGTGGACCATGGCAAGTCTTCAATACTTGATGCTATACGCGAATCAAACATCGTGGACAAAGAAGCAGGGGCAATAACCCAGGCAATAGGGGCCAGCATCATACCTCTAGAGGTAATCAAGAACAAGTGCGGCGCTCTTCTCGACAGGCTTAAGATGAAGTTTACCATCCCCGGCCTTCTTTTCATTGACACTCCTGGCCACGCAGCCTTCACCAGCCTAAGAAAAAGAGGAGGAGCGCTTGCAGACATAGCAATTCTTGTCGTGGATATCAACGAGGGGTTCAAGCCCCAGACGATAGAAGCTATTGACATATTGCGCAATAGCAAGACTCCTTTTGTCATAGCTGCCAACAAGCTTGACCTGGTGCCAGGCTACACTAATCATGGCTGCGCGCTTCTTCAAGACTTAAACCAGCAGTCAGAAGGCACTCAAGCGATGATTGATGAGAGGCTATACAAGATATTAGGCCAGATTTTTGATAGGTTCAAGATGAATGCTGAAAGATTTGACAAGGTAGAGGATTACACCAAGCAAATAGCCATAATCCCTTGCAGCGCAAAGCTCAAGCTGGGATTAGGAGAGCTACTCATGGTGCTCACAGGACTTGCCCAGAGGTTCATGGAAGAAAACCTCAAGATAATCACAGGAGGAGCAGCCAAAGGCACTGTGCTGGAAGTCAAGGATGCAGAAGGGCTGGGACAAGTTCTTGACGTGATAATATACGATGGGGCACTTAATGTTAACGACACCATAGTCATAGGAGGAGTGCAAGAGCCGATAGTGGCAAAGATTAGGGCTTTGCTCCAGCCAGCTCCATTGCATGAGATGAGAGACAAGAAATCAACTTTTGTCAGCATAAAAAAAGCAGTGGCAGCTACAGGAGTGAGGATTAGCGCTCACGGCCTGGACAATGCAGTTGCAGGCATGCCGCTGGCAAGCTGTTCTAATGATGAGGAAAGCATCAGGGCTGCAAAGGAAAAATGCCAGGCAGAAGTGGATGAAGTGCTGCTTGACACAGGAAAGCAGGGAATCATAATAAAAGCTGACAGCCTTGGAAGCCTGGAGGCAGTGATAAAGCTATTTGGGGAGAAAAGCCTCAGGATAAGGAAGGCAAGCATAGGTGCCATCACAAAAAAAGACATAGCTGATGCTGAGAGCAACTATGAACAAGACCCATTCCTCAGCGTCATAATAGGATTCAATGTCGGGCTTGGAAAAAATGTTGAGAGCTCAAAGAATGTCAAGATAATCACAGGAGACATCATCTATAAATTGCTTGATGACTACATCCTCTGGACCGAGGAGAAGAAGAAAGCGCTCGAGGCAGAGCAGATAGATCTCTTAGTGAGGCCTTGCAAGGTAGAGGTTTTGCAGCACTGCATCTTTAGGCAGAGCAACCCTGCTATTGTAGGAGTATATATAATGGTGGGAGTGCTCAAGGTAGGCACTCCACTGATGAAGACAGGCCACGTCATGACAACAGTCAAGTCCATACAGGCAGAGAAAGAGAACCTCAGTAGGCTAGAGCAAGGCAAACAGGCGGCAGCAGCCCTCCCAGGAGTGATGTGCGGCAGGCAGGTGAATGAGGGCGACATCTTCTACAGCGCAATACCAGAGGATGATTTCAGGAAATTGAAGAAGCTCAAGAAATATCTTACAGAGGCAGAGATACAAGTGATGAAAGAGATAGCCGAGATAATGAGAAGAGAGAGCGTGGTGTGGGGGATATAAAAGCGCAATGTGCCTGTTTTCGGTGCTGTAATTGGTGGGATAATGCAAAGGATGACTTTTCTAAACACAAGGGAGCATAAGAGGATAATTGATGAGCTAGAGAAATTATATGGCTTTTCAGGAAAGCTTGACGGAGTGCTGATAAAGAACCTCAACCAAAAGCTCTACTTGCTAACAAGACAGCTTGATCTTATAGATTTGAAAGAAGAAAAAGAGCTGCGCATAGACAAGGCAGGGCTATATATAGGAGCTGTTGTGCCTGATGGCATAAGGCTAAGCCTTGAAGGATGCCAACTTGTTGGGCCATACGCAAAAAAGAACGTGCTGGCTATTGACGATGCTCACCTGGAGCCCTGGGCCAAAGGAGAGGACTTGGACTTGTCACCAGGAGAAATTGAGCAAGTAGCAAAGGAAGGATATCACCTCATCAAGCATGGCAAAGATTTCTTAGGTTGCGCCAAGATACGCAACGGAGCAGCCCACAACCTAGTTAGCAAGAGCAGAAGATTGAAGGTTCTGAACCAATAGAATAAGAAGATAAAGAAATTAGAAAAAATAAATAAAAAATTTAGCTCTTGATCTAATCTGACTCTTAATCCAATCTTAAAGCAGGTCCTCAATAGGCTTCTCAGGCTTCTTTGGAGGGGCGTTCTGCATTGCTTCCTTGGCTTCCTTCTCCAAGTCAACGCCTAGCTCCTTGAGGGCTGCTATGTGTAGCTGCATGAGCTGCTCAACAATCTGTATTATCCTTCCAAGCTCCTGCCTTTCCTTTGCAAGAGTGCTGAGAGAGCCTTTGTGGAAACCCACTTGCTCTTCCTTGCTTGCTCCTGGTGAGTCCATGCTTTGCTTCTTATCATCCTTTTTTGCTTCTTTTTTCGACATAAAAATCAACCTCCGATTAGTATGATGAATGATTGGTTTATGCTGTTGTTTTTAAAATTTTCCAAATAGCAAGATAAAACCTAGAGCCATGTTAAATAAATAACCTTAATAAATGAGCCTTAGCTACCCTTATTCTATGATGGAAGAATTTTATGTTCATGATGAATCCTTAATCAGCAAGCCAGGCTGGGAGAGCAAGATTAAGCACATCCAAAGCTCTATCCTTGAAGAGATTGATGACAGGACTGAGGCCAGGAGACTGATTGTGCAAGAGCTGCAAAGAGCAGTTGAGCAGAGGATTCCAGGCAAAGAAAAATTCGGCATCATGTTCTCTGGAGGGGTTGACAGCTCGCTTATTGCCTTGGTTGCAAAAAAAGCAGGCAAGGGTTTCACTTGCTGCACCCTTGGCTTTCAGGATGGCGAATCAAAAGAGCCAGAGGATGTTGAGTATGCTATTAAGGCTGCTGATAAGCTAGGGTTGAAATTAAGATCCAGGGTGTTAAGCCTGGGGGAAGCAGAAGCGCTGATAAAAAAAACTGTGAAAATCCTCGGGCCTGAACTTAATAATGTTGTCAATGTCGGTGTTGGCGGAGTTGTATTAGGCTGCATTGAGATGGCCAAGGAGGACGGAGTCTCTTGCCTGTTTTCTGGGCTTGGCTCAGAAGAATTATTCGCAGGCTATCACAGGCACAAGCTTGCAAAAGACAGGCAGGCTGAGTGCTGGCAAGGTCTTCTAGGCATGTATGAGCGAGACCTGCTGAGGGACAATGCTATTGCAAAGGCAACAAAAACCACCGTATTAACTCCTTTTCTTGATGAGCAGCTGATTGCTGCTGCCATGGTCGTGCCTGCAAGATTCAAGATGGATGATGAGCATTCAAAGCTCATACTAAGAGAAGCAGCAGAAGAACTGGGCTTGTCTCCTGAGGTTGCATGGCGCGGCAAAAGAGCAGCCCAGTACGGCAGCAGGCTGGACAAGGCGATTGCAAAGCTAGCGCACATGAGCAAGTTCAAGTACAAGAAGGATTATTTGAAAAGCCTCGAATAATATGCCTTGCATAAGATAAAAACCCTCACCCCTTTCTAAACTTTTATAAATCAACTAATTTAACCCCTATGCATGGCAGACCCTGTTAACCAGTCATTGGAAGTGATCACAAATGTTGGTAATACTGTGAGCCCTGTGCTTTCTAATATAGTCATAGCTGTGCTCATACTATTGTTGGGAATGATAATTGGAAAGCTAGTAGGCAGCCTGGTGAGAAGAGCGCTTAATGAAGTGCAGCTGGACAAAAGCCTGCGATCTGCCAGCAAGCTGAAATTCTCTCTTGAGAAAGGCATAGGCAGCCTGGTATCTTTTGTGATATATGTCATTGCAGTCATCCTCTCGCTCAATAAGCTAGGGCTTACAGCGGCCATCCTCACCATACTGACATCAATCATAGTGCTTATCATCGTGGTTTCATTCCTGCTCACAGTAAGGGATTTCTTCCCTAACCTCATAGGTGGCATAAGGATTAAGAGCAAGAATATGTTTAGCGAGGGAGATGAGATCCAGATAAGGGAAGTTAAGGGCAAAGTGGCTGCTTCTGGCTTCCTCGAGACCAAGATAGTGACTCCTTACAAAGAGGAAGTGATAATCCCTAATTCTGTTTTCAACAAGCGCCAGGTGATCGTGAGGAGAAAAGCAGAGAAACCTAAGAGTAAAAAATAAGTGATTAGAAAAACAATTATATGATGAATATCAGAAACGCAATTAATCTAGCGCCTCGAGCATGCTCACGACGCTCCAGAGCTGGGTCCTGACAAAAGGCTGGATATTGACATCGCTTGATATCTCGTCAAGGTTATTGATGCACTTGTCTGCTTTCAGCCTTATCTCCTTTGGATTAGCGCTTTTCAGGCAGTTGGTTATCTCCTCGAGCTTGGTCCTGATGTTCTTGGGAAGAGTGGGGTCTTCCACTATTTCCTTGATAGTTTCCATCACATCGCTTACCTTGACCATGATAATCACGCACTCTCTTTCTTATTCATCTCCTCAAGCACTTCTTTTTGCAAAGCATCAGCCTTCTCCTTTATCTTAGCTTCTTGCCTCTCAAAAGACTCAATCCTCTTGAGGATTATCTCCTTCTTCTCACCCAAATCCTTGACGAGCTCGTCATGTGGCTTGGCAACCATGATGTTGCCTATGATCTTGAAAGATTCCTTTGAGCCCTGTAGCTCTTTCTCAGCTGACTCAAGCTCCATGAGCTGGGCCTGGAACTGCTGCTTCTGCAATGCAAAATTCTGCAGGTTCTGCTCCATCATTGATAATTGGTTGATCTTGCCTTGCAGCTCCTTTTCCATGTTCTCATCCCTCATTTCTTACAAATCACAGATTTGCTTGTCTCATAAACGCTTATCATCTTGGTGATTGAGTTGAGCACAGCCCTCAATGCAGTGCTGTCCTCGGCGCTGACCTTGAAGATAGTTTTGTTCTTCTCTTTTCTTATCTCATAGCAGGCTCGCTTGTTCTGGAAAGCCTTTTCCTCTGCTGAGAACAACTTCTCAATGTTACTGGCGTCTCCATCCAGGACTATCTCTGCGCTAACCTTCATCTTGCCCTTCTATCTCGCCTTTACCTTGGTGGTAGTGCTCCTCGACTTGAAGATTATCTTTGAACCGCAATAGATGCACCTGACCCTTCTCTTGATATTCTCAGCAGATATGACCTTGTTGCAAAAAAAACATTTGTACTCGCTCATGATGAACACCTTTTAAAAGCTTTAATCCTCTTTTATGGCAGGCGCTTCTTGCTTGCCTGCTTCAGAAGCCTTTTTATCAGTCTCCTGCTGAGCAGCCGGCTTGGCTTCTGTCATATCATTGATAGAAATTATTTTGCCTACAGTGTAGGCCTTGTTGGTGAAGCTGGCCCCGCACTTCCTGCACTCCCAGATGCCAGTGGTCTTTCTCTTGACCTTCACATAGTTGCAATAGGGGCACTTGTGTTTTTTCCTCTGCTCAGACTCAATCTTGCCCAGCTTGAACCTTGTAGTCCTTCCGTACCTTGAGCCAAGCCTTCTCACTGAGCCATAAGTTGCTCGTTTAACCATTTTATTCCTCTAATCTTGTGATTCCTTGGATTAGGCTCTTATTTATAAATCTTACTTATTAATATGGGGCTGCCCGGAAAGTCGACTTCGTCTCGTTCCTTTTGAACAAGTCCGAAAGTATTCGAACCGGGGTCACATGGCTTCTTTGGCATGTTTTTCACGCCTCCCAAACCACGGAGGATGAACCAAGCTACCCCACAGCCCCATGGGTGATTGCGAGAACTAAATCAGGGTTTATAAAACTTTTTAAGTAGAAGGATTGGCTTGGTTTTCTTTTTCTGCATTTTTGGCATTCTTTTTACTGCCGTTTATATTCTCAGTATATCTGCACTTAGGGTAGCCTTTGCACCCTATGAACTTGCCATAGATGCTGGTGCGAAGTATCAGGTCTTGGCCGCACTTAGGGCATTTCTTGTTGATGATGTCAACGCCGTTCTCTGTCTTGATGCTAGGATTACTGCTTGCTTCTAGCTTCTTGCTTGGGCATTCCTTGTTAAGGCATACTTCCTGAGGCTTCTTTTTTCTCATGAAGACCAGGACTATTGGCTGCTTGCAGTGCGCGCAGAACTTCTCTGTGCCTTTTATCCCTCCGCTCTGGGGGATGGCGAATGAGACTGTGCATTTAGGGTAATTATCGCAGGCTATGAATCTCACCTTGGTCTTGCCTTTCCTTGAGAACTTCATCTTCAGGTTGCCGTGGCAGGATGGGCATTTGCAGATGTAGCTCTCCTTGTTCATGGTTTCCTGGTGTGCTGCCTTGAGCGATTCGCCTATCTTTTTCTCGCTAGCCTTGAACTCCTTGAGCATCTTGGTGAGCACTTTCTTTGCTTCCTCAAGCACCTTTTCCTTATCCATGCCTTTTTCTCGGATGTTTTCCATCTCCTCCTCAAAGTGCCTGGTGAGCTGCTCATCAATAATTTCAGGACAGTACTTCTCAAGGGTCTCGATGATTTTCATACCTATGTCTGTGACTCTGAGCGCCTGGTCAGACACATAATTCCTCTGATATAATGAGTCCACTACCTCCGCCCTGGTGGACTTGGTGCCAAGCCATCTCTTCTCAAGTTCGTTGATGATGCTAGCAGGAGTATATCTCTTAGGTGGCTGGGTCTCTTTCTGCAATAAGTCCAGCTTCTTTATGTTAAGGTTTTCCTTGACAGTGAAAGTAGGCCATTCCTCTTCCTTGAGCTTTACATAAGGCTCGTAGAGCTCAAACCATCCTTTTTCCTTGGTCCTTATGCCGTTTGCAATGAAGATTTCTCCACCTATATCGATGCGCATTGTTACTGATTCTCTTTTTGCAGGAGCTCCGAATGTGGCAAAGAACCTCTTTACAATCAGGTCATAAATCTTTCCTTCTCTTTCGCTCAGCTCCTCAGGCATGAGGCCGGTGGGATAGATGGCTGGGTGCGCAGGGTCTGTCTTCTTGCCTTCATTAGGCACTAGCTTGTCAAAGCCAAGCACCTTGCTTGCTTTTTCCTTGTAAAAATTATTATTGGCAAGTCCACTAAGGATTTTTTTGTAGTTTATCTTGGCAGGCAGCTTCTGGGAGCTGGTTCTTGGGTAAGAGATCGCTCCAGATGTGTATAAGTTTTGGGCGAGGCTCAAGGTCTCCTTTGGGTTGATACTGAATTGTTTGTAAGCCTCTGTCTGCAATGAGCCTAAGTCAAAAGGATTAGGAGCATACTGGCTTACCTCATTCTTCTCTATGTCCTTGACGAGTGCAGGCTTCCACAGCGAAGCATCAAAGCATTTTTTTGCTTCTTCGTGCTTGAAGAACTTGTCCTTGATATGAAAGGCCCCTATGCGCTTGCCTTCTTTCTCTATCTCAAGGTATATCTGCCAGTAAGGCTCTGTCTTGAAAGCAGCAATCTCCTTTTCTCTGTCATAGAGAATCTTGAGTGCTGGGCCTTGCACTCTTCCGCTGCTAAGGATCTTGAAGGCGCCTGTGCTCTTCACAGCAAGGGTGAGCGCGCGCGAGATGTTTATCCCATACATCCAATCAAGGAAATGCCTTGTCTCTCCTGCATTGGCAAGCCCCCAGTCAAGGTGCTTTGAGACTCCATTATAAGCCTCAACAATATCTTCTTTAGTTAAGGTTGAAAACTTCATCCTCCTGGCGTCTTTCTGGCCGCAAGCAAGCCTGACACAGTTAAGCCCGATGACTTCACCTTCTGTGTCATAGTCGCAAGCTACTGTAAAAGTGCTTGCCTTCTTTGCTAGCTTCTTGATGACATTGAGATAAGCCTTGGAAAAAGCAGCTTTCTTGCTCACATCACCGCTTGCAGCCCAGTGCAAATCAAAGCTTGGGTATGAGAAAGATTTAGTTTTTTCAGCCACAGTGTAGAGGTGGCCTACTGCGCAAGCCACCACAATCGGCTTCTTGCCATGCTCAAGCTCATAATAAGGCACCTTGCCAACACTCTGCTTTTTCAATGATTTGTCGGCGAGAGATTCAGCTATCCTCTTGGCTGCATTTGGCTTCTCGCTGATGATAAGTTCATAACCCATGCCAGCATGAATTTAGCCAGAGATATAAAAAGTTATGGATTTTGTGTTTTTGTTGCAAAGTGAATAAAACATTTTTGTCGTCTATAAATCATTGCCACGCGCTGTGCCCGAACTGTATGATTAAATCAACATTCGCATTATTTGCGCTGGTCGGGATGTCGCAGCTGCCAAAGCAGGTGGCCGCCCAGAAAAAAATCCTGGTCCTGCTGTCAATCTTTTTTGCAAGAAACTCTTTTATTTCCTTGGCCTTGGGCTTGAGGCCGTCTGGTAATTGGATAAGCACAGTCCTTGCTTTTTCCTGGTTTATCTTCTCAGCGACCTTTTGTAGCTCTAAGTCATATTCATCCATCATTCTGATATTGGAGAACGATTCATGGTTTATAAAATTATGCGCCTGCGGCCAAAAAACATTCGTTTAGTTATATTTTTGAGAAACATTAATCTTTATTTGTGCCTCGCCGGCAGGGCTAAAACTAACTAGAAAAATCCTATTGAATCTCTTCTTCGCTTGGCTTTTCTTCTTCAGCTGGCTCTTCACCAGCGTCTTCTGCAGTTTCTTCGCTTTCTTGCTCTTCTGCTGTTTTTTTCTTGTCTTCTCCCTCTTCTTTATCGTCAGCTTCCTCGTCAAAGTCTTCTTCTCCCTCTTCTTTGGGAACTTCCTTTACCTGGCTAGGATTGAATAATTTCACGCCCTCCCTTTCTATCAGCTCAAATGCTCTTATCTCAGACTCCCTTATTGGCGTGATATCTGATGCTAGCCCTCCGAGGTGCTTTTGAATCTTGAAAGCCATTATCTCCTCTATGAGCTGCTCATAGCTGAGCTTGCTCACCAGCCTTGCTATCTCATTCCTTAGAATAGTCCTTATCACTGCGGCAACAGGCTTTTTCACTAAAGAATTGGTTATTATCAAAGGCTTGATCCTTACTTTCTTGCTGTCAGCAGTGATTACAACGAGTGAGTCATCAATCTTGGTCTTGCCTCTCCTCACAAGCCTCTTGATGCTTGTTGGCATCATGTAAAAGCCAAGAATCTCAGTCATCCCATGGCTCTCCTTCACATCATATATCTTGAAGCGCACATTGATGTGCTGGTTTCGGGGGTTGCCTGTGAGGTTCATCATGTTGACAGTCATCCTCCTGCCAACCATGGCCTTGGCCTCGTACAGGTAGACTTCTCCTATGACTAGCTCCTTGAATAGCCTCGGGGCAAGTATCGCGAACCATTTCTTCTTTCTCAGCTTTTCCTTCTCTGTCATCTTAGCCATGTTGCTTCCCTTTGGAAATATGAATGGTTTATAAAGATTTCTGAAAGCTTAACTTTCAGGAACAGAAAACAGAATGTTTTCTTGTTGCGTAATAATTAATAGCCAACGCCCATGATTATATATCGATATTGCCTGCTTCCAGGGCGTGCTCTTCTATGAACTTCCTCCTGGGTTCTACTTGGTCTCCCATGAGGATAGAGAATATTTCGTCAGCAGCAATAGCGTCTGTGATGGTGACCTTCTTGAGAATCCTGCCTGCTGGGTCCATGGTGGTTTCCCATAGCTGTTCAGGGTTCATCTCTCCAAGACCCTTATATCTCTGCACTTGCGCCCCTTCGCCTAGCTTTTTCACATAATTGTTCTTGTCAGCCTCTGTCTGGCAATAGTATTTATCTTTTCCTTTCCTCACAAGGTAGAGCGGCGGCTGGGCAATGTACAAGTAGCCTTGCTCTATTATCTCTTTCATATACCTAAAAAAGAAGGTGAGCAGCAGGGTTGCGATGTGATTGCCGTCAGTATCTGCATCGGTCATTATGATGATCTTATGATATCTTAGCTTATTGATATTGAACTCTTCTGCTATGCTTGTGCCAAGGGCAGTTATCATGGTGACAATCTCTTGCGAGCTCATCACCTTGTTTATCCTTGCTTTTTCCACATTAAGGATTTTTCCTCTTAGCGGCAATATGGCCTGGTATTCCTTGTGGCGTGCTTGCTTTGCGCTTCCTCCTGCTGAATCTCCTTCGACAAGGTATAGCTCGCACTTGGCAGGATCTTTTTCAGAGCAGTCAGCTAGCTTGCCTGGAAGAGATGCTGTGTCAAGGGCACTCTTCCTTCTTGTCAATTCCCTTGCTTTTCTTGCAGCTTCCCTTGCCTTTGCAGCAAGCACTGCTTTTTCAACAATGCTTCTTGCAACTCCCGGATGCTCGCTTAGGAAAGTGCTGAGGCCTGAGCTCACCATTGAGTCAACTAGTCCCTTGACATTAAGGTTTCCTAGCTTGGTCTTGGTCTGGCCTTCGAATTGGGGATTAGGAATCCTGATGGCTATGACTGCTGATAATCCTTCTCTTACATCATCACTAGTCAGCTTGATATCTCCGCCTGCGACTTTCTCAGCATAGGTGTTAAGGGTCCTGGTTAGCGCTGTCTTGAAGCCTGTGAGGTGAGTGCCTCCTTCTATTGTGTTGATGTTGTTGACAAATGAGAACACGTTCTCGTTGTAGCTGTCATTGTACTGGATAGCTACTTCAAGCTCAATATCTTCCTTTATGGTCTTCAAATGTATTATCTCGTGAAGCGGGCTCTTGTTCTTGTTAAGGAACTCTATGAAGCTCCTAAGCCCTCCTTCAAAAATGAACTCGTGCTTCTTGTCATTCTTCTCATCAATGAAGACTATCTTCAAGCCTTTGTTAAGGAATGCTAGCTCCCTGAACCTGGTCTCTAGTACCTCGTTAGAATAATTGATGCCTTCCTCGAATATTTCCTTGTCAGCAAGGTACTTCACTTTGGTGCCAGTCTTAGTGCCATCGTACTTGCCAATGACCTTGACTTTTGCAGCTGGCTTGCCTTGGTTGTATTTCTGGTACCATATCTGGTTTTCCCTATAAACCCAGACTTCCATAATCTCAGACAGGGCGTTCACGACGCTCACTCCCACTCCGTGCAATCCTCCTGATACCTTGTAGGATTTCTTGTCAAACTTGCCTCCTGCGTGAAGCTTGGTCATCACAATCTCAAGCGCGCTCACATTAAACTTAGGATGGATGTCAGTTGGTATTCCCCTTCCATTGTCTTCGACAGTCACAGAATTATCCTTGCCAATGGTAATAGTTATCTCAGTGCAGCAGCCTGCCATGGATTCATCTATGGAGTTGTCAACCACTTCGTAGACCAGGTGGTGCAGGCCAGTAGAGCTAGTGCTGCCGATATACATGCTAGGCCTTTTCCTGACTGCGTCAAGGCCTCCTAGCACTGTGATTTTAGATGCATCGTAGGTGTCCATTTTCATAGCCTTAAAGATTATTTTATCGTCGGTAAAACTCATACCTAAGAATACTTTTCACCCTTATAAATGTTGTGTTTTACAAAGGGCTTTTTTGTGCCTTTTGCATTCAGCAATTTAAAAAATTTCTGTTTTAGAAGGTCTGCAGTGGCTCTTATTTCTTAGCCAGCACTGCCCGGATTTCCTCATTGTACTCTGTGAAGAGGTGCGCTGAGTGGCTGATAGTGGTTATGCTCCCTGGCTGCAGGCCTAGCTTGTCTGCCACATACTTCTGCAAAAGGTATATTTGGTAGATGTTGGCAGGCCAGCCTATGAACATGTCATTGCTCCTGATTATGGTGGTGGCTGCAAGCTTTCCTTCTATCACCTTGAAGAAGATGCTTATCAACCCTGGCGTCTCTTTCACATCCAGGCCTGAATCTAGCACAGGGTCGTAAATCATCACAACTGCGCGCCTTGTCTCGGGGTCTTTTTTTAGCAGTGGGATGATGAAATCATCAACCTGGTTCTTGGTATTGGAGTAGTTGAATATCCTCCTGCCATAGGTGTAATAGTAGATGAAAGAGGATTCTTTCTTGAAAAAGACATCTTCAAGCTCGTCAAGCTCAGGATAGGCCCATTTCTTCAGTGATTTCATGGCTTCAATCGGCGCAAGTATGTCATTGTAAGGCTCTTTTATGGCAAGAGTCATATTCATGACTTCTTTAGAGGTCCTGCCATCACGGTCCACTATCTCGCGGCCTTCCTCGCTAATCAGTTTCAGGCTCTCTTTCCAGGCTTCTAGGGTTGAGTTTTTCATTATCTGCATGTTTCATTGCCTCGTAATCATCGCGATTGGTTTTTATCCCATGAAATTAGTGAGCTTTATCTCTCCTTTTCTTTCCTTGAAGTCATATGTGATTATCGGCAGGTCATAGGTATTCATGAGAAACACCAGCTCTCTTAGGAGGTCTTGTGGAATGAATTCTCCTCTCCTGAAAAACCTAGTCCTGTCCCCCCCGTCAAATATGCTGCTCAGCTTTTCCTTGAGCTGGATCTGATTTATGGTTTCCTGGTCCTGATAGTCCTTAAAGCTCCTGATGGTAGCTTTAGCGTATCTTCTCTGCGAGAGGTCAGTGGAAAATCTTCTCATCACGGTTGATAATGCTATGTCAAAGCTAAACGGTATGCCGCATGCGCGGTATATGGTGTGCTGGGTTGAGCAGAACCTTTTTATCTCCTGGTGTGAGCTTTCAAGCAGCTCTGGCAGGTGCTCTTGGCCCCTCTCTGCCAGGTCATAGTTCCACAGCCTAATATAGTTCTTTTCATAGGCAAAGAACTGCTTGGTGTTAGGCTTGTTTAGGTCATCTAATCTCTTGAAATAATCCCCTGCTTTCTTGTTCTTGGTCATGCTTACCTTGAGGAGCACGTTAGCGATTTTTTGCAGGAGCTTCCTGAACTCATTGATGTTTAGCCCGCTGTTGAAAAACCTGTTGATGTCTATGATTATGCTGGTGCTGGCTATTGCAAGCCCAATGGTCTTTCCCCTGATTTTTTCCTCGTAATCTTTCCACTCCTCTTCTCTCAGGGTATAAGGCCCTGCTTTTCCCAGTATCATAGGAGCATCATGCACTTTCCTGTTGTGGATGTTGAGCTTGAGCTCTTCCCTTGCAAATTCAGGTATGATGCTGGAAAACAGCTTCTCATGGCTTTTGAGCTCCTTGCTTTCTGCCTTGAAGAGAATATTTACATTTCTCGGCTTTATCTTGACAAAGTTCTTTATGAAATCAGCTACCCTGTTGTCATCGGTTATGTTCTTGAGGTTGATGATGATGCTTACAATCCTATCGTGGTCTTTAGTCTCTATGTCTAGCTTCTTTAATACCTCTTCGGTATTCTCAGGAGTGTTGGTTTGTATCAGCTGCTCAAAATTATTCAGCCCTAAAGCATCGTTCACTTCTGGAAAGCAATTGTATACTAGCTCATAGAACTTGTTTATGCCTTGCTCTTTTGAGCTTTCCAGCAAAAGGCAGTTAAGCTTGGTAATCCAGCCGTCAGGGTCAAACTTGTGCACTATACCCTTGGCCTCGTATTCCTCTATGAGGCTGGTGGAGATGGTTGGCTTGGAGATGATTATCTTCTTATGCTTCTTTTCCACCACGAGCTCCCCCTCATCCATGTTCAATGAGAAATATTTCTCTCCTTTGCCATGCACAGAACTAACTTTCAGCACCCCGTCGCTGACAAGCTTATTCAGGTGGTACAAAGTCTTCCTGTGTAGCTGGGCCTTGCGCTGGTAGGCTTTTCTTGTGAGCTTTTTGTCAGAGAACTCATTATCTATATCCCTTATTATTCTTGAGTATTCTTCAGGATGCACTGCCCTGATTAGCTCAGTTGTAGATATCTCCCGTAGTGGTTCCTGCTTGAATTTGTTCAGAATGCTTTGTTCTGTAGAGTGCATGGTATCCCTTGTTCACCGTTGAAGCCTTTATAGACGAGAGGGAATGCAGCAGGATATATAAATATTGTTGTTTCAGGAGTGTTTCAGTCAGATTTGGCTTATTTATAAATCCAAGTTTTTTTGCTTCAGGAGAGCTGGCCTCGGGCTTAAATCACATGATAGGTTTATACGGAAAATCCGGAAAAATGCTACCTTGCTTCAGTGATTTGCTGAAACAACCAGTTTAAGGTGCAAAAGTACTTTTATATGAAGAACGAGGTTGTCAAATGAAAATACGCACAAAATTCATCGGGGGTCGATATTATGATAAGAAAAGCAGATTTGTTATTTCTTACCTTTTTGAGGCACAATGCAAGAGAGACCTTGACAACCATCAGCAGGAAGACCAACATACCCATAAGCACTCTCTATGACAAGCTAAGGCAGCACGAGAACAATGTCATACTGAAGCACACCACACTGGTGGATTTTGCCAAGCTAGGCTATAACTGCAGGGCAGAGATAATGCTTTCCCTGCCAAAGGATGACCGCGACAAGATAAGGGTGTTTCTTAAAGGCTATCCGATGATAAACAGCCTTTTCAAGATAAACAATGGCTATGACTTTTTGGCTGAGGGAGTTTTTGAGAATGCCAAGGAGCTAGAGGATTTTGTGGAGATGCTCGAGGGCAAGTTCCAGATAAGCGACAAGAAAGTGTTCTATGTGATAGAGGATATAAAAAGGGAAGAGTTCCTCTCAGAGCCTGGCATGCTTTCACAGCTTGCGCAGATGAAATATGTTGAGAAGCCGCTTAACAATCAGAAATACTCTTACCAGGATTAATCCCTGTTTAAATCTGTACCTGTCTTATCTGCTTTCATCTATTTGGGAAGCATGGTGGTTATCACTGGCTTGTCCCTGACAATCACTGTGTGCTCTGCCTGGCTAACAAGTCCATGGGCCTTATCTGGCAGAGGAGGATATTCTCTTAAAGCATTTATGTTACGTAAATCCCTGAGCGCAAAGCTGGCCTTGCCCGGCCCGTGCTTTTTTGCCACCCATCTCATGGCAAATGGAAGCTCGTTGTATTCTTCTAAGTCCCTGAGCACTTCTCTGGTGAGCGGGCTTCTTGTAGGTTTTTTTCCTGTTAATGAGAATAATGTAGGGTTGCTGCTCTCATAGATTATGCCGGCACCAGTGCTGGCAAAAGGCTCAATCGCAATAACCTGGTCCTCTTCAAGCTTCTCCTGGCTTCCTGTGTCAAAATTAGGTATGCTTGGAGCGTCGTGGATGACAAATCTGTCGAGGCCATGGCCTGAAAGGTTCCTTATTGGAGAGAATCCTCGCTTGGCAATCTCATCATGGATAGTCCTTCCTATTTCGCTGACTGTTACGCCTGGCTTGATTATCTTAAGAGCAGAATTCAGGGCTTCCCTGCTAGCTTCCTCAAGCAGCTTTAGCTTTGCATCATTGCTAAGGACAATAGTGACTGCAGTGTCACCTACAAAGCCATTCACATGCACGCCAACATCCAGCTTGACTACATCTCCTTCCTTGAACACAGTCTTATCATCGTCAGAAGGATAATAATGAGCAGCGATGTCATTGAGGCTTATTTGTGGGGGAAAGGCAAACTCTCCGCCAAGCTCCACTATCCTCTTTTCAATCTTGTCTGTGACTTCAAGAAGGCTGGCTCCTACTTTTATCAAGCCAGCTCCATAGTCCCTTGCCTTGGCAGCAATCCTTCCTGCCTTGACATATGCCTCAAAGGTTTCCTTGTCCATGAAAAAGAGAGAATTAGGGTAGTATAAAAAATTAATTGAAATTTATGATTTCATTCCTTTTGATAATCCTCTTGTAAATCCTTGATGCATTTATAATCTGAACACTTTTGATTGTGCCCATCACAATCATAGCATTCGTTAAGGCCTCCATCTGGAAGCTGCAATTCAGATTTGTCTTTAATCAATCCTTTCCTGTTGACTATCTCGTGGTAAATGCACTCTTCCAGATTGATTTCTTTCTCTTCCACTGTTTCACCATCTTTATTAATAGATTATGGCTACGACCACGCTTTTTATCTGGCTAAACCTTACCTTGCCAGGGTCGCTTGTGGGGTTGTTGTCTCCCTTGAGAACAAAGTAAGTCCCTTTCTCATCCTGTGACTTATGCACTACCCTGTGTATGATAGTGCCTTCTGCATATTCTGAGGCGTAAGCCACTATGTCCCCTATCTGTACATCATCCTCTGATTTTGGCGCTAGCTCTATGGCATGAGCTCCTGAATCGATGACTGGATCCATTGAGTTGGTGTCTGTGAAGCTTGCCCATTCTGCTCCTGGGATGTTGAGCACTATCTTCTCATTTGTCACTAGGATTTGGTTTTCAAGAATCCTGTCTGCAGGAGAGGCGACTTCTGTGCCTTGCTCACCTAGCATCGCAATGGTCCTGCCAAGGATGTTCTCTGTCTGGTACTCATAGCCTCCTGCATTGTTGTCTCCCGGAAGCTGCAGCTGGCCTTGCGCAGAAGCATAGTAAGAATATAAGTTTGTAGCTACAACTCCTAGCAAGAATACGCATATTAGCAATAGTATCTTTTTGAACATCTTATCCCCCAAAATCATACCTATATGGAGCTCTTTCTTTATAAATCTTTCGATTTTTAACCACTAGGGGATAGTAACAAAACGTAAAATTTTTATACTAGTTAACCGTAATATGCCTAATAATCTTACTTAAAGGGATACTAATATGGCAAGGAAAAAACAACCTATGGACGATGAGGACTTAAAGAAGCTGGCAGAGGCTGTTCTAGAAAAAGGTTGGAATAAGATAAGCACCACTGCTGTAGTCGCTAAACTAGGGCCGAGTTTCTATCAAAGCCATTGCAAAGGAGAAGAAAATATGCAGGCTCTCCTGCAAAAGATAAGAGGGCTTGATCCTGACAGGTACGGCCATCTCAAGTACGTCAGGATAAATAAGGAAAATCATGTCCGCCAGCCACTGAGACCAGGCGAAGAAGACATAATCTCAGATATGATACTCAAATCTTATGAGCAAGGCCCTTGGCGATCAGAGGGTCCTCCTCTTGATGTAATAAAATCAATAAAAGAAAGATTAGAACAAGCAGGTTTCCTAAGGTCAGAAGCCTCTATTCGTGGGCATGCCCAAAAGATATGGGAAGGAAAATACAGGACCGTAGAAGGCTTGCCGCAATACCTTATGAGCCCAAGGCCAAAGGCTAAGTCAGAAGAGGACGCAGATATAACTGCTGAGCTTGAAACCAAGCTTGACAATTTCAAGAAGACAAAAAAAGACAAGAGCTTAGATGGAATAATCAGCACTGAAGAGAACGAGCAAAAGAAAAATCAATACTTATTTTTAGCTAGCAGAGGCCATCAGGCGCTTGTAGCTTACATGATGGACCCTAAGAATTACAAGAAGCTACTCGGCAGCGATTATGAGCTGGTGGCAGTGGACTTTACCAAGGCCAACACCCCCCTTGATATTTTTGAGAAATGCCAGGACAAGGCTGAAGCCCTGGAAAAAATCTGTGAGCAAGAAGGAGACGTCGTGTCCTTTGTAGACAACTGGCTCAGGTGCGATATGATATTCAGGGACGGCGAAGGCAACTATCATGTTGCTGAGATAAAGCAAAACGCAGTCAACCACAACATCGATGGAAAAAAGGGCTATCCTAATGCTGACAAGGTTGTTGAGCAGATAAGCGCTTATATCGGCGGATTAATGGGAAGGATTGAGTGGAAGAATAGGGACAAGCCAGCAGGAAAGAAAATACCAGGGCAAGTCCAAGGAATAGTCATAGCTTATGTGATTGACCCTGATCTTTATGAATTCCTGATAGAAAAAGATGAGTTAAGGCCGATTAAGGTTTCCAAAAGGGCAGTAGGGACATATATTAAGGGCTTAGGTCATGCACAAGAGCAAGAATAGAAAGTTCATTCTTTTAACTCTTTTAGACGGGCTGTTTCAAAAAGAGCTTTGGCTTGCTCTATGAACTTCTCTTCTTTTTCAGTCTCGATTATGGCGCCTGCAGCGTACTGGTGGCCTCCTGCCTCCCCTCCAACCATTTCCACTAGCTCTGCGACAATGCTCTTGAGGTCAATACCATCTGGATTTCCAGTAATCCTTAGAGAAACCTTGGTCGTGCTGTCAGGATTCCTAGCCATACTCATCACAAACACGTTATTGTCAAGCTCATTGTTCTTGGAAATCATGCTAGCAATAGTGCCTATCATGGTAGAGAGCACATTGTCCTTGGCATTGATGATTACGTAGTTATTTCCCTTGATAATCCTGTCAGACTTATCCTTAGCTGCATGCTCCTTGTACCAATTCATAGAGCTCACAATCTCCCTCTTATAATCAAACAAGCTGTTAACAGCATTTTCCCTTTGCTTTTTATCCCCCAAGCAAGAGCCAATGCCAAGAGAAGCATTATCCATCCTGCCGCAGGAATTAAGCAATGTTGAGAATTCCTTTGCATCCCTGAAATGGCCTGGCTTTTCTTCCTCAAGAATATAGACGTCAGTGAATATATCCTCTGGGTTTTTTATGCCCGCGCTCTGGCGCTTCATTATGATGGCTGCGGCAAGCTTCCTTTTCTCATCATCGCTAAGGTCTGGGAAAATCTTCCACCTGCCTTTTGCATCCAATGGCTCGATGCCAATCCTTTTCAAGAACTGCACAGCGCCTGACTCGCTTCCAGTAACGTCAGGGATGCCCATGTCTGAGCTATACTCCAAAAGCTTTTGGATCGGCCTTGTCTGCAACCCGAAAAACTTAAGCCCGGTCTCTACTCGTATCTTGCCCTTGCTAACTGCAATGTCAAGAATCATCTTGTTCAGGCCAGTGAACCCTTTCTTTTCCTGTACATCACCGATTGCGCCGATGATTGCCAGATGAGCCAAGTCCTCGTTCTCCTTGCTTATGGTCTTTGCGAAGAAGAAACACACTCCTGCAGCACTAATCTCAGAGCTGCCATCAAAGCCATAATCATGCGGGTTGATATGGATTATATTGCTCTCTGGCTTGCCTTGCACTTCGTGGTGGTCGAGCACAAAAACTTTTTTCCCCTCGAAGTACTTGTTCAGGGCCTTTAGCTGGCCAGATCCCAGGTCGCAGAAAACATAATAATCATAGTCTTCTGACGCAATCTCTTTTGCATTCTCATCCTTTAGCTGGTGCAATATAGTCGTAGAGTAAGAGAGGTTCAGCCTTTCAAGAGCTTTTATCATGATGCTGGCAGCGCTTATGCCATCAGCATCAAGATTGCTCACAAGCTTCACAACCTTTGACTTCCCTATTTTTTTTAACTCCTCAGCAGCCCTTTCCAGGGCAGACTGAAAGAGCTCAAGCTTGCTTTGGCTCATACTTATTCCACAACCAGCTTTATCTTCTTAGGGTCGTACTTCCATTCCAAAGGCAGCTTTGCGGTTCTCTTGTAATACTTGGTAAACCTCTTAATCTTGGACTCTGTAAGAATCAGCCCTCGCTTGGCGCTCATATCTTTCTTGTTCTCATCCATGTGCTTTCTTAGAAGGACTGCCCGTCTTATCAGGGCCATCAGGTCTTCAGGAATCTCTTTCAGCAGGTTCTTTTCCTTTAATATCTGGCTAATGTTTTTCCCAGTCACAACCTTGACATCGGGGATTCCGTATTCATCCCTGAGATACACTCCTATCTGGGAAGGGTTCTTGCCTTCCTTTGCGTATTTGACAATCAAGAGCTCTATCTCCTTGGGCTTATACTTAAGCCAGCCAGGAACAACTTTCTTGCTTGGTTTGGTGCTTCCGCTCTTTCCTCTTGCTCCAGAATACATTCTTGCCATACTAATCAACCTCCAATTATCAGCTCCTTTTATCTTGAGCTTTTTTCTAACAAGCCTTTTATACTTTTTTTTTTGCGTATCAGGAAACAATAAGAGAACTCTTATGCTTCCAGCATGAACAAGCCGACTCCGACCGGTTCATCCATCGCGTTAAGAAGAAGAGAAAAAGGAGCGTTTATAAAGTTTATGCTGTTGCTTGCTCCTTACTGTTCTTAAAACATAATCCTTTTCCTACCAGCAGCCATCCCCATAGCCGCAAGGGCCCTGAGAATACCCGCCGGAATAGGAATGCCTTGGATAATATGAATATCTCATCGGATAATAATTGGCATAATACCGAGGCATATACCATCCCATTGAGAAATAAGAGCCATAATACATGGGCATTGGCTGATAATTCCAGTTATAAGAATATCTATAGGCTCCAGCATAATAATTATTATAATGGCCAGTATAGTACGAGCCAGGATAATTGTATGAGTATGCTGCGGCCCCCATTATCCCTGTCAGTGCAAAAACTATTCCTAGAAAAATAAGCAGTGCTAATTTGTCACCTTTCATGTTCATACCTCCTTACAAGTGGGAATGCACCATTATTTTTAAATATTTTGATAAAAAATGGTTCGTCGCAAAATTCGCCTTGCTCATTAAGCCGCCTTCTCGCAGCGCTGATTTTCAGGCTAGGAAATCAATATGAAAACCAGTTCCTTGCTGTTAGCCATCCGGGCTTAGTCCCGCGCTGCTCGCCTTATGGCGGCTTTTATGCGACAAACTCGCTAAAAACATAGAAGAAGACGACTAAGAATCATTCCTTAATCATAGCATAACCTATTAACCTGAATCTATTGCCTATCTTCCTGGAAAGAGTTACCTTGTCAGTCAGGTCAGCGCAAAAAGGCAGCTTGAGCTTGCACTTGACCACGTTCTTGCTGAGATCATACACAAAACCGATGCTCTTCTCTCCATTCACATTCAGAAGCAATGACTCATTCATCTTGATAGGCTCGACAGCCTGCTCATTCTGGCTTCCAACCACTCTCTCCAATAAATGGACTTCAAGGTTAAGGCTGTACCATACTTTCGGTAGTTTATCAGGAAACCCGACTAGGTTGCCTGTCAGGCTGTCAGAATGCACAATGCTAGGGTCAAGGGTCGTCTGGACAGCAACGCTTCCTCCAGGGCCAAGCTCATTAACGCTCACGCCGCCGGTCATGGCGCTGACAATAGTGGTGAAGATGGGCTTGGCAACAGTCTTGTTCATCTCCTCAACCACTCTTCCAGGCCTGATCTCTATCCTATCACCTACTCTGAGTTTTCCCCTGACAATTGCCCCGCCAAGAATGCCTCCGCTCAGCTTCTCAGGCTTCATGCCAGGCTTGTTGATGTCAAAGCTCCTGGCGACTATGAGCAAAGGATCAGCATTAGGGTCGCGTACAGGCGTCGGTATAGTATCTTCTATGGCCTTGATGAGCACGTCCACGTTCACTCCGTGTTGGGCGCTGATAGGAACGATTGGGGAATTCTCATAATCAGTGCCCTTCACAAAAGCTTTGATCTCCTGAAAGTTCTTCATCACCCTTTCTTTAGGTATGAGGTCAATCTTGTTCTGAACAATCACCACGTGCTTGATGCCAGCGATCTTCAAAGCCACCAGATGCTCTTTTGTCTGGGGCTGGGGGCAAGGTTCATTGGCAGCGACCAGGAGCAATGCTCCGTCCATGATAGTTGCTCCGCTGAGCATGGTGGCCATCAGGCTCTCGTGGCCAGGAGCATCCACAAAGCTCACCTTTCGGATGAATTTTGTCGGGACATTATGCTTGCTGCAAGTTGGTTGAGTTGTGTAAGCATCCACTCCCTCGCATAATGGGCATTTCCTGAAGACACTGTCAGCATATCCTAATCTTATTGTGATTCCTCTTTTGATCTCCTCAGAATGAGTATCAGTCCACTTGCCTGTGAGCTTTTCTGTCAAGGTGGTCTTGCCATGATCGACATGCCCTACAAGCCCGATATTGATGGCTGGCTGGACAGTCTCAGGGATTTCTTTTTCAGCTTCCTTGTGAGTTGCGCCTGCGGCCAAATCAGTTTTAGCCTTTTCCTTTTTTATCCTATCCTCTTTTTTATCTTCCTTAGCCTCTTTCTTCTTCGGAGCTTTAGCAGGTTTTTTTTTCTTCTGCTCCTCACTCATCTCAGGAGCTTCAGCTGCTTCTGGCGCTGTTTCTTCTGTTTTTTTCTTCTTAGGCATATGCCCACCTGAAAATATACGTAATATATAAAGGTTTGCGAATAATTCTTAGGGAGCCAACAGTAACCTTTATAAATAGCCATCTTTTCTCCTAGAAAATCATGACGCAAGTGCTAGCATTCAATAAGTGGGATTGTTCAGCCATTAAAGTGCAGGATCCAGGGCTCATCAGGTACATCAATGTCAACCCGGTGATTGTGCCAAAGACAGGAGCCAGGTTTGCAGGCAACAAGTTCCATAAGTCAAAGCTGTTCATAGTTGAAAGATTGATTAATAGAGTGATGAATCCAGGCCACAAGGGAAAAAAGCATTATAAGAGCAGCGGGAACATCACTGGAAAAGGCGTCACTGCTGTGAATATAGTCGAGAGCGCACTGAAGCTGATAGAGCAGCGGACCAAGAAGAACCCGATTGAAGTGCTTGTCAAGGCAATAGAGAACGCAGCTCCAAGAGAAGAGATAATCACGATTGAATACGGAGGAGCCCGTTATCCAAAGGCAGTTGAGATGGCGCCCCAGCGAAGAGTGGATGCCACCCTGAAGCTATTCACACAAGGAGCTTTTCATAAGTCATTCAATTCTAGGATTAGCGAAGTAGAAGCCCTTGCCAAGGAGATAATCTCAGCCTACAACATGTCGGCAGAGTCACTTGCAATCTCCAAGAAGTTTGAGCTTGAAAGGCAGGCTGACGCGAGCAGATAAAATTTCTAGATGAACTTTAAATAATCCAGCAGATTCTCTCCTTTTATGAAAATCGCAAAAAAGATTTGGCCTGAATTTTACGAGCAGATTCTTAACGGCACAAAGAAATTTGAGATAAGGCTGGCAGACTTTGAATGCAACAAAGGAGATGTCCTTGTATTGAGAGAATGGGATCCTAAGACCAAGAATTACACTGGCAGGGAACTCAGGAAAAAAGTGACTTTTGTGCTAAAAACAAAAGAACTGAAGTTCTGGCCTGAGAAGGATATGAACAAATATGGCTTTCAAGTGCTTTCACTTGAATGATTCCTGCAAATCATCAACATTAACCACGGCCTTGCCTATCTTCTCTGCCTCGTCATATGCTATTCTTGGGCAGGCTGTGTTGACAAAGCACTGGATAAATGGGAAGTTCTCTAGCTCTGAAAAGTCTATTGTGTCAAACATCAAGAAATAAAAGTTCTTGTCAGGGTATTTCTTCTCTAGTTCCTGGGCTTTCTTTAGCTGGAGCTGGCCTGGCTTGGTGCTGACTAGCACTCCTATCTCTTTGCTGTGCAAGAACCTGTTCATTGCTCCTAGGCTTTTCTTTTTCATATCTGCGATGCTGTTCTCGCTGAGCTTCAAGAACTGGCTTGAGAATGGGTCGTAGACAAATACTGGTTTGGTGTTCTTGAGCATGAGTGCTTTTGGGTGGAAAAGCCCGTCGCCGATGTAGAGGAACGCGTCAAAGTCGCCATTGAACTTCTTTATGTTGCAGCCAAGCAATTGGCCATAGTATTGGGTGTGGTCTGCCTTGAGAAGCAACACTTTCCTGCCACTCTGCTCGAGCTTTTTCTTTGCATCATCAAGGCTTGCCATGAACTGCACAGTTGTGAAGAGCGCTACTTTTAGCGGCAGCTGCTTAATCAGCTCATCAGGCAGCTCAATCTTTCCCTTGTACCGGGCTTCTACAAAAAAGGTTTTCATGAATGAAGAGAAACTAAGCCTTCTTTTTAATATTTTGTCCTTGATGTTTCGTTTTGCTGAAGCAAAATTATTTAAATTGGAAAACTTAGTCTAAGTTTGATGGATAAGAAACTTAAAGATAAACTTTTGGGCATGGCAAGGGAAAGGATTACTGATGATGACCCTTCACATGATTTTGAGCACGCACTTAGAGTTCTTGCAAATGCTGAGAGAATTGCAAAAGAGGAAAAGGCTGACCTTGATGTAATAGTCCCTGCAGCCTTGTTCCATGACCTTGTGAATCCTCCTAAAAATAGTCCTCGGGCTAAGTATGCTGCGGATGATAGCGCTGAAATAACAAAAGGGTTGTTGGAAGAAATAAAAGAATACCCTGCGCATAAGATTGAAAAGGTTTACCTTGCAATAAAATCCTGCTCTTTCAATAAAGGAATTTCACCTGAGCTTTTGGAGGCGAAGATTTTGCAGGACGCTGACGGGCTGGAAGCTACAGGAGCTATCTCTATTATGAGGACATTTGCTTCGACAGGGCAGATGAAGAGGCCTTTTTATAGTAAGCAAGATGTGTTTTGCAGGAAAAGGGAACCAGACAGCAGCGAGTATGCTCTTGATTTATTCTACACACGCCTATTGAAAGTTGGTGAAAGGATGCACACGAAAAGTGCAAAAAAGATTGCTAAGAGAAGGACAAGATTTCTCAATGGCTTTCTAAAGGAACTGGAACTGGAATTGGAAGGCAAGTAGTCGTTTCTATTATCACTCCAGAATTATTCCGAATTATTTATATATTATCGATAATTATGCTATGTTCATGGCCGAGCTTAAAAGGAGTGTGGGGCTCTTCACAATAATCGCCCTTACGATCACTTCAATGGTAGGCACAGGCATGTTCTTTGGCACAGCCATCGGAGCTGGCTATGCTGGCAACGCAGTCATAATTTCCTGGATTATCCTGCTTTTCATCAGCACCTATGTTGCAGCTTGTTTTGGAGAGCTAATCGTCTTGTTCCCGAAGGCAGGAGGGGTGTATGAATTCTCAAAGCATGCCTATGGCAGGTTCTTCTCTTTTATCATAGGCTGGATCACCTGGCTCATGGCCAACATCAGCACTACAGTGCTCATTGTCGCTGCCCTTGAGTACTTATTGCCGCCCGGGTTCAACATGACCTTGGAGATATTGATAGCTATTGGCATAATCCTCCTGCTCAATCTAGTGGCCTTCCTTGGAATCGATACTAGCGCAGCAGTGCTCATCTTCTTTGCCACTGTATCCATAGCTGTGATGCTGGCCATCATCATTCCTGGGGCATTCCATTTTCATCCTGAAAATTTACGACCTTTCTTCTCTTCCTCTCCTTTAATGATATTTGTGGCATTGTTCTTCATGCTTGAGGCGCTGATGGGCTGGGAGCAGGCATCTTTCCTTGCAGAGGAGACTAAGGACCCTGAGAAGGTAATCCCGAAATCATTGATGATCTCGACTGTGCTTGCAGGAATATTAGGGCTGGGAGTCGCTATTGTTTCATTGGGAGTAATCCCTTGGCAGAGCCTGGCAGTCTCGTCCACTTATATATCCACCTTGTCTGACATCATATTGGGTGGTGTGTGGACCAAGGTGATAGGGATTGGGATTGTGCTCGCACTCATAGGCTCTGCAGCTGGCGGGGTGATTTCAATGCCAAGGCTCCTCTTGGCAATGGCGCGTGACAAGCTATTCATAGCCCAGCTGGCGGCCATCCATCCGAAGAAGAACACGCCTTACAAGGCAATAATTTTCCAGGCAATTGTGTCCATACTGCTAATTGTGCTGACTTTTGGCAAGTATACTGTGCTTCTCAGCATGTTTGTCCCATTGGCCCTCATCATGTACATCGCCGTGATATTAGCAGTGCCTATCTTTAGGGTAAAGCTAAGGCATGTCCCGAGAGCTTTCAAAGTTCCTTTTGGCTTTTTAGGCCCTATATTAATCTCCTTGCTGTATATTGGGGTGATAGGTGTTTGGCTCTTTCAAGTCTCAGAAGCCCTTAGCTTGTTTCGCATAATACTCTCGTTCATATTTTTTGGCATACCTATTTATCTTTTATTGATTTTCTTCTATAACCCTGATGCGATTGTCAAGTTCACTAATTATTTTGCCCACCTCAACTTATGGATCGAAGATTTCCTCCTGCCTAAAAAGATTAGGAAGGAGATCATGGAGCTTTTTCAGGAATTGAAAGACAAATCTGTGCTAGAGTACGGCTCTGGTGTGGGAACCCTAACCCTCCATCTGGCAGAAGCAGTAGGACCTAGGGGAAAAGTTTATGCAACTGACCTCAGCCATAGTAACATCCGTCTCTTGAGCAAAAGGCTGGAGAAGAAAGGAATAAGCAATGTCATCCCTATCCACGATGAGCACCAGGTCAACAGGGTCCCGCCTTCTGTCGGGGACATTGATTATGTTTTCAGCGTCGGCATGATGGGTTATATGCAGGATGTAAGAAAGATACTTGGAGAGATGAACAGGCGCTTGCCAGAGTCTGGCAGGATATTCTTTGTGGAATATGTCAACTTTTTCAAGCTGCTTCCTGATACTGAGTGGATATCTGACCTTTCTGTCCTCAGGAAGACCTTCAGGTCGGCAGGCTTCTCTGTCAAGATAGAGAAGAAGTACGGCCTGCTATGGAACTACCTGATTGTTTACGGCATAAAATCAGAAAGGGACGTGCCTGTGATTTGACTATTCTATCGTATCAAGTCCTTCCCTGCCAAATAGATCATCAGCGCACTCCCCGCAGTAAGTGTCTGACGGCACTCCTCGTATGAAGAACTCTGCCTTTGCCCCGCAGATTATGCACATAGCGCTCTTTTTAGGCTTGGGCTTTTCAGAAATTTCCTGGTTCTGCTCTTCTTCTGTGATGTCCATGAAAATAAAGTGAAGGCAAAAGGACAAATGATGAACTTAAAGCGTGCTATTGCGGAGTATCATCATGTAGTATTATTTCATATTTAAATTTTTTTATGGTAGAATATGTGAGCGCCAGCAGACAATGCCGCTATGCCAATAATGACAACCTATATAAAGACGTAATCCGTTCTCAGCCTTCAATGGGAGATTCACCGCCAGGGCACCAGGAAGGAGCAGAAGGAGCCGAAGAGATAATCAGAGTCAGGCTTCCCAGGAACAATGAGGTCTTTGGCATACTGGACCGAAGGCTAGGCGGGAGCAGGTGCCAGGTAAGATGCCTTGATGGCAAGACCAGGATTTGCAGGATACCCGGCAGGCTTAAAAGGAAGCTCTGGGTAAGAGAAGGGGATGTTGTGCTTGTAGAGCCCTGGGAGTTTGGCGGAGATGAGAAAGGCGATATCATCTATAAGTACAGGCCCATACAGACTCAATGGCTAAGGAAGAACGGACACCTTGGCAAGCTTGAAGAATTGGATGAGTTCTAGGATTAGTTCTCGGCGCCCGCGGCCAAATAAAATAGATAATTACCTTTTAGTTTTATTTTCCTTATTTTTGTTTTTCTTACTTTTCTTACCCTTATGCGTCTCTTTGTAATCCCTTATCAGGATGACTGTGCTAAGCCATATTACTCCTATGACTATGCATGAGTCTGCAAGGTTGAAGACAGGATAAAACTTGAAATCAACAAAATCCACCACAAATCCCCTGGAGAGCCTGTCGAGGAGATTACCGATGATTCCAGCTACGATGAGCAGCACTGGCAGCACATGCTCTTTTTTTATCTTGTCTGCTAGCATCATTATTATCCCCAGGACTATCAGGCTGAACCATATGAGAAGGGAATTGGTCCCTTGCAGCATGCCAAAACTGGCACCAGTGTTCCTGACCAGGCTGAAAGCGACTAAGCCAAAGTCATAATGCACTCGATTGCTGAAAGCCCAGAACTTCAATAGCTGGTCAAGGATTATCAAGCCCAGCAATATGGCAGTGCTTTTTATGAAAACTTTCATAGAAAAAGGTGATTTGGGCTGCACAATAAATATTTTTCCTATTTAGTCTTTGATCATGAGGATGTTAGTGGCTCCCGGAAGCACATCTATTATCATCTCGCTTTCTGGCTTTTCAATCCTGTGATGCTCACCATCAACTTCAAAATAATATTCCCTCGCGCTCTCAACCTTGTTATGCTTCAGAGCTATTGACCTGATGGCTGGCAGGTATTCTAAGTTATATCGTTTCCTGCTTTTGTAAAGCGCATCTGCTTCATCTCCATTCTCTGGAAATTCTGATGATGGTATGCTTTGCGGCAATTTAAGCTCTATTATCCCCCCTGCAATCTGCAAGATAGGCATTGCCTTAATCATTAAAGCAGTGGCAAGTCCGTCATCTAATCTAGCATAAGGATCAATGTTTAGTCCTCCTGCTGCATACCTGCCGTTCACCACAGCAAAGGTTAGCAATTTGCCTGACTGAAGATTAAGCTCTGAGCTGCCATTGATGCCATATGACAGGCTTATAGGCTGATAATCTTTTAGGACACTTGCTCCAGCCACAGCAAAATCAAAAATCTTTTGCAATCCTCCTCGCTTGAAGCTCGCATTGACTTTTTGGGATACATCGCTCTCAAATCCTGTGCTGAAGATATTTGCTGCCTTTATCTCTTTATAATCAGCTATCCGGCCCTCTGCATTCCTGGTTATGTCATACCTGACTCTTAGCAAGTCCATCTTTGTGGCGTAATCATTTATGTCACATTCCCCATCAATAAAGCCATTGGTAAGGTTGCATAGCCTAGGGGGGCTTCTTGTCCCAAGGAATGCTGCAAGCTCTCCCATGGTGCCGCTGCTGACTCCATAGATGATATTTTCAAGGCTTGCATCAGCATTTATAGCCTCGTTTATGGTGCCATCTCCACCTATTACAAACATAAGATGAGAGCTTTTCTTCTGGTTGGCTTGCTTGGCTATTTCTGTGGCGAATCTTTTTATGTCGCCTTTTCTTTGGCTTGTATAATAGATGACATCATCACTCCCAAGCCTTTCCTTGACTTCTCTTGCGACCCTGCCAGGCTCGCCTCCTGATTTTGGGTTGATAAGTACATGCACCTTGTTTGCCAGCAGCTCGCTTATGTCATATGCCATTTTGATCACTCTTATTCATAGGGGATTACTTTGCTTTTTTTAAGCTTTATCAAACAAGTATAGAAATCGAGCAAAGGCTTAGTAATTCCACTTATCCTTGTTCTCTGGCCCTTCTCTCTCGCCCTCAGCAATCCTCTCAATCCTTTTCAGGCGCTGGTTGACAGAGTCAAGCTCTGCCTTTATTGCGTCAAGCTTGGCATTGATTATCTCCAAGTCTTTTCCCATAGTAATCTCGCTCACACTCTGAGGGCTGGCTTGAGAATAGGATGATGCTCCTTGAGGAACCCTTTCAAACCCCATGGCTTCAGGTGAGAATCCTTGCTGCTGGGGCTGCATTGGCTGGCCCATGCTAGGAGGACTGCCATAGCCACCCATCCCTCCCATGTCAGGGCTTGCAAGGGGCTCTCCATATCCTGCTCCTCCTAAGCCTGCTTCAGGACCCATGCCATCTAGGCCTAAGTCATCTTTTTTCTTACCTAGAAGCTTGCCAAAGATTCCCATCTGCTACCTCTTTTTTTCTTTATGAACGCTATATCCTTATTATTCGTTGTTTGGAGTATAAAAACTTTACCCTAAAATCGGGCGCAACAAATGCCTTGCCATTGCTAGCCAAGCCACGGCATGAACCTTATGATCTTGAAGCTTATGCCCTCGGGATATATCTTGAGTGCCCCGCTCTTGATGTTTTTTATCAGGTCGCCTGGCTTTTGCTCCTGGAAATAATTGCCTATGAGCGCTGCAAAAAGCGTGCCTTTTAACTTTTCTTCATCTCCGTAGAGCTCTTTTATTGTAGCAATCACTATTTCTGAGTAGCCGGATTCTTGTTCTAGCTGCACTTTGCTTGCTATCATCATTTTGCGCGCCAGCAAATCAAAAGGCTCATCGCTCTTGATTATCGCAAGCATCTCAGTCTCATTGAGCTTTAGCTCACCCATGCTTAGCGTGAAAGGCTTCTGCAGTATTTCTGGGGTGAAAAAGAAAATCTTATGGCTGCTTCCCATCATGTCATCATATTTCTGCTCCTGGAACTCCTCGCCTAACTTATCCATCTCTTCTCTTGTGAAGAAGCTGAAGCTGTCCAGGGTAAGAGTGAGGCTGCTCAGGGGCTTGAGGACTACACCGGTGTAAATAGTATCATTCTCATAAAGCAAGAAGGTGTTGTTATTGTCCTTAAAGCCATTCTTCAAGTCTTCTACATCCTTATACACAAGGAAGCTCAATAGCGCAATGATAAGGATTGCAAGCACTAAAAGCTTCACAGCAATCTTGATGCCGTGGCCAAGAAACCTCGCAGCAAAGTACACTATCGCTGCACCGATGACGATTAGGACTATTGAGGTCGGATCCATGAACTCACCCTTTTGATAAGCTATAGAATCATTTTGTAATCATTTTCTTATAAATGTTTGGTATTTTTCAATGCAACTTTTCACAGCTTCATCCTGTTGAAAGCCCAGGTTCCTATGAGAATCAGGATTATGTCAAATCCCAGGATTATGATGAGGTTAGATAAGTATGACATTGAGGATTGGTGGATGATTATGCTCCTTAATCCATCGACAGCATAGGTTGCTGGATTGATATGCGTCACGACCTGCATCCAGTGGGGAAGGTTCTCAAGAGGATAAAGCGCTCCTGACAATAGGAACAACGGATAGACCACGAAGCTTGCCACAAGCCCAAAGCCTTCTGGGCTTTCCATGAATGAGCCGATGATAAGGCCAAGGCTTACAAGCCCCAGGGCAAGCCCAAACAGCATGATGATGGTGAGGATGACGCTTATGAAAGTGAATGGTATGCCGAGGAAAATGCCAACTATGAGCAATATCATTGCTTGCACTACTGCATCAGTCATGCACCCAACTACTTTGCCAGTGAAGATGGTGGTCCTTGATAGCGGGCTGACCAGCACTCCTTTCAGGAAGTCAACCTTCTTATCCCACACAAGATATGCTCCGTTGAAAAGCGAGCTGAAGATGATTGTCATCACAAGGAATCCTGGAAAGATGAAATGATTGTAGTTGCCAGGCACACTGGCGATTGAGCCTATGCCTTCTCCAAAGATGAAAAACCATATTAATGGCATGAAGAGTGCTGAGATAAGCCTGCTCTTTTCCCTGAGGAATACTTTTACCTCACGGTACCATATGGCATACACGCCTTTTGCAATCTTTCTTAGCTTGCTGTTTGCTCTGCCCGTTTCGCTAGCTTGCTGTTTTTTCATGCTCATTTGCTCTGCCTTACTCTTGTAAAAACTCTTAGTTGCTCCATATCATCTCCTTCCTGCTCCCTTATTTCCTTGCCTGTGTAGTGGAGGAAGACATCGTTAAGGTCAGGAGAATGAACTTCAACAGATTCAACCTCTCCAGCTGTTTCTAGCAGCTTCTGCAGGTTCTTTGCAGAATTCTCAACAGTCAGCTGCACAAACCCATCGGATTTTGCAACTTTCTTGACAAATGGAAGCTTTCTTAGCCTGTCAATGAAAAGATTCTTGCCTTTCAAGCAGACAGTGTCGCCCTTGAGTGCCCTCTTAAGGTTTGCAGGAGAGTCAAGTGCAATTATCTTGCCATGATCTATTATTGCTATCCTGTCGCAAAGATTCTCTGCCTCTTCCATGTAATGCGTAGTGAGAATTATCGTCATGTTCATGTTCTTGGCAAGGTTCTCGATGTAATCCCAGATGCGCTCTCTTGTTTGAGGGTCAAGCCCAAGTGTCGGCTCATCAAGGAAAAGAATCTGTGGCTGGTGCAAAAGCCCCCTTGCAATCTCCATCCTCCTTCGCATGCCTCCAGAATATTTCTTGACAATGTCTTTTTTCCTCTCATTTAAATCAACAAGAGCCAGCACATCATTTATTTTCCTGTTTATGTCTTTCAATGGCACATCATACATGAGAGCGTGCAGCTTGAGGTTCTCATAGCCAGTGAGCATCTCATCAGAGCTAGGGTCTTGGAACACCATGCCAATGGACTCTCTCACCTTGGCTGGCTCTCTCATCACATCAAAGCCATTGACTGTGGCTTTTCCAGAAGTTGGCTTGAGCAAGGTAGAGAGCATCATGAGAGTGGTTGTCTTGCCAGCGCCATTAGGCCCAAGGAGGCCGAATATCTCGCCCTTTTTTATGGTAAGGTTTATTTTATCCACTGCTAGAATCTTATCATACTTCTTTGTCAAGCTGGTTATATTGATGGCGTCCATTTTCAACTGATAGAAATCATCACTGTTTTTAAAGTTTCGGGAAATATAATTCGAATCAATTTTAATTCTTGATTAGGGCCGGGTTTTGTGAAAAATTTATAAACCACCCTGAGCCTCTCTGCTGAAGGTGATTAGATGAATATTTTACTTTGGATAATACTGGCGACACTGATTAATGGATTGATTGGGCTCATTGGCATATTCTCATTATGGATGAAAGAGAAATTCTTCAATAAGATTATCATGATCCTTGTGGCTTTCTCTGCCGGAGCGCTTCTCAGCGGTGCATTCTTCCACCTTATGGCAGAGGCTCTTGACAAGCTATCGCCTGCGTGGGCTTTTGGCTACATGCTTGCAGGATTCATATTGTTCTTTGTGATTGAGCGCTTCCTTCACTGGCACCACTGCCATCACCACGGAGGCAAGTGCGCAGTGCACCCGGTCTCTTACCTAATCATCTTTGGTGACTCAGTCCACAACTTCATTGATGGAGTGATTATCGGGGCCAGCTTTATTGTGAGCGTGCCTTTCGGCATAATAACTACCCTGCTCATAATAGGTCACGAAATCCCTCAGGAGCTTGGAAACTTCGGGGTGCTGGTGTACGGGGGGTTTGGCAAGACCAAGGCTCTCCTATATAGTTTTCTTGCCCAGCTAAGCTGTGTTGTCGGTGGGGTGCTTGGCTTTGTGTTTTCTCAAAGAATAAACGGAGTAATACCTTTTATCCTTCCCTTCGCAGCAGGAGGATTCATCTACATAGCAGCCTCTGACTTGATACCTGAGCTGCACAAGGAGCCTAAGCTCAAGAAGTCACTTGTCTCATTTGGGTTTTTCATTGTAGGTATAGTGTTCATGTTCATGCTCAAGTACTTGTTTGGTGGCTAAGGCAGAAAAACAGAAGGCTGGCATGTTAAAATTAATAAGATTTAAAAAACATAATTAAAGCCTGATTGTCTAACATGGTTATTAATAAGAAAAAATCATCGTTATTGTTATTTGCAATTATTGTTTTATTAATTCTTCCTCTAGCCTTGGCTAGCCACGAGAGCGAGTCAGGAGTCAACTATGTGTGCGCTGCCTTCTTTTCAGGCATTGGCTGCCCTCACTGCGCCAATGTGGAGCCTGTCCTAAAGGAATTCTTGCTTTCCCACCCGAACTTTGTGGTGTTGAAGTATGAGATTTACAACCATACAGACAATGTCCCTATAATGGACTCTTACCTTTCATCCTACTCTGTGCCTCCGGGGATTCCATTGATGATTTTCAGCAAGGATGTTTATCTACGAGGAGACTCTCTCATCATTGATGGCCTAGAGACAACTTTCAATTCACTAGGGGAGAACCCTTGCCCAATGTTAGATGGCTCTTTCATAAGGTATAATGAGCTCAATTGCACGCAGCTGCCTGGAAGGCCAGAAGTGCGCATAATGAATGAGACTATCACTGGAGGGGGAGCGTGTGTTGAGCCAAGGCAGGAATTGACTCTTGTCAAGATTCTCTCGCTAGCAGCTGTTGATGCTGTTAATCCTTGTGAGATTGCTGTGCTCACAATGATACTGATAGCAATACTCACTGCTGACCCTAAGAACAAGAAGAAGGTGCTTTACGCTGGCTTGGCTTTTTCCATTGCCATTGTCTTGATGTATCTTGTTTATGGATTGATAATCATCCAGTTCTTCCAAGTGGTTACGACACTGAAAGGCATAGGCACTATCATCTTCAAGGTTCTTGCAGCGCTTGCCATATTGCTAGGTATACTAAACATCAGGGACTTTGTGAACTACAAGCCAGGAGGATTCTTAACTGAGATGCCAATATTCCTGAGACCCAAGGTCAAGAAGCTTATTGCAACTGTGACTAGTGTCAAGGGCGCATTTGTTATTGGGCTTCTTGTTACATTGTTCCTTATTCCTTGCACCATGGGGCCTTATTTCATTGCTGGTGGCATGCTGTCATCGCTTGCGCTGCTCAAGACCATCCCTTGGCTGCTCTTGTATAACCTTGTCTTCATCCTGCCAATGATAATTATAACCCTGGTGGTTTATTTTGGCTTCAGCACAGTCGAGAACGTGTCTGGCTGGAAAGAGCGCAACATCAAGTATTTGCACCTGATTGCAGGAGTGATATTGCTCTTGCTGGGCATTGCAATGCTGCTTGGCTGGGTATAGACTGAGTTTTTTCTAGAATAAGCTTTTTTATGTTATGACTTTGATAACAGTTGGCTAGGGATATTCTCTTTGCCAGTTATCTTCCTGAGCTCTTCTGAGAGTTGCATCCTTATATCATCTAATTCACGAAGGTTGTCGACTGCATATGTCTCCTCATAGCTGATCTCCACTCCTTTGGTGGGTTTTAAGAAGTATCTTATCTTGCCAGTATAGCCTGAGCCTTTGTTCGAGGTTGGCTTTTCCACTTGGCCATAGATGTTCTCAGAGCCTGCAACCTTGGCTGCCTTGACTAATTCATCTAGTGATTTCTTTTTAAGGATGATCTCTCCGTCTCTTTTTTCTAGCTTGCTCCCTGGCTTATGCGGGCCTTTGCCAAGCTCTTCTTTGAGCATCAGGTACATTGCTAGAGGAGAATAGTTCTTGAAGCCTGCAGCATCTGTGCTATAGGAGAATTCGCCTCTGTCCTGATATTTTTCCAAGTGGGCTGTTATCTTATCTGCGCTCAGTCCTAGAATGGTGCTTAGTTCGTCTATTGCATATTCTTTTGCCATCTTTACACCTTTATAGCTTTGCTTATATTTAAATCTTTCGATTTTTTAACCACTGAGAAGTGATAAAATATCTCGTTATTGGGCTTATTTGATGAGTATAGCAGACACCATGCCTTCCTGGCCTGGCCTGTTAGTGACCCTTGCCTTGCCCTTGGAAGTCTCGATTACTGCGCCCTTGGTTATTATGTTACGCCTGACAAAGTGCCTGTTAGCAGGATTCTCAAGCTCAGTCTTAATGGTCTCAACGCTGTACTTCCTGGTCTCAGGATCAAAAAGATTCACCTTGCCAGCCACAAGAAGCCTGGTCTTAAGGCCTCCGCCCTTGGTCTTAGTCTGCTTAGTCTGCTGCTCACCAATCTTAGTGTGAGTAGGCATGCTTCCCTTCTGATGCTTTCTTTTAGGATTAGCACTGGTGTACCTGCCGCCGCTAGCCTTTCTCTTAGACCTTCCATGAATTATTACCATTGTTGCAGAGGAGAAACAGACTGTTTATAAAGATTTCTAAAAAAATATTTTTCAGGATAGAAAATGCCTTATATCTCTACGATGTCAATCAGCTTCTTGAAATCAGGCCACTTGCTCTTAGGAATCCTTGTTCCTTTCTTGGTCAGGCCAGTGTACTTGGCTGTCTCAACAAACTCCCTGATGTCGACTCCGACTTCTCCCTGGAACTCGTTGATCCTGATGACCACGCTAGTAGATTCAGTCTTCTTAATCCTGCCTATCTCTTTTTCTTCCATCCTCAATCCCCCATTAATAATACTTTTAATATATTATTTAATTATCGTGAATAATGATTTGAATATAAAGTTTTCTGTTTTTTGAGGGTGTCTCTTATCCCGAAACTGCTAGATATTTGTGAGTTCTTGCCACACTTCTTTTGGTGTTTTGTAGTTTAGGCTCATGTGTGGTCTTTCTTCGTTGTAGTGCTTAATGTATTCGCCTATGCTAGTGAATGTTCCTGTGGCGTATTCTGTCTTGTATGTTAGGAAGAATCGTTCTACTTTGCCATTGGTTTGTGGTCTGTTAACTCTTGCTACGTAGTGCTTTATTCCTAGAGCGTCGAGGGTTATTCTGAACTGGGTGTTCTGCTCCTCTGGGGCAGCTTTATTAGCGTAATATTGGCTTCCGTGGTCTGTCATTACGGCTTTTGGCTTTCCATAAGCGGTTATTCCTGCTTTTAGCAGGCTTATGCTGTTCTCGCTTGTTGCTCTTGGAAAAAGTCCAAAACTCGTCACAAGACGAGTTTTATCGTCAATATAAACCATTAATTGTTTCTGGGTGTAAGGGTCATAGGTTATGTCAGTATGCCAAATGTCATTGGGGTTAGGAAGCTCATAACGAACCCATTTCCTAGGCTTCTGCTTCTTTAAATTAGGAATAACCAAGTTATTCCTTAAAAGAAGCTTTTCTATCTGCCTATGACTAATTGAGAAGGCCTTGCTTCTCAATAATTGTTCGATGCGACCAGCTCCATAACCGAAACGCTTCCTCAAGTCAAGAATGATTATCTCGGCGTTTCGGTTCAAGGTCGTCTCAGGACGACCAGTCTTATGGTCTTTAAGGCTATCCCAACCAAATTCTTTGAATTTGGCAATGATTTGATAAATAGCGCTAATGTGCACTTTTTGTGCCAAAGCTATTTTATCGACAGGAATTTTCTTAAGAAACTGCTTCGCTATCCAAACACGTTTTGCAAAAGTTAACTTATACATACTAACCACCTCAAAAGGTGGTTAGACATTCTGGTAAAAACGTGATAGCACAGTTTTTTGAGGGTGCAAGCTCATTAACAAAGCCAAGCCCTTGCTCGCTTTCGCTCGCCTGGCCAGCCATTATTTACTTCGCTAACACTCGTAAATAATGTCAATAATGGCGCAGGCGGTCTTGGCTTTGCAATAAGCTAGAATATTTCCCAAACCCCTCTCAATAGTAAAGGACAAAAGTAAACTATAAATACTAGTTGTGTTATTGTATTTTGTATGCTAAACTTAACCCAACGTGAATTAATCGTTAAATTGTCAAGACAACGAAAGAAGCAGCAAGAAATTGCTGA
>Ga0315286_10000311_pt1 | contig 39952 bp, 52 predicted proteins | sample YL17G10_0_MG_FD_205038 | JGI IMG/M metagenome (GOLD analysis project Ga0315286, IMG submission 205038) | Sediment microbial communities from Yellowstone Lake, YNP, Wyoming, USA - YL17G10_0 | ecosystem: Environmental > Aquatic > Freshwater > Lake > Sediment | place: USA: Wyoming | collected...
CGGGCCGGGACCTCCTGGAACGGACAGAGGTTCAACGCCGGGATGACCTGGGAGCGGATCCGCTACGACGACCGGGCGGTTGCGTCCAACAGTTATTCGGAAACCGTGGTGACGACCACCGCGGGGATGAGGTTTTAATCCGAAGGCATAAGAAGAGGCCCCGATTGCTCGGGGCCTCTTTTGATTTCTTCACTCTCCTACTTCTTTCCCCTGAGATGGTTTATCATCGGCTGGGTCACCAGCGGCACGACGTCCTTGATCATGTGGGGCATCAGATTATTCATGACCCTGGGCAACTCCGGCCACGTCCTCTCAAAATGCCATCTCCGGTTTCCAGACCTTCCACACCTTCCCGGCGAGCTCCGGCCCGGGCTTGAGCGCCATCTTGCCCGGCTGCCAGCCCGAGGGCGTGACCTCGCCCGTGGAACGCACGTGCTGGAAGGCCTTGACCTGCCGGATGAGCTCGGCCACGTTCCGGCCAACCGGAGGGGTCATGGACTCCATTGCCTGGATGACGCCGTCCGGGTCGATCAGGAACCGTCCCCGGATGTCCACACCGGCTTCCTCGTTGTAGACCCCGTAGAGGCTCCCAATCCGACCCCCGGCGTCCGAGAGCATCGGGAACGGAACTCCGCCGGGCACCATCTTGGAGAGCTCCTCCTCCTGCCAGATCTTGTGCGAGAACCGGCTGTCCGTGCTCATCGCCAGGACCTGCACGTCCAGGGCCTTGAGCTCGGGGTATTTGACGGCAACTGCCGTCAGTTCAGTGGGTCAGACGAAGGTGAAGTCCCCGGGGTAGAAGCAAAGGACGACCCAGTGTCCCTTGTAGTCTGAAAGCTTGACGTTCTTGAACCCCCCGTCCACGAAGGCGCTGGCCTCGAAGTCCGGGGCGGGCTTGCCGACTTTCGCAACCATCTTGATCTCCTCTTTTAGTATGCTCGCAGAGCCCGGTACAGTGGCTTTGTCCGCTTCTCCCACCGGGCCTTTGGCCGGTTGGACGCAGGAGACTTTTCCTTCAGCCATAGCGATTCTCCCTTTGGTGTGATGTTTTTCTTCTGTTCCCGCCTGCCCGCAGGATTCCTCGAGGTGCCCCGCTCGGGACCAAACCGAGCATCGGCTTTAACCCCCGCGGCCTTTTGGGCTTTTCCCGAAAGCCAGCCCGTTCGCGGTGCCTGAACGGCGTCGAACTTCGGGACATAGGGTTTGATGTCCAGCAGAGGCGTGGCGTCCACCATGTCCACGTTCTCCACCTGAAGGGTCCGGCCCTTAACCCCAAGCAGCTTGACTACCGAGATCCCTATCGGGTTGGGGCGCCGGGGCGCACGGGTCGCAAAGACCCCGCGCAAATGGTCATCCATGAAGGGTTTCACGCGTAGACGGAAGCCTTCCGAGAGGTGGAAGTGATAGACCAGAATGATGTGCGAAAATCCTGCCAGGTCCTTGAGGCCCGCCACCCAGCGTGAGTCCAGGCGGATCGTCCCCCGAATTCCCGTCGCCCCGGAGGGCTGGATGGGCATCCCCGCGATGTGTGTAAACGGCGTATGGATGACGCCGATGGGACGAAAGCGTATCTCTTTCACAACTGTTCAGCGGATCCCGGTTAAGCGAATAATCGCCACCCCCGCCCTTTGTTCCTCAATGTCCGCAGGCGCAGGACGAAACGTTGGTGGCCGTGAGACGGCCCTCCAGATAGGACTTCACGGCCTGCTCAGCGTCCTGCTCTTCCGTGATCAGGCAGACGATCCCGCGGGCCTCGAAATCCCGGACCAGGCGGGGCCCCATCCCCCCGGTGATCACGGCCTTGCAGCCCCCCAAAGCCTCGGTAAGCGTGGCGTGGTCACCGTGGCCGTGCTCGTGTTCCTGGCCCGTGCGCAGCGCGTCCCAGTGTCGGGTATTGGGATTATCGATCAGGCGCTTTACTTTGATGTCCTGACCCTCGGCCTCGAAGACCAGGAATCCCCGGCAGCGTCCAGCGTGACCGGCCACGTTCTTGCCATCATCCGTGGCTACTGCTATTTTAGTCATCCTCTTACTCCTTGGTTTGGGTTTGAACTCCCGGTCCTCTGCCCCGGCCCTGTCCGCAGGACCCTCGCCCCTGTCCTCCGCCGCAGGCGAAACCCCGCTCCTTCTCGGCCCGGTGCAGGTTGTCGCTCTTGCACTGGGGACAGCAGGCCGGACGGCCCGTACCGAAGGCAACTCCCCAACGGTGCCCGCAGTCCGAGCAGCAAAACGTTCTCTGTGCCATGACGAATTCACCTCCTTCGATCCGTAAATCTTTTCCGTGCAACAAGATATCCGCCACGATCCTCCGGGCGGTCTCCACGATCAGTCCGGTGATTTTTAAAGTATGGACAAAGCCTGATTCAGGTCGGCGATCAAATCGCTGACATCCTCGATGCCCACGGAATAACGGACGAGGCCATCACTGATCCCGGCCTCAAGACGATCGGCGGCGGACATCCCGGCATGGGTCATGGACGCAGGATGCTCGATGAGGGTCTCTACGCCGCCAAGCGACACGGCCAGCGTAGCCACCCGGACGCGATCCATCAGCAACCGCCCCGCCTCCACTCCCCCTTTCAGTTCAAAACTGATCATGGTGCCGGCACCGGACATCTGCCTCCGCGCAAGCTCATACTGAGGATGGGATTCCAAGCCGATGTAGCGTACCCAGGCCACTTTGGGATGGTTTTCCAACCAGCGGGCAATGGCCAGGGCGTTCTGTTGCGCCCGCTCTATTCGAACGGCAAGGGTCTTGATCCCTCGCAAGACCAAAAAGGCTTGATGGGGATCCATGTTGCATCCGAGATTGACCATTAAAGGGCGGATTTTCTGGTAGAGATCCTTAGTCTTGGTTACGATGATGCCGCCTACAATATCGGCATGGCCGTTGAGGAGTTTCGTCACGGAGTGCAGGACGACGTCCGCGCCGAGATCCAAGGGTTTCTGCAGATATGGACTGGCGAAGGTGTTGTCCACCACTAACAAACAGTCTTGGGAGTGGGCAATCTCCGCAGCCGCCCGCAAGTCCGTCACCAGCATCGAGGGGTTGGCCGGCGTTTCGATGTAGACCAGTCGGGTGTTGGGTTGGATAGCGGCGCGGATGTTTTCCACGTCAGAGGTGTCTACAAAGGCCGCCGAGACGCCGAAACGGCAGAGGTGCTTTTCCACAAGTCCGCGGGACGGGCCGTACACCGAGGCCGTGCTGACCAGGTGCTGGCCTTGAGAGAGGAGCGAGAGAAACACACAGCTCACAGCCCCCAGGCCGGAACTCGTGGCGATCCCGCCGTACCCGTTCTCCAATTCGGCGACGTTTGCTTCCAGGGCACGGATCGTGGGATTCCCAATCCGGGTATAAATATAGCCGTCCTCCTCGCCCGCAAAGAGCGCGGCGCCTTGGGCGGCATTCCGGAAAGCAAACGTTGAGGTTTGATAAATCGGCACATTCACGGCGCCCGTGGAATCGGCGCTGTATCCGGCATGCACCAGTTGGGTTTGAAACCCTAGATGTTTAGTGTTCATTTGTCCCCTCGATGAGCAGCGAGGGGTTTTCGTCGGCGATGGGAATGGCGATTTTCATGTGTTTGTCCTCCTTCATGGTTGTTTATTGAACATCAGAACACCGGCATATGATGCTGAGCTACCAAATCATGATCCCGAAATAACTGGTTATGAACTTAACCGATACATAGAGAAAATAAAGGCCAAAAATGAGTTTGAGCGTGTTTGGTTTGAACTTTTTGATGATTGCAGCCCCGACCTGCGCTCCCACCACCGTACCGGCCGCAAGCAAAAGCCCCGCTCCGATGGCAACGTAGCCTTGGGTCAGTTTGATACCGCTACCGACGACTGCCAGGGGAATCATGGTGGCCAGCGACGTGCCCATGGTGATGTAGACGGGCGCGCCATAGAGGTAAATAAGGCCGGGCACCAGGGCATAGCCCCCGCCCAGTCCCACAATTCCTGTCAACAACCCGATGATGAAACCGAAAATTGAGAACCCCCATTTATGTTCCGGGATGGAGCTGCCTTCCTTTTTGGGCATGGCCCCCCTACCAAGTCCTTCCCAGCTCATGCGTATCGCAGGCCAAAGAAATGCAAGGCCGAGAATCAATCCCAACAGTTTGACGTGATTGGTCAACAGGGTGAACAACCATGATCCAAGCAAAACGCCAAGGATGCCGAAGCCACCGAGCCTGAGCGTGGCTCGAACATCAAGGTTTTTGCGGATGAGGTGCCCATACCCTCCGGAGATGGCGGTGAATATCACAGCGAAGAGAGTTGTTCCAATAGCTACAGGGGCGGGGTAGCCCATCCAGAAATGGATGGCGGGAAGCATGACACTACAACCTCCCGTACCAATAATACCGCCTAAAAAACCAGCAATAAGCCCGATAACAACAAGAAAGACACCCTTCACGGCCGAAACAACTGGCGTGCTTCCGGTGGCGACGGCACCGCCTGAAAATACCACTATCGCCGAAACGACGAGGACGCCGAGCAAGACAACGGTTGGCACATAGTTTCGCCAGGTCGCACTCTGAGTAGTATTCATTTCACCCTTCCTTAAGGTCCGGAGAGTTCGAGGATCGGACGGACAACGCAGGCAAAGGCCTTGGCCGTCTCAGACCCCGCGTGGGCACTAATATAGGGTTTTCCGGCGTCACACGTCTCGCCAATAGCTGGATCTATCGGAATTCGCCCCAGGAAGGGCACGTTCATCTCCCGCGCCATCCGCTCCCCGCCGCCGGACTTGAAGACTTCGATTATCGTGTTGCAGTGGGGACAAGCGAGCCCGCTCATGTTCTCGATGACTCCCAGGACGGGAAATTTAAGTTGGCGGCAGAAGGTGATGGACTTTCTTACGGCGGCAACCGCTACGTCCTGTGGTGTCGTGACTACGACTGCGCCGTCGGCATCCTCGATGAGCTGGCAGACCGAGAGCGGTTCGTCGCCGGTTCCTGGCGGCGCATCTACGATCAGGTAGTCGAGGTCGCCCCATTCCACGTCCTTCAAGAACTGCTTGATGGCGCCCATCTTTATGGGCCCGCGCAAGATGACGGCGTCGTCCTGGTCGCGGAGCAGAAAACCGATGGACATGACCTTAAGGTCACCGAGTTCAACGGGCACCATCCGGCCCATCTCCCCTCGGATGGGGGTTCCTTCGAGGCCCAACATCTTGGGCACGCTCGGGCCGTGGAAATCCACGTCGAGGAGACCGACGCGCTTCCCAGCGAGCATGAGGGAAACTGCGAGATTCACTGCCACGGTGCTCTTACCCACTCCACCCTTGCCCGAAAGGATGACGACCTTGTGCTTGATCCGGCTGAGGCAGCTGCGGAGCGCCTGGCGGGCTTCAAGCTCGTTCGGCTTCTCACCCGGGCGCGACAGCCCGGCACTACAGGAGTCGCTCTTGCAGGTTTGAAGGTCGCTCCCTTTCTTCTTCTTCTTCCCGTGTTTCGCGCGGTAGTCGGCGACTGCCGCGTGGAGCGTATTGGCCGCAAGGAGGGCACAGTGCTGAGACTCTTCGGGAAGGCCGCCGACAGCGTTGAGCACATCTTCCTGCGAGACGCCAACAGCCTCTTGGATGGTCTTGCCCTCCGCAAGGCTCGCCGCGGCGTTTCCACTCATAATAGAATTCCCGCATCCGTCCGTCGTGAAGGTGGCCTGTGCGATCCTCCCGTCCTCCGCGAATATCCAAAACTCCATTGTATCCCCGCACGGCCCGGTGATCCGGGCATTGCCGTTCGCCCCGCGCAACGGCCCGAAGTTCGCGGGCAGGACCCGCTCCTCCATCAGGATATCTTCTGGCATATGTTCTCCCAAATTTTTCTGATGTTCTTAGCCGCCGGGACATCGCCGAACTCGACAACGGTTTTCCGGTTCACCTGAGCGTCCGTCACTGATCGGTCGTAGGGAATCCTTCCGGCAATGGCAACTCCCGTAGCGGCAGCCTTATGCTCGATTCGCTCGGTCATCTCTGGATTAATGTCCCACTTGTTCACGCACACCGCTATGGGAATGGCGAAGTGGCGCGCCAAGCTCAAGACCCGATCGAGATCGTGCTCGCCGGAGAGGGTCGGCTCCGTCACCGCCAGGACCAAGGTCGCCCCCGTGACCGATGCGATGACCGGACAGCCGATCCCGGGCGGGCCGTCCACGAGAATCCAGGCGCTCCCGCGCTCCTCGGCGATGCGCCTGGCCTCACGGCGCACGGTGGAGACGAGCTTTCCCGAGTTCTCGGCGGCGACGCCGAGGCGGGCGTGCACCATCGGCCCGAAGCGCGTCTCCGAGACGAACCATTCCCCGCAGGTTCGCTCGGGGAAGGCGATGGCTTTCACCGGACAGAACTCCACGCACACCCCGCAGCCCTCACAGGCAATAGGGTCAATGGCATACTTTACCACTCCGGCGTTAGAGCCGTCCGTTTTCACGGCTTCAAACCGGCAGTGAGCCAGACAGGTCCCGCAACCGATGCAATCGTCCTGCCGGATGACGGCCTCGTGGCCGCTTCGGAACTCCTCCCGCCGTTTGACCTCCGGCGAAAGGACCAAGTGCAGGTCCGCCGCGTCAACGTCACAGTCAGCCAGGACCGCCTGCTTCGCCAGGGCCGCGAACGAGGCCAGCACGCTGGTCTTGCCGGTTCCCCCCTTACCGCTGATGACGACGATCTCTTTCAAGCCTTCTCATCCCTTCTCCGACGGCTTCAGGGAGCCTCGGATGATGTATAAGATCGCCTCGGCAGGATCTCGGCTTTCCGATATCGTCTCCCCCCTCACGCCCAGGAAATATTCCGTTTGGACGTAAAAATGCTTTGCGATCGCCTGCTCGATCTCTTCCAAATCGGTATGTTTAATCCTTCTGACGTACGAGTCGGGGTCGCGGGACTTCTCCCGGAAGAAGGTGGACTGAGGATTAAGCAGCATGACCAGAAGTCTGCCGTTCGGGCGCAACACCTGCGTCGTCTTCTCCACGGCCTTCTCGTAGTCCTCGATGAATTGCAGGGAGACGATGGAGATGACCGCGTCGAAGGAGGATTCTGGAAAATCCATCTCCTCGGCGCGGGCCGCGACTGTCCGAACCCCGGCTGGGACATGCCCCAGTATCTCTCGGGAGGGATCCAGGCCGGTCACGCGAAACCCGCGATCGCACAAATAGGCCTCGATGATCGCCGGACCGCAGCCGACGCTCAAGATGTCCCTGCTCCCCTCCAAGTGCGGCAAAAGATAGTCGAGCTCGGCCCGGAAGATCCCTTGCCAGAACCCAGTCTGACAAGAACAAAGATACCGTTCGATTGTCCGGCAGCCTTTGCTGGGAATTTCCTTTGCGCCTGCTCTTTTACTCATTTTGCTCCATTCAGCCGAAAGACGGCAATCGTACCTACCCCCAACACAATCAAGGCCAGTTCCCCCACAAGGCTCCACACACCACCGACCCTGCGGCGTCCCGGAACAAGATCGGCCAAGGCGATATAGATAAAGCTGGCCGCAGACAGCGACAGAAGATAAGGAACCAGCGAATGAATGACGGGAAGCAAGAAGTATGCCATAACCGCCCCCGGCAGGGCGGTAAGGCTGGACAACGCATTGAACCACAGGGCGCGGGATCGCGAGTAGCCGCTTTCCAGCAAGATCGCGAAATCGCCGACTTCTTGGGGCACTTCATGGGCAATGACAGCCAAGGATGTCGCTATTCCAAGAGCGACAGATCCCGCGAACGCCGTGGCGATGGCCACGCCATCCACGAAATTGTGGAGGGAATCGCCGATAAGGATCATCTCACCGGCGCGGGTGTGGACATCACAGGGCTGTTCGTGACAATGACGCCACAGCGCGATTTTCTCGAGCAGGAAGAACAGGATGATGCCAATCAGTACTGTACGCAAGACCGATTCGCTGGAAAGCTGCAGCAATGCATGAGGGATCATGCCGAAGAATGCCGCCCCCAGCAAGGTGCCGATCGCATAAGGGATCAAATGGGGCGTAAAGAGAGGACGACGCTTTTCCTTGGTGAGGACCAGCAAAGCGGCAAGACCAACCGAACCTATCGATCCGAGCAAACAGAAAGCGAGGATCAGACCGAGATGCATATCATGCCCGGGAAGTATGTTTCCGGCCGGTGGCGGTGTAAAAACAACGTCCGCCTTCAATGACCGTGTTGAGCTTTCCGGAAGCGCAGAGCGTTTCCAGGAGCTTGAGCGCTTCGATCATACGGATGCCGAGGCCTTGAGCGATGCCGTCTGCTGTGCACGGCCGCCTGCTCAGCAGCGCCAGGATGTCCGCCTCCCCGGCTTTGTTTAACTTGGAACCGTGCGTAACCCATCCCCTTTTTCCATGGACCAGATCCACCTGTCCGGAGAAGAAGCCCTTCAGCGCGCGCATCCGGTCCGGGGAGAGCGGAAAGGCGAACTCCTCGGCGGGCGGACGGGAAACCGTGTTCAGCTGAACCTGTGCCGGACGGATGCGTCTTATCCGCTCCGCGATCTTCGCCGCCTCGGCAGGAATCCCCGTCACGCTCGCGAGCAAAAAGACCTCCAGCCAGACTCTCCCCTTAAAGCGTCTGGTGAATTCGGCGATACCGTCCACCATGCGGTCAAAGGCTATCGCCTTATGCGGACGGTTGACGTATTGAAACAGGCTCTCATCGCCCGCGTCCAGAGAGGGGAGAACGAGGTCGGCATCGAGAAGGGCTTCCCGAACTTCAGGTGTCCACAACAGTGAACCGTTGGTGAGGACCGCCACGGGAATCTGGGTCAGGTCCTTGATCCTGCCGATCAAATCGCCAATGCCGAGGTTCAGCGTCGGTTCCCCCGATCCCGCCAGACTGATATAATCGGGGGCGGATCCAGCGCCCAGTTTCCGTTCCAACTCGGCCAAGACCTCCTCGACCGCAACATATTCCCTCCGCTTGATGGTTTTATGTGTGGTCCGTCCGAGTTGGCAATAGATGCAGTCATACGTGCAGGTCTTGAACGGCACGAGGTCGATTCCCAGGGAGCGGCCCAAACGCCGGGAGGGAACGGGTCCATAAACGTGTCGAAACTTGGTTTCCCTCATTCCCCGTTTCCGCAAGGCGGCTTGTCGCAGCGCTCCTGCCGCCCGCAGCAAGTAGTGCTGGTATTCTCAAGCGAACAGGTCTTCCCTCCGCTCTGCGAGGCACCGCCCCTCATAATGATTCCCCCTCCCGCGCTGATCAATCGGCGCAGCACTCCGCCGCATTCGGGGCACTCCTTGAGCGGACTTTCGGACATGCTCTGGAACTGCTCGAACCGATGGCCGCAGGCAGTGCATTCGTATTCATACGTTGGCATTGGTCTTCACCCTCCTTGATTATCCAAACGGTCGAACTCCTGTCTCTTTCGTAAGCACGATCACATCGTGTTTGTGGTCGCTAAGGCAAGCAGTAGGCTTGAACTCTTTCCCAGAAAGAAACGCCTCCGCCGACTTCAGCGTCACGCCGCTGACGGGATGCTCCCGCCCTTCCCCTCGATGTACCCGGGAGACAAGTTCAAATCCTTCCGGTGAGAAGTCCGCCAGGATCACAATTCCGGAAGGCCTCAGGACTCTGGCCGTCTCTTCAAGCACGGGCACCGGATCCTGTAGATGGTGGAGGACCTCTACCAGGGCGGCGCAGCCGAAATAGTTGTCGGGGAAAGACAGGAACGATGCGTCCCCGCAGACAAAGCGAATACGATCCTTCAAGCCCGCCTCGGCTGCCAAGAGAAAAGCCAGGGCTTGTTCATCTGCATCGGGATCCACGGAGACCACCTCGGGTACCTGGCGGGCCAAGGCCATGGCCGTGAGTCCCTTGCCTGTGCCGATATCCAGAGCGGGGCCTGAAAGCCGTCCACCCGTCTTGACCACGAAATCCGCTGCCGCAAATCGGTCAAACCCCAAGCTCAAGTACTGCTCCGTACGGACACGAAATGCGGCCTTTCTCCGGTCCAAATTCTCACGATCTTCCATGGAGACCCTTTTCGTTCTTATCGTTGGGAAGTGGATGCAGGAGAAGCGGCAACACGTGTCGCAACCAAGCCGGGGTCGGGACGACCGGTCGATGTCCGCTCCAGGACGGCCTCCCAGAGCCGCTCAAAGTGAGCGCGGTACTCCGGCAGAGCCTCGATGATGAGTTTGCCCCTCGAATAAGCCTCGGCGATCCGTCGGTCCTCCGGGATTTCCAGCAGGACCGGGATGTTTTCCCTCCGGCAGTATTTCCAAACTCTCCGGTCGCCCGCGTCCGACCGATTGACGACCACGCCGAAGGGGAGTCCTAGTTCCCGGACCATCTCCACGGCGAGCGTCATATCATACAGCCCGAACGGCGTCGGCTCGGTCACGAGAAGCACGAAGTGACTTCCCCGGAGCGCCGCGATCACCGGGCAGGACGTTCCCGGCGGACAGTCCAGGATGGTGATTCCGTTCGTAGAGAGATGCCGCTTCACGGCCCTGATGAGCGGCGGCGACATCGGGTGTCCGATGTTCAAGCGCCCCTGGATGAAGGCCACTGAATCCCTGCTCCCTGATTCTATGACGCCGATCTCCCGCAGGGTTTCCGAGATCGCCCCGGTCGGGCAGACCAGGGCGCATCCCCCGCAGCCGTGACAGAGTTCCGGGAAGACCAGAGGCTTGGTCTTGAGCGCAACGATGGCATGGTACTGGCAGATCCGACTGCATTCCCCGCAGGCCGTGCACTTCGATTCGTCCACGGCCGGGATGGGGATGCCCACCGGCTCCCGTTGGTGGATTTCCGGCTTCAAGAAGATGTGGCAGTTGGGCTCCTCCACGTCACAGTCGAGCAGCCGCACCGGCCCTGGGGTGGTGAGCGCCAGGTTCACGGAGATTGTCGTCTTGCCGGTGCCGCCTTTGCCGGAGGCGACCGCGAGAATCATCGAATCCACCTCCGTTTGATGTTACGGAGGCTTATGGCGAAAAGAGCGACGCAGAACGCGCCAAGTATGGACAAGTCCAAAGAGTAGGACATGACATTTCCGGCATGAACGGTCCCGTGGAGAGCGTCCGCGCCGTAGGTCAATGGCATCATGTAGGACAGAGGCCGAATGAACGCCGGCAGTTTCTCGATGGGGAAGAACAGCCCGCACAGGAACATCATCGGGAAGCGGATGAAGTTCGAGAATGTCTGGGCCTCGAAGACTTCGCTGACCGAGACGGCAATGAACAGTCCCAGAAGCGTAGAGCTGACAGCGATCAGCACAACGGCCGGCACCAACGCCGCCCAGTTCACGCCTGAAAGGTCAGCCAGGAAAACCGCCATTAGCACCGGCACGAAAGCGTTGGCCACACCGAAAAGGATTGCCCCGCTGGTTTTGGCCAGCATGAGCAGCTCCAGCGGGATCGGGGCGAGCAGCAACCGCTCGAACGATCGGCCCTTCTTCTCGAAGGTCACGGTGACCGCTAGCATCGAGGTCGTGCCGAACAGCACCGAGACGGCCATCACGCCCGGCAGTAGCGAAGGGATGCTGTCCAGCCCCGAGCCGGAGCGGATGAAGAACATCCCCGTCCAGGCGAGCGGAAAGATCAGGCCCCAACTGATGTTGGGCGGCTTGAGGTAGTAAGTCCGCATATCCTTGGCCAGAATGTTCCAGAACGCGATCCACGCTTTCATGCCCCAACCCCCGCCTTCTCCTTCTCCCTTTTCATCGCAGCCGCCTCGATGCCCGTGACCTCGACGAACACCTCCTCAAGCGATGGCTGGACCTTGCGCGCCTCAGCCACCTCCGTGCCGCGGTCCTCGATGAACCGCACCAGCGGGCCGATTCGCACCGGCTCGGCTGACTCCACCCGGACCGCGCGGTCAGAGACGGTCTGGCACTGAAGGCCCGGGAACTCGCCAAGGATCGCCTCGCACAGCCCGGCCGCGCTGTTGGAGACGGCGAACTGCACTACGTGTCGTCCTTCTGTTCGGCGCATGAGGTTCTCCACCGTGTCGATGCGTACGACCCGGCCGGAGACGATGAAGGCGATGCGGCCGCAAAGGCGCTGGGCCTCCTCGATGTAGTGCGTGGTCAGGAAGATCGTCGTGCCCATCCGGTGCAGGTCGGCAATGAGCTCGCGGATCTTCCTAGCGCTGGCCACGTCGATGCCCGTCGTCGGCTCGTCCAGAAAGAGGATTGCGGGCGAGTGGATGATCCCGGCGGCGATGGTGACCTTTCGCTTCATGCCTTTGGAGTAGCCGGAAAACTTCCGGTCCGCCGCGTCGGCCAGACCGAACGTCTCTATCAACTCCCGCGCCCGCTGCTCGCGCGGGGTCTTCCGCATCCCATAGAGAGACGCGCAGAAACAGAGGTTCTCAAAGCCCGTCAGTTCGGGATAGAGGTTGCTCTCGTCGGGCACGACGCCTATCAAATGCTGGGTGGCCTTGGGATTGCTCGAGCAGTCGATACCCCTGATGCTGAACACGCCGGCGTCCGGACGCGCTAGGCCGGTCAACATGCTGATCGTCGTAGTCTTGCCCGCACCGTTAGGGCCGAGAAAACCGAACAGTTCTCCGGGGAGAACAATGAATGAGACACCGTCCACCGCTTGTACCGATCCAAAGGCTTTTCGCAAATCCCTGGCATTGATAGCCGCCGGCGCTCCTAAGGACACAAGGCCGCTCACACCCAATGTCCCCCTACATCCGCTGAGTTGGCCTCGGCGAGCTTGCCAGAGCGGTATTCTTCGAGAGCTGCGGCCACGGTGGGTGCATCGGTGTTGTAAACCTTTATCCCGGCGGTGGTAAGAACGCGGAAGGCTTTCGGGCCGCAGTGTCCGGTGATGACCGCCTCGGCGCCCAGTCTGGAGACGTTTTCTGCAGCCTGGATGCCCGCTCCTTGGGCCGCATTCAAGTTCTGCTGGTTATCGACGATCTCGAAGGTATTGCTCGCCAGATCGTAGACGAGAAACATCGGAGCCCGGCCGAAACGACTGTCTATCGTAGCGTTAAGATCGCTTCCAGACGTTGTGAATACGATTTTCATGAATTTCCTTTCACTCAATTGTAGGCCGCCATGATCTCGGGATCCTCGTTTAAGAGCGGCCCGGCGAGTTCCTTCATGTCGCCTTCCCTCCAGAAAGGCAGTCTTTTGTGAGCATTCATGTATTTTTGTGGGATGGGATGGGTGCCGACGACCACAGGCAGACCGTAAGCTGTTTCGATGAACGTTTTGAATTGCCGAATATATGGGCACGGCGGGTAGCCCACCACCAGGCCGGTAGCCAGATGGATTACCTCGGCACCGTTTTTTTTCATCTCCTCCGGCACATGTTCCACATTGCCGCCCGGACAGCCACCGCAGGTCGAATAGCCGATGATTTCCACGGATTCTCCGGCGGGGTAGATTGAAAATGCTCCGCGTCGCTCGCGCAATGCCCGAAAGCATTTGCCGCCGCCACAATCCCGGTAACGGGCACAGATGATGATTCCTATTCTTTTCATTTCGGAAACTTTTTGAGAACTATGAACCAGTCAAGAACCGTGGTGTCGGCCGCCGGGGTTTCAACTCGTTCCTTGACCACGCCGCAGGAGCCCGGCGGGGGAACAATGACGTCTTCTCCCGGTTGCCGGTTGGCCGGTGTGGCCACCTTGTGCTGATCGGAAAACTGCATCGCCACCAGCAGCCGCTTGTCCTCTTCCATCGTAAGGGCACTGATTACCGGAAAAGTCACATCGACACCCTTCATGTCCTTGAATTCGATCTTCTCCTTGATGGTCCTCAGCCATGCGATATGACTGTAGGTGCTGTCGATGGAGAGGCCGAGGAGTTTGCGGTTGAGCTTTTCAAACTCAGGCTGCATGGACGCGAAAGTCATGAACTCGGTCGTGTAGACCGGAGTGAAGTCGGCGAGATGGGAGAAAAAAATCACCTATTTGCCCTTGAATCCGTCGCGGAAGTTGATCGGTCCCTGTCAAGGGAAGTCTTGCAGGCTGTTCGCTCCTGTGCGCGTCTCCCCTTGCCGTCATTTTTTGGCTGACGTCAGCAGTGATTCGAGGTCTTCCATCTCCGCCTGAAGATCCTCCTCGTGCTCAACTTCGTCCTGCAATATCTGAAGGACGATATTGTAGGTCACCGGGTCCTTGCCCATGGTGAGGTTAAGCATGTTCTTGTAGGTTGTGATCGCGCACTGTTCGCCCTTGATGTTCTGATCGAGAACGTCCTTCACGAACGGGTGATCTGGTGCATCGTATCCGCAGTTGGTATGCTTGTACCATTCCTCGGGTTTTGTGACGGGGACGCCGCCAAGCTGGATAATGCGCAGCGCGAGCATGTCCGCATGTCGCAGTTCATCGGCCGCATGCTGGGTCAACTCCGCGATGACGGCCTCCTTCATCGGTCCCTTTACGACCTTCGCGCCGATCCAGTACTGGTAATAAGCCAGCCACTCATCGGAGAACGCTTTGTTGAGAAACCCGATGAGATGCTTCACATCCATATCTACGATCTCAATTCCTTTGGTACCCATGTCATGCTCCTTTCTCGGTATCGAGCAGGATGAAGGCCGCCGCCCAGCCGAAGCGCGGGTCAACGGGCGAGTCCAGGGTCGCCCCGCTGGAAGTGACCGCTATTTTCATTCTCCTGTCCTTTCGGGAGTAAACCGGTGGGGGAGCGCCGTCCATGAGCGGCGCTCCCCCTGACGGGTTTACTCCTTTGCTGGTTTCTCTACGGATAGTCCTTCCATGTGCTTTTTGACCGCCTCGAGCTCCTCCTTGAGGTACTCGGCCTGCTCCTTGAGCATCTCGATCTGCTGTTCCTTGGTCATCGCCGGCAACACAGGTCCACCGTTGAACCCGCCGCCGTAGGCTGGATACCCCCTTTCGGCGCGCCTCCAGCCCGGCAGGCCCGTGGCGTAGAACATGTGCCGCCATCCGCGACTGCCGCCGCCGAATCCGCGCCCCCAGGCGCCGCGGCCCCGTCCGAAACCCGTCCCCAAGCCTCGCCCCGGAGCGGGATTCGTGTATCCCGGCATTCCAAACCCTGCGCAGTATCCGGCTGCGTGTCCGCTCATGGCGCCCATTCCCATGGGTCCCGTTCCGTCTCCTCTTGGCATGACCATTTTCCTTTCTTGATAAAGTTTTTATCCTTGTTTGTTTCTTCCTCGGCCGAGACCGCCTTTGCGGCCTTGACCTTCTCCCTGGCCCCGCCTCTGGCCTTGTCCGGGTTGACCCCCTGGCCGCTGAGAGCCTTTTCCTCCACAGCGCCCTTTTCCTCGTCCTGTTCCCGGCCCTTTACCCTGCGGTCCTGTTCCGTCTCCTCTTGGCATGATCGTGCCCTCCTTTTTTGAAGATTCTTGTTCTATTCCCTTGTCATCGCGGCGCCGCACTTCGGACAAACCTTCTCACTACAGGGTTCTCCGGCAGCATGGGGGGTGCGATGCCCGCACTGCGGACACAGGCATTGCCCGCCCGGGCCTGCCCGGAGTGGTCCGCCCATAGTTCCTTTGCCCTGACCTCCGCCTTGACCCTTTCCCCGACCTCCTCCAGAGCCAAAGCCGCCACGCCCTCCTCCGCCTCCTCTGAACATTCTCTTTACCTCCTCATCAACTCAATCGTTTGAAAGCAGATCGTTCCCGGCCTATTCACGCTAACCTTCAGCCTCCCCCGCACCAGCCACGACCTCGTCTTCCTCTGCGGCCCCAGCCTCTTTCCTCTTCGGCCCGGGCCAGGTTGACGCTCTTGCACTGGGGACAGACATCCGGGCGGTCGGCGCCAAAGTCCATGCTCCAAGAATGTCCGCAATCCGAGCAGCGGAACATCCTCTGCGTTAAGATGACTTCACCCCCTTCGATGCGCAGGGCTTTTCCATGCAGTAGGGCATCCGCCACAACCCTTCGGGCGGCCTCCACGATCCGTCCGAAGGTCGCGCGGGAGATCTTCATCCGCTCCGCCCCTTCCTCCTGGCTCAACCCTTCGTAGTCGGCCAGCCTCAGGGCCTCGAAGCCATCCAGAGGAAGGACGACCTCATCGAGCAGGCGGAGAGGGATTCCTCGAGGCTTGAAGTATTCCGCTCCCGGATGGCAGGCTACGCAGCAGGGCTTTCTGGGTCTGGCCATTTCATTATAAGCATATGCTCATAATAGGATAACATAAAAAGGGGTCTTTGTCAAGGCCCCCGAGAAAATAATGGACTATTTTTATGCGGTCAGCTCAGAGCCATGTCCAGGTAGAGCATGACGATGACCCCGGCGATGGTGCCCAGGGTGGCCAGGCGCTCGTGGCCCTGGCGGTGGGTCTCGGGCACGATCTCGTCGCTGATCATGTGGAGCATGGTCCCGGCCGCGAAGCCCCTGGCATAGGGCAGGACGGGTCTGACGAAGTGAACGGCCCAGGCCCCGAGGAGGGCTAAGAGAGGCTCCGCCAGGCTTGGTGGACCAGACCGCCCACAGCCACGGCCAAGGCCATATCGAACAGGCTGATCGAAAGGGCCTGCATCCAGCCCAGCTCCCGGGCAAGTGCACTCATGGTCGCAACGCAGGGGATGTTCAAAGCGTTTACCAGGGCGAAGATAAAGAGCTGCTCCTTGGTCATGAACGTGAGGAGGTTAGTAGCCTGGGCCCCGTGCTGGATGATGGCGAGCGAGATCAATAGTTGAAGGGCCATCTCCTTGCGCAGGATCGCAAACAGGAGGCAGAGTCCCGCGATGGGCGGGAGCCCGAGCCAACTCTCCACGACAAAGCGAAGCGGCCCCACCAAGCGCCACATCAGCTTGGTCTCGTAGAGCCAACCCATGACCAGCGAGCCAACGATTATCACTGGAAAAGCCACAAACAGGAAATCCTTGAGGTGGTGCCAGGTTTTGGAGAGGATGACCGGCAGCTTGGGCACCCGGAAGGGAAACATCTCCATGACCAGCCCGGCTGAACGCCCGGGCAGGAGCCGCTGGAGGAGGAGGCCCGCGGACAGGGTGACGAAGAGCACAATCCCGAACACCCCCAGGGCCTGGCCGAACCCGACGAACAGGGCCACGGCGCCCATGATCACCGCAGTGCGCGCCGAGCAAGGGGAGAGGGTGATGAGCGTGGAGGCAATGACCCGCTCGCGCCGCGTGGTCAGGACCCGGGTCCCTATAATCGCCGGGACGCTGCACCCCAGCCCGGCCACGAGGGAAATGATGGCCCTTCCGTGCAAACCGAGCTTGTGCATCAGGCTGTCGGCCAGATAGGCGATGGAGTTGAGATATCCCGAGTCCTCGATCGCGGCCAGGAGGAAGTAGAACGGAATGACGAACGGGATGCCCACCGAGAGAGCAGCTTGGATCCCAGCGTCGAAGCCCCAGAGCAGGATCCGGGTCAGGAGGCTCGGCCCGAAGAGTCCGGTGAAGGCCCAGGTGATCGCCGGGGAAAGGTACGCCGACCAGAGGGTCCCGAACGCTCCGGAGAGAAATCCTCCCACGAAGTACATCAGGACTAACACCGCAGCCAGGACGCCGACCAGGATCGGAATCCCGGTCCAGGGCCGGAGGGTGGCCTGATAGAGCCTCGAGGAAAGGAGGGGGCGGGTCTTCTCCCTTTTCTCCACCTGGTCCGCGATCTCCCCGGCCAGCCCATGCCGCTCCCGGGCCAGCCTCAGGTGGACGGCCTCCCCGTGTCGGGCTTCGATTTCGCGGGCGGCAGTTTGGACCAGGTTCAGGATGGCCCCGCCTTGGGGCATCTTCCCTGCTTCCTCCAAAAATTCCCTGTCCTGTTCCAAGAGGAGCAATGCCAAGGCTCGGGGGGAAAGGCCATAGAGAAGGGTGTCCCCGAACTCCGGGGGGTTGGAATGGGCTCGGAATCGGTGCCGATGACGGTGTCCCGCCAGGCTCCTGGGGCATTCCGGGGGCGTTTCCATCTCCCGGACGACCCTCCGGATCCAGTGTTCGATGTCGTCCCCGTAAATCGGCGAACGATGCTCGGCTCCTTGCTTTCCGTTCAACACCTCCAGGCAGATCCGGACCAGGTCCGGCACTCCTTCTCCGGTCGCCGCGACCATCGGAACCACCGGGATCCCCAGGCTCTGGGAGAGCCGCTGGGGGTCGATGACGATCTTCTCCTTGCGCGCCTGGTCCATCAAGTTCAGGGCCATGACCGCTGGGAACTCCAAGTCCAGAAGCTGGAGCACGAGAAAAAGATTGCGCTCCAGATTGGTGGCATCCACCACGATCACGACCAAATCCCCGAGGTGCTCCAGGATAGCCCTCCGCGCTACCCACTGGTCCTCGGAGACCGCGCCCAGGGCATAGGTCCCGGGCAGGTCCACCACTCCGAAGGCGATGTCTTTTCCTTCCGGGCCGCCGGTGTAATGCGCAGAGCCCATGGCCAGTTCCACGGTCTTCCCCGGGTAGTTGGCGGTGACCACGCCCAGGCCGGTGAGCCGGTTGAACAGCGTGGACTTTCCCACGTTCGGGTTCCCGGCCAAGAGCACGGTGAAGGTAACCTTCTCCCGGATTTTAATGAGATTGTCGTGGCAGGAGAGGGGCACGGCCTCAGCCTTTCGCCGGCTCCGGTTTCACCCAGATCTGCGAGGCCACGTCCCGGCCCAGGGCATACGTGGCCTTGCCCACTCGCACCATCACCGGGCCGCCCAGCGGGGCCTTTCCCTCTACGCAGACCAGAACCCCCGGCATGAGGCCCAGGGAGGCGAGGTAGCGCAGAAGCTTAGGCTCGTCGGTGGAGATTCGTACGATTTTCCCCCAGGTACGGTCCCCGAGCTCGGTCACGGGCTCCGAGAGCTCAGCCAGGATCTTCCCCTCCCGGGTCGGGACCGGGCTTCCGTGGGGACAGGTCGTGGGGTCGCTGAGCGAGGCCGCCATCTTGGCTTCCACCTCGTCCGAGAGGACGTGCTCGAACTTGTGGGCTTCCTCGTGCACCCGGTCCCAGTCCACCCCCGCCTTCTCATACAGGAAACGCTCCGAGAGCCGGTGCTTACGGAGAAGTGCCAGAGCTTCCTTCTTCCCCCGCCGGGTCAGGGTGGCCCCGCGATAGGGCAGGTGTCTCACCAGCTTCAGCTGGGCCATCTTCTTGATCATGTCCGTAACCGAAGCCAGGGAGACCTTAAGGGCCTCGGCCAGCTCCGAGGTCGTGACCCGCTTGGCCTTCTCCCCCCGGCGGAAGATGGCCAGGAGGTAGTCCCCCATGTTCTGCGAGATCGTCGGCGGTCCTTTTATCTTAGGCGTCTCTAAGTTAGGCATGTCTAAATTATATTACAGACCCGGTCCCGTTGTCAATCCTCGCGGGAATAAAAAAGGTTCCCCGGCCCGGTTTTAAAAGAGCGTTTACCGTCCTTCGAAGTTTACATTTGCCATGTAACAAGGGGGCGGGGTTTCTTACGCCCAAGAAAAAGATTGATTTCCCTGGAGGGATGTGGTAAGATACCTTGGTCCCCGGCCTCCCGGCTGAGGAGAACCGGAAGCTGAAGAAGCTTGTGGCGGAGCAGCTTTTGGTCATCGAGGGCCAAATTGTGGATAAGGATTAGCTTGTAAGAAAGAGGTGCAGCGCTATACAAAGTCGGTCCTCAACAAGTCTCCCCGGATCCCCATTCCTCCGAGTGCGGCAGCTTTAAAAGGACCTGTCAGCGAAGGTAGCCGAAAGTCTGGAAGGTTGACCATTTCCAGGTACGCCATTCATTTGATCGCGGTCGTTTGCTGTTTTGCGGGATGCAAGCAGAAGCAGCCCTCGCTTCGGGTCCCGGCGCAGGCCCCGCCCCACGCCGGCCTGACCGCGATGCTGGTCAAGGCTGACACGCTGTGGGTCGAGATCGTCTCCGACCCCGCGAGCCGGGCCCAGGGTCTGATGTACCGCCGCGAGCTTCCCGAGGACGAGGGCATGCTGTTCGTGTTCGAGTACCCCCAGCCGCTGTCCTTCTGGATGCGGAATACCTACCTGCCACTGGACCTCGCCTTCGTGTCCCCCGACAAACGCATCGAGAACATTGTGCCGATGAAGCCCCTGGACGAGAGGCCGCGCTACGAGTCCCGTGGTCCGGCGTTGTACGCGATCGAAGCCAACCAGGGTTGGTTCGCCCGACACGGCATTAAGGCAGGAGACAGGGTCCAATTTTAAAATGGAAACTTAAGCGAGCGCTAACGGAAAGTCGTTCCTGCCTGTTTGTCCCGAAAGCCCCATCAAGGCGGACGACCTTGGCCGTCAGGGAAAACGTCTAACCTCAAACTCCTGTTGTTTAATAGGCGTTTGTTCGAGGTTGGGTTGTCCGAATCCTTGACAGTCATTCTCTAATTGTGTTACCATTTAAATAATTATGCTACGGATTAAAGACCCATGACAGGCCTGACTCGCTTCGGTATCTCGATTCCGACCAAGCTCCTCCGCCGGTTCGACGCCCTGATCGCCCGCCAGGGCTACACCAACCGCTCCGAAGCCTTGCGCGACCTCGTCCGGGATCGCTTGGTGGAGGAGGAGTGGAAGGCCGGGAAGGGCGAGGTGGTCGGCACCGTGACCCTGGTCTACGATCACCATGTGCGGGAGCTGACCCAAAAGCTTACCGAGCTGCAGCACCATCATCACACCGAGATCCTCTCCACCCTCCACATTCACTTGGACGAGCACCACTGTCTGGAAGTTCTGGCGGTGAAGGGCAAATCAATGGAGGTTCGCCGGATTGCGGATCAGTTGATCGGGACCAAGGGTGTGAAGCACGGCAAACTTGTGACCACGACCACCGGGCGGGCATTGGCGTAAAGATTTTTATTTATCCATTAGTAGCACGATTATAATATAAATAACACTACTGGAAGGAAAATGAAAAAAACAGCGCTTTTATTTGCGGCCAGCCTGTTGCTCTTTTTGGGGGGCTCATCCTGGGCCGGGAGGCCGCTCACCGTGGACGACGCCGGGATCATCGCGGCGAAGCAGATCCAGACCGAATGGGGCGTTTCGCTGGCCAAAGCCCCGGAGGGCGGCAAGTCCTGGGCCTGCCCGCCGACCCTTTCGGTGGGGTTTTACGACAGGGTTCAACTGGGCCTGGGTTGCGTTTGGTCCAGAGAGGAGTCCGAAGGAGCTGATCCTCTCTCGGGTTGGGGGGACCTGGGGGCCTTCGCCAAGATCCACTGGCTAGGTGAAAAGAACGGGCTTCCGGCCCTGGCGACAACCTTTTCCCTGACCTTTCCCACAGCCAGCCAGGAAAAGGGTCTGAGCACGGGCAAGTCGGACTTCGATGCCTTGCTCATCCTGACCAAGGGCTTCGGCCCCCTCTCAGCCAGCCTGAACGGCGGCTATCTCGTGGTGGGCAAGCCTGAGGGAATCTCCCTCCGGAACGTCTTCCACGGCGGCGGGGCATTCGAGTGGCCGTTTTCCAAAAAGGCCAGCTTGGTCGGAGAAGCCTTCGGAGCGTCCTCCCCGGACTCCGGAGGTCCTACGGAGTGGCAGGCCAATCTCGGCCTGCGCTTTTTCCCCACACCCTGGGCAATGCTGGATTGCGCCCTGGGTCGGGGCCTCAGGGATACGGACCCGGACTTCACGGCCACGGCAGGGATCACGTTCACCTTCCCAGTCAAAGCGGAGGAGAAATAAATGCACATACCCGACGGCTATCTCGGTCCCCCGACCTACGGTGCGCTCTGGGCCCTGATGGTTCCGATCTGGGCCTGGGCCGGACGGATGGTCCGCAAGGTCCTCTCGGCCCGGCGCCTGCCTTACCTCGCCCTGGGCGCGGCCTTCAGCTTCATCATCATGATGTTCAACGTGCCCATTCCCGGAGGCACGACCGGCCACGCTGTGGGCGGGACTCTTGTGGCCGTGCTGGTGGGCCCCTGGGCGGCCTGCCTCGCGGTCTCCCTGGCCCTGGTGGTGCAGGCCCTGCTCTTCGGGGACGGCGGGATCACGGCCCTGGGGGCGAACTGCTTCAACATGGCCTTTGTCCTTCCCCTCACGGGCTATCTGGTTTATCGAGCCATCAGCACCGGGGCCGAGCCGAACTCGCGCCGCCACTGGCTGGGTGCGGGCATCGGCTCCTATCTTGGAATCAATATCGGGGCATTACTTGCGGGCCTGGAGTTCGGCATCCAGCCCTTGCTTCATCACCTGTCGAACGGTCAAGCCCTGTATTGCCCTTATCCCCTTAAGATCGCGCTCCCCGCGATGCTGGGAGAGCATCTCCTTCTTTTCGGATGGGTGGAGGCGGTCGTGACCGCCTTGGTCGTAGTCTATCTTCAGAAAGCCGACCCCGCCTTGTTCCAGAAAGGAGGTCCGAGATGAGCACGACAAAGAAGCTCTGGATCGGACTGGGCGTCCTGGCCCTGCTTTCGCCTTTAGGTCTCTTCATTCCGGAGCATTTTAAAGCCGGTGCGGCCTGGGGGGAATGGGGCGCGGAAGAGATCCAAACGATGCTGGGCTATGTTCCTGAAGGGTTGAACCGGTTGGCCAATTTGTGGAAAGCGCCGCTTCCGGATTACGGTATCGAAGGGCTTCCGGCAAGCTTGGTCTATATCCTTTCGGCCGTGATCGGAGTTGCCGCCACTGCTTTTCTGGTCTGGCTGTTGGGCAAGGCCTTGGTCCGGAAGAACGGCGAGGCGCATCCGGAATAAAATGACTCCGCTCCCGGATTGGCTGACATCGGAATCCTCAACGCCGTTCCCTCCATCTCGGAGGAAGCGGGGCAGGTGGCTGGAGAAGACTCAAAGGGCGGCCGCGGAGTTCTTTCACGCCGACCTCTTTTCCGAGGAGTTTGCCCGGAAGAAAGGCCTTTTGCAGAAGCTCGGAGCCAGGTCTAAGATTGTGGCTGCGGCCTCGCTTTTTGTCCTGACGAGTTTTCTGCGCGGCCCTCTGGCACTGGCTTTCGTCCTGGCCGGAATCCTGTTTCTGGCGATGCTCTCGCGGATCCCGCTAAAGGACCTGACCCTGCGCAAAGGACCGATTGTCTTATGGACCGGGCTCCTCCCGGCCCTTCCGGCGATGTTCTCTTTCGTCTCGCCCGGAGAGTCGCTCGTGGCGAGCCTGGGGATCACCCGCCCGGGATTCGCAACGGCCCTGCTCTTGTTCCTTCGGGTCGCGGCCTCGGCCGGCATCGGGTTCCTCCTGATCCTGACGACCTCCTGGCAGGACCTCCTCTCCGGGCTCCGCGGGCTGGGCCTGTCCCGGGACATCGTGGAGATGCTCGGGATGATGGGGCGCTACCTCGCCCTGCTGGTTGCAGGCTTGGAGGATCGCCTTTGGGCCAAGCAGAGCCGAACCATCCTGCCCGAGAAGGCCCGTGAGGCCCGGGGCTGGATCGCGGCCGAGATCGGGATGTTGTGGCATCACGCCGCCGCCCTGGGCGAGGACGTGTTTCTGGCGATGAAGGCCAGAGGCTATTCTTACTGACATGAAGAGGTCCTTTGGCTCCCCTGTTTGAGATTCAGGAGGCATCTTTTTCCTACGAGGGCGGAATTCCCGGTATCACCGGGGCCAGCCTGGCCGTGAATGCCGGGGAGCGGGTCGCCATCCTGGGCGCGAATGGCTCCGGCAAATCCACCCTGCTCAAGATGATGGCCGGACTCGTTTTTCCTCAGCAGGGCAGGGTCTGCGCCTTTGGCCGGGAGCTCTCCGAGAAAGCCTTCCAGGACCCTTCCTTCCGGGCGCTGTTCCGGAAGCAGGTCGGGATGCTTTTTCAGAACGTGGAGGTCCAGCTGTTCTCCTCCGCGGTGTCCGAGGAGATTGCCTTCGGCCCCCGGCAATTAGGATTGAAAAGGGAGGAAATTGAACTCCGGATCAACGACCTGCTCGGGATGCTGCGCATCGAGCCCCTCCGGGAGCGCTCCCCGTCCCGGCTTTCGCTGGGAGAGAAGCGAAAGGTCGCCATCGCCTCGGTCCTGGCCGTGAACCCGGACGTCCTGCTCCTGGACGAGCCCACCTCCGGGCTCGATCCCCGCAGCCGGAGGGAGTTCCTGGAGTTTCTTCAGGCCCTGCACCGGGCCGGAAAGACCCTGGTCACGGCGACCCATGACTTGGACATCGTCCCGGACCTGGCGGACCGGGCTTATGTCCTCTCGGAAGAAAGGAAGCTGGTAGCCTCGGGCGATATTGGGGAGATACTGGGGGATACAAGCAGGCTGAGGGCTTGGAATCTAATGTAACTCCCTCAACGAAGAAGGAGGGCTTTTAAATCGCCCTCCTTCTTTGTATGTTTCCGGATCGTTACCGGACAACCACTAGCGAGCGGGTTGCGGTAAGCGAGCCGGCCCGGAGGGAGCAAAGGTAAACTCCTGAAGCCGCTGGTCTCTTCTGATTATCCAGGCCATCCCAGCGGACCACATGATGTCCGGCATTCCTTTCGCCTCTTTCCAGAATCCTGACCAAACGGCCGGAGGGGTCGTAGAGGGCAAGCTCCACACCAGATGCCTTGGGCAAGTCATAACCGATATCCCCTCCTCTGCGGAATGGATGGGGTGATGCCGGATAGAGCCTGGGCGGCAAGGCGACCGGGCCGGATGGCGTTAGGGCCTCCACCCCGGTACCGTATTCCACGAACAGGGTCACACCCCAGTCATATGGGACGCCCACGGTGTCGGCCCGGGCCCAGGTCGTGCTGTTTGTTGAGATGAACTGACGTGTCGCCACGGTCGTGGTGGTCGTATCGGTGCAGGTCCTCAGGGAATCGGCCGGATTGGTGCCTTGCATCCCGAGGTAACCGGCCCAGAAATCCTGTCCGGTGAAGGTGAACGGCGTGCTGAACCGGATCTTGACCGCGAAAGCCCCGGCTTGGGGCGGGTTGAAGCTCCAGGCAAAGGACAAGAACCTGCTTCCGGGACGTCGGGTTCCTCCTCCCCCTGTGGTGTCCCGGTAGATGATGAAGGTATCTGTTGGGCTCGGGCTCATCGCCCTTGCCGCCCAAACCACGGCGACCACGGAATCGACCCGCCCTGGCTGGGTCGGTGAAAACCGGGTTGCAGTGTAGATCCTTGTGCCCGCTCCCTGATACCAGTAATAGAGTCGGCCGTCCCGGAAGATGGAGTGATATTGCAGGGTCTCGGCCGCGACCACCCCGGACCCGCCGCTGGCAGGCTCAATTACGGCCTCGCCGCCGAACACGGGCCATTCGGCCCAAGCGTATCCGCCAAACAACAACACGGCAAGAATCAAAAGCCCTTTTTTCACAGTCCCCTCCTTTTAATGGTCTGCCTTAGAGTTGATGGTATCGTTCGATGTGCCGTTCGTCTCCAACGGGTTCTAAGGTCCTTCGCTCATCCTCTTTTCCTCTTTCGTTTGGGTCGGAACCCCCGAGGTGCGTTCTCGTCTTTGCTGTTAAAGACGCACGATCAGACGTCAGGTTCCGTATGTTTCTGAGCGCTTTCCTCGGATGTGCAATTCTTCGCTGAGATATGATATAATGGTGTGGCTAATGATTTTAAAATATTTTATGGAACCAGATCCGAAACCCGTCGTCTTTATTCTTGGAGAAGAAGGGCCTCAGAAGGCCGGGATCGGTGAGTAGCCGAAACCCAGCGAACGGATGGCAATCGAAACACTTGATGTAAACATCGTGGACCGTGCCAGGCAGGGTGATCGAGAGGCCTTCAGGCTCCTCTTTGAGGCGACTAAAGGACGCACTTTCAATTACATGCTGCGCATGATACGGAACGTGGAGGACGCCAAGGATCTGACCCAGGAGGTCTATGCCAAGGCCTTTTTCGCCCTCCCTGGACTCAAACAGCCGGAGGCGTTCTACGGTTGGCTGAAAGCCCTGGTGGTCAACCGGGTTCGCGACTACCTGCGCTCAGCCCCGGCCCGGAACCGGGAGGTCTCGCTGGAGGAGATGGTCGAAACCTCTGGGGATGCCGTTTACGCCTTGGGTGTTGCTGCCGGAACCCCGGAGGAGGATTTGCTGGCCAGGGAGCGTTCTGCCGAGATGGAGAAGGCCATTAACAGCCTGCCGGACATCCACCGCGAAGTGGTGCTCCTTCATCATATCGAGGGGCTGCCGGTGGAGCGCATCGCGTCCCTATTGAGGGTCCCGCCGGGTACCGTAAAATCGAGACTGGCTCGGGCCAGGGGGGAACTGGCCAGCAAGTTGTCCAGTTACACCGGTTTGAAAGGGGGGTCATAACATGAACTGCCAGGGTCTCAGAAAGATCGTTTCCCAGAGCCCGAAGGATTTATTCACCATGCCGCTTCCCGAAGATCTGACGCGTCATGTGAACGGGTGTCCGGCCTGCGCGGAGTACGTCCGGTCTCTGCGGGAGCTTACTGGCTTATTGGACCGGATGGAGGAGAGGAGCGCACCGGACGATCTCTGGGCCGGGGTGGTGGCCAAGATCAACGAGATGGAAGCGGATAGAGCCGGGGCAGAGGCGATCTCTTTGCGCCGCAAGGCCGCGAAGCGTTGGCTGCCTCTCCCGGGATTCCTGAAACCGATTCCGGCCTGGGCTGCGGCAGCGGTTCTCCTGGTGGTTGTGGGCGGCGGGGTTTACCTCGGCAGGTCCTGTTCTCCCCAGCCGGAGGTCGAGCCCTACGGGTACTACGATCAGCACGTGATGCTCTCGGTCCAGGACCCGCTCGCGGACCGGGCTGCGGCAGGGCTGATGATCTCTGAGAATCAAGCGCGGACGGGCGAAAAGAAGTAGCCGTGAGAAAACCGCTGGTCTTTATTATCTTGCTTCTTATGGGTGCGGTCACCCACCTTTGTGCCGCACCGCCCGGGGGCTCGGCTTCGGATTTGGTCAGGGCAGCCATCCAAAAGGAAGGGCGGATCGATTTGAGCGGAACCTCGGAGACCGTCCTCTTCACGCCCCAGGGGCAGGTCAAGGCTCAGACCAGGATCTTCTGGAGCTCTCAGGGCATGATCCGGACGGAATACCTGACGGGTCCGGCCGCCGGACGAGTGCTGGTCACTCGTCCCCTGGATGCCTGGGAGTATCGGCCGGGCGAGAAGAAGGTCTACCTTACCCTCTTCGGTGCGGCCGCTGACCTTGAAAAAGATTGGGAGATGATTACCGCCAATTATGCCTTCGAGGACCAGGGAACCGAGAGGATCGCTGGCCGCGGAGCGCGGATCATCAATGTCGTGAGCAAGTACCCCGGTCGCCCCTCGCGCAAGTTCTGGATCGAGCCTCAGAAGGGGGTTATTTTGAAGTCTGAGTTCCGCGATGCCTCCAACGGGCTCACATCCGCGACGGCCTTTATAAGCATAGATTTTAACGATAAAACAAACCCAGACCTGTTTTCGCCGCCCTCAGGGATCCCCGTCATTTCCACTGAGGGCGGTCAACAGCCGGTCTCGGTGGAAGAGCTTGCCAAGCTCGTGGGGTTCCCGCTGGTGTATCCCCGGAGCCTTCCAGAGGGTTTCCGGCTTCAGGGGGTTTATCCCTACCGTTGCCGCCGGGGTGCTTATTCCGCCCAGCTTCGCTATACAGACGGATTGACCAGTTTCTCCGTCTTCGAACGCTGGCGGGTTTGCCCGAAGTGCGGAAATGAGGTGGAGCCGGGGTTTCCCTGGAGGAGGGGTAAGAGGAAGGTTGCTCCGGAGAGCTGTGAATTGCTGGCCGGGCCGGCCGGCAAGACCGTAAAAGTGGATAAGGACAAGCTCAGCTTCGTGGTGGTGGGAGACCTCGCCCGGGAAGAGCTGTCTCGGGTCGCGGAGAGGTTTAAGTGATCATTTCATGGAACCCTCAGGCCCCGATTCCGTCTTTAAGGGTGAAAGGCAAAGGCGTTTTGAACCCCCAAAGACGAAAGAAAGGAGTAAGAGAAATGAAAAAGGTGTGGAGCATCACGGTTGTGAGCCTGTTCTTGGTGGGCCTGGCGGGTCCCCTCGCTCTGGCCGGTGATACAGAGCAGGAGCGGGAGCGTCTGCGTGTGCGGACCGAGGAGCAGACAAAGACCCAGACCCAGGAGCAGGAAAGGCTCAAGGCCCAGAACCAGGGTCAGGATCAAAACCGGGAACGGGTGCGCAACGAGGAGCGGGTCCGGACCCGGAGCGGGCAGGTTGCGACCTCGGACGCCGCAACCGATGGGAAGACCTACGCCTATGCGCATCAATGGAGATACCAGAACTACGTGGATGCGGACGGCGACGGGATCTGCGACCGCTACCAGTATCGGAATGCCTATAACTACCGCTTTTGGCGGGGGAACCGCTATCAGGCTCCCGGAGACCCGACCAATCCTGGCGGGCCGGTGATGCGCGGCCGGAACTTCGTGGACGCCAACGGCGACGGGGTCTGCGATCGCTACCAGTCCGGAGGCTCGGGCGGTGGCGGGACCGGCGGGGACTACCGCCGTGGGCGGAGATAGCAATCCGCTCTTGTGCTCTCAAGGAATGAGGGAGGCCTGCTTCCGCAGGCCTCCCCGTCTGCCCTTACCTTTAACTATTCATCATTATGGAGAAGGGGTGAACATGAATCCTGTGCGCCTGATTTCCAAGGCTCGGCATACCGGGCTGGTCTTTTGCCTTTTGCTCCTCGCCCTGTCGTCTCCAGTTTCAGCCGTGCAGGTCAGCGGGGACATCGGCGCCTCCGGGGAATTCGACTCCAACGTCTTCAAAGACTATTATGCCGGGGAGGACTGGGTCGAGCGGGCCGCCCTGACCCTGGGGTTTAGCGGGGAATCCCGGGACACCCTGCCCGTGATCAACGATCTCTACTACCTGGGTGAGCTGGCGTGGTTCAACCGCCTTACGGAGATGAGCTACCACCGGCACAGCCTGAACGCCGTTCACGACCATCCGTTCGGAGACGGGCAAAACTTCAGGTTCAAAGCCTCGCTGGCTGCGCTGGCCAATCGCGAGATTTACCAGGCCTACGACCACCTCTCCCCCTCGGCCGGCGCCGGCCTTGCGCTATGGCCCGGGGGCTGGTTCAAGGTCGATCTTTCAGGGATGGGCGGGATGACCCGCTATCCGAATTACACCATCTACAACCAGGTCTTTGACGGGTTTGGGCTGGAGGTGTCCCGGTTCATCCAGTCGGCTCAGGCTGCGGTCATCCTGGGGGGCTCGGCGAACCAGTACTTTCTGACCTCCCAGCCTTCGGGGAGCCGTTTCGATGAGGTCTCGGCCCGGGTCCGGCTGGCTAAATCCCTCGGGCCGTCGTTCGGTTTTCACGTGGAATATTCCTACGTTGCGGGCTCGGCGACGACCCCATTGGACACCCTGAACGGAGCGGGCCGCATCATCACCCCAGCCCTGGGGAACAACAGCTTCTTCACCGACTTCTTCTTGGACCGGCGGATGAGCCGGTTTTCAGGAGGGTTTAAGGTCCGGCCGCCGGACACGGGATTCGAGGTCTCACTCGTGCCGTCCTTCCGGTCGGTGACCTACCTCGGCAGACCGGCCACGGACACCCTGGGCGAGGCGCTCACACCGCTCGCCGACCGCAAGGATGACATCACGGAAGTGGTCGTTGCCGGGATGAAGTCCTTCGGGGTGAACCAGCCCTTCCGGCTGGAGATCCGTTATCTATTCCAGAAGAGCAGCTCCAACGATCAGAGCTACGACTACGATAAGCATTCCTTCCAGGCCGGATTCGGTTACGAGTTTTAGGGCCGTACGTAGCGGGCCTACCTAAAAAGGGGAAGGTTTTTAATCGCTGGCAGCCGAACCGGGACGTTAAACCGATAAGGAGATAAACCCAAGATGCGAAAACCCAGCCTGAAGTTCCTGATCGATGGGATCGCCTTCGCGGCGTTCGTGCTCCTCACCGGGACCGGAGTCCTGATGCGTTACGTGCTGCCCCCCGGCTCTGGCCACTTCCTCACGCTCTGGGGCCTGGACCGCCATGAGTGGGGCGTTATCCACTTCTGGATCGCCGTAGCGATGATGGCGGCTTTGGCGCTGCATCTCCTGCTCCACTGGCGCTGGATCGTCAGCATGATCCGAGGGCGTCCCAGGGAGGGCTCGGGCGTGCGGGTTGCCCTTGCGTTCGTCGGCATCCTGGGCCTGATCGGACTCGCGCTATCGCCCTTTTTCGGCCCGGTGGAACATGACGGTGAGCCGCCGCACAAAATGCGGTCCGGCGAGCTTCCGGAAAGCCCAGATTCTGAAATCTATGGGTCAATGACCCTGCGCGAGGTGGAGCAACAGACCGGGGTTTCCCCGGAGGTCATCTTACGGGAACTGGGCCTTCCTCCCGGGTTGCCGGTGGACGAACAGCTCGGACGGCTTCGCAGGCAGTATGGGTTCAGAATGGACGATCTCAAAGAGGTCGTTCAGAAGCACACGAAAAATAAATGACCTGCCCCCATTCTTTTTACCACCCGGAATGTAACTCTTTTCATGCTGCTTCGGATGCCTGGGGATGTAGCGGAACAGGACCCACTGGTACAGGGCATAGGTATTTATTTCCATGACTTCTTCGGGAGGCCGTTTACCTATAAATAACATTTTACTTTATCATTTAAGCTTGTGACCAATTTGTGTCCAAAACCTATCAAAAAAGGAGTAAATGGATGAAATCTGATACCAACGAAAACAGGGTCTAACTTCAGACCCTATTTTGTATTATGTTAAGAATTCGAAGGTTACGAAGTCTGCTTTAATCGTTTTTTAAGACCGCGGGCGTCACCAGACCGCCTTATTCTTCCGCCTTATATTGCAACGACTTACAGAGCGAACTTTTTTTCACCCAAATGGTATTTGTGACCAATTTGCAACAAAACAGTCACTGGAAATATTTGTGGGGGGGTACACAGGTCATATTTTTCAGGTCCCTTGTTTACCATAAACCGTGGGTGTGAGGATAATAGACGGGCGCCCAAAAAAAGATCCCTCACCCTGAGGCAATCGCCGCCCTTGCAGTCGATTTTTGGCCGAAGTCTGCTCCGAACAGGTTGTCCCCTATTTCCAATAAGCTGACCACCATAACTTTTGTAACATTCCGGATGGTACAAAGAATTGGGGCAGGTCAATTATTTATGCTTCTTCGCCTCACCCAGGATCGCCTTCAGCACTTCCCGCTCGATCTTCCCGTTGGAGGGAACCTGCTCCCAGGCCGGGGCCCGCATCAACCCCTTGTTTGGGGTCCCGTAGGCCATGATCTTGGCCTTCAGCTCCACAAAAGTCTTCTCGGCTCCCTTCTCGGAAAGGTTGATGGCCAACTCGCAGGTTCCGTTGGTATAGCCTGATTCCTCGGGCTTGGTCGTGCTGGTAAAAGAAGAGAGGAGGGCGGCCTTGTCCAGGGGATGGGGCTTAGTCATGATGGTCACCGGGCTCTCGTCCTGAACCAGCAGGGTGTCTCCCCGGGATGCGAGCACCTTCTTGGCGGCTTCCCAAGTGGTCGTCAGGCTGGCCTGAGCCAGCCCAGTCACGGACTTGGCCGAATCGGGAGCCTGAGCTAAACAGGCGCCTGCCGAGAACAACGTAAACGCACTCCAAACAACCAGGAACGCTATCCTGATCTTAGCAAAGGACATTGGGTGCGGATTCACCGTGCTCCTCCTTTGATTTTTACCCGGAGGTCGTTGATGAAGCTTCTCTCTAACACCCGGTTGGACTCGCAAGAATACCACAGGGGCGGGCGGGGAGAGGACCCCAGCGGGGTCCCGAAATACTCCGGCGTCGCAGACACGGCGATTTGGGTTGATTGGGCCTTTCGTTTTATTAAGCATAACTCCATGAGATAACGCCCCTTGTCGTAGGCAGGCTTCTCCGAACCATCAGGAAATTTAACCCAGGCCGAAAACCGCCCTGTATCTACCTCCATCTGGCGCGTAACGATACGACCCTCTGATTTCTTCACCACGTCCAGGGTCTCCGGTCTGACCTTCATCACCTCCAAGGCCGCCTTCCAGGACGTCTCGTAAGTCGCTGGTAAAATTGCTGTTTCCGCACAAGCCCCGACCGCAAGAACCAAGATCGCCCCACCGGACAGCGCCCATTTTTTCATCTTTGTTCCTCCTTTCGACCTGGTTGCTGAAATAATAATACCAATGAACTTTGATTTTATTCCCGCTGTCCGTGTTTTTTCTTTTACTTAAGAGAACAAAAAGACGGGCGGCTGGCTGCAACCTCCACAACCTTAGCTTATGCTCGCGGAACCACCCGACTTTCCGTCCTCCTCTTGATAACTTTCGGAATAGGGAAGGCGGTGAAAGGAAGGACGGTCCCGATGGATCGGGATCTCCGCTTCGCTCCGACCGGACGGGGGAAAGTCGGGCTTCGCGCAGGGGGAGATCGTGGTGTAAAGAAGAGAGGAGTTGGATGAGCTGAGCCAGCATTAATCACGGATTTCTCATCGGCACACCTACCTTCAGTTAGGTCGTTTGAGCCTTTGCATCAGGGCCTGGCTTTCCGGAGTGTCGATCTTGGCTAACGCGCGGAGCACTTCCCGCAAGAAGAAATAGTCGCGCTCGGCCTTCATGAGGGTCTCGAAATGAGGCAGAGCCGCATTGCTGCCAAGATCGCCGAGCAACTGGACGGCCAACATCCGATATTCCCTCACGGGATGCCTCAGGGACAGGATAAGTTTCTCTTCCATGGGCAGGCGCTCGTAGTCCGAAAGGTCGCAACAGCAATGGGAACACGTCCGGTCCTGCTCCCGGATCTCCAGCCAGCAATGAGGGCAAAAAAAGGTCATGGCCGTCCTCTCCTCACGTCAGAAGGACAAGCTGCTATCGGCCCAAGGTTCATGTCCCTTCGTTGCCGTTGGCGACGTCCACGAGGTCCTCGGAGTGGACGGGCAGGAACCATCTCTGGGCGATGAAGGTGGGAATGACCGCGCTGGCGATCACGACCCCGATGAGCACCGAATACTGAACCTGGCTGATATACCCCGTGCGGAGGCCGAACACGCTTGCGATGGTCCCGAAGGTGAGTCCGGTGCTCATCAGCAGGGTGGTGTACATGATGCCTTGGGGGATGTACTTCTTCGCCAGAAAATACACCCCGAGGAATTTGGCCGCCAGCTTGATGGCGAAGAGGATGGCAAACAGCCCAAGGGCTGAGGCGATTAAGGGAAAGGAGACGTTCAGGCCCCCGATGATGAAGAAGATCGGGGTGATGATGGCATAGGCCACGGTGCGCAGGCGGTTGCGAACCGCCTTGGTTTCCGAAGACTCGGCGAAGTGCCGGGACATCAAAAGGCCGAGGAGAAAAGCGGGCAGGACGGCGTGGCCCGCCCCGAGGTTGGCGAAATACATCAGGACGAGGAGCAGGAGAAAGATATACTTTATCTCGGGCTCCACGACCTTGTTCCTCCAGCGGGGATGGGTGAAGATGCGGTGGGAGAACCTGTCCGCGAAGTAGATGACGTTCAGGGACACGGACAAAAAGACGAAGGTGTAGAGGGTGGGCTTGACGAACAGCACAGAGAGGGCGAGGGCCGTGGCCATGTCGGTCACGAACGTGGAGGCCATGATCATCTTGCCGATCTCGGTACGGGACAGACCAGTCTCGACGAGCACGGAGTAGACCACGGCCAGGGAGGTGGTGGACAGAGCGGTCCCAGCAATGAGCGCGGCCTTGACCGGCCAGCCAGCCACGAACCGGGTGTACAGGGCGACACCGGCAAAGGGCAGGAGGAAGGAACAAAGCCCGATCAAGAGGCTCTCCTTAGACTTCTCCTTCAAAAGCCGGGTGTCGATCTCGGTCCCGGCCAGAAAGGTTAAGACGATCCCCCCGAAGCCGGCGAGGTAGAGCATCCAGTCCTCGGGCCTGAGTCCCAGGTTCCCGGCCACCGCACCCAGGAGGATCTCGATGATCGCGACCGAGAGGCTGACGCTTAAGGAAATCAGGCTGGAAACGAAGACAAGCAACCCTACCAATAATGGGATGCTATCGGCTTTCATGAGAATCACCCCTTCCTAATACGATCCTTTTCATCTCCTGCACCAAATCCTCCAGCCGGTCCAGGGAGGGGTCCAGGAATTGGGGCAACTCTTCCGAGATGGGCCCGTAGTCCCTAAGGTCCTTGGAATAGGCGTCCGCGAGGACGGTCCAAAGGTAAGTCAGACTCGCGGTCAGACGGGAACGCAGGTCCAGGGGGACTTTCTCCAAGGCGAACCGCCTGACCATTTCCTTCACGACCTGACGGCCAAGAGCGAGTCTTTCCAAAAGTTCTTTCCCCTCCTCGGCGCTGAGTTTACCTGTGAACTCCAGGAGCGTGCCCTGCCTCGGGCCGGACAGAATCAGGGATTCGACCTCATCGAAAATCTCCTCCACGAGACGCAGGGCCACGCTCAGGGACCGCTTCTGGTTCGCGTTCAGGAGAGGCTCAGGCAACGAGAGCCTCGCTCACTTTTCCGAACTCAGCCCTCAAGGCCTGCAGGGCTTCCCGCTCCCGGTTCAGGGCGGCAAGCTCCTGGTCTACTTCTGCCTGTCCCTGTCTGCGTTTCTCCTGGCCTTTGGACAGTCCGGACAAGACGGTCTCGGAGACGGTCTCGATTTTTTGAAAAAGGCTTGCGCCGAAAAGCCGGAGAGTCTCGTCCAGGCGGCGCAAGGTATCGTGCCGCACCCGGCCGGAGTTCCGGTCCATCTCCTCGGGGACCCGCTCGAGCAGGCTTTTCTCGATCCGCTTGGCCGTGAGCCGGCCCAGGGTCTTGGGCAAAAGCGATAGAAGGGTCGTAGTCGCAGGGGAGAACGGCTCCGCGGTCTTGAACCAGACCTTGCTGGGCTCGGTGAGGCCGCTGGAAGTATCCAAACGCACCAGACGCACGTCGAACAGGCTCTTGGCCAGGGCCGTGATCTCCCGGACCCGCTGATTGGCCCGCCCGCCCAAACGCGCGGCGACCTCTTGGAGTTCGCGGTTCAGGCGCTCCTCCTCCCCGCCCAGGAAGCGGGTGAAGGATTCCGAGATGAGCTCAAGAAGCCTACGCTCGCCGCTGCGGAGCAGCACCCCAGGATTCAGCTCGGCATTTTCCAGGAGCCAGGCTTTGAGCCGTTTGGCCACCTCGACGGCTTCGGCCCCCTGAAAGACCGTTAAGCGCTGAATTAACTCGCTTGCTATCCGGTCCCCTTCGCCTTTGAGGAGGTATTCCAAATCCTGACGGTCCTGTTGGACCCTGGCCATCAGATCCTTCAAGTCTCGAATCCGCTCCAAGAGCGAGGTCAGGGGCAGAGTCAGGGCCTTGTTTTCCAGCTCCAAGGAAAGCTCGATCTCGCCGAGAACCTCCTGGGCCGTGCGGACCGCTGAGGACACAAGGAGTTGGCCCTTCTCCTGCATCAAAAAAGACTCCAGCCGGGACTCGAACTCCGGCAGAAGGCTTTCCCTGAGCCGGGACTCGTTCCCCTCCCGCTTGGCCTCCAGGGCCCACTTGGCGGAAAGAGGCTGAAGATGGAGGGCCTGGCCGGAGAGGATCTCTTTCAAGACCCCGCGGTTGAACTCCAAGACCTCCTGACGCTCCCCCGCGGCCACGTAGTCGATCTTGTTCAAGAGGAAAAACATCTTGGCGACGTGCCGGCTGGCCTGCTTCAGAAACTCGGTCTCGACCTGGCTGATCGGCGGATCCACCGAGAACACGAAGGCCGCGGCATCGGACCGGGGCAGGAAGGCATAGGTCATCTCGGTATTTCCGAGGTAGGTGGAGCCCACGCCGGGGGTGTCCACGAGCACCAGGCCCCGCGCCAGAAGAGGAGAGGGAAAACGAATCTCGGCCTGGCGCACCCCTTTGGCGTTGCCGGGATTGCCTTTCTCGGTCACGAACTGCGGCAGGTCATCTAAGGGAATCGGCCTTTTGTCTCCGTTCTCAAACAAAATCTCAACCCCGGGCACTTCGCCGTAACGTAGGAGGGTGACCATGGAGGTGAGCGGGATCATGCCCGTGGGCAGGACCGGCTCGCCCAGAAGGCTGTTGATGAGCGTGGACTTGCCCCGCTTGAACTGCCCCAGGACCACGAGGTAGAAGCAGTCCGCCGCGAGCTTCTCCCCGGTCTCGGAGCACAGGACGCGGAGCTTCTCATTCCCCAGCCGAGTGCAGAGACCACCCAGCTCTTCGAAACGGGCTATGAGGGTCCGCTTAATTTCAGAATAATGATCGAAGAGGGCCGCCATTTCTCCCTGATAAAGAAAAAACCCCTGCCCACAATCATGAGCAGGAGTTATCAGACCCGATGGTTCGAGCCTTTAAGGTGAACTCCATCACCTTGATAATCGTATCACATCCCGAAGGTTCACGTCAAGGCCCCAAAGGAGAAAGGGCGTAAAAGGGCCGGCAGCACTCGTGCAGCTGGCCTGCAGGCCTCTTCTGACCTAAAGCTCGAACTTCAGGATCGGCTTCTGGAACTTGATGACCAGGATCGCAGACGCGGTCCCTATGGCCGCGCTTGCGACCACATCCGAGGGATAGTGCCTGCCCAGGTAGATGCGTGAAAGCCCGACGACCGTTGCGCCCAGATAAGCCGGGATTGCCAATTTATGGTATCGCACCGCTGTGATCATGGCTGCGGCAAAGGCCCCGGTCGCGTGCCCCGAGGGAAAAGAAGAGTCCCAGCGCCCGGAAGTGTTCCCATCCGGGCGTTGGCGGTTCACCGCACCTTTCAGGAGCATGGTCACCAGGCCGCTCCCTCCCAGGGCCACGACCCCGAGCTTCGCGCTTTCCTTCTCACGCTTCCTCCCGAAGGTCTCCACGGCCAGGCAGGCCGCGATTGCCACCGTAGATTCCCCGGCATTCGTGGCGCCCTTCATCACCGGGTCCAGGGTCGAGGAGTGCCAGCGGTCATGGATTTGATGATACCACCGGCTGTCCAGGCTCTCGGCCGAGATGAGACCAGGGACGAATACGATCCAGGCTACCAGAGCGAGGACGTATTTCCCCCATAAGACTGACGTCTTGTCGCAACGCATCGAATATCCCGACCTATCGAGATGCCTTTCGTTCTTCATCACGTACGTACCTCCTCAGCTGGGACAATGACCCCCCCCCTTTTTTTTCTCGTACCCCCCAAATGCTCCTTCCCCGCTGCAACGATCTAACCGCCCAACCGCCTGACCATAAAACCGCGATCATCGACAAAGGCAAAAAGCATCCCGGCCAGGGCCATCCCGCCCAGGACGTCCGAGCACCAGTGGTCTCCAATGTAGATCCGGCTGAAGGCCATGACCAGAACGAAGAGGATGAGGACGAAAGGGATATGCCAGGAGAACCGGACAAGCCGGGCATGAAGAAAAGCGCCCAGGACCAGGACCAGAAACGTCGAGCGCCAGATGTGACCGGAAGGAAAGGCGTACCGGGTTTTAACCGTTACGAGCGTGAGTCCGATTACGCTGCGGTAGAACGTGAGCTCGGGCGGCAGGGCCTCCAGGCGCTGCTTGAAGGCCAGCTCTACGACGTTCCCAAACACGAACAGAAAGAACAAAGCCAGGGCGGCCCGGGTCTGGCCGCGTTTCCAGAGCCACCAGCAAAAGAACAAAAGAACGAGCGTCGTGAGTTCGATGTTCCCCAGGAGGGTGACCCAGGAGAACACCCAGTCCAAGGGCTTGTTGGCGATCTTCTGGGAGGCCACGGTAATCTGGCGATCCAGGCCCTTCAGCTTGTGACCGACCAGAAGCAAGCAAAGGGACAGGTAGACGGCCAGACAGAGGACGATCAGAATGACGCGAGCTTTACCGGTCATCATTGAGCGACCGCAGACTTTATGCTTTAACTATACGCCTGTTCGTGAGCGCGGGGCTCAGGTTATCCCAAGCTCCGTCTGCTGGTTTTTGAAGGCCGACTTCCCCGCGAAGCGGGCCGCGGCACCCAGCTCTTTCTCGATCCTGAGTAGTTGATTGAACTTGGCGATCCGCTCGCTACGGCAGCCAGAACCCGTTTTCAAATGGCCCGCGCCTACAGCCACGGTCAGGTCCGCTATCGTCGTATCCTCGGTTTCGCCGGAGCGATGCGAAACGAAGCAGTGGTAATTGTGCTTGCGGGCCAACTCGATGGTGTCGAGGGTCTCGGTCAGCGTGCCGATCTGGTTGAGTTTGATCAGGATGGAGTTGGCGATCCCTTGCGTGATGCCCTGCGACAGGATTTTCGGATTCGTACAGAAGATATCGTCACCGACCAATTCGATCTTTGAACCCAGCGCCTCGGTCAAGAGCTTCCAGCCCGCCCAGTCGTTCTCTCCCATGCCGTCCTCCAGCAGAACGATGGGATACTGCTTCGCCCAAGACGACCAGAGCCGGACCATGTCCTCCGAGGACTTCCGAGACTTGTCCGATTTGAAGAAGACGTATTTGCCATCCTGCCACATCTCGCTGGCCGCGGGGTCCAGGCAGATCGAAATGTCTTCGCCGGGCTTATACCCTGCTTTGGCGATGGCCTCGAGGATGACCTCCACCGCCTCTTCGTTCGCTTTCAAGTTCGGGGCGAAACCCCCTTCGTCGCCGACCCCGGTGCTATAGCCCTTTTTGTTTAGGATCGCTTTCAGGGCGTGAAAGGTCTCCAGGCCCTTGCGAATCGCCTCCGTAAAGCTCGGGGCGTTGTGGGGCGCGATCATGAACTCCTGAAAGTCCACGGTGTTGTCGGCATGCTTGCCGCCGTTGATCACATTCAGGCAGGGCACGGGCAAGAGGGAGGCGTTGACGCCGCCCAAGTACTGGTAGAGAGGGAGGCGTCGTGAGGTCGCGGCGGCGCGGGCCACAGCCAGGGAGACCGCCAGGATCGCATTGGCACCCAGCGCGGCTTTGTTGGGAGTGCCGTCGAGGACGATCATCTTTTGGTCTATGCTTCGCTGATCCAACGAGTCCATGCCGACCATGACGGGAGCCAGCTTGCTTTTGACGTTCTCGACGGCTTTGAGAACCCCCTTGCCGTTGTAACGCTTCGGGTCGTTGTCCCGAAGCTCCACCGCCTCTTTCTCGCCGGTGGACGCGCCGGAAGGGACGATCGCCTTTCCAAGGGTCCCGTCTTCTAAAACCACGATTCCTTCAACGGTCGGGTTACCTCTCGAATCCAACACTTCCTGAGCATCGATTTTGACGATACGCATGATCGGCAACTCCTTCAAATATTGTGATCTTCCGGAGGGGAACGACGAGGCAGAGACTAACCTAAAGAAAAACCCCTGCCCACTTCGAGCAGGAGTCATCAGGTTCCTAATGATCCGGAACCATTCGGGTGAACTCCATCACCATCATCAATATTCTACAACTTTTTTGTTCCCAAAGTCAAGGAGAGAACTCCTTTCCGTACGTTCATCCAAGCGCCCCTACCCATTTTCCCCCCACCCCTTACTGACCTGCCCCCATTCTTAGTACCACACTAAATGTTACGATCATGCTACCTCGGCTACCTGGGGATATTGCGGAGCAGGGTTCATGGGTACAGGTCATAGGTATTTTGTTCTATGATTTCTTCGAGAGGCCGTTTACCTATAAATATTATTTCACTTCCTAATTTAAGCTTGTGACCAATTTGTGTCCAAAACCTATCAAAAAGGGGGTAAATGGATGAAATCTGATGCCAACGAAAACAGGGTCTAACTTCAGACCCTGTTCTGTATTATGTTAAATATTCGAAGGTTACGAAGTCGGCTTTAATCGTTTTTGAAGACCGCGGGCGTCACCAGACCGCCTTATTCTTCCGCCTTCCTATTTATTTTACTACGTTGACCCGGATTTTGCAAGCAGCTGGAATATGGAATATCCGAACGGCTGCGGATCGTGCTTATCCGCCAACCGCTTCCCATTTTTTGGCAAACCCATTCCGCTCAAACCAGTTAGGCGGAAAGGGAGGTTGTGCTTGTTTTTTGTCACCCCTTTATGGTAGAGTAAGGAAAAGAAAATTGATTTTGGATTTAGGATCGAAAATTTGCTGAGAAAAGACGCTGAGCTGAGAATTAAATCCATTGGGGAGCTTCGATTTCCCCATCTTCTGCTTCTGGAAGCCTCGGCGGGGACAGGGAAGACCCAGGCCCTGGCCGAGCGGTTCGCGGGCTTCCTCCTGGCCTCTCCCAAGGAGGTCCCGAACAACCGCCTGGCCCAGTTTCTGGCCATCACCTTCACCAAAAAAGCGGCGCAGGAGATGAAGGAACGCATCCTGCGGGAGCTCAAGGGAATGGCCTTGCGGTCTGACCCGGAGGTCCTGGAGAAGGGGGCGGAGAGGTTGAAGCTAAAACCAGAAGCCTTGGAAAGGCTGGCCGG
>Ga0315286_10000313_pt1 | contig 39837 bp, 31 predicted proteins | sample YL17G10_0_MG_FD_205038 | JGI IMG/M metagenome (GOLD analysis project Ga0315286, IMG submission 205038) | Sediment microbial communities from Yellowstone Lake, YNP, Wyoming, USA - YL17G10_0 | ecosystem: Environmental > Aquatic > Freshwater > Lake > Sediment | place: USA: Wyoming | collected...
GCCGTGAGCCTGTCCTTCGACTTCGCTCAGGACATTCGGAAACAACCGTTCACCCTGAGCCTGTCGAAGGGTGATGCTGACTTTTTACGAGACCATCATATATGGTTGATAGCTTTATTTTCTAAGGAAATTAAGGTCAAGGAGAGAGTCCAAAGGATGATCGCCAGAGAGATGAGGTTCATGAAGAATCAGTCTGAAAATAAATCTCCAATCCACCCCTGGTGGGATTATCCAAAATTCCGGTCCAAACAGGTCAACGTCCTTTTAGTCAATTTGAAACACCTCCTTCTGAGTGAAATCAGCAATGCCCTGCTGAGACTGGGACACCGGTGCAAGGTCCTGCTCATCGGAAGAGAGGAGGCAGATCGGGATGATGTGGAAAAGACCTTTGTCCATTCAATAAGGAGTTTCAGGCCAGATTTCATATTGACCATTAACCACTCAGGGTTTGATCAAGAAGGGTTTGTGACGGATTTGCTCTCCCGGTATAAAATCCCCTTTGCATCGTGGTATGTAGATAGCCCCTATCTGATCCTTCACCATTATGCCCGGAATAAGTCACCCTATTTGACACTTTTCCTTTGGGATAAAGATTATATCGAGGTCGTGTCAAAGCTTGGTTTTGATCAGGTTGAATATCTGCCGCTTGGGGTGGATGAAATGCTTTTCCGGCCCCTCCAAGAGGAGGGAAACCACCTCGCCCATTTGGCCTCGAACGTGAGTTTTGTTGGGAATTCAATGGTAATAAAAGTGAGATCCATTCTTGGTCGAAACAAAATTAAGGGCTCACTCTTGGATCGTTTTGAGGAGGTTTCTACGGCTTTTCAGCTTTCCGATCATCTGATTGTCAGAGACATGATAAAAGAACAATTTCCCAACTTAGCCTCAGAATTGGCAATGCTTCCTGGTCCCATGGCCTTCGGGTATGAGACGGGTGTGACCTGGCAGGCAACCGGGTGGTATCGGCTCGGTCTGTTAGAGAGGCTCAAGCCCTTTAACCCGCTGATTGTCGGGGACCCTGGGTGGGAGGAGATTTTAGGGAATGGGTTTCAACGTCACAGAGAGTTGAACTACTATAACGATCTGCCTGCCTTCTATAATGTCGCCCAAATCAGCTTTAATGCAACCAGCCGGCAAATGAAGGAGGGGGTCAATCAGAGGGTCTTTGATGTGCCTGCCTGCCGGGGCGTGGTGGTCACGGACTGGACCCGACAGCTCGAACAGGTGATGGAGCCGGGTAAAGAGGTTCTTGCTTACAGGAACGGGGATGACATCTCTGAACTGGTGAACCAGGCCCTAAGGGATGAAGACTTTCGAAGAAAGATCGCCGAAGCTGGCTACCGAAGGGTCCTCGGTGAGCATACGTACTGTCATCGTCTCGAACAGATGATCAATGTCATGAAGAGGAACCACGGTTAAGAATACAGAGGGAGACGGAGAATGAGTTAAGAAGGGCCATTATTAATCAGTCCATAATTATATAGACATCGGAAACTAAATCCCTCTTCCCCTCCCTTTGGAAAATGGTTCGGCATGCTCACCATCCTGAGCCTGTCGAAGGAGGGAGGTGAGGAGGGATTTTATAAAACAATGTCATCATTATTATGAGACTGTTAATAATAACAGGATCGTTTAAGAAAATGAGGAATAGGATCGGTCCGAAAAGGATTTTAAATGGTTACCATTCAAAGCTCTGGACGACCAGGATTCCTTTTTCCCTGGCGGCCGTCAAAACCTGAGGCCGGGCAAAGTGGGTGACCATGAGAGGAAGGCATTGAACGGGATAAAGTTTTTTAACTAGGGAGATCTTTTTCTCCAACTGCCGCAACTTACCGACACCAGACAGCCGGAGTTCAGCCTCTCCAACAATCAGTATATCCTCTCCGCCTTTTCGCCCCTTCGCAAAAAGGTTGATCTCCTCTCCTTCCAATTCGAAACGGATCATTTTTTCAGTGAGTTCTATCTGATACTGTTCTTTCAGGAATTGGGGCAATTGCCGGTAGGCTTCGTTTTCCAGTGAGTAACTGACGCTTCGGGCCAACCCTCCCAACTCGGTCCGAGTGGCATCCAACCCTTTGGCCAGGGTGCCCACAGAAATCTCCGTTCTCTTCTGGGCATCAGCCAGCTCCTCCATTCTGGACTCCAACCCTTTGGCCAGGGTGCCCACAGAAATCTCCGTTCTCTTCTGGGCATCAGCCAACTCCTCCATTCTGGACTCTGTTCTCTTCTGGGCATCAGCCAGCTCCCCCACTCTGGACTCCGTTCTCTTCTGGGTTTCGGCTATGTCCCTGACGATAGCCTTAAGTTCGGAAAAGTCTTCCCTGGTGATATGTGCTTCCCTGATTCGATCATCGACGATCTTGACGATTTCATGTCTTATAGAGGGGGTCATTTTCAAAACGGTCTGCATGGTGAACCTCTCAAATGCCGGAATGAAATAAATCTTCAGGTTGTTTAATTCTGAAGATGGAGACGGTTTTCCATCCCTCCGGCAGGATCAAACTCCATTCTATTTCTTTAATATACCATTATTTTATTCTAACATCAAATTTTTCACTGAGCTCGTTATATCTAACATGCCACCCTAAACGGACATGGGCAAACCCTACGTAAAGGCCTTGGGGCGAACCGATAAAGAAAGAAGCACAATCCAATCCCTCCCTAACCGAACTGGGATTCACCCATCTTTGAGAGATGCTGCCCGGCAAATACTTCAACTTTAATTCCTCTCTCAGGGACGATTTTGCCTATATTCTTTTCTTTCCCGAATTATCTTCATGAAATGATTGAACTAAATCTATCGAAATCTCTTGGCATCCCATTTGCAGCTTTAAAGTGAAAGTTAAAGTTACACAGGCAAGTTCCGATAATCAGTTATAGAAGTAAGAACCATTGGTGGGGAAAAAACTCTAAGTTACCTTATAGAAAGGGATGGAGCAGATGACCATCGCATCTCCAAAGGTTACAGTTCTGATCGGAACATACAATCGACCTGATTATTTAAGAGAAGCCATCCAGAGCGTCATTCACCAGACCATGCGGGACTGGGAGCTCCTGGTGATGAATGATGGTGGGGTGAACGTTGAGCATGTCGTCCAAGAGTTTCAGGATGGGCGAATCTCTTATTTTAATGATGACATCAATAAGGGGCTGGCTGTCAGGCTGAACTTCGGGTTGAACAAAGCACGGGGAAAGTATATCGCCTATCTCGGAGATGATGATCTATGGTATCCCAACCATCTCGAGGTCCTTTCCAAGGCCTTGGATGAAGATTTGCAAATCGGGGCCGTTTATTCGGACCTTTATGGGGTTCAATGCGTCAAGGATGAAATCACAGGGAAACGGTTTCCCTTGAACAAGTTTGTTCAGGCCTCGAGAGACTATAACCGCGATGCGATATTCTGCTTCAACCATGTGCTTCATGTAAGTCTGATGCATAGGAAAGAGCTTGGTCTGAGGGTGGGGGGATATGATGAAACCATCAAGGTCCTGATTGATTGGAACATGACCCGGAAGCTCTCTTTTTTTACCGATTTCAAGCATATCTCCAGACTCACCGGCGAGTATTATATGCCCATCAGGAAATCGGATCGAATCTCCAACCTGGAACGCCAGGACAATGAGCGATACAAGCATAATCTGCGAAAGATTATGGCCGATCATCCTCCTGAACCCTGGACGAAGGTGGACCGAATTGGCATCATCTTTCCGGTGAGCGCCTGGGATGATGCGACCACCTCGATCCTGACCGATCTGACCGATCGGCTCTTCTATCCGGTTTGTTTCATTCTTGTCAATAACGATTTGACTAAGGATAAAGCGGCGTGCAGAAAAATCCTGGGAAAGATCAGTGAACTCAAGAATATCTCCATCCATACGCCGCCCAGGCCTCTGAAGGAACTGGATGCTTACCGGTTCGGGGCGGAAAAGGTGAAGGTTGATTACGTTTATCTTCTAACGAAGAATGTTGATACCAAGTTGGACATGAGGTTACTCTCAGCAAAATATTTCTTTGAAAGGAAACATTGTGAAGGGGTTAAATGGGATGTTGAACAGGAAAAGAAGGGGCCCTTCGATCTTTTGATGAGAAGAGATCTCTTTTTGAAAAGGTCCGCCCCCGGAAATACTCAGAGGAAGTCCACCCTGGATATTGTCCCCAAACTGCCTCCAGAAAGCCTTCGGTGTGATTTATTTTTCCAAAAGGCAAGTACGGCGCAGGAGGCAGGGAATTACGAATTAGCCTATCAGTTTTACAAAGAGGCAGAAGCCGTCAAAGAGGGGGGGGCGGGGGAACAGTACTCGATTGATCTTTATGCCAGGATCTGTTTTGACCTGGGAAAATATGATGAGGCAGAACAGAAGTGCCGGGAGCTGATTGAGAAGGGATACGGGGCCGACAACTGGATCAGACTTGGTCGGATCCTGCAGTGGAAGGGAAAATATGAGGAGGCAATCGAAGCCTTCAAGAATGGGCTTCAGGAAATTGGTTTAAAGTATTCCGACCTGGAGAATTCCGTTTTTCCCATTGCGGTTTCCGATGATTTTGGATCTTTTTCCGCCTTTATCGGCATGGGAGAATGCATGCTGGAAACGGGTAACCTGACCGAATCCTTTAACGCATTTCACAGAGCGTCCAGGCTCAAAGCAAACAGTCACAAGCCTTTTCTCGGATTTGGAAAATTATTTTTAAAGGCAAATGACCTCAAACAGGCAGAAGAAGCCCTTCTCACCGCCTCTAAGATGAAGGAGGAGGCTGAGATCTACCGCCTTCTTGGCCATATTTATGAAAAAAAAGGACAACCGAAGGTGGCCTTTGATTATTACTTGAGAGCCTTTAAGTCAGACCCGAAACAAACTGAGAACACCCTTACGCTCTATCAATTAGGAAAGGCTTTGGATAAGTGGGATGAGATGAAGAGGATCTTTGAAGAATGTTTGGAAAGTCATCCGGAAGCTTTTCCGACCGGCCAATATCTGTCAGACATTTATACCCATCTGAGGTATAATCTCAAACCTGAAATCTTCCGGAGTGAACCCTCAGTAGGACAATAGGAGTCCGAGGCTGAGGCGGATCGCAGAATGGGTGTCACGAAAAAGGGAGATATTCAGCCTGTACGGAAGAGAACTGGATGAGGTGAAGGGTCTCACCCACTTATATGGAGGGTGTCCCTATGCTTCTATTTTTATATTTGTTTGTTCTATGTTTCCTGAGTTTATTCGACTTTCTTAAGTCTTCAATATCATCCTAAATGCAACCAAACGTCCCATCCATAAAAAATGACCCGGCAAATACTTCAACTTTAAATATCACGCCATGGAATTTTTTTCCCAGCCTATTTCCTAACTAAATGTATCTATTTGAAATAATTAGCTAAAATGTTTTTATTCTTTTTGGCATCCCATTTGCAGAATTAAAGTGAAAGTTAAAGTTTGACTGGTGATTTCCGATAATTATGGGTGAGAGAAATATCCTGGATCTGAGGGCCTGAATGAAGATGGAAGAGAAACTTTTCAGTATCGAAGAGGTGAGCCGTCAAGTTAAGATTCCAAAACATACGCTGCGTTTCTGGGAGAAGGAGTTTGAAGGAATTCTGGTGCCGTCAAGGACAGACGGGGGACAGCGGCGATACACATCAGAGAATATTGCCCGGATCGAGGAGATCGATCGCCTGAGAAAAAATGGAAAGGGGCTATCTGAAATCAAGGAAAAACTGATGATGAATTCTAAGGAAAACCTGACGCATTCAGACCGGATCGATCTCCTGGCAAACAGGGTTGCCGAGGTGGTCAAAACCGAGGTTTGTCATTTTTTTGACATGCAAAAGGAGATCAAATGACTTTTCTCCCTATGGGATTTGGTTTGGTTTTACTTCAAGCCTTAACCTTAACCTGGCTTTATTTGGTTATTAAAGGTCTCAAAACAATGAAGACATTCATTTGTAAAATCCCTCCTAACCTCCCTTTACCAAAGGGAGGCGCCGCCGTCCAGAGCCGCATTACTCACTTCAAGCCGGGCATTGGGACTCTGGCGCCGGACGGAATAATACTACTCCGACAATTCATAAAATCCCCCTTATTCCCCCTTTGCCAAAGGGGGAAATTGTTATTCCCCTCTTTGGCCGCCGGCCCATAGGGCCTCCCTCCGGGGCATGAGCCCTTCCGGGGCGGAGCCTGACCCGGAGGGAAAAGAGGGGCCAGCCTGCCTGCTGCCTGTCTGCCGAAGCCTTGGCGCAGGCAGAAAGCCTCGGCGGAGGCAGGGGGAGATTTTCTAATGATATGTCAATTCAATTTTGAGACCCTTTATAAAGTCCACTCGTCCGGGAGGGTTTTGAAAAGTGTCCAAGAATTTTGCTATGACCGGGGTGGCCGGCTACATCGCTCCGCGGCATTTGAGGGCCATCAGGGATACGGGGAATAAACTCGTCGCCGCTGTAGATCCGCACGATTCCGTCGGGATCCTGGATCAGTACTGCTTCGACGTCCGCTTCTTTACGGAGTTTGAGCGGTTCGATCGACATCTGGAGAAGCTTCGGCGGGGTCCCGAAGAGAAAAGGGTCCATTACGTGAGCATCTGCTCACCGAACTACCTCCATGATGCCCATTGCCGTCTGGCGCTTCGAGCGGGGGCCGACGTCATCTGTGAAAAGCCGTTGGTCATCAACCCCTGGAATCTCGATGCCCTCCAGGAACTGGAGGAGGAGACCGGTCGAAAAATCCATACGATCCTGCAGCTTCGTGTCCATCCCAAACTCGTGAGCTTAAGGGAAAAGCTTTTAAAGGAGAACGGCAGCCGTCAGCACAAGGTCTGCCTTACCTATGTCACTTCCCGTGGGGCCTGGTATCACGTATCCTGGAAAGGTTCCATCGAAAAGTCAGGGGGAGTCTCCACCAATATAGGGGTCCACTTCTTTGATCTTTTGCTCTGGCTTTTCGGAAAGGCGGGGGAATGCCGGGTCTATCATTCTGATGCCAAGAAGATGAGCGGTTACCTGGAACTTGAGCGGGCCAGGGTGAAATGGTTTCTCTCTGTCGATCCCCATGATCTTCCTTACGAGGCAGCCCCGGGTGTGCGAAGCACGTACCGGTCCATCACGATCGATGGGGAGGAAATCGAATTTACAGACGGATTTACCGATCTACATACGCGGGTGTATGAAGAGGTTCTGGCTGGGAGAGGATTCGGGATTGATGAGTCACGGCAATCGATCAATCTGGTTTATCGGATCCGCACCGCTTCCCTTTCACCATTGGACGATAGGGTCCACCCGTTTTTGGTTAAGGATTGAATTCTTGATAGGTTCTCAATGAAAAATTTGAGGATGAAAGGATTGGCATCGCAATAAGATGAAAGAACGCCTTAAGGAAGGGGAAGCGCTTTTTGCTGAAGGGAAAATAGGGGAAGCGAAGAAGGTGTTTGATGACCTTCTGAAAGAAAACCCGGAGAGTCCTGAGTCTTTAAATAATCTCGGAGTAATATTCTTTTCGCAAAATAAGTTTTCTGAGGCTGAAGACTATTTCTTGAAAGCAATCGCCATTAAGGAGAATTATTTTGAAGCCTTATTGAACTTATCTAATTTGCGCCAGATTGGTAGGCGTTGGGAAGAAGCCTCTGCACTGTTGGAAAAGTGCAATGCATTGGACAATCAAGACCCCCAACTCTTGACTCAACTTGGCATAGCTTATTTGAAAATGGGGGCCAATGAAAAAGCCATACCGGTTTTGAAGAAATCTCTCCAGCTTAATCCTGAGCAGAAAAATGTAATGGAGTCGATAAGAAGTCTTGAATCTTCAGGAAGTCAAACCAAAAAGCCAATTGTAGATGATAATCGGGTCACAAACAAATTTATTCAACCTTCGAATGAAGAGAAGAAAATGCCGGCCTTTTCTGAGATAGTAAAATCAAATAGTTTAGCCACTCAAAAACAAATTTCCCCCAATGAACTCTTTTCTTCAGTGGAATGGAAACAATCTCCAGTAATAATCCAGAATTTAACGCGATCTTTGATAGATCAAAATCAAAGATTGAATTCCGAAGTCAAGGGCATACATAACCAAATCATTAAGTTAGCAAGCGTCGCAGCAAGGCGGCCAAGAATTTCAAAACAGATAGTTTTTGTAGCTGATCTCCCTACATCACGAGTCGTTAAATTGGCGTATGGGTTATATCAAGCAGGTTGGCAGGTAATCCTATTATGCGGAGCAGAGCCATGGTTTAAAGAAACGAAATATTTTTCAGAGATTCATCAGTATCATAGTCCCCTGGAAGCATTGAATATGGGAGCTTTCTATAATCCAGCAATATTTCATGTGTTTTCCAATATGAATTATGAGGTTGCAGCTACATTTATCCGGCACAAACCCGGCAAGATAGTATTTGATGATTATGACGTCATAGCCGGGATGTTAAATGGAGATTTTGCTCGCAAGATGTTACGGCAAATCGAGCTAGAACGCTTTTGTTTAGAGAACGCCGATGGTCTTTGTTGTCGGAGTCTGGATACTCAAATAGCAAAACATGAATTGGCATACAATATTGGGGAAAGGATTCTCTTCCCGGAGTTTTGCTGGGGCAACATAAAAAAGGAGGAAAAGCAAAATTCTCAAAAAGAAAAAATTAAATTTTGTTATGTTGGAAATTTACGCACTCCCGGCAATAATGATGGAGGATATCATATTGAATTGGTGGCCAAATTACAAGCACTATTGAAAGATAGATTTACGTACGATATTTACCCGAGTAAAGGAGCAGAACAACTAATGCCACTTTATCGTGATGTGGCTAAAAAACAGCACCTCGATAGGTACATGAATTGTCATTCAAGTTTGCCTTATGAAGAACTGCTATCTAAATTACCGATGTATGATATTGGAGTTATGGCAGAACCCATGAATGAAGGTGTAACATCACCCTTTTATGATTTAAACAAAAAATTTAAGTACGGATTGGCAAATAAGGTGTTTGACTACATAGATTGTGGACTGATAATTTTAACGGGCCCATTTATGCCTTTCCAATATAATTTCATAAAACGTTATTGGCACTTATTAAAACTTCAAGATATCGATTGTAATCTGAATCTGAATCCGATTAACTCAAATAATCAATTGGCAATAAGTAACCATATTGAAAGATTGGAATTCTTTTATAAAGGTTTGAACTGAAATGCTATTAGTCAGCATAAATTCTGATTGAAGAGGTATCCTTGAATAGGGGATACAATATCTTATGAAAACATGAATACGAAACAAGAGGAGGTTAAAAGACAATGAATCCCTGCAAGTCCACTGACCCGGCTCAAGTGATATTGGTTTGGCCCGCTGAAATGACCCTTCCTGCTGTTTCATTGTTGACCATAGCTACGGAACTCAAGCATGCTGGCTACACGGCAAAAGTCATTTATCCTGGCGATGAGGAATGTTCGAATCCCGATGCGTTGGAAAGGTTCATACGCCGGCATGTTTCTTCTTCAACCTTGTGGGTGGGATTTTCCGTAATGACCGTATTCATTGCTTTGGCTCTGGATATGTGTCGTATTGTGCGATCCATAAACCCAGACATCAAGACCGTGTGGGGAGGATATCACCCCATGCTTTTCCCCGAGCAGACCGCCGAACACCCTCTGGTGGACTTTTCCGTGGTGGGTGACGGGGAATACACTGCCGTAGAGCTTACAGAACGGTTGCTTGCCCACAGGCCTATGGGCGAGGTCGAGGGGCTGGTCTTCAAGACCGAGACTGGAATTGTGCGAACACCGCCCCGTGAGTACACGGATCTTCGCGAGTTACATCCAATCGATTACAGCCTTTTAGAGGGTATCAAATATTTAGCTGATAAACCCAATGGCCGCCCTTGGGGGGGAAACGTTGGTACACTCCATTCAGGATCCGGCTGTCCTTATCGCTGTGCCTTTTGCATTAACTCGGCCCTGAAGAGGCCTTGGACAGGCAAAACGGCGGAACAGCTCACAGAGGATACAGCCTCTCTGCTTCGGCATGGTTTTAAAAACATTGTGTTAGTGGACGAGTTGTTCTTTGCAGATAAAAAACGAGCTTTTAAGTTTATGAAGCTTTGCGATCATAGGGGCCTCAAATTCGGTTGGGAGGCTTGTATGTCGATGCATACGATTAAGAAATATTGCGACGAGGAGTTACTTTATTTTAAGGAACACGGTTTGATGGCGTTGGGTGTTGGAGCAGAGTCCGGATCCGAAGCTCAGCTCAAACGGCTCAACAAGGCGATTACCCCTCAGGAAACTTTAGTCGCAGCTGAGAGGATAGAAAAACTTGGCATTTTCTGTCAATTTGCCACGATCATTGGGACTCCCAACGAGTCACGGTCAGACATGGCTGCCACACTGCGCATGCTGAACGGTATCAAATCGCGCAGTCCCCGTTACTCGTTCTATCTGCTTCCACAAATCTACCGTCCTTATCCCGGCAGTGAGCTTTATAATCAAGCCATCCAGTTAGGATACAGGCCGCCAGAAACCTTAGAAAACTGGGCGAATTTGATTAAAAGCAAGAAACAACTTTTCACTGGTGTTGATGACCTCCCCTGGCTTGATTCTGGAACTAAAAACTTAATCAATGACGTGCTGATGTGCGTATCGATCTATCTACAAAAGAATAGCTATACCGCTCCCCAGCGGGAACATGTGGCAGCCCTTCCAGATGGAACACAGGTTCCTGTGGGTAAGATATTTTATGATATCGTTGAAGAGAGGTTCGACAGTAATCCCCGTTATGATCTGATCGAGCAACTGTCTCAAAGCATCGCTTTAACGGTGAAGAATGTTGTTTCCGGGCTCTTGAAACAACATCAGGTCCGCTTCAATTAATGCGCCTGAGTTTTACATGAACGATTTCACATAAAAAATACATGGACAATAGAAATGGAAAAGATAAAAAAAATTGAAGAATTATCTGAGATTTTAAAGGCATTTCGCAGCCAAAACAAAAAGATTGTGCATTGTCATGGCGTCTTTGATCTCCTCCACATTGGTCATATTCGCTATTTTGAGAATGCCCGACGAATGGGCGATGTCTTGGTAGTGACTGTTACCGCAGACCAATACGTGAATAAGGGGCTTAATCGGCCGGCTTTTACAGAGAACCTGCGCGCTGAGGCAATTGCTTCATTGACTTGCGTGGATTATGTAGCAATCAATCAGTGGCCTACAACCGAGGAAATGTTGCGGTTATTACGGCCAGATATCTACGCCAAAGGTTCGGAATCCAAAAACTTCGTTTACGCTACTGCCGAAGAGATTGATAAAGAAGAACAGGTTGTTCGCGAGATTGGGGCGACATTGGCTTTTGTGCAAGATATTGTTTTCAGTTCTTCAAACTTGATTAATCGTCATCTATCGAATTTTTCGACTGAAATTAACCAATATCTTGAACTCTTTCGGAAGCGCTACAGGCTAGAAGAGATTTTACAAATTCTTGATAAAATGTCAGCGCTTCACGTTCTGGTGATAGGTGATACTATCCTGGATGAATACCAGTATTGCGATGTGATAGGCAAATCATCTAAAGATCCCACGCTTGCGATGAAATACAAGTCCAACGATCTGTTCGCCGGAGGGGTGCTTGCCGTGGCCAATCATGTATCCAACTTCGCCGAAAACGTGCAGCTTGTCACGCTCATCGGTGAGCGTGACAGTTATGAGGATTTCATCCGCTCACAACTCCGTCCGAACATATCGCTGCATTTCACTGTTCAGCCGAATGCCCCCACGCTGATCAAGAGGCGTTTCATCGACGGCTACTCCATCACCAAACTGTTCGAAATCTATGTCATGGACGACTCGGGGTTGCCGCCTGAAAAGGATCTCGAGGTGTGCCGCTGGCTCGAGGCCGAGCTTCCCAAGTATGACCTCGTCATCGCATCCGATTTCGGGCACGGCGCCATCAGCAATGAAATGGTCCGGATGCTGGTCGAACACTCACGGTTTCTTGCCGTCAACACGCAGGCCAATGCCGGCAACAGAGGCTTCCACACCATCTCCCGGTATCCGCGGGCGGACTATGCGTGTATCGCCGAGCATGAGCTGCGGCTGGAAACACGCCTCCAGAACGGGGACGTCTGGCCCATGATGCTCGAGATCCGGAAAAAACTCGGCTGTAAAATATTTGTGGTTACCCGCGGCAGAAAAGGCTGTGCGGTATGCAACGGGAATGGGAGCTTTATCCAGGTTCCTGCCTTTGCGCAAAACATCGTGGACAGGGTGGGCGCCGGGGATGCTTTTTTGTCGGTCACAAGCCTTGCTGCGGTTCAGGGGGTGCCGAACGAAATTCTTGGCTTCATCGGGAATATCATGGGATCTCTCGCTGTTGAAATCATGGGCAATAAAAAGTCTATAGACAAGGAAAATGTGAAGGAATACATTACCTCTCTCATGGGATGACGGATACAAGAGTAAATACAGGTGTGTTCCATACAGAGTGTTTCTATGAACTGCAAGAGAAAAATATACTTCATGACGTCGGAGAAGCAGCATCAACCATGAACATTTTATTCTGTCTCCACGAGAGTGATTTCTGGGACCCCCTTGGACTGATGCAGATATCATCTGTCTGCAGGCACAGAGGTGACAAGACATATCTGGCTGTTCTGTCCCATGGGGATATCTTCCGGAAAATTGAAGAAATCAGGCCCGATGTGATCGCTTACGGGGCTACAACGAGTGACCATGAGAATTATTTGAGGATAAACAGAGAGATCAAGGCCAGGCACAAGAATATATTCACCATCATGGGGGGTCCGCATCCTACCTTCTTCCCTGAAGTCGTAACCCAGGGAGACCTCGACGCCATCTGCATCGGCGAAGGCGAGCAAGCCTTTGTCGAGCTCTTGGACCATCTGGAAAAGGGGAAAGATATCTCCGGCTTGAAAAACATCATGGTCAGAGGAGGAAGATTCAACGGACTGAATCTTCTTATCCAGGACCTGGACTCGCTCCCCTTCCCTGATAGGGAGCTGATCTACACGAGCCCGCATATGCACAGAGAGAAAGTGCCGGTCATGAGTTTCATGACGTCGAGAGGGTGTCCGTATAACTGCACGTATTGTTTCAACCATGCATTCAAGGAAATGTATCGAGGGCAGGGCTTCATGAGAAGGCGCTCCGTGGACAATGTGTTACAGGAGATAGCCGAGGTAAGGGATCACTATCAGATCAGGTTTGTAAAATTTTACGATGACCTATTCGTAACGAAGAAAAATGATGAGTGGCTCCGGGAGTTTGCAGAAAAATACCCTGAAAGAATAGGCCTGCCCTTCCTGATTTACAACCGGTTCGATATGATGACTCCGGATATCGCAGAATTGCTGAAAAAGGCAGGCTGTACAGCGGCTTTAATGTCCATAGAATCAGCCAATCCCGAGATCAGGGAAAAAATACTCGGGAGAAGGATGGGTGATGAAACGATTCTTCAGGGAGCCGGTTACTGCAGAGAAAAAGGAATAAATGTCATTTCATACACCATGCTGGGCTTGCCCAAGTCGACATTGTCAGACGATATAAACGCTGTGGATTTCTCCATCAAGGCTGGGATATCCATACCGGAGTTTCCGATATTTCACCCGCTCCCGAAAACCGAGCTCTGCAATATGTGCCTGGAAGAGGGATACGTGGAAGAGTCATTCATCAAAGACCCCAAAAAAGGAGGATTTAACCTCCCTTCCATATTGAGCTGCTTCTCCCCGAAGGAAAAAAATGTCCAGCTCAATATATCAGCCCTGGGCCCCATAGCAATAAGATATCCTTTTTTGAGAAATCCGATAATGAATCATCTCATCCACCTGCCTCATAACAGACTCTTTGTCCTTATCTATACCCTCGAAAAAGTAAAGGCTTATACTTCTATGGTCTATAAGACAGAATATTCATTCAGGGAGATTCTCAAGATAATCAAGAGAACACTGAAAATTGAAAGTGCCAGGAGGAATGAGGATTGAGGAATGAGATCTGATTTATCCTTTCACTCAAAAACGAAGGGCGTCATGAAGTGGACATCCAACATCGATGGTCTGATGTTTCACTTACGGTCATTATCAGTCCGTAAAGCCTCCGGGGCAGAGGTCAACCCGGATGCGGCATTTGATCAGGTTAAGAAACAAATCAAATCGATCCGTGAAAAAAGGAACACGGTATATTTCATCGGCAATGGCGCCAGTGCATCCATAGCAAGCCACGTATCAGCGGATATGGCAAAGAACGCCCACGTCCACACCGAGGTATTCACGGATTTATGCCTGATAACGGCCATCGCCAATGACTTAAGCTATGAAGAGGTCTTTGCGGAACCGCTCCGCAGGCGAATGAAAAAAGGGGACATGCTGGTCGTCATCAGCAGTTCGGGCAATTCCCCGAATTTGATCCGGGGGGCTGAAACCGCCAGGGACCTGGGGGGAATAGTCGTCACCCTTTCCGCAATGGGAGAAGAAAATAAACTCAGGAAAATGGGCACCCTGAATTTCTATGTCCCGGCACAAACATACGGGATGGCTGAGACAAGTCATGCAGCAATACTGCATTACTGGATAGATCGGTTAATTACAGGAGAAGAAAGAAATGGATGAAATAAAAAATGTATTGGTTACCGGCGGAGCAGGCTATGTAGGTTCCGTACTGATACCTAAACTCCTCGATGCCGGATACAGGGTCAAGGTTCTGGACCTCTATATGTATGGAGAAGATGTCTTATCTTCTGTGAAAATCAACCCCAACCTTACAGAAGTGAAAGGGGATATCCGGGATAATTCCTTACTGGAAAGAGAAGTTCCCGGAACGGATGCTATTATCCATCTGGCCTGTATTTCCAATGATCCCAGCTATAACTTGGATCCTGATCTCGGCAAGTCCATCAACTACGACGCTTTCCTTTCATTGGTACAGATTGCAAAGAAGTCGGCTATAAGGAGGTTTATCTATGCATCCAGTTCAAGCGTCTATGGTATAAAAAACGAACCGGAAGTAACAGAAGACCTGCCTCTGGAACCCCTGACCGATTACTCCAAGTACAAGGCGTTGTGCGAACAGTACCTCCTGGATAACGTGAACGATGAGTTCACGTTCACCGTCATCCGCCCTTCCACCGTGTGCGGATACTCACCAAGGCTGAGGCTGGACCTGACCGTAAATATCCTGACAAACCACGCCTTCAACAACAAAAAGATCACCGTGTTCGGCGGAGACCAGAAGCGTCCCAACCTACACATGGAAGACATGACGGATCTCTATCTGTTCATGCTGGATCAGCCGGCAGATAAGATCCACCGGAAGACATTTAATGTCGGGTATGAAAATTATACGGTGTATGAAATCGCTGAAATGGTCAGAGACACCCTCGGCGGAAATATCTCCATCGTCACGACCGCTACGGATGACAACCGGTCATATCACGTGTCTTCCAGAAAGATAAAGGAGGAGCTCGGTTTCGAAGCAACTCACACCGTTGAGCAGGCGATCCTTGATCTGAAGAAGGCATTCGAAACAGGGAAGATCCCCAATTCCATGACCGATATCAGATACTATAATATAAAAACAATGCAAGCCTTGAATCTTGAGTAACATGATAGAATGGGCAAGAAGGCTCTTTTCTTGAAGTATTATAAGTACGATGCAATCGATCTTTTCTGGCGGGATTTCATTAAACTTCCCTGCAATCCTTACGTAATAGGCACGGATTTCGGGAAGTTCAAATGCCTGCTGGTCCACCTCACGAAGACCGGCGACTACTCGATGTCCGACTACCCCATTGCATTGGGAACCATGGCTTCACTGCTGCGGATGAACAAGGGGAGCGTAAAGATATTGATTCAGGATGCCGGTCAGTATAATCCCGACGATTACGCAGGATATAATCTGATATGCTTCTACCCCATGTCTGTTCTGCTGAAAAACCTGCTCGATCTGACCGTGAGGGTGAAAAGCGACCATCCGGAGGCAAAAATCTGCCTCTTCAACTCGGATCAGCACCAGCACGAGATGATCCTCTGCTCACCCAGGGCCGAGGATATCGGCCGGTCGCTCATGGAGGAATATCCCTCCATCGACTTTATCTTAGCAGGGGAAGCGGAGATGTCCTTTCTAATGCTCTGCAGAACTCTGGCAGGGGAAAATCATATATTCAGAGAGATTCCCTCATGCCTTTACAGAGAGACGGGCAGAATAATGCTCTCAGAGAAAAAGGTGGAGCCGGTCGATTTTTGCTACCTCCCCTTCCCTTCAAGGGATTTTCTCGAAGAGTCGATTTCCCCCGAAGGGGTCAACCGGCATTCTCCCCGTATCCAGTCCAGCAGGGGCTGTGTATCACGCTGCTCCTATTGCGTAGAGTCATCGGCGAACATTACCCAGGGAGGAAGAAAAAATCCCTGGCTGGGCCGCGACATCATCCGGTTCGTGGATGAGATCGAGATCCTCTCGAATCATTACGGCGTGGTGTTCTTCAATATCATCGACAGCTCGTTCGAGGACCCGGGCAAGAGGGGTCTGTCAAGGATAAGAACATTCTGCGAGGAGATCATTTCCAGAAAGATTTCCGCCTCGTTCAAGGCCCACTTCAGGATGGAAACCCTGGGTACGCTGGACGATGATTTTTTAGGACTTCTCAAGGAGGCCGGCGCGGATATCCTCATCGTCGGTGCCGAATCCGGGCTGGATAATGAACTGAGGTCGTATAAGAAGATCACCACGGCGGGCAAGAACATCGACACCATACGCCGCATGAATGATTACGGGAAGTTTTTCGTCCTCCTGGGGCATATGATGTTCAGCCCCTGTCTGGAACTCTCCGACCTGCCCCGGAAGGCGGGCTTCCTTCGGGACATCCACAACGGGTGGGACTACCTGAATATGTCCAATAACCTCCTGGTATTTCGCGGGACCGCATACCATGACTTCATCCTGGATGCCTCCCTTGTACTCAAGACCGATAATCCCTCCGCGGTGGTGCCTTACCGTTACCTTGATGAAAGGGTAAAGCTCGTGGCAGACGAGATGGGCAGCCTGCGCACGCAATGCCCAGAGGTCATCCTGCTGCACAACAAGCTCTATGACGCGCTCAATATCAAGGCCCGCTATCATAATAAAATGAACCGGCATCTCTGGGAAAGGAAGGACCTGTTCGGCCGGTTTACCGGGAGTCTGGGCGAACTGCTGCTGCAAGTGGAGGAAGTATACTGCGGGTATTTCCTCGAACTGGTTGAACTCGCCCGTATGGGCTCTGAAGCCGATGAGCTGAACACTGCATACGAGAAGTGGATACCGGGCTCCATCCCAGGATTCCTCGATAAGGCCGGAGAGCTGAGCAGCGGCTATATCAGCGGCCTCGAAGATGCCGGGCTTTCCACCGAAAGGCTGTATCTCAGGACCTGGATGTCGCTCATCAACACGGAAACGAATACTTCCAAGGGAGAACTGATCTCTGCATGATCTGGACCACCCCCATCCATCTCGGCTCGCATCGGGTGAAAAACAGGATTGTCTTCCCGCCCATCTCTGCCAACTGGGCTGAAGCCGACGGCTCTGTGACCGGCAGGATCCTGAATTTTTACCGTGACATCTCCCGGGGCGGCTGCGGGATGACGGTCCTGAGCGGAACTGCGGTGTCACGAGACGGCAAGGGGTCCGACAGGTCGCTGTGCCTCTTTGATGAAAGGCACGTCGAGGGATTCAAGAGGCTCGCAGGGATCATCCGGGAGAATGGCTGTTTCGCGTCCATCCAACTGATGCACGTGGGAGGGCAGGGAAATCCACAATTCACCGGGTTCACCCCGGTATCACCGTCTGGTCTGGAATGCAGGGCCACAGGGTATGGGTCGAGGGCGCTTACTACTGATGAACTACGGGAAATATCACAAAAGTTTGCCGCCTCTGCCGGGCTTGCCTCCCGAGCCGGATTCCAGGCAGTGGAACTCCATCTCGGCCATGGATATCTCCTGCATGAATTCCTGTCGGAGCACGCTAACAGGCGCAGGGATGTCTACGGAGGCTCGGCGGAAAACCGGATGCGCCTCGTTCTCGAGATCATCGAAGGTATCCGGCAAGAGGCCCCTGAGATACTGATCGGTACCAGGATATCGGGCGAGGATTACTTAATCGACGGCATCAACCGGGAAGTGAATCGGATCATGCTGCCGATCCTGGAAAAGGCAGGGGTGGAGTACTTCAGCGTCACAGCAGGTGTATACGAGACATCATCGCTCAAGCACGAGGCCATGGCTTTGGGCAAATTCTTCGACTATGCCCGGGATATAAAGTCCTTTGTCTCGAAGCCTATCATCGGAGCAGGCAAGATCTTAGGCCTTGAATCCGCAGAGAAGCATTTGACCGAGAATGACTGCGACATGGTCGCCATCGGCAGGGCACTGGTTGCCGACCCCTTCATGATCGAGAAGGTGAAGAAGGGCGAGCTGTACAACCGGTGTACGGAATGCGGCGAGTGCCAGTACCTGCGGCACCATAAGCCTGAGATGTCCTGCCCACAGTGGGAAACAAGCTATGACTGAGAGATTCCTCATCCTCGGCGGCGCGAGGTTTCACGGGCTTCAACTGGCTGAGCTCCTGGCAGGGGCCGGAAAAGAAGTTTTTGTGCTGAACCGGGGAAACTATAAACCATTTTACGACCACGGAATCAGGCTTCTCAAAGCTAACAGGAACGATCCCGGGCAGATGAGGTCCTCGCTTAAGGGTTTGAACTTCGATGCAGTCATAGACAACAACGCGTACACTCCCGCCCAGATCGAAGCCGTACTGGATCTGCTCCAGGGCAGATGCGGGCATTACATCTTTACGAGTACCGCAGCAGTCTACATGGCCCTCTCATCTGACCGCAAGCTTCGGGAAGATGAGACCCAGGGGGTGACGGACAATGCCTACTCGCCCATGGTAAGGGGCTATGCGCTGAACAAGTTAGCTGCAGAGGAGACCCTTCGGCATAAGGCCCAAGGCCTCGACTATACGATCCTAAGGCTTCCCAATATTTTCGGAGCCGGGGATTTCCTCGGAAAGCTCAGCTTTTTCTATTACCGCATAAAAGACAGCGGAAAGGTCCTGCTGGAAAAGGAAGTCGACCGGTTCAGCCTGGTCTTTGTGAAGGATGCCGTAAGAGTGATGGCCGCTGTTATTGGTAACAAAGAATGCTTCGGCATGACCATCAACGTAGCGGACCCGGTAGCCTATACGTATGAACAGTTTTTCTCTACAGTGTTCGGCGGATTCTTCTTTCCGAACAGCATGATCCTCCTCCCGGCAAAGGATGCCTGGGATGCCGGCTATTTCCTCCCGCTGGCATGGGGGCCGATGATCGACACTTCCCTGTTGCAGGATGTCCTCGACTGCATTGATTTCACACCATTGAGTGCATGGGGAAAAGACAGCCTGGAGTGGGAACTCGGGAACTTCGGCGACAGGATGAAAGATCCTGATTTTGCCCGTAGAAGGGAATACGAATTAACACTGATCGAGCGGTTCATCTGATGGTGAAGAATCTTATTATCAAGAGCTCATACTCGATGCTTCCTGACGGCAGCCTCAAATCGAACTGGGGCGACCTGCTCAGAAGCACGGTTCTGCTGGAGTGCATCGAGGGTCCTTTCCTCTGGTTGACCGATGCCCGTGGCAAAGGCCTGCTCAGGTGGTTCATGGAACCGGAAAACATCATCACCATGGGCGATGAAACAGGGGCCCTCTTCGCCTCAATGCCGGTCAAAATCCTTAATGCCGATAATTATGTGCCCGACCGTGAGCTTTTCATGAAACTCACGGGAAGCTGGCACGGCTTCATCCCGGACAGCCGGGGCGGCGTGGCCCCTCAAAATCCCATGGTCGCGGCGACCGAACCCTACCGGGGTGGAGCCGGCCCCATCTCCTACCAGCAGGCCCTCGTCGAGGGGTTGGGATTCAAATGGGATGAACAGGACTATGCGCCGTGCAGGATCGAACACGAGACGGTCAGCGATGTGGGACTGAATAATAACGTCCATGCCGAATGGTTATCCAAAATGTGGCCTGCGGAAAACTGGGAACGTAGTGCGGATGCCCTGGGGAAGTTCTGCTCTGTGGCCTGGCAGCAAGGGCTCGATGACCTCGATGAGTATATCCGATGGATGGCAGCCTGCCGCCTGATCGTTACCCAGGACACACTGGGTCTCCACCTGGCCTCTGCCCTGCGGAAAAGGGTAGTGGCGATCGTGGGGCCAACCGAAAACAGAGAATTCTCTTATGCGAGGATCGTGTCCTTAAAACCCGAATCCCGTGACTGCATGCCCTGTAACGAGCCTTCCTGCAGGATGGGGAGCTCCTGCCTGTCGGAAGTCGCCGTGGAAGAAGTCTTGAATGCGGTAAAAGGCATGTTGTCCGGTAAAGGCTCTGGCAATCCAACGACAACATTACATACAAGATGAGAAAATGGGAGATATGAAATCAGTTACGGTAACAGGCGGAGCAGGTTTTATCGGGAGTCACCTGGTCGACCTCCTGGTAAGGGAAAACTATCGGGTTAGGGTGATCGACGACCTTTCGAACGGACGGATGGAGAACATCCGGGGCCATCTGGAAAACGGAACGATAGAATTCCATAAAATCGACCTCTCACGGTACGATCTCCTCGAAGAGGTGGAATCCATTGTACGGGGATGCACGTATGTGTTCCATCTTGCTGCGCTGGCGGATATCGTGCCTTCGATCCAGCACCCGGTAAAGTACCACAAGGCCAACATCGACGGCACGGTAAACATCCTCGAAGCTGTGAGAAGGAACTCCATTGAAAAATTCGTCTATACCGCCTCATCCTCATGCTACGGGGTCCCCGATGTATATCCGACCCCCGAAACCGCACCGGTGAATCCCGAGTACCCTTATGCCCTGACCAAGTATCTCGGGGAGCAGTACGCGCTGCACTGGCACAAGATATACAACCTGCCGGTCGTGTCTTTGCGGCTGTTTAATGTCTATGGCCCGAGGGCTAGAACCAGTGGCACCTACGGCGCTGTATTCGGCGTCTTTCTGGCCCAGAAATTAAACAACAAACCGCTCACGGTTGTGGGAGACGGAACGCAGACCAGAGATTTCACGTTTGTCACCGATATCGTGGAAGGCTTTTATCTTGCCGCAAAATCGGACTTGAGCGGCGAGATCATCAATCTGGGCAGTGGGAACACCACCAGCGTGAGCAGGCTCACCGAGCTCCTGGGAGGAGAGGTCATCCATATCCCCAAGAGGCCCGGAGAACCGGCCTGCACCTTTGCAGATAACGCAAAGGCGGCAAGACTGCTGGGGTATAAGCCGAAGGTGTCCTTTGAAGAAGGGGTAGGAATCATGCTGGAGCACATAGAGGACTGGAGGCAAGCCCCGGTATGGACCCCGGACGCCATCGATACGGCCACCAAGGACTGGTTCAAATATCTTTCGAGGTGATGAAAAGATGAGTGACAAGAAAATCATAGGCCTCGAAGAGCTCGCCAGGATCTGTGAGGAAAGGAGAAGAGAGGGCAAGCTCGTAGTCCATTGCCACGGCTGTTTCGACCTGCTGCATCCCGGGCATATCCGGCATTTCAAAGCTGCCAAGAAATTCGGGGATATTCTCATTGTCACGATCACACCGGACGAATTTGTGAGAAAGGGCCCGGGTAGGCCGGCCTTCAATGCGGACTTGAGGATGGAGTCCATCGCATCGCTGGAAGCGGTGGATTATGTTGCCCTGAACAGATGGGATACGGCCATTGAAACACTCAAGATCCTGAAGCCGAGTTTCTACGTAAAAGGGAAGGATTACGAAGACAGGTCAAAGGACCCCACCGGGAATATTGATCTGGAAGAAGTGGCCGTCAAGGAAAACGGAGGGGACATACGGTTCACGGATGAGATCGCGTTCTCGTCCACCAAGCTGATCAACGAGTATTCCGATGCCTTGTCCGGAGAAGCCGGGGATTTTATCAAACGATGGGGCATCTTAACGAGACAGAGCAAAGATGAGTAAACATGCGCCCATGGAAGGAATCGAGAGGTTGCAGGGTCTTGCGCAGGAGTTCCGCAAGGACGTACTCAGGATGGTCATGTTATCCCATGAGGGACACCTCGGCGGAGCATTTTCCTGTATGGAGATCCTGACCACCCTGTATTTCAGGATCCTGAACATAGACCCATCGAAGCCTGACTGGGAGGAGCGCGACCGGTTCATCCTGAGCAAGGGCCATGCATGTTTCGCCCAGTATGCTGTGCTGGCCGGGCGGGGCTTTTACCCTGTAGAACACCTCGATACTGCACAGCAGAAGGGCACGATTTTCGGCGGGCATCCCGACAGGGATGAGGTGCCGGGCGTCGAGGTATCGACCGGTTCTCTGGGACACGGCCTCTCGATCGGTGCCGGCATGGCCCTGGCAGCCAGGAGAGACTGCAGGCCAGGCCGTGTCTTTGTCCTCATGGGCGATGGTGAGTGCCAGGAGGGCTCGGTCTGGGAAGCAATCATGTTTGCCTCGGCCAACCGCCTCGACAACCTGGTGGCCATAGTCGATTCAAATTCCATGCAGGCCATTGGAAAAACCACTGACATCATCCCCATGGAGCCGTTCACCAAAAAATGGGAGGCTTTCGGATGGGGGGTCTGCGAGGCAGACGGCCACAACTGCGGCGATCTCCTCGATAAGCTCTCTGCCGTCCCCATTAAGCAGGGCGCGCCTTCGGTCATGATTGCACGCACCACCAAAGGGAAAGGCGTATCGTATATGGAAGACGCATCCATGTGGCACGCACGGGTGCCCACTGAAGAAGAGTTCAAACAGGCCATGCTTGAGCTCGACCGGCACCTTTCCATCGAGGGGAACCCATGAGAACCGCATACTGCAAAGAGCTCTACGAGATCATGTCCCGTGACACACGGGTGTTTGCCCTCACTGCCGACATCGGCTTCCGCAATTTCGACGAGATCATGGCCGACTTTCCCGACAGGTTCGTCAACGTGGGCATTGCCGAGGCGAATATGATGGGCATTGCGGCAGGCCTGGCACTGTCCGGCAAGATCCCCTTCACCTTCACCATCGCGCCCTTCGTAACCATGCGGTGCCTGGAGCAGATCAGGATCGACCTGTGCTACCAGAATCTGCCGGTCAAGATCATCGGTGCAGGGGGAGGCTTTGTGTACGGTCCCCAGGGTACTACTCACCACGCCATCGAGGAGATCGGTATCTTAAGGACCCTGCCGCACATGACGGTCATCTCACCTTCAGACCCGGTGGAGACGAGGAAGGCAGTCCGGGCCACCATGGACCTTGACGGGCCTGTCTATATCCGCATCGGCAGGAACAAGGAACCTGTCCTGTATCCCGATGACTACGACTTCCGGATCGGCAGGGCGGTGAGCTTACGCGAGGGAAGCGATGTGGCAATCATCTCCCACGGGCTCACCGTGAAGAACTCCCTCGATGCAGCGGATGTCCTTTCCTTCAGGGGCATCCGGGCACGGGTCGTGAACATGCACACGATCAAGCCCATCGACAGGGAGATGATCCTCAACTGCGCACAAGAGTGCGGATGTATCATCTCTGTGGAAGAGCACACTATCATTGGCGGTTTAGGGAGCGCCGTGGCAGAGGTCCTGGCCGAGGAATGCAGCCGAGAGGTCCTGTTCAAACGACTGGGGGTAAACGACACCTTCATGAGGATCCATGCCGAGCACGCCCTTCTGCAGCAGGAATGCGGGCTGGACTGCAACAGCATTGCACATGCTGCCGAGCTGCTGCTCCAACGTAAGAAAGCCCTCTAAAAGGCAGAACAAGGAGATGGTCGTGAAAGACAAGTACCGGATGGATTCACACAAGCTGCTGTGGCACCTGGACAGGGTCAATGCCTGGGTCAGGGGCGAGCGGATCGCGCCTTTGCACATCGACCTGGGCATCACAACCGGATGCAATATGAGGTGTATCTACTGCTATGGCGTGCTCCAGGGAAGGACCACTGCCACCAAGCGGTTCGACATGTCCAGGGAGGCCCTGCTCAGGCTGCTGAAGGATGCCAAGCACCTCGATGTCCGGTCCATCGCGTTCATCGGCGAAGGAGAGAATACCCTGAACCCTGCCCTCTACGACGGTCTCGACCTGGCAAAGAAGATCGGCCTGGACGTGAGCCTTGCCACCAACGGCATCAAGATAAACCGGGACCGGCTCAAGGACGCCATGGAAGCACTGGTGTGGATGCGTTTCAACATCAGCGCTGCCACACCGGAGAGCTATGATCTGATCCATGGGGTAAGGACCTTTGATGCCGTGATCAACAACATCCGGACTGTTGTCGAGACCAAGCGGAAATACCGCCTGAAAACGACCATCGGGATGCAGATGGTGGTCGTGAAGGAGAACATCCCGGATATCGTGCCGCTCGCCGTCTTGTCCCGGGATCTCGGCGTGGATTACCTGGTCATCAAGCCCTGCTCCGATACCTACGAGGGGACCATGGACTCCCCGCACGAGCAGTACCTGAAGATCGAGAGCCTGCTGAAAGAGGCAGAAAGCCATGCGACCGAAAATTACACGGTGTCGATCAAGTGGCAGAAGATGGGCAACCTCGGAAAGAAGAACTTTGGCGTATGCTACGGGACCCAGTTTATCATCAACATAAGCGGCGACGGGACTGCCTTCCCGTGCGGCCATTTCTTCAACATGCGCAGGGATGAGTTCAGCATGGGCAATATCATCGAGTCATCGCTCAAGGAAGTGCTCCCAAGCGACAGGTACTGGGATGTGCAGAAAAGAATCCAATGCGTGGATGTGAACAAAGACTGCGAGACGAACTGCCGGCACTATTACGTCAGCCAGTTCCTCTGGGAGTTGAGCATGCCTCCGGATCATGTTAGTTTCATATGAAAGGATAGCGGTATGAAGAACAATTCCACCCTCCTCATCCTCGGTTCCACCGGAGCGGTAGGTACTGCCATGGAGACGGCATCCAGAGAGCGGAATATCCCATGCACACCTTTAAGCCACCAGGACATCGACATCACCGACACTGCTCAGATGCTCACGGCATTGGATACCCATCATCCGGACGCGGTAATGAACTGCGTGGCCATGGCGAGCATCGACCCGTGCGAGAAGGAGCCCGAGAAGGCCCTCGAACTCCACTGCACCGCAGTGCTGCACCTCGCAAAGGAATGCGGCAGGCGCGGCATCCTCCTGATTCAGCCGAGTTCCCACGCGGTGTTCGATGGTCTCAAAGATATGCCCTACACCGAGGAAGACCAGGTCAAGGCGACCAGTGTCTATGCCGCAACCAAGCTCCTCTCCGAGAGGATCGCATCTGCGTACAGCCCAAAGCACTACATCGCAAGGTTCCCCACGATGTACGGCCCGCGTAGAAACACAGGCATGGGATTCGTGGACAAGGTCATCATGTGGATCAGGGAGGGCAGAGAACTCCGCATCGCAGACGACAAGATGGACTCCCCCACCTACACCCTGGATGCTGCCCATGCAGTGACCTCGCTGATTCTCGATAACGCAGAGTACGGCATGTACCATATCGCCAACGAGGGCTGGATCAGCTACTATGACTTTGTGTGCAAGATTCGTGAGATCATGAAGGCCGAGAATGTAATCCACAGGGCCAGGGACAGGGAATTCTCTTCCATCTGCTACAAGCCCCTCAGGACAGGACTTACATCAACCAAATTAAAGCCGCTGAGGCGCTATGAAGTGGCTCTGTGGGAATACATGAAAACCATGGGGTTCTGATGGGACGAATGATCTCCGGGCTTTCTCAGGAAATGGGAATGCAACGACGGAATATTCCGCACAGAAAGCTGCGTCGTCATTTCACCGCAGCCTGCTCGCATATGGCCTCTCTGGTGCTGCGAGCAGAGTATCAGATACAAGATAAACTTTCAGAAGGGGGCAAAGATGCTTTTCAGAGACTGGACAAGAAAGATACTTGCAGAAGAGCTGGGCAAGAAACTGGACGTGGGATCGATCATCGATACGATCCGCGATCTCGACGGCAAGGTGGCCTTCACCCCTTGCAGCAGGTATTCCCGGCAGATCCTCAAGGAGATGAAGAAGCGCGATCCTGCCCTTCTCGGCAAGGTGTTAGGCTGCTTCGACAGGTCATCCCAGGCTAACTCGGAGCCGGGCATCGATGTGTTCCCGCTCTCCAGACTGGATGAGTTTGCAGGCCGGATCGCACTCCTCATCATCGCTTCCAGCACCTACTACTCGAGGCAGGAGCACGATATCCGAGAGCAGACACGCTATACAGGCCCTGTCCTCAGGACATCGTTCTTCGACTATTCCATGCCCGAAGGTTCCCCGCAGTTCCTGCTTTTGGAAATCGAGCGGATCTTGGACAAGCTCCATGATACGAAATCGAAGATGATCTTGATCACTTCCTGGCTGTCGCGGATACTGAACGACGAGGACATTACCAGCCTGTTCGAAAGCGAAAACGTAATACCCGAGCACAGCGGAGACACTGTCACGTACAAGAATTTTACCATCCAGGGCATCCAGGACAATGAGTTGAAAAAGGAGCTCTTTGCAGATGTTTACAAAATGAAGAACGTATTTCCGAAGGAAGGCGACGTGGTTCTGGACATAGGTGCCTTCAGGGGCGAGACAGCCATTGTCTTTGCGGATGCGGTGGGAAAATCAGGCAAGGTTTATGCCTTTGAACCAATCAAGAACTCATTCGAAATTATGAAGCAGAATATCCTCACCAACGGGCTTTCGGCAACAATCGAGCCTGTGAACATGGGCTGCTCCAGCAGCCCTAAGACATCCTCCGCCGTGTCCGTGGAATCCGGAGCCCCGTGGAATTTCATCAGCGATGACGACGGGTCTATACCGGTTCAGCTTACGACCATCGACGATTATGTCTTCTCCAACAATATCGAAAAAGTAGATTTCATTAAAATGGACGTGGAGGGGTTTGAGAACGACGTTCTCGAGGGGGCTGAAAAGGTGTTGCAGAAATTCCGGCCCAAGCTGGCTATTGCGCTCTATCACAAGAGCAGCGATATGATCACCATCCCGGACCTGATATCAAAGATAGCCGACTATAAACTGTATGTTCGCTGCAACATGGACGGCCCCTACGGCCTTACCCTGTTCTGCATATAGAACAGGTCTTGATCATTGGAATTCTTCAAGAGGAATCTCGCAGCATGAAGATACTTTTTGTCTTTTATGAAGATCCGGCCAATCCGGTCAGTTTTCCGCTCGGAGTGGGCCTCCTTTCCGCCATCATGAAAGAGCAGGGACATACGGTGAGCGGGATCCATATCCACAAACAGCTCGAAGAGCCTGGCGCCCTGGGGGGGATTGTCGATGACGTCAGGCGGTTCGCCCCGGATCTCCTTGCGTATTCCTGCACATCTCCGGCATTCCAGGGCATCAGGATAATTGCGGAGCGATTCCGCAGGGAGATCGGAACCCCCGCCATATGCGGCGGTGCCCATCCGACACTCTACCCCGAGGAGACACTGCCTGCAGAAGGGATCGATTACATCTGCGTCGGAGAGGGGGAAATCTCCTTTGTCGAGTTCGTGAAGGCCTTTGAAAAGGGTGAGGACTGCTCGAAAATCCCCGGGATCTTTACCATGAATGAAAAAAACATGGCCGTGAGGAACAGGCTTTATCCCCTAGTCCAGGACCTGGACAGCCTTCCATGGATCGACTTTGACGCCTTCGGCAGTTCCTTCATCAAACAGGAAACCGCCGACGGGTGGCTCCGCCATATCACTTCACGCGGTTGCCCGTACAACTGTACTTACTGTCATACCCCGATGTTCAGGCATGTCTACTCAGACGGCATCGGTGTCAGCGAAGGCAAACTCGGATATGTCCGTTTCAGGAGCGTGGACTCATTGATTGATGAACTTATCGCCATGGTCCGTAAATATGACCTAAAAGTTATCAACTTTATGGATGACCTGTTTTGTCTGAAAAAAGACCGCGTACTGGAGTTTTGCCGTAAGTTCAAAGAACAACTGCCCGAGCATGTAGGGTATTCGATTCAAACCCACCTGCAGCATTTGGACAAGGAGATCGTGGCCGCGATCTATGATTCCCGCTGCCTGCGGGTGGTTGTAGGTGTGGAGAGTGGGGCGCAGAGGATTTTGAAACTATTTAATAGGAAGACAACCCCCGAGAAGATAAAGGGAAAGCTATCACTTTTGGTGAGGACCCGTTTTCCCCTCGGGACTTGGTCGTTGAATATCTTGGGGAACCCTACTGAAACGAGGGAAGAGATGCTCCAAACTTTAACGCTGAGTGCCCAAGCTTTGGTGGAGAGGATAAAGTTCAACATTATGGCCCCGTATCCAAAAAGCAAGATTTATGACTATTGCGTTCGAGAAAATCTTTTTTTGGGAGACTCAGACAACCAGCATTTTGAGGACCGTAGCGTTACCAAACTCAAATTCCCCGATAGAGAGCGTGCTTTTCTGGAGAAATTTTTCGATATCGGCCACTGGTATATGAACATTTTAGCGCCATTAAATCTTGAGGAGTATTATAATCCACTTATCGACGAAGTGGAACAAATTGGGCCCGGTGAATGGAATAAGGTGAGGGGCGGTTATCTAAAGATGGATGGCAACGTGTCGGATTTGCTGCGAAAAAAAATGGTTTGGCACTACACATTCGTATTGAGGGGGAAAGTCTATTCAAACGTTATCGGATTGTCAAGCTAAATCATGACAGAAAATCAATTAAGGAACGCCATCAAACTCCATCAAACAGGGGTTTTTCAGCAGGCAGAGGCCATTTACGTTTTGGCATGGCATTTGCTTAAAATAAAGGGACACCCCCCATATAACGGTGTAACAAATGGGAAGGGATAAAATAGTATTCTCTTATACCCAGGATGGGGGGGCATTTATAAAAAATACCTGTTGAATACCGCCCAGCTCTGCTGGGCGGATGAAAACAGGTTCGCCGAAGGCGAAATGTTTTAGAGTTTTAAATTGATAATTCCATGTAGCTTGCTATAAGTTTACCTCATCTGTCATTCCCACGAAAGTGGGAATCCAGACTTGTCCCTGCCCCCGACAAGGGCATTCGAGGGCAGGGACCAACAGGGAACCAATATAAACTGGATTCCTGCTTTCGCAGGAATGACAACATGGAAATAGGTTTTGAATTTTACTACCCCGCAGCTCTGCTGCGGGGTAGTTTACTTATAAAAAGCATGGGAGAAAGCAGATGAGCAAAGAATCTCCAAAGGTAACGCTCCTGATGGGGACGTACAACCGCCCGGATTATCTAAGGGAAGCGATTCAGAGCGTCGTCAACCAGACGATGAAAGACTGGGAACTCATCCTGATGAACGATGGGGGCGTGGATGTTCGGGATGTCGTCAGTCAGTTTGATGACCGTCGGATCCGGTACTATCACGATCCGGTCAACAGGGGCTTTGCCTTCAGACTTAACGAGGGACTCAAGAGGGCCGCTGGAGAATACATAGCGTACCTGGGGGATGACGATCTCTTTTATCCCAACCATTTCGAAGTCCTCTCTAAAGCCCTTGATGAGAATCCTGACATCGGGGCGGTCTATTCCGATCTCTATGCGGTTCAGTTCATCAAGGACGAGACAAACGGAAAGCGATACCGTCTCAATAAATTCATTCAGGTCTCTCGAGACTACAACAGGGATTTCATGTTCCATTTCAATCATACCCTTCATGTGAGCCTGATGCACCGGAAAGACCTTGCCCTGAGGGCTGGGGGCTATGATGAGAACGTGACCGTGCTGATTGACTGGAATATTACCCGGAAACTCACGTTTTTCACAGACTTCAAATATGTTCCTGCGGTGACCGGCGAATACTATATGCCCATCAATAAGTCGGACCGCATTTCTTTCCTCGAACGGCAGGACCCGGAGAAATACAAGCACAATCTTCGGAAGATCAAGGCCAACCTGCCGCCCGAGCCCTGGCCCAAGGTCCATCGGATCGGGGTGGTGATTCCCATCCGGAATTGGACCGATGAATCTGTTGGAATTGTGAGAGATCTTTTAGATAATATTGATTATCCTGCTCGTTTTGGGATCGTGAACAATGCGCCCTCCGTAACCTCAGAGATGTGTAAGCAACATCTTGGAAATCTGGCTGAACTAAGGAATGTCTCCCTATTCACCCCTAAGCGATCTCTGAGCGATATAGAGGCTTATCGTTTCGGAGCCAGGCAGCTTAATGTGGATTACGTTTACCTGCCGTCCACCCTGGTCAAGCCTGAGGTAAAATTCAGACTGATCAATGCAAGCGCATATCTCGCTGATCTCGGCAACCGGGCCATCAGATGGGATTTCCCTGAGGAAATGAAGAGCGCCTTTGATTTTCTCGTGAAAAAGTCCCGTTTCTTCAAACTCAGTCAGCCCAACACCGGCACACACAACTGCGAGGCTGTCCTGATAAGACCAGGTGTGCCCCAGAGCTTCAAGTGGGACTATTTATATTCACAGGCGATGGACCATCTCAAAGATGGAGACCTCAGCGCCGCTTATGAACTCCTCTGCAAATGCGAGACGATCAAGGAAGGCTCCCCCTCAGAGCCCTATCTGGTAGACCTCTTTGCCAAGGTATGCTTTGGACTGAAATACTATGACATTGCCGAAGAGAAGTGCCGGATGATCATCGAGCAGGGCTATGGGGCCGACAACTGGATTCGATTGGGACAGATCCATCAAGCCAAGGGAAAATTTGAGGAGGCGATCGAGGCCTACCGAAAAGGCCTGGACGGGATCGATTTGAAGGAGAGCGACCTGGAAAGTCCGGTTTTCCCGGTTCTCTCTCCCTTCGATTTCAATTCCTATACCGCCTATTTAGGGCTGGGGGAATGTTTCGGAGAAACGGGGAACCTTGGGGAATCGGCCAGGATGTTCCGAAGGGCAGCCAAGCTGAAGGCGAACAGTCATCAGCCATTTTTGGGCTTTGGTAAAATTTTCTTAAAAGGGAATGATCTTGGAAAGGCTGAAGAAGCCTTGATCACAGCGATGAGAAGGAATGCGAAAGACCCTGAGACCTATCGGTTTCTTGGCCGTTTATACCAGATGAAAGGACAGTTGGAAACCGCTTTTCATTATTATCTTAAAGCGTTCGAATTAAACAAAACGGAGGCCGAAGATATGGATTCTCTCTACACAGTGGGGATGGCACTCGAGAAATGGGGAGAAATGACAAAGGTTTTTGAAGAATTCCTCGAACACCGTCCAGGGCATGTCCCGGTTATGAGCCGCTTGTCCTCTATTTATTGTCGTCTGGGGGAACACCAAAGGGCTAAAGGTTTGGTGGAACAAGCGCTGGTTCTGGATGAGAAGAATCCAGAGCTGAAGGAGATTTATTTTAAAATCCAACAGGCAGAGAATCAAAGGGTGGCAATATAAGAATTCATAATTATAATACCGCATAGCGCATAGAGCATAGAGCAACATATTAAATTCCTGACTTCCTGGCTTCCTTATAAGAATAGGAGGAATGATGAAAGCGAAGTTAACTGTGGACGGCATTGAAACATCTTATCCGGAAGGGACTGCTGATTTAGAATCATTACTTCTTTTTATGATGAGCCATGAACTATTAGAAAATAGATTAATCGTTCAGATTAAGGTAGACGGGGACGTTTACTCCGAAAAGGATGAGCATCAGGCCAGGGGGGTAGATTTAAAAACTGCACAAAAAGTTGAAATGGCGACACAGACGAAGGAGGACTTTGCGCGGGGTTTCCTGGAGGAAGCTTCCAACTATATGGCTCTTATAGAAAAAGGGATAAGGATCTCTGTCCAACTTCTGAAAGACCCTGGGCAGAGTGAGAATGGGCATGACATGCTGGGCCGAAGCCTGGAGGCGTTGAGAACCTTTAAATCCCACCTGGAAAATGTGAAGGATACACTGGAAATAGACGATAGGGGACCTGGATTCAGAGATTTCCGGGAAAGGTTTGAGAGCGTCACCGACAAGATTATGGAATCCCAGAAGGGGATGGACTCCAGCGTCATTGCAGACCTCCTGGAACATGAACTTCTGCCTGTGTTAGAGAAGTGGAGAGAAGATATGACACAAAAGATGTAGAAATTGAGCAGGCATAGTGATTTTGTTTTCAGTATCATGAATCAGATATTGGAGGGGAAGATAGAAAAATGACGACAAAGGTGCTACGGTTTTTTGTCAGTAGATTTATTTATACTGGGTTCTGGATTCCAGATTTTCAAATGTTATCTTTCCCCTACAGCCTAATCCCGCGAAACGCGGGACAGTCTAATAGTCTTCAAGTATGTCTTGAAATTTAGTTAAAGCTAAGCTATACTACATTTTATGAAACCGGACATTGTCAGTGCCCTTCAAATACGGGAGCTTTTTCATCTGGAGTTTTTGCGTTGGTTTTCCCGACGGATAAAGCCTGAATTTTATGCCGTAAAAGGCGGGACAAACTTAAGGTTTTTCTTTCAAAGTTTCCGCTATTCAGAGGATATGGACATCGATGTTCAGAGAATCCCCATCGAAACCCTTCAAACAGTTGTCCTGGACACATTGGGCGCTCGCTCCTTTGTTGAGACCCTGCGAGGGTTCGGGATTCAGAGGATTGTTGTGCCGGATATGCTTAAAGCCAAGCAGACACAAACGACTCAGCGGTTTAAAATCCATTTGATAACCATTGCCGGAGAGGATTTGTTTACCAAAGTTGAATTCTCCCACCGCGGTTTTAAAGGAAACATCGTGGTTCAGGCTGTCCGCGCCCCGATCTTACGGGCCTATAAATTGGCGCCCTTGCTGGTTCCTCATTATGACATCACCACCGCTGTTACCCAGAAAATTGATGCCTTGGCGACACGACCAGTTATTCAAACGAGGGATATTTTTGATCTTTTTGTTTTAAGTTCGCAGGTGGATTCTTCGGTAATTTCAAATATCAGTCCCGAGGCCGAGAAACTTAAGAAGGCTCATCGAAATATTTTTACGATCGAATTTGAACAGTTTCGCGATACGGTCCTCGCATATCTGGCGCCGGAAGACCAGGTGGTTTATGCTTCTGCTGCCGTCTGGGATGAAGTCAAATTGAAAACAGCGAACTTCCTGGAGGAGTTTCAAAAATGACCAGGAAACCTGAGCGTAATATTTTGGTCTATATCAAACAGCTCAAGAGACCCATTTTTACAACGCATGAATTAATCAGTTTATCCGGCAAATCCGCCTCAGCGGTTACCCAGGCACTCAACTATCTCGTCAAACAGGGTCTCCTTATCAAAGTCTACCGGGGGGTCTGGGTCGAAGCCGATCAAAAGATAAGCCCTTATAGTTTGGCGCCTTTTTTGAAACCCAAAAATAGAGTTTATGTTTCTTTTTTAAGCGCGCTCCATCTTTATGGCATCGTGGAACAGATCCCGCAGGTGATTACACTGGCTTCAACCGCCCATTCAGTTACATTACGAACGGCGTTAGGGGTATTTCATCTTCATCGGATTGCCCCGGATTTTTTTGCTGGATTTGATTGGTATCGCGGAGAAGGAAATTTTCTCATTGCTGAACCCGAGAAGGCCTTAGTGGACTGTTTGTATCTTTCAGCCCATAAGAAGCGCCAATATGGTTTTTTCCCGGAATTGAGGTTGAAGAGGACTTTTAGTTTCACCAAAGTAAATGACTGGGTCAAAAGAATCCCGAGCCCTCGGGTTCGGTTGGTTGTTAAGAAAAAATTGGAAGAGATCAAACAAAAAAATAAGGAATGATGGTCTCGTAAAAAGTCCCCGCACATGTCATTGCGAGGGGTCCCGGAATTTCGGTGTGAAGAAGCAATCTAATTATTTCAATGGGTTATGGGAGGTGAGATTGCTTCGCCCTGCTCGTAATGACAGTCTTTTCGAGTTTTTACGAGATTATCATATGTGAAGATCCCATAGGGATAATCGATAATAGGTCCCGACTCAAAGCCGGGATATCATGAATCAGTATCTGTGCGATGAATATACGGATGAGGGCTGAGTGAACAGACGGAGATTGATCTGGCAGGAATTATTGGTCCTTTCAAAAAGGCATTTAATACTTCTTGCTGAAGAAGAATGGAAAGAATGGGAGGAGGTCTCTCACCGGAAAGAAGAACTTTATAAAGAATTAGGGTTGTTAGGGGCAGAGACGGTGGACCGTGAAGAGAAAGACATCCGTTATGAAATTCAGACATTAGAGGAACAGGCAAAAGCTGAACTTATGCGGAAGAGGGATGAGACAAAACAGGAATTAATTAAAATCAACCAGGGAAAGAGTTGGATCAAAAACTACTCCCGGGTCAACAAAAAGGCGCCCGAGCGCCACTTTAGCATCAAGGGTTAACCCAAAAAAAGAGATTGTCCGTCGGTTACAGATGATGGATTCGTAAAAAGTCGCAGTTTCGCCTTTTTGTGATTCGCGCGTAAATACAATTTAGGGTCCTCGCTTAAGTGAGTGGGTAAAAACCTCATGAAGATATGGCTATCATCCTTATTATCCCCCTTTGGCAAAGGGGGAGTCAGGGGGATTTTAAGAACAGATGCTTTCTTATGATAAACGGTTGAAAGCATTATCGCAGCGCCTCAGAAAAAATATGACAGATGCTGAAAAGAGGTTGTGGTTAAAATTGAGACGAAAGCAATTGAAGGGGCATCAATTTTACCGCCAAAAGATTATCGGGAAGTATATCGTTGATTTTTACCCCGTTAGAAATAATGCCCCGCTGGAATTTCTAACGGGGTTTACAGTCCGAAGGCCAATCTTGTGATAGAGCTGGACGGTGGGCAACACTATTCTGAGGCTGGCAAGGCGAGGGATAGGACAAGGGATGATGTTCTTAGTGAAATGGGCATACAGGTTCTGAGGTATTCCGACAGGGATGTCTTTGAGAATATTGGAGGAGTGATGGAAGAGATATGGAGTTGCTTATGATTTATAAAATCTCCCCCTGCCTCCGCCGGAGCGCTTCGCGCAGGCAGGCTAACCCCTCTCCTTCGACAAGCTCAGGATGGTGAGTCTCGTCGAACCATTTGCCAAAGAGGCGGGAGAAGACACCTATTATTTCCTCGTTTCCTCGAAGAAAGCCTTGTGAGGCGAATATGAATAAAGCATTAAAGATCCAGACTTGCCCAACATGCGGCAGTAGAAAAATCAAGAAAATTCGAAGGAATCTAACGAGTAGTTTTGCCGGACAAACCTATACGGTTCCATTATTGGAGTTTTACGAATGCCCTGCCTGTGGCGAAAAGGTATACGATCGAGATGCCATGGGCAGGATTGAGATGGTATCTCCGGCTTTCAGTAAACCCTGTTAGAAATTCCAGTCCCGCTATAGCGGGACTCGAAACCGAGCGTGGCATTAAATCCCGTTAGAGATTTATCTCTAAGCGGGATAAACCCCGCCCTCCGGGGTGGAACCCCCTACGGGGTGGAACCCGGAATTATCGGAAAAATCTAACCCCGCCGATGACGGATCTGTTGTTATCCTGGATGAAAGTGAATGGTCCCATATACGAGAAACCCTTCGACTACTAAGCGACAAAGAATCGTTGACCGCTTTGATTGAATCGCATGCTATCAGGGAAAAAGGGATGAGGCCTGAAGGAATTGGCCCTGAGGAAGCTTTCAAAGATGTATAGAATAACTATAGTTAAGAAGGCACAGAATGATTTGGACTGGTTCAGACGGAACGATAAAAGCAGTTATATCAAATGTTTTGATCTTGTCGGAGAGTTGATGGATAATCCAAGGGTTGGAACTGGTAAGCCTGAACGGCTAAAATATTTCGAGAAGGAAGTATACAGTCGCCGTGTGAACCACAAAGATCGCTTGATTTATACCCCTTGATAATATAGTGATACCGTATATAGTGCTATTATATGCCCAAAGACATAGTGGAGGAAGTAGTATGAGTGCTTTGAGTCTGCGCTTGCCGGAATCAATTCATCGTCATATCAGAGAAATTGCAAAGAAGGAGGGAGTGTCTATCAATCAGTTTATTTCGTCGGCGGTATCAGAGAAAATTTCCGCATTAATCACGGAAGACTATTTGAAGACAAGGGCGAAAAGAGCAAGAGCAGGAAAGGAAGATTTTGGAAAAATATTGGCTAAGGTTCCAAGCCGTAAGCCGGTCCCTGGCGATGAACTATGATGGTCTCGTAAAAAGTCAGCATCACCCTTCGACAGGCTCAGGATGAATCCCGCGAAGCGCGGGATAACCCATTGATATTCTGTTCTGCTGAGCTTGCCGAAGCATGAACCCTTTGGCTCACCGTTCGCCCTGAGTCGTGAGCCTGTCGAACGGTCGAACGGACGAACGGTGAGCTCAGGACAGGTGTGTCGAAGGGAGCCTGTGGTTCGACTTCGCTCAGGACATTCGGAAAAACCGTTCGTGCTGAGCGCTTCGAAGCATGAACGATGAACGGGACAGTGTTACCCACTCAAAAGCCAGAAGAATAAAATTTATTTTTACCTCATCTTGCTGCAGCTTTGCGGGCAAATTCAGAACGTTTCTTTTTGGAAAGTTTTTCTGCCCTGGCCTTTCCGCCCTTTAGTCCTCCAAGGTGGCCCAAGGCAACGGGGGCGGGGACGACGTCTGGATTCCTGCCGGAGTTTATCCCGCACTTGATGCGGGGCAGGAGTGACGGCATTCCGGACTTTTTATGAGGTCATCATGGCTATGATTATCTTCTTGACAAATTTGCTACATACTGGGTTAAATAATCACCGAGTTGATTCATTTGGTTCATATAGGCGTCAAGGCGCACAAACCTCTGCCTTAGCAATGCTTCATAATGATCCAGCCGGTCTTCCTCTTGCTCAATCCGTTTCTCGATATTGGTAACGATATCATTGTAGCTTCCATCGAGGGTATTGAGGGGACCACTCGTGCTGAGCAGGTCCTCCAGATCAAGGCCCATTTGAGTAACAACCCCATTCTTCAGTCTCACCACGGCGGAATGGGTTCCGGTGCCGCTAGCATAGGTGATGTGTAATGCAAGTCCCTGTTCCGCAGAACCTGCGGCTCCGGTCAACGTATAATCTCCGCTGCTTCCGGTAAGGGCGACCCAAGGGTGGTAGGTGGCTTCGGTGGAAAGCTTGAAACGGCCTTGGATGGTAGCTGTATCCACCTCTACATCATGGATGCCTGCGGAGGTGATGGAAGGAAGGCTGCTTTGATAAGCGATCTGGCTGTCATTGCTCAGCCCTTCAAAGTAAGCCGAGAAGACATCCACGACAGCATCGGGATTGCTATTGAGTGCGGCCGTTAATATGGTGGTGTTCAGTAATAGGAGGCCTTCCGTTTCGGAACCCGCCGTCACATCGGTGGAGAAACCTAATTGCTGGAGATTCACATAGGTATCATCAGGGTCCTGAAAACCGGGCGCTGTGCCGGCGATGAGGTTGTTGAGCTTTGACTGAATGATCTGAACGGCATAATTTCCGAGAAGAGATCCAGTCTCACCCGTCTCTGCATTGTAAAGGGTGGCATCTTTGATCGCTGTTCTGACATTATTAAAGGCGTCTTTAAAGGCCTCGATTTTCTCAAGGGTGGCGCTCGTATCGGTAGAGACCGTCAGGGTGATGTTTCCTGCAGAGCCCAGATCCATGGTTACCCCTTCGATCACATCGGTAACATGATTGGTGGCCCGTTCAATCCAGGAAGCAGGAGGATAGCCATCGACACGGAGTTGAGCGTTCTGTGCGCTCATTGTTTCAGTAAAAACACCCGCCAAATCGGTAAAATCCTCTGTGTCACTGGTTCCGTCGAGGGTCGTTCCCGCACCGGGATTCAATGTGATAGTATAATCCTTTCCCAGATCCTCACCCGAAAGGACCAGATGCATTGCGGCGCTTCCCGTCCCGCCGTCGTCGAGGATCGAAGCCCTGACCCCGGGGTTAGTGGCATCGTTATTGATTAAATCACGCAGTTGCTGCAAGGTGGCGCCGGTTGCGACGGTAACGCTGATATTGGACCCGCTGCCGTATTGATACTGGAATACCTTGTCGGCCCCGCTGGCATTGACGGTCTGTGCAAAGGTTGAGGCCGTGAGATCAGTGGTGTCGTCAGTTCCGTCGAGGGTCATAACCCCATTGGGGTCCAGGATGATTTCTTTACTCCCGTCCGGAACCGTTTCCACCAGGACCAGATGGTCCTTGCCCCCGGCGTTGACGATCTTGGCCGTCACCCCTGCCAGGATAATCTCATCCTTCAGGTTTACCAGAGTATCCCCGCTGTGAACCGTAATCGTTTGGGTTGCCCCTCCGTAGCTGTAGACAAAAGTCTTATCTGTGCCGCTGCCATTGATGGTCTGTGCAAAGGTTGTGGCCGTGAGATCAGTGGTGGTGTCAGTTCCATCGAGGGTCATGTCCGTATTGGGGTCCACGATGATTTCTTTACTCCCGTCCGGGGTCGTTTCCACCAGGACCAGATGGTCCTTGCCCCCGGCGGTGACGATCTTGGCCGTCACCCCTGGATTGCCTGAGTCGGCATTGATGTCGTCCCGTAAATTTTCCAGGGTATCCCCGCTGTGGACCGTAATCGTTCGGGTTGCCCCCCCGTAGCTATAGACAAAAGTTTTATCTATGCCGCTGCCATTGATGGAGGCGGTTTTATCCGCCACACCGGAATGGTACTGGATTTCATTCTGGATTCCAAGGGAATGGTACTGGATTCCGTTCTGGATTCCACGGTGGACCTCTTTCTCGGCCTGGGCCAGTTGATTTACAAGGACGGTATGGCTCCCTGGGATGGCATTGCTATTCGCTGAGGCGGTGAGGACGGTCTCATTAGAGGAACTGGCGGTTCGTACCAATAATTCATTGATCCGGTCCATCCCCCTGACGGTTGTATAGAAGGAAGAGAGGGCAGAGTCGAGGGTGCTGATCGATTCGAGCTTTGTTTCCCAGTCAGCTTTCCAGTTTTCCAAAGGAGTGATGTGGGAACTTCGCCGGGCAGCAATCAGGGCGTCAATGATTGTATTTAAATCGAGATTCGAACTTAATCCGGTAAAGGTAATCTCTCCTGCCATAATAGACTATCCTTAATTAGAAAATAAATTCATGGGTGAAGGTAAGGGCAAGGATGCCGGTTTTGTTGTTGGGTTAGGTCATTCGGCTTTAAATCTTTGGCCATAACCCTTACCCTTAGCCCAAACTGGCCTCCTAACCTTAACCCTATCCAAAGGACCATTTTCATGGTTCGAGGGCGCCCTCTGGGCATGGGGCATTAGTTGGTAAGGGCCGGAGGTGCAGGCCCGTATGCCTCAATTTGAACAGTCTGATGTGAAATATTAAGCAAATAATGTGCCACTTAATTCTCATGAATTTAAGCCTGATTTTGATGCGTTTTATTATTGGGCTCAACGATAAACGCGAGCTTCCTTCTCTCTATCGGCAATATTTGCCGATAGAGAGAAAAGGTCTTCAACTGGTAACAGTCTCATAATAATAACGACATTGATCAACAAAATCCCTCCCAACCTCCCTCCTTCGACAGGCTCAGGATGGTGAGCATGCCGAACCATTTTCCAAAGGTCCCGCGTTTCGCGGGATTTGGCAAAGAGGGGCGGGGGGAGATTTTCCAATGTCTATGTCAATTCAATTTTGAGACCCTTAATAAATTGAGCGATTCATATTTGAAAATCCAAAGTACCGTCGGGTCGGCCACCGTGCCGACCCCTAATGTCTATGATGAATCGTACCGGAATAGGGCAGGCACAGTGGCCTGCCCTATATAGTCTTCGGGGCAGCCTTTAAACGAGCCTTATTAACCCCGTTGTTGCATAAAGATGTGGTTGAATCAACTGCATGCCCCCATCAAAAGGCTGTTTCTACCTTTTTGCCGCCGGCCCAGGCTCCGCCC